>Ga0268261_10000269_pt1 | contig 31827 bp, 24 predicted proteins | sample TergutNc150P1_FD_190353 | JGI IMG/M metagenome (GOLD analysis project Ga0268261, IMG submission 190353) | Nasutitermes corniger P1 segment gut microbial community from laboratory colony in Florida, USA - Nc150 P1 (SPAdes) (version 2) | ecosystem: Host-associated > Arthropoda: Insects >... | reverse complement strand
GTTGAGGCACTGCGCTACAAGCCGGAAGGTCGCGGGTTCGATTCCCGATGGTGTCATTGGAATTTTTCGTTGACGTAATCCTTCCAGCCGCACTATGGCCCTGGGGTCGATTCAGCCTCTAACAGAAATGAGTACCAGAAATATTTCCTGGGGGTAAAGGCGGCCGGTGCGTAGGGCTGACAACCTTACCACTTTCATGTGCCGACTGTCTTGAAATCTGGGAGCCTCAACTTCCTGAAACCCTCAGGGCCTGTCCAGGCCTGTAATGGGATTGCTTTACTACTCTTATAATGTACAAAATTTCAGCTGTAGTAACAGTGACTCATTTCAAAGTGTTGATTCATTTAAATTCTCTGGAGGAAAACTACTGATTAGCTGCTAATCAGATTATGTCAGGAGTCCTGCAAGAGATACACATCCATGTTGCCACACTGATGTCTATACAGAGGTCAGCTACACAGTATTACTTTCCCTGCTGTATAACTGCATTCATTGTCAACAAATATCCACAGGCTGAATAGCTTAGTTTAGCCTATATTTAAAGGTGTAAAATGTGCAAAAATAACAAATTTTTACAGTTAACCAAAACAAAGATAACTCTTCAACTAACTTTTTACTGTAAATGAACAGCACAAGAAAAGTTCAAATACGCCCACTTTAGCAAACTGTGACAGTGAGGTAAGAAACAAGGATTTTAATTGTGTCCAGCTTTAATACGTGGTGGCCATGTAAATCCCTGTTCCAGCTACTGCCATTAATAGCCTATTAATTCAGTCCATAAAGGATTTAACTGCACTTTTCCATTTGCATTATTTATAATACTTTGTGGCAGTTTCACGAAAAACTCAACAGCAGCACAGTACACATTTTTCTGAAAAACAGAAACCTCAGCAGTTGGTCTATAAAGATGAAACTTATCCAGAAACACATTATTTTTAATGTAAGTCCCAAACCGGAAGTGACATCACATGCAGTTGTCATCATAATTTGAGTCTTTTACATTTCCCATATTTGTGCACTCATAGCATTTCTCTGTCTTCCATTCATTACAATCAATCATGCCGCATATACGTAGGGGAACCCAAAAGAAACCGGAATTTTGTAATAAAAAATTGTGTATTTATTTTTAGGTGTTACAAATTCAATCTCCTTCAAAGTACTGTCCATTTGATGCAATGCACCAGTCTAAATGCGTTTTCCACTTTTTGAAGCAGTCCTGAAACTCTTTCAAAGTGATGCCTTTTAATGCCTCCGTCGTTTTTTTCTTCACCTCTTCCACGTCCGCAAAACGTTTTCCTTTGAGGACTTTTTTCATTCGGGGGAATAAAAAGAAGTCGCACGGAGCGAGATTGGGTGAATATGGAGGGTGGAGAAGCTGAGTCATGCTGTTTTTGGTTAAAAACTGTTGCACACTCAAGGCTTTGTGCGCTGGCGCGGTGTCGTGGTAAAGCCACCACTCCCCACTTTGCCACAACTCGGGGCGTTTTCGTCTCACCGCGTCATGCAAACGTTTCAGAACTTGTAGGTAAAACGCCTGGTTAACAGTTTCACCGTTAGGAATGAATTCTAAACGAACAATGCCGTTCGCATCAAAAAAAGAAATCAGCATCATCTTGACATCTGACTTCACTCGCCGTGCTTTTTTGGGACGTGGTGAATTTGAACTCTTCCATTCACTTGACTGCTGCTTCGTCTCTGGGTCATAGGCGCAGCACCAGCTTTCATCACCAGTAATGACCTTCAAAAAAAGGTCAGGGTCGATTTCCAAGTGTTCTTTCAATTCACGGCAGGCATCCACTCGGGACTGCTTTTGATCAGCCGTGAGCACGTGAGGCACGAATTTTGCTGCAACTATTTTCATTTGCAATTCCTCGCTCAAAATCCGTTGGCAGGAACTCCAGGATACACCAGACAATTCAACAAGATCATCAATTGTTCTGCGACGGTCTTCCAAGATCAGTTCACGAATTATCACGATGTTTTCATCCGTTCGGGAGGTCGAGGGTCGCCCTGAGCGAGGTTGGTCTGCAAGTGACAATTCACCATTCCTGAAGCAGGAAAACCACTTGTAGACTTGTGTTTTCCCCAGTGCAGCTTCCTTGTAAGCTGTTTCAAGCATTACAACTGTTTCCCCTGCCGTTTTCTCTAACAGAAAACAGAATTTCACAGCCGCACGTCGTTCCAACTTTTCAGCCATCACAAAAATCGACGAACAAGCGAGAAGCGCTTAACAAAAAAATTTACTACGTGGCACCACGACTTCACTTGACGCTGCCGGTCTGCAGACTAATGCAGAAGGGTCCCCGCAAGAGGCATCTAGCAGAAGAAGCATGTACTACAATGGACCCGCCCACCAGAGAACGTTTCCAGTTTCTTTTGGGTCCCCCCCACATACATTAACACCTAGCTGACTGGATGGTCTTTTAATTAAATACCCCCACTTCCTGGACATTTTAAACGCTTTGAATGTTCAACCCCATTACATATTCTTACTTATGGTTTGACACTGTAGATTATGCTCCTGAGCCCCAGACTGCAGAAACTGCATGTACATAGTCTAGTAGTACTTCACTGAATGGTATTTCTCAAAACAAGACCCTCTGTGAAGGGGGACAATGCAGAATTTACAAATGTATCTAGTTTCACTTCGCTTCTTATGTGCAGCACACACTTTACACCGTCTTGCGGGTACTTCCTTTTTCCCTCCCCATCACCAAAAATTTTTTCAAGTTTGTATATTCTGAAATCACTGGAGAGTCTGCCTGGCAGGTCCTGTTTAGGCCCCCTTGGTGTTGTTTGCTTCTCTGGCAATTGAAGGTCATCAGAACTGGACTCACTTCAATTCTGGACTTCTGATATCCAGGACCTTCCTACCTCATGAAGGAAGTTCTTGTACTTTACTTTTTTGTTTATATTTAGTATCCTGTACATAAAAAAATGTGTTGAAGAAAGCAAAGTTTGGCAGATACAGTACCACTTTTTTCGACCATTTTACAGCTTTCCTCAGAACTGAGTAATAACTGAGGTACTGTCTGCCCTGTCTATGCCCTTCATGAATTTACTGTACTGGATAACAGCATAAGGCTTCCTTATTTCCATGTTTGTTTTCCTGTCTTTCCACCCTGTGTTTACAATTGTTGCTTCAGGGATCATACTTACCATTCACACAAGTCTTTTGTCCTTCCACACTTGCACCATTATGTCACCTTTCCTCCAGAATGCCAACTGCCTTTTTTTCAAGCACTTGCCTTCCCCTTCAAGGTCATGTGGAATGCCCCTGTTAGCCCTCACAGTGCCACAGGCTCTCAGGTTTCTCTCTAGTTATGTTTGAGCTAATCACACACTGTTATAAAAATTGTCTTGATAGGTGTGATGATTTTGGCCTAAGTTTCTGTCTAAAAGTGATAACACTGTGTCCAACTTCTTTCCCTCAGCTGAGTATATTTCCATGTTGCAGATATAACCTGATAATGCCTCACACACCATTCTCACCAGCACTCCATATTTTGTTATTTTCCCTGGATTGTATGTCCTAAATTTCAGGTGACCCCACCATGGGATCATGGTTTAATCAAGTGACAGTTCTTGTTTTGGGCTGTACACTGACCTAAATTTCTGTACAAAATATTCATACACAGGCCAAACTTTGAATAGCCGCCCTGAATCCTGTGTTTGCTGCCTGTTGTCACTAAAATGCCAGGCCTGCCAAATGGATTCAAAACTGTTCCTACTCATAGTGCGAGAAAAAATGGGTGTGGAAATTGTGGGGTCAGTGGACCAGTAGTCTCTTACACTTTCCTTTCTGACTTGTCCCATCAAAATTATTAGTCCCAAAAACTTTCTCATTTCTTCAGGTGTGATACAGGACCACTTCAGTGTTTTAGACAAGACTTTCCATTTTTCAGCATTCTGACTGTGGTAAGGGTTAGACTGTTCAGTAAGTAACAGTATAAGATCGTCATCAATGATTGAACTCACAACTTCAGCCACAGACTCAGGGTTATCAATTACTATATTCAGACTTTTGGTTCTAAGGAAAGGCTCACTGTTTGGTTTTTTAAATCTGTTTTACACCACACATCACTTGTTTTATCCTCAGAGTTCTCTGGTTCACTATCTTCTTCTTCTATTGTACTTGTTTCACTGTCACTAGTAATAACTAAGAGAGAAGATCGCAATTGTTTACATAAACTTGTGGGGACATCACTGACACTGTCACTGTCCATACTTTCATTGTCACTATAATCACAGACATCAGAACGTGTATCCGAATATAACTCGCGCAAAATATTGTCCTCTTTCAGAACATTCCTATGCACAGCCATGAGTGCAACTGAAGGAAAACAGAGAGAGTATCTGAATGAGTGGTCTCTTTGTTGCAGTCTTATAGTTCTAAAAATAGGGGGTCAGGATTGGTCTGTTTGTTTTTAACTTGAGACCCAACATCCTGCATTAAGCTGTCGATAACCTTGAAGCAAAAAGTGAGCCAGACCAGCTGACAAACACATGTGCAGGACATCGTGTAAAAAACGTAGAAATGAGTGACCCATCAACAACACATGGGATAGCAATCACGCAGTTCTGTGTGGCCCAACGGCAAGGCGTCAACCAAAGACACCAATACATTTGCTTAATCCGAAGTTAAAATTTGAATTAAAGTTCATTAATTTTCCAAGGCTAGTTAGCTCTGCTGCCAGGGACGGATGTTGCAAAAGGGCAGTAGGTTACCGCAGCTGGTGGTAGCCAAGCCTGTCAATGCACACTAGCAGTACTCTTCGGAAGCAAACGACATTGGCTGAAGTCCCAGTATCAGCATTCTCTCTTTTTTTTTTTTTAATGATATGTTTTGAACTCACAAACACTGAATTAAATGGTGCAGTAACACAAATGTTCCAAATTGTGCAGCCCAATGTCAGATCTTGCGACCTGCTATAGGCCACAAACACCAACACGTTTCATGTGCCTAGTTTAAGTCCCATTCAAACATGAACCCTCTAAATCAGAATATCAATAAACAAAGTAAAGAGAATTACAGAAAAACAACAGAAATATCTGCATCACTCACATTTCTAGTTCTGCCAATGGAGGAAAGGTAACTTCTAAAATGTATAATTAAATAATAGATGTGTTACTGCACAGTTTAATTCAGCGTCTGTGAGTTTAAAACATATTTTAAAAGAAAAAAAAATGTCAATACTGGGACTTGAATCAACATAGTTTGTTTCCAAAGAGTACTGCTATTGCGCAATAACAGGCTCAGCTACCACCAGCTGCAGCAACCTACTGCCCTTTCACAATATCCATCCCTGGCAGCAGAGCTAGCTAGCCACATGCCTTGGAAAATTAATTAATTTTAATTTGTGTTTGATCATCAAAGCAAGCAAATGTATCGGTGTCTTCAGTTAATATATATGCAGTGTGATTGACTGTAATGAATGGAAGCCAGAGAAATGACATGAATGCACAAATATGGAGAAAGCAAAATGTTTTGAATTATGATGGCAAATATACATCACATCATGAACAAAATAAAAATACATCACATCACTTCAGGAGCGGGACATATGAAATTTCAGGCCACTTTATGTTTGTTGCACAGAGTGTACAACTGAAGCCCAACATTTCAGCAGCCAGTTCTACATCCATTCTCAGGTGAAAGAGATCAGAAAATGCACCTACAGTGGTACACCCCTTTTTAAGAGCCACTCTCAGTCAGTGACCAAAAGTAGCAAAGCAAGCTTCAGAAACCTGTGATTCAAATGTACACTAGTGGATGACCAGAGTCCACAAGAAGATGTTTCTGTATGCTGTACACCATCATCAAAACCCTACAGAACTGAATGAAACTGTCTGTATGAACACCATATACAATTTCTTGGAATACGTCCCTAGTTATTTAGAACAAAGTTCAACAGTGAAAATATATACTTACTTGGAAGAGGTAAAATCTGTAATCTCTTAAAGAGTGGACAAACATCTTACGTATCTCTGAGACACTGCTAGCCAGCTACAAACTGCCATAACCCAGAAAACCATTATATGCATAGATTAACAAAGTCTGAGGCCAGAGTGCTCAGCAGAGCACTTGGACCAAGACAACTACATAATTTACACTCTTTACTACACACCTTTACTGTGATTAACAAAGAAATATGAGACATACATAAAATGTTTGTGGGATGTGAAAACTGCGTATAAAACTTGACTGGAAAACCTCACGGTACAAGATAACTTGGAGAGACCACGGCATAAATGGCAGAATAATATAAAATGACCCATGCAAAAGAGGGTGCGTAGATACTAACTGGCTTGGAAAGGGCATGCAGTGGCCTACCTATCCCACTCTTTGCATGGGAGACTGAAGACCCCACACACACATACACACGCACACGCCCACGCACATGCACACACACACAAACACACACACAAAACATGAGGATAGCTAGCTGTGACTAAATTTTAACCTGAGAACTCCCGAATACAAAGCACTGTATTCATACGTACAACCCCACCTGATGTTGTTGCTGAAGAATCCAAAGGGGTCGCAGCATCAGCAGTGGTCTTGCCTGACTCAGGAGTTGGTCGCTTGCCAGTACTTGCACTGGTGTTGGTCACACTAGCAGTAGTAGTTACAGTAGCTGCAGTAGTGGTAGTGGAAGCAACAGCAGGTGTTGCAGAACTTGTTGTAGAAGCTGCAGTTGTGGACAAAGAAGATGGAGTGGAGGACGCAGTGCGAGAAGTCTGGCCTGTTGATGGACGACTGAAAATAATTAATAATAATGAAATGGAATAAAACCATCATCAAATTACTGTCCATCAGAGAAGCATGCACAAGCTGTGTAACACACAAAGTATCTGGACTCAAGATTCATCAAGATGCTGTTAAACATTATTTACACAACTCTAAGCTCCATCAGACCAACCATTTCCATTTACTGTGTTTTTGTAGTTTACTTCATGATGCTACCAGTTAACTCACACTATACAGCATTCAGTGACTGGACTGCACTGCATGAAGGATGTGGCAAGATGCAGTCATTGACTAACTTAAGGTATTATTCCACCATTTCAACAAGAAACCGAGTAAAAGCACCAAACAACCAGGGTAAGGATAGTCATGTCCCGGCCAAGATTCTAATGAGGCACCTCCTGTTTGTTCAGTAAAAGTTTCATTAGTGCCAAAAACTGACTTCAGCTGTGCAATGGGTCAAGAGGTTAGTCAACTGCCTCTCACTGCAGAGGCCTAAGTTTGATCCCAGCCCAGTCAGACTGGGATTTCTGCTGGACAAAGTGGCAATGGGGCAGGTTCTCTCTCTACAGTTTGGTTTTCCCCATTCACTATTATTCCACCAAGGCTCCATATACATGTTTCATGTAACTACCATTGATGCTGCATATGATCTTTGAAACTGATTGCATTATCAATTAAATCACTTCTCTCTGTGGATTTTTTCCTTTTTTCTTTTTTCTTCACTCCCACATAATTATGCCAAAACTGGAACGTGACGGCAGTCTCGCGTTACTTGCCTGGAATAGTCAGAGAGCTTCAACAACTGGCACTATTATTCCCTGGAATATGTCCCACATTGGAAGAAGGTTAATCACGATCTTTGTGTAACCTCTGACATTTTCAGTGATGAGATTCACATTGTAGTCTTCTGAGTTCTGGCACATGGTTAACATTATCAATAGGCACAAACATTTTGGAGAAAACCGCCAGCTCTGTCTTCAAGGATGTAGTGAAATGCTGATGTGCACCAATATGAAAATGATGTTCTAACACACCAGACAGTAACCTCAACTGTTACTTTAACCACAGCATGTGTTGGGTATAAACTGCCATCTTTAACATAAACGTCAGAATTATTAAAAAATACATACAGTTCTTGGCCTACTACATTAATGCATTCCCGCAAACTACTCGGTCAATCAAATTTCCATGACATAAGAACAGTTCTCTTATGTATAAGAAAATTTAAGTGTTCATAGGTTGAATACTTTCCTGTATTAGCCCAATACCAGAATTTCATACTGTAATACATTAAGTTTCATATGACAAATAAACTTAATTCTGAAGCAAATAAATATTCAGTCAGAAAGACACATTTATTGCTATGCTGGACAAGCTTACTGCAGCTAGCAGAGAGAATGGAGTTAGTGCAGAAGTTTCTGGAAGTAAGAGGGTCATCCAGACTTGATATTGCTGAAGATGAGGGGCAGGAGTGGCTTGGCTCCATGTTACTGCCTGAGGTGAGGCACTCCTTCTGAAAAAACTGTTCCAGTCTCAAGTACTTCACCTTCCCCTTCTTCTACACATACATTTCAGTACAAATGATGGCTGCTCAGACTTTGAGCAACATATGAACCATGTTCCATATCAGGATCATCTTCATCTGCTATGAAGAAAACAATGTTAATTCAGTACATTATTTCCCCTAACCTCTTGCAACTCAGAAAATGCACTACCTCAAGTTCTTCTTTATTCCCCTCATCCTCACTTCTTTTTTTTTTTTTTTTTTTTTTTTTTTTTTTTTTTTTTTTTTTTTTAAGTGAGAGAAAATTTTTGTTGGACTGAACTTCTTTCTACAATTTAAGCACTTCTTGCTCATCACCTTCAGCCTCTTCACAGCCAAATGACTCTGTGGGCTTTCAAAGTCCAAACTTGTCTGGGACGTTTTCTTTACTGTCAAATCCATGAAAGTCGTGCACGTGTTGAGGGCACTGCTTACACTACAGCCTATTCATACATGCATTGCTGACTTCATCCATGTGTCAGCAGTTATCAATATGGCATCCCGGATGGTAAATGCCCTATCCAAAGCCTTCAGCCATCACCCTATCATGTCCAGTTTCCTTAATAAGGCTTTTGATATGTGTGTTGTTTAATGATGTTGCCAACTGCTATGATCCTTTGGCATCAGTGACATATGAGAATGAACCATTGGTGAAAAAGTGACAGGCAAAACCGGAAGCAGTTCTAAAGCAAAACCCATCCCAGTGTGTCTACCATAACTCCCAATGGGATTGTATCTGGGCTTTAATGAGCTTGTCAGACTTTTCATTAAATCACAAGCCTTAAATGTGGCATTCACCCCCTAGTCCACTGGCCAGATTGGTAATGTCATATTGAGGGGAAAGAAAATGGTTTTGATTAAGGTCCTCTAGTGTTTGTATATTGCCAGAGGCATTGTTGATTAGCAGGAGAATTTTGAAACTTCAGCTGTTCTTCCAGCAGTACTGTGTCAACTTCAAAGTGAAATAAATACTGAAGACCTTGCTCATTCCCAGTTCTTTGGATGAGAATAAAAATTAACGCGCAGATGAGCCGTCACATAGCCTTACAGAGGCCAGGATTTTCACAATGGCTTCAGCTTGTGATGCCCATCAGTGCCTAAAAGAACACAGCCTTCAATACTGAGGCTGACTTCTCTTCTTCAAAAGCATGGTTGTGAGGCAATACTTATTCAACATTGTCCTGTCTTATCCATATTAACACACTGCAGACCTGTGTGTCCTTTTAACTAAACCATATTCCTCAGCATGTAACAGGCATTAAATATTCTACCATGGAATACATTCTCATATTTTGATGTTCTTAAAAATACTCTTGAACCCAGCAATGAGAAACCTGCTTACAGACAGTCCAATAGTGTTTCACAGTGATATTCCTCTAAACAAGACCCTCTGTGAAGTGCAACAACACAGAATTTACAACTGTATCTTGTTGCACTGTGTTTCTTGTGTGATGCACAAATTTTGCACTTGTTAACAGAATGTTTTGTCTTTTTCTTAACAGCAGCAACATTTATTTATTTATTCCCCCCCCAGTTTATATTTCCCAAGCCCCTGGAGAGCCTGCCTGTGGAGTCCTATTTACACCCTCCTGGAGCTGGTTGCTTCTCTGGAAGATGCAATTCATCAGAAATGGATTCAGCTGGGTTCTCTCTCCAATATCCAGGATCTTACTACCTTGTGCAGAAATGTCTTGTACTTTATCTATTTGTTCTGTGTTTTGCATACAAGAATACACTGAAAGTTCACTACAAGTTACAATACCACCATCTTTAACCAATTAATACTTTACCTCAGAACAAAGTAACAAATGAGGTACAGATCTACACTATCTGCACCTTTCATGAATTAACTATACTGGTCAGTGCAGCACAGTTTCTTTATTTCCAGATTAATTTTTCTGTCTTTCCTTCCTCTGTTCATCACTGTTGTATCATGATCATGCCAACAATGCACATGGGTCATTTGTCTTTCTACACTTGAACCATCGTTAAAATTACCCTGTTCCAGGATTTTGATAGCCCATTGTACAGAGTGTTCAACTTAAAAGTGGACCGTTAACTAAGCCATGAATATTTCACGTCAGATGCTATTTATAATGGTTCTGCTGGTATGACATTATACTACTACATGTGCAGGAGTTGGCAAGACTGTTGCAGGAGAGGGGAGAACCGGTCTTGGCCATCCGTATCAGTTGACAGCGAGTGCTGGTGTTCGAACACCGCCATTTTTTACGCTTTCATAATGCAGTTAACAGTGGAAGAATGTATATTTATTTTGAAAAGTTATTTAAAAACGATGTCTTACACCCATTGTAGACAAAGTTTCTTTGAAAAATTTAGAAGGCAAGCGCCAGTAAAAAGTGGTATTGCAAAAATGATTAAAAAATTCCGTGAAACAGGTTCACTTTTGGACAAGAATTGTAATCGGCAGAAGTCAGTGTTAACACCAGGGATACTGCAAGATATTCAAACGGCTATTACAAGATATCACAAATCTTTGCGGAAATTAAGTGCACAAACGGGTATTTCGTTAGGTTTGGCCCATACTGCGGTGAGGAAGATGCTGAAATTTTACCCATACCGAATGCAGGTTTTTCACAAGCTAATTCCTGGAGACTATGCTAAAAGAGTTAACTACTGCCGATGGTTTAAAAACCTAATTCATGGCAACATTGGTGTTTTAGATCAGATGGTTTACAGACGAAGCGTGGTTTCACCTTAGTGGTTGTGTAAATAGCTAAAACTACCGAACATGGAGAACTGAAAACCCACATAATTACATTGAAACTGCTTTGCATCCACAAAAAATAGGCGTGTGGTGTGCCATTTCGAGGCGTCGAATAATTGGACCTTTGTTTTTTGAAACCAGTATAAATGCTGAAGCCTACCAAGAACTTATCCAACAATTCATTGCATTGCTGCAAGTGGATGAACCTAACTGTTGGTTCCAGCAAGACAGAGCAACTGCTCATACTGCTGCCTCTACTATGGAGATTGTGCATAAATTTTTCGGTGAAAACGTAATTTCTAAAGGAGTTTGGCCAAGATCCCCTGACTTACTAGAAAGGCTTCTTTTTGTGGAGTTACTTGAAAGACACTTTATCGGACCAATCCGCGAGACCTAAAGCAGTTGAAGATGAATATTACACGTGCCATCGAAGAAGTAAATGAAAGAACGCTAAGAAAAGTTGCAAGGAACATGGTGAAACGTGTCGATAAGTGCATTGACATGAATGGACATCACTTCCAACACTTACTGTAAATACAGGTTAGTTGTGTAATATAACATGTTGTAAATCTTAGTAAATATATTACTCATATTAAAATATGGCCCACTTTTAAGTCGAACACCCTGCATAAGTAGGTCATTTAGAATGCCCCTTTTAGCCCTCAAAGTGCCATAAAATCCTTACCTTTTTGTCTAATAATGTTGCAGCTGATTTCATACTATTGCAAAAAATTATCTTAATGTGATAATTCTGGCCCAAATTTTTGTCCAAACCTAACAGTATTTATCCAATTTCTTCCTCACAGTTGTGTATTTTTCCACATTACAAATATAAACTGGTAACGCTTCAGTGCTTCACACATCACTCTTATCAACACGCCATATTTCATTACTTTCCTTGGATTGAATACTCTAATTTCAGATGAACCCCACCACAAAATCATGGATTCATCATCACCCTTTCTATGGGCTGTAACCTTTCCATAATTTTGACAAAAGAATTCACACAGGGGCTGTATTTTGAACGGCCTCACTGCACATTGTTTGCTGGCAGTTGTCACTAAAATGCCTGGCTTGTCCAGTGAATTCAAAATGGCTTTTACTCATAGCAGAGGAGAAAACTGGTGTGGAAGTTGTGGAGTCACTTGACCAGTGATCTCTTACATTGTTCTTTCTGACTTATCCCATCAAAGTTATCAGTCCCAAAAACTTTCTCACTGCTTTGGGTGCAATGTTCAACCAGTTTAATGTCCTAGGCAATACCTACAACTGTTGCGCATTCTGAGTGTACTAAAAATTTGACTGTTCAGTAATAACTATGCAAGATCATCACCAATAAATGTACTTGTGACACCAATAATACTTGCGATTACTGCTTACACCAAATCCCACCAATGCCACAACTATCTAGCTCACTACTTCCATAATCTCCTGTACTTGTCATCACTAGTAAAAACTAGGGGACAGAGTTGCAGTTCTTTAACCCTTCAGCGTGGGGGCATTTAATTCCCAGTTCATACTGTGATGTGGGAAGGTTTTTCTACAGAGTATTTAAATTTTGAGCTAAACTGCGCAGTAGTTTATTCAAAGTAATGTAATTTTATTAATAGTGGTTGGATTTCGATGAAACTTGAAAGAGAATATTTAGGAATGTCTAAGCTTTTCGAATATGCAATAAAATCTTACCTTAAAAATTTAACTTTGTGTGGAATGCCTTGAAACATTCTTCAACACATAGGGCAGCCTCACATTTGGGGCACCAAAACACTGTCTCCCTCCTTCTATTGCTTTTGTGACACACTACACACCTTTCTGTTGGCCTGGCCTTTTTTTCTGTCAGTGGTATTCTTTCTGGAAATTGTCTTTCAACAAGTTGCGGCACATTTTTGTCTGTGCAATGATGGTCTTGAAATTTCCTGACACTTCCACTTGCATGTTCAATAAGTAGTGCCTTACCAGTTCTACTCTGAATTTAAAATGGTCTATTTAGGTCTGTCCTGAATTTGCGCAGCATATTACCATCCAATTTACAACTGCAATACTGAGTAATCTCCTAAACAGTTTTATGTACCATTTAGTCATTTTTTTTCTTTCCAAAAGGATATGCAATGAGATGGGACAGGACTGGATAGATTTTGAAAAGTTTAGATGGTTTCTGGTATGTTCCTATATTATCATTGTTGTTGAAATGCATAAAATTGCAGATTGCTTCAAACCGATCCACAGAAATAATAGAACCAAACACTGGAGTCGCCAAAATACATTTTTTTTTTTAAATAGGATCGTAGTGTGGGCTTCTGTATTATTCCCATCAGCATGAAAAGTGCTAACACAACATACATTTCATCTTTATTAGTGACAGGTTTCCAGTCCCGCATTCTGGAACGCAATGGAATGAAACTTCTGGCTTGTATTTTTTTTGGCTGTGTAAGTGTTTGTTTCATGCACTATTAATTCCACCAGTTCGTCATCAAAAAACATTTTGAACACTTTAGCACAGTGAGTTTCATTTTTGGCTTCATTTTGAGGCCCACAGTTACCAACAAACCGTTTCCTTTGCCCTACATAATTTGTCATGTCCTCCCACATAAACGTATCACTCAAAGCACTAGGCATTTTGGATGCAGTAGCAAATTGCACATTATCACTACATTCCAAACCAATTACCTCGCCTACAGTCAAATCATCCATGCCACTTGAGTCATCATCGTCACTACAACTACTTTGATCAGAAGCTGTAAGTTCCTCTAGCAAACATTGTTCAATCTCATCCTCAAACAGGCTCTTCCTTTACTCCAGTATCACTGGAACAGACTGCTGCTTCAAATGAAAACAAAACGCTAAATCAGCCGTGAAGAAACAAACAGTCTGTTGATATATGAAGGTGATGTCATACACCATTTGAAAGCTACAGACCTCAGCTACGTGATGATAACAATAACATTCGTTTCATGTTTCATATCCTTGTTAGAGAGACACATAAAGCCGTCCGTGCAATTAGAGACTGCAAAAAGAAAACCCAGGTTTCCAGAGGAGAGAAAAAAATGAAGAAATAATTTCTATGAACTGTCTCCCACACCATAAGAGAGCCAGCTCCTTCCTGAACACGCACGAAGCAGTCTGATTACATTTTCTCCCTATGTTGTCGAGATACAGTCGAATGAGTAAGAGCGTGCAGCATGCAGGCACCACCCGTCACTCCATGAGAGGTGATGTTTTCGCTATGCGGGCACTGCCCGTCACTCCACGCTGAAGGGTTTAGTGACCTCAATGTGGTGATGTTCTGCTCAAAGTTTCTGTTCCACAATCATCATCAGACACATTAGAAAAGGTATCCGCATATTACAACACTTAAGAAAATCAGTAAGTGTTATAAAAAAGGAAACACCATTCATCAACTGTCCAGCCCACAGCATAGTTACTACACTATGATATAGTACCGTATTACACAGTGTTCAAATTAAATGTTGCATTCTTTAAGGTAACATAAGCATATGCTGACAACAACAGACAGGAAAGAAACTGATTTTTTGTTGTCGAGTTTAAATAACAGCAAGAATGACACAAACACTTCAGACTATACATAATGTGAGATCAATTTCTCCTTCATTTCGCATTTCTTACTCATTGCACATGTTCAGCTAATGTAATATAACAGCATATATAGAGATGTGAGTTTCCACAGCTCTCACATTAAGGATTCAGCTCTTCTGGCTTGTTATGTTGAGAAGCAGTCACTGGTTCTCATTATTTCAGAGGAACATCCTGCCTTCATCTTCACAGGTTGAACCCTCAAAAACCCATTCACTTGCTCATATGTGAGTAGTGAAAATCATGACTGACAAATAATGAAACTGTCATATTTAATTGCTAATATTCTCCACTCTCTTTTTATTTCTCCATCAATGTCAAACCTTAAATGATATCATGTATATATTATGGAACTAAGGGACATACTTTTTGTCCCCCAACAGTAATAGACTAATGTGGAGAAACTGCAATGCATATACATGGTTTCTCTCAAGGAGAAATGCCTGGGGTGTAGAGTTTTTATGTAACTGGTGAACAAAGACAACGTGTGTTAGCTTCTGTGTGCACACATAACAGCATGTCATGAATATTCTGTTTCTCACATGTACTGTGAAAGAAACACAGCATTGTCCAAGTGGGAAAATTCTCAGATTCCCTCAGAAGTTGATCAGGGTGAAATTCACCCAGCTATCCACTTAGGGTGGAAACATTGACTGTGCTCTGCATCATATATCATTAGGATGATCAAATCATGGAACATGAGAGATGAGGGATGTGATAATACCAAACAAATTTCAATCATAAAACCTAAACAGAAGATACTTCTTGGATGACCTGGAAATAGTCTGTAAGATAACATTAAAATGGACATTTACCAAATATGGTAGGGATCAGATTTATTAGGCTTAGGTTATTGTCCAGTGGCTTGCTCAAGCGCATGTGTGAGACTTGAGGTTTTCACAGCATTGTTCATGTGATATGGTGTCACACTGATTGTTAAACAGCTACCAACATTTGAACGAAATGCTGCTAGCATCTGCAATGCCGGCTACATCATAAAAATGGATGTTTTTATACTGACAAAAATGTGTCTGAATGAAACCTATGGCATAGTCTGGGTAGGCAAACATTTGTCTGACATGTTTCCTATCAAGAATATTTTGAAACATGGAATGCTTTATTGCCATCGCTTTTCAACTTTGCTTTAGAGTATGTCATTACGAGGGTTCGGGTAAACCAGGACGGCTTGCAATTAAATGGTAAACATCAGCTTCTGGTTTATGCTGATAATGTTAATACATTGGGCGGAAGCATACGTACTAAAAATGAAAACAGAGAAGCTTTAGTACTTGCTATTAAGGAGACCGGATTAGAAATAAATGCTGACAAAACTAATACATGGTCAAATCTCAACATCAGAATGCTGGACAAGGTCACAATGTAAGGAGTGATAGTAGTTCCTTTGAAAGGGTGGAACAGTTCAACTATTTGGGAAAAACCTTAACATATCAAAATTCTATTCAGGAAGAAATTAAGAGCAGACTGAAGTCAGGAAATGCTTGCTGCCATTTGGTGCAGAATCTTTTGTCTGCCAGTTTGCTATCTCAAAATATAAAGATTAAGATATACAGAACCATAATTTTGCCTGTTGTTTTGTACGGGTGTGAAACTTGGTCACTTACATTGAAGGAGGAACCTAGACTGAGGGTGTTTAAGAACAGGGTGCTGAGGAGAATATTTGGGCCTAAGAGAAATGAGGTAATAGGGGGGTGGAGAAGAACTTAATGAACTGTAATCCCCACCAAATATTATTCGGGCAATCAAATTGAGAATGAGATGGGCAGGGCATGTAGCATGTATGGATGAGAGAAGAGGTACAAAAAGGGTTTTGGTGGAGAAACCTGCACGAAAGAGTCCACTTGGAAGAACCACGCATAGATGGGAGGATAATATTAAGAAGGATCATCTGCAAGTGGTATGAGGACATGGACTGATCTGGCTCAGGATAGGGACAGGTGGCAGGCTCTTTTAAACACTGTTATGATCCTTCAGGTTCCGTATAATGGGGGGAATTTCTTGACTAGCTTCTCAAGAAGGACTCTTCTCGATTAAGTAATGGTCGATGGGGTAGCAAGCTAATGGGCTGGTGCCGCTGGGTAATGGGCGGAGCTGTGAAACAGGAAGCAAACGGGAGGTGACCAAGTGTCAGGTATGTGGCCCTGAATGGAAGTAACAGAATTTCAGGATGTCATGGGTTGGTAAAGACAGGAAGTTCAGAGGGTTCACTGGAATGTATTTAGCAAGTGGAGACAGAGGATATCAAATGAGAAGACCAAGTAAGGGGAGATCATGGATTCATGTGGCTGTGAAAAGGAATATAGTACTAAGTTGTATATCCTCATACGGCAACTTCATCCATTCCTTGAGGGGGTGAATAATTTTCCTGTTTCATGAAAGTAGCAAGATATAATAAGTTCTGCAACACAAATTCACATCACAAATACCTCATTGTTCCTAATAAACTGGACAGTCCACCAATCTGCCCAACACCTCCAAATAACTGCATCAACTGTTGCTGAGACATGTTATTCAGCAAATTCTGGAGATCACCATCTGAAATATAAACAAAATATCAGAATTCTCACCAACTTCCGTATCACATCCATTCTCATGCAGTGCAGTTCAAATTTTTTACAATTTCAGTCACAATCACATGTGCGTGCAGTGTTCTGCAACATTATGTTCAAACTTTAGGGGCATGTTCTACAGGTCATTTGCAGCAAAAATTGTCTTAAAAGCTTTAGCTCATTTCTACATCACTATCAAATTACCGTATATTCTCGAATCTAATCCGCACTCAGTTTTTGGCGATTTCTTAAACAGAAAAAAAAGTTTGTCTGTGGTTCTAATCCACACCTTTCCTTCAACCACCCCTTGCCCACAGGGCTACTGATTGAAAAATATCGGATGTTACCAATGCATTAAAATCCGACGCTACGCCTGGGGCCGATGAGTAATACTGGTACCATGAAGCAAACCTTTGTCAACAAGTGTGCGCAATCTCATCAGAAGCCAGCTCGCACCTTGGTTGTTGAAACGTGGAAGGTGCTTATTCCAATTTGTCGTGGACTGTAGTTATGGAAGAGGGACGCTAGAGATCTAAAAGACTATCATATACGGCAAAGTTACCAGAAACTGGAAAAATCAAACGCGCAGCTCCTTCAGAAGTCACGCGGTGGGTGTCAGCTGCATGGAAAGCCATCCCGGAGAGCATTCTCATCAGATCTTCCAAGAAGTGTTGCATAAGCAATGCTTTGGATGGATCCAAAGATGACATTGTATGGGAGGACAATGTTGAAGATAAAGATGATAGTGACTGGGTGGAGAGCATGAATAACGATTCAGTTATGAGTGATGACGGCGAATCTGATGAATAATAAATTATAATAATAATAAATAAAATAATAAATTATTGTATTGTTCTTATGGCACATACAGCGGCTCTATCATTTTTCCAATATCCAGCTCTCGACCGCAAATCTAATCCGCATCTGATTTTTTTAGCCCTTTAAAACTGTAAAAAGGGTGCGGATTAGACTCAAGAATATACGGTACATGCCAGTGAAGTGAGCTTGTGCTGCTCTAACTTGAATGAGTTTGTGCTCATACACTGCCTCGGGTATTGGTTGTGTTATATTGCAGTATGGTGGGCTAGTCAAAATGCCATACACTTTTACAAATGGAGGATATGCCAATATACATTTCACATATGGTTTCTGCAATGGAAGCAGTGGAACTGCTGTTGTGGAATACCAGCAATGTTACCCACATCACAGAACATTTAATACTGTACACAGAACTTTCATGGAGACTGGTTCCTTCCCTACAAGTTATGCCTGATATTCTGTTTACAGATGAGGCTCAATTCACCCAGGATGGTAATGCCAACACAAGGAACTCATACTTTCTGCCACATGAAGATCTACAACTGGTAACACAATGCCATTTTCAACACCGATTTTCTGTTAAGGTTGTGGCTACACTGGAGCCAGGACTGACACAACACAACAGTCTGGACAGACTCTAGACAAGGAAGCAGAAATCAACCATATTACTGTTTACGTCAGCGGCTACAGTGAAACTGATCCAACAGCATGTTGTCTCGCAACAACTCCTGACTGTCTAGCCCAACAAAGTAGGTTTGTTATGAGCCGCCAGCCTAGTCAGACACCTGCTGCAGTTTGAAGAGGATTCAAGTGTTGCAGAAATGGACAAAATGTATCTAAAAGCACTTGTTAGAGATATGCTGCCTCTTTGAGATCAAAGAGATAAAAATTACCACAACAGAGATCTCAAGCCAAAACTTTGGGATAAAATAGAAGAGACATTAAATGTTACAGGTAAGTACTGAAATAATAACACTAATGAAATACGTTACTACATATTTATGTACATAATTTACCATTCACTTTATTTTATTTCAGGATGGTATCTCTTTTTACGAATATCTACTTATCATATACTTTACACATAAACAAATGTTCCATCATGTGGCAAAAAAGTGAACATTCAGCACAAATAAACCTACTGGTTCTGTGATAGTATAGCTGCAGCAGGTCTGCTGAAGTATGCTTTGAAAGCATTTCTTATATCTGTTGCTTCTTTTGAGGACCAATTGAATGACCAACTGCTGACATTTGTTGTGATATAATGGGATCCAAGAATTTATAAGCTTCTTGAAGAACAGAAGGATCCTGTGTTGTTCCTTCCAGACCCACAATGATGTTATGCAGTAAACAGATACACCTCACTATTCTTTCAGCTTTACTGAAATTCATTTCTATTGCTCTAACAAATACCATCATGCTGTTAGAACACCAAATGCACACCCAACCCCTTCCCTCTGCTCGCGACAGCCTGTTATTGAAAATGTGTTCTTCACATGACAAATCCTTTCTTGCAAAATGCTTCATTAATTATGGCTTTAGAAGATATGTCCCATCACCAAGAATGACAAAAGGCATTTCTGTTTGACTTCCCTCAAAACTTGTAGGCTTTGGTAAGGTAGTTCAAAGTCTTCCAAGAAGTGATATAAAGTAGAAGCAGAAAATGTACCACCATCACTTTGCTTACCATAACCAACTATGTCCATAAGAATGAATCTACTTTAAGATTCTGCAACACCTTGTAACACTACAGAAAAAAAATTGTCTATAATTGTAAAACAGTGATCCAGCTTTTATAGGACATTTAATGTGAATGTGCTTTCCACCTGTGCAGCCGAAAACATTAGAAAATCGCATCTTTCTTTAAACTTAACAACTATGTCCAAAAACCTGTCATAGTCTAGAACTATCGAGTGCTTCGATGACAGCTTGCTCCACAGAACATCACTAAGTTGATCCACTATTTTTCCACCTATGTAATGATCCATCCAAAATAAGAAAGCAAGAGAACAGAACAGCTGTCCTGTTGAAAAATATCTGAAAACGCAAGTATTTCCATTTATTACATATAGTTTGAACTAGTTTACCACAACAGCAACCCATAACCTACACACTGGATTAAAACTCACCACATTTCTGCATCAGTCATCACTCTGCACAGACCAAACAATTTCAGTCCCCAGGATTTTATTAATTATCATTTTATACTATTTATAGTACTTACATAATTGTAACTTAAATTATAATTTTAACTGTCATGAAGTGATGGTGACACAGTTAACCAAATTTGTACGTTTGTATTCTTGAAATAATAACACCACCCTGAAGATGGCCGGAATACTAGTTGAAACGTGTTGGTGAGAACATGTGAATAAAATATATCATAAATATTGAAGTGCATTTGTTGGTTATTTATATATTTTGGAATTGTTCTTATGTTCATTCTGCAACATTCTCTGAACTTATCGGAAATTCTCTCAATAGCTTGCACAGTTTAAAATATTCTCCATCAGTGCTTGATTCCCAAAGCTGATGCATGTGTCTTCTTCTGTTCATGTACTACAAGCAAAGGTCCATCAGCAAAAATTCGTCCCAACTCTTATCACCACATGCATACATTGTGTAACGTTCACATCACCTACAACAAGCAGACTGACGAAAAGAACTCCTTTTGTAGGTAGAAGTCTGGACAGACATTGGATTAAAAGTAGCCACACATCTGGTGATGCATGACCCAACAAATGCTGGTCTGCTGTGTTGTCGGTTCTGGCTCCAATGTAGCTGTACCCAGGTGTGGTATGAAGGATTAGGTAATACCTTGATTGGACCATTTGCTATCAAGGGGCATTTAACAGCTCCATATTACAGAAATTTTCTGTCCAATAAATTACCTCTGTATTTACAAGATGCTCCTCTTGTAACACAAGGACAAATGTGGCTACAACATGACAGGACACGTCCACATTTCAGCACAGAGGTAATGGAATTTTTTAATTAAAATTGTGAAGATGGAATGGAAGAAACTGACTTTGCCTAATTGGTCACCCGACTTAAACCCGTTAGATTTCTTCCTGTGGGGTTGAAAGAAGTCAACATTGGTTCACGATGGTAAACCAGAAGGAAGCCATTATCAGTCAGTATAGGCCATAAATAAAGCCATCACTGGTATCACAAAGAAACTGGGATTCATGCAGTGCCAGAATTCAATGGCATGACTGGCAGCATGCACACTGTATAATGCTGGGCATTTCAATCATGTTATGTAATAACCTTGATGAATCTTCAATGTTGCTATAAATTTTTAAAATGACTATAATAAAAATGTGAGGTGAAAAGAACAGTTTCAATAGTGCTACTTGAAGCTAGGGTGTAACTTGAAAACAGTGTCAAAATAAACATTTTTTTTTTTGGCACATGGCCCACAGAATACATTCCTGCAGTCTGGCCATTATGTCACAGAACAGCCTGTACAAGCAGACAATATGCACAAAGCCTGTGTCAATGTGCACCCATTTTGCACACAAAATGGATTTTGATAAAATTTAGTATGGAAAAATCTTTACAAAATGTAATGCTTCAGATTCATCACTACAACACAAGAATATGAATGTCACATTTTTTAATATACACATACACAAAAATCTTTTTTTTTAATTGCGTCTCAAAGCATCACACCTGTCATGACAGCAAAATGAAACATAAAACTTCAATCTGGGAGGAATTTTTAGTTCCTTTTTCTCCCACAGTCAAATGCACCTCACTTCATAGCAAAGCCCCAACATGCCAACCTCCATCTTCTATGCAAACCTCATGCTTCTTGAAATATTTACCAACACACAACAGAGCTCCTGTCTGGAAATATCAGCAATTTATCTTTAAATACTATCATCTAATTCTTACACAGATTCCTCACATAAACTCAGTCTTTTTTCGTTATACAATCCATCTCATGGATTGTATAACGAGTGTGGCAACATGCACGGTGCGACAGTAAAGATCAGTCTTTTTTGTCCCCCACAAATACCAGACATACACATTCTAACCTGAAGCTATTGACAGTTGCAATCAGCAAACTTTCAACTATTCAATGAATACCTCTTCTAAAGCATTCACTCAGAAATTTCCTACATCGACTGTGGCACTGTCCTTATGTAGTAACCGCATATTTTTCCTTCTATTAGTTCCCTGCAGAATAGTGTCAGAAACCGAATACAGCAGTTGGAAGTAAGCGTTTCTTTGAAAGACATAGGCCCTTGGATTTGGCACACATTAATGCACATAAGAATATGACATCCATGATCACAAAATGAAACTTCATAATCTGCATGGGAATATCTGGAAAACCACTCAATGTCTGTAATTTTGGCTGTTTACATTCCATTTAACATAAACCACAACTGATCTCAGAAGAAACCTAATTTTCATATTTCCTTTTTTGTCCAGCACTAATCCTGTCATTCAAAACCTGTCCATCTCTTTGCTCATCTTTCTTTTATATGGCACTGTTGACATGGGATCTTTCTTCACCTTCATTCCATGAAGAATATTCTGCAAGAGTATTGCAAACCAATGAAACATATTTCACAAGTGCAATATTACCATTGGCAATCCACAACTAAAAGATGCTAGCTAATGTCCATGCCCTGGCTCATGCAATATTGGTGCAAACACAGTAAACGTGTAGGTGAGATGCCTACACAAGCTACGTCTTTTCCCAGCTACCTGAAGTGATATAACTCGACATCTGAAGGTGGTGGGGCTGGAGCTGTATACCACAGACCCACCACACCCATGTAAAAATGGTCAATGAATTCATGAAACACACTAAGAAATTTAATCTTAAGACGAGAAAAATGTTTTCACGAAAACAACTTACTATTAATCATGAAAACAGCTAGTATCCACATTTGAGAATTTCTTGTACAGACTAAATCACAAAGCAGCCATACCACTTTCAACTGGGGAGGTTATGTCAGTCACAGAAGCTTGGACAATATACCATCCAACTGGACTATTTAATATCCAAATAAAAACTTATAAAAGTCTAGGAAATATCAAGTTTCCAGAATATTAAAGCATTAAACAATATTGTGGAACCCCGTCAGCCATTAACTAAGGAAGGAAATATTTGTGCATATTTCTTACAAGACAACACAAGACACACATTATAAAAATTTGGCAAAGGTGCAACAATGTTTTATAAAGGATAATCAGAACAGGTAATGGCCATCATTATTTTTGGAAAATGAGTTTGTGTGGTTTCTGTCTTGCTGAAAACTTTAAATACAACTCTGAGGAAGAAACTATACTGCTTGAACAACATCGCTCCAGCCGTGACACTTCTGATTTGCATTCAAAAGTGCCCATTTGAATCTCAGGCACGACACTGCCATTATGACTGAGGCTTTCATGGCTTTCCTTAGTCCTACCAGGCATATCAAGCTAGTACCTCAAATTAAGCTAAAACTGTTTCCTTCAACATCCTGTCCCATCATACTTCACTATCAATGTTCTAACAACCAACATGGCACGGATGGTGCAGTGATTAGACTATGGGCTGGATGATCCAGGGTTTGATTTCTGGCAAAGGCAAGACATTTCCCTCTTCTTCGAAGTGTCAAGACTGGCCACTGGGCCTACCCAGTCTCCTATTCAATGGATCAGAATGCTCTTTCAGTGGAGGGTCGAGGGGACAAGAAGGGAGAGAGGGATGTGGCCATAACATGGCCACTCATCTCTGTCCAGTCCAAAGGTTAAGAATGCTTATAGCTATACTTCTACTCTCCATGTATACCTTCACTGTGTGCACACAAACAACTTTACTTGCACTAAACAGAGATGAGCAGTTAAGTTCATGCCCCAATTCCTTTACCCCAGGGAAAGAACCCTAGTATCCACTGCGTAGAATGCTAGGTGAGCCCACAGTGGGTCTGGATGTTGTGAAGAGAAGAAAGTCCCTTGCCCATACCAGGCTCCAAACCCACAGCTTGATTAAATAAACCAACTGCTTGTAGGCTACAGAAATATACATCAAAGATGTTGCAGAAATGACAGAAAACTTTGATCACCATACAGGACATACGATGTTACTGAGAAATATCTTCCAGTACTTCAACAGATTCTGTAGAGCTTCTACACACAATAGTTTAAATGGCAGAATGACCAACCCTTCAGTGCTTCCATTTAATTCTCAGATAACAAATCATATGCTAAAGCAGTAACATGTCTCTATCTTTTGTCACAAGGTACTCCAACATATTCTGGCATGAATTAAACCATTTCTCATGTTGTGCCACATTTTTTTAATGCATGCAGCCCTCAATACACACCTCTAGCCCCACACTTCATACATCCCGCACTCTTCATAAAAGAAACAAAATATATGTACTGCAAATACCTGGAGTTCCCCCACCACTTCTCTGGGCACCTGGGGGTGGGGGATTGTTCAGCCATTCATTAATGTGGCGGCAGTTCTCTTCGTCTTTATCTGTCTTCGGTTCCTGTTACATCAAACAAAATTAAACTGTTTTTCAAGTCTGACCTCACGGCTGTGAAACATATTTCAATTTACAACTACAATGAAAATACCTGGAGCCAAAAGAAGAATTTCCTACTTGAAGACATAAATTTCAGAACATAAACACGTCCAGTGGTGCATTGGGCCACTCGTTTAAACTCACAGTCACCTGGAAAGATGATAAGGTCCTGAAAAGGAAACAAAGTTTTGCTCATCATTCTTAGGCCACGTCTATAACTGGGATAGCTCAGATGCTACTGCAACTAGGCTGTAGGCTGGATGACCGACTAATCATGGTTTGATTACTGGCACAGACAACAGATTCTTCTCTTCTCTGAAGTATCCAGACCACCTCTGAGGCCACCTAGCCTCCTATTCAGTGGATAACTACACCTACGTCAGTCTGTACATACTGAATAGTAGCACCACACTCACAGCCCACCATCATCTGAAGGTGGACACTAAATACGATGGCAACAACAAAAAATTTTGCATGTTATAACTTAACATGAAGAATAACAGAGGCAAAAACAGTGAGTTCAGGTAACTGGATTATCACCACTGTTATGAAGTTAAATAAAATGCATTCTTAACCTTGGCAGTTGATGGACATGTGTGGTAGGCTTTATGCGCCAGCTGCCTTGCATCCAGTACCTATTAGATAGGAAGTCTGGTAGAACCTACAAGCCATCCTGCAATGTATGAAGAGAAGACTCTTTCCCTTTCCAGTCAAATCCAGATTCCTACATCACCCAGCCTGCAGCCTAGTCACTATATTGAATGAGCTATCCAAGGTCCCACTATTATAATGTAAACATAGGACAAAGTCCCTATACACAAGTACACTCTACATCTACTAGACAATTTACACCACAAAATCCCAAATTTAACTGCCTAATATGTCAATCATTTATTCTAGGCATATGAACAACTGCACATATTGTAAACTCTTCTACAAAAAGACAGTGTAAACAAGTTTCTGCCACAACATGTGGAATTACAGAGTGTGTGATAAGAAGAAACTCCAGACAGGGGTCAACTTAAAAATGATACACAGTAGTGGAGGCCTGACATCCATTCATCACTCAGAATCACGTGTCTTCTATCTACTCCACTATGCGACTGCTCCAGTGCATTATATTCTCTCTACATGGTATCAGTAATAAGGATGGCAAATCAACATGAACACAAGCATAAATAAATTCAACAAGAGGTCAGACCATAATACATGTTGGAAGAGGTTTAACATGGCGCATAACCACAAGAAAGTCTTGTGTTTAATGACAAATAAGGGAGTTCAAACATTTTGTTACATCATTCCTTCTTTGCAAAAAAGATTTTATGACTACGTGAAATTGAGTCTTCCAACAAAACTTCACTGATAAATGAACACTTTATACAACACATGTCAGAAAATAATAACGGCATGTATGACCTGGGTTTCATAATGTCAATCGGGTTGTAGTTAAAATACAGTTAGAATATAATTAAAATACAACTGTATACAGCGTAAAATGATATACAGTATAAAATTATATTATCTGCGTCCATACATCTAAGTTTTAGGTTCTTTCTTCTTAACAAAATATTTCTGTTTACCTTTAAATTTCTAATCAGATTTTATTATTCATATTCACATTTCCAAAAACTTACCACGTAAGAAAAAAGAACCGAAAACACAGACGTTAGACATAGGAATAAGTATAATCTTATACTGTATTTTAATTATATTTCAACTGTATTTTAACTACAACCCGATTTTAATAACTTAATTACTGTAAACACAACAGACGTAACAAGAGATAATTCTAAGTTGAAACATCGCTGCATACGAGTCCCTGACGATGGCCAATAAATCTGGCCGAAACAAGTTGGAGATCTAACAACAAATAAAAAGATGTATTGTGCAACAAGTTGGTTTCGATTCTTTGTGAATATAGTATGAACTACTATAAAGAAGCCGTGCCACGCAGTTGGTCCATACTATCATATACCAACAGTGCCCTACTTACATCCTCAACCGTTCCAGTTTGGCGGTCTTTCCAGCAAAAGTGCATGAGGGTGTCATCTGCCTGGTGCACGTACAATAAACCTTTTCTTTTATCTGGATGAACCATTTTTCCTTTCAATGACATTTTCCCCGCTTTGCATTCTACAAGGTTTTTGCTCTGTGTACGAGTAGCAGAATTACCAAACAAGGCACCTCCTACTGGCATTGTAATTATTTTATCCTAATTGCGTTAGTTTACAAACAATTTCCTTAAACCTGCAGCATACGACGTACAGAACGTAACAATTCGAATCAGAGACCGAGAAAGCTAAAAATATATTGGAATAACTCGACAATTGCTTGAAAAATCAAATTACTGCGTGCAACGAACAATCACTTTCAGCACTAAATCTTAGCGATAAAGGAATAACAGCAGTACCATAGATTGAGCATGGGTAGAAGCCACGGAAACATGCCATGGATCAGATACGAAAGTAAAAATATGAGTGGAGTCTACGCTCTTGCATGATCTGACTATGATTGTGATTCAGCGCCCATAGTTCCTTTATGAGTTTAAGTCACAAACGTCCTTAAACTCCCGAAAATGCTATATTTCCATCGTGTGACTGGAGACTTGGATTTAGGAAAACGTTGCGTGTAGAATTTAACGAATCTTTCATAACACATTATCAGCAGAGACACGAATGAAATTATTAAGAGAAAAGGCAATTAATATGCAGTCTTAACCCATTTGTAGATAAAGGAATGCTCTTAGGTTCCTCCCACTCCCCTTACCCAAAGGGTGACAGACCCCAACAGCACTATTAAACAGGAAGCTAGATGGAACAGAGAGATCGGCTGGAAAAGGTAGAGAGCCCTTGCTTGAAATTAAACTGCAGTTCCTCCACTGTCCAGCTCACTACCTAGTCACTGTATTGGCTGAGCTACTGGAGTTTTTCAAATATTTACTCCTGAAACATTCTAATGTATATATGCAATGACAGATACCTATATACTCACTTGCGTACTCCATGAAGTAAAGTTCTTGAGAAGCTAAACGGTTCTCAGCTAGTCAGGAAATTTCCTGCATTTCATGAAACCCGAAGGTTCATTACTGCACTCACGAGTGTCCGCCACGTGTCACTTTCCTGAGCCAGCTCAACCCAGTCCAAATACCCCCATCCCACTTCCTGAAGATCCATCTTAATATTATCTTCCCATCTACACCTGGGACTTCCAATCGGTCTCTTTCCCTCGGGTTTCACCACCAAAACCCTGTATACACTTCTCCTCTCCCTCATACAGGCTACATGATTCGCCCATCTAATTTTTCTCGATTTAATCACCCAAGCAATATTGGGTGCGGAACACAGAACATTAAGCACCTCATTATGTAGTTTTCTCCACCCCCTTGTTACCCCGTCCCTCTTGGGCCCAAATAATCTCCTCAACACCCTTTTCACAAACACCCTCAGCCTATGATCCTCCCTCAATTTGAGCGACCAAGTTTCACATCCATACAAAACAACAGGCAAAATTATAGTTCTGTATATCTTAATTTTTAAATTTTTGGATAGCAAACTCTAAGACAAAAAATGCTGCCCCAAAAGATAGCAAGCATTCCCAGACTTCCATGTAATCTTAATTTTTTTCTGAATTGAATTGTGATTTGTTAAGATTGTTCCCAAATATTTGAACTGTTCCACCCTTTCAAAGGAACTAGTATCAGTCTTTATACTGTGACTTCATCCTGCATTCTGATCTTGAGACATGACCACATTCTTAGTCCTATTAGCATTTACTTGTAGTCCCATCTCCTTACTAGCAACTCTAAGGCTTCTGCGGTATTTTTTTTAATAGTGTGTGCACTTCTGCCCAATATATTAACAGCATCAGCATAAACCAGAAGCTGATGTGTACCATTTAATTTTAAACCATCCTGGTTTGCCTGAACAATCATAATGACATATGCAAAAGCAAAGTTGATAAAGCATCTCTGTGTTTCAAACCATTCCTAAGCAGAAACATGTCAGACAAATGCTTGCCTACGCAGACTCTGCTATAGGTTTCATTCAGTCACAATTTTATTATCCTTACTAGTTTCATGGGCATACAAAACACAATGAGTACAGTACACACAACCTCTCGCCTAACTGAATTATAAATTTCCTTGAAGTCTATCAAGAGCTGATGTACTGCTTCATTGTATCCCCATTTTTTCTCAAGTATTTGATAAATGCAGATAGTAGTTGTTCTTTTGCATTGAAACCCATGATGATGATCCCTAATAATTTCCTCTGTATATGGAGTTAAACTTGACAGCAGGATGTTGGATAGAATTTCATCCTTAGTTGGCAAAAGTGATATTCCTGTGTAATTACTATCATTTCTATTATTGCCCTTCTTATAGACAGGTACAATGATCAATTCCTTCCAATCCTCAAGCAATTCCACGCTTATTCCAAACAGAATTAATAAGTTTATTGATCTAATAGCAAATTGTTCTACCCCCTGCCTTCATCAGTTTTATTGGGAGTTGATCATTACCTGGTGATTGGTGTCCTTTTAGTTTTTCAATAGGCATTTCAAACTCAAGGCATTCATCTCAGGCACTAGTGGTTCTGCTGAAGGTAATTCTGTCTGCGTTACCACACTAACCCCGTATGCATTGAACAGCTGAGAGAAATGCTTCCTCCATGCAGCCATAGTACTGTGGGAGTCTGGATCCAAATCACCCTTCTCATTCTCTACTATGTTAGTTCTAGACTGGAAATCCTTCTTAAAATCATAGATGCCCCTACACAAGTGTCTGATGTTTTTTATTTTACTGTTAGTTTCAAGTTCCTCAATTTTAGCTTTCAGATATTCCTTCTTTTTGTTCCTGCAATGTCTGTTAGATTCACGTCTTAAATTTTTTAGATTATCTACCTTGCTTTGGTTTGGATCCTGTGACCACTGCATTTTAGCCTGCTTTCTTTGATCTAAAAAACGTAAACATTCTTTATCAAGCCATGGTTTATGCTGCTTCAATTTGTACAGATCTAGACTCTCTTTAACTGAGGTTTTGATATTCTCTTTAATGTTCTCCCAAGTCCTATTTATATCCTCAGTAACACGTATGTTCTCCAAAGCTGCAAACCTGTTTGAGATCTCAATCTGATACTGTTTCCTAACCTCTTGTTCATTTAGCTTCCTGAGATTAAATCTTTCCACATCATACTTCTGTGCTGCTTCTTTACTTACTGCCAATCTTTCCTTAACTTTTGCAACCACCTGTTAGTGGTCAGTATCACAGTCAGCTCCCCTGAAACTTTGTTCATCTAGTACACTTGAATGTCATCTCCTATCTACCAATATGTTTTCAATCTGTTTGTGAGTCTTCCCATTAGCAGAAGTCCAGGAGTACTTATGAATGTTCAGGAGCAGCATGCTCTTGCAAATGGATTTTTTTATATGGCAAAGTTTACTATTCCAACACCATTATCGTTACTATCCTGCTGTAGACTCTCATTTCCAATTGTCAGTTTGAAAATATTCTCTGTCCCCACTTTTGGGTTAAACTCTCCTAAAAGAATTTTCATATGGTGCTTAGAAAAATGATCAAACACCTGCTCCAATTCCTCATAAAAACTGTCTTTTGAGTCATTACTTTTCTCCTCACTTGGTGCATGCACATTCAGAACAATAATATTGCACTAGCGACCTCTCAGAACTATATATGATATCCTATCGCTAACAAAGTCTACTCTCTTAACTGCTGATATTATTCTGTGGTGTATAAGAAATCCTGCTCCTAATTCATGATTTTCATTTCCTTTTCCATAGAAAAAATTACAATCTCCTGCCCTTACTATGCCCCCTTTGTCCCACCTAACCTTCTGTACACCCACCAAATCTAATTTATATCTTGCTAATTCTCTGGCTGCTGCTTTAAGGGAACCTGACCTATACAGGCTCCTAAGATTTTGTGTACCAAATCTCATGTCCCATATCCATTGCTTAGGTCATACCAAAGTATCAGTCCAAGTCCTTGGCTTTCTGTGTGAACAATTCGTAACATGACACATTTTTACGGTGAGGAGTTGTTAACACCTCGTCTGACCCCCAAGCTGGAGGACCACCCCTTGTCGACTGTTCACGACTGCTTATTCAATATATTCGCAGTTATCCTCCATACTGGAGGCTGCTCCTCCGTCCAAAACCTGTGGATGCGTCATACCATGGTGACAGGGAACCACTTATCATAGGCTACCTCCATTTGTTTATTTATTTATTTGTCTGTTTATGTTATGACATAGTCAGCTTCTCAGACCATGTAATGTCAAACGTTAGGGTGACTGTTGAGTGATTAATTGGAGAATTTGCAGGAAACAGTCTTGGTATAGTCCAGGTATCAGCCTGTCATTTGCTTGGAAGAACTGAGAAAAATTACAGAAAAATAGTCTGAATATTCAGTGTTCTGTTCCTAACCCCAACCTGTGTAGTCTCTGTTAACCCTTGTCCTGCTAACGTGGAGTATAGGGTGAGTTTCTAATAATGCCAGGAAATGGCAGATGGGATTTAACTTGGTGTTTAAAGGGTTAAAAGGCCTCTGGTACCTACTGGATATGAGAATGTGTGGGATTTATAGTCAGTCAGGACACTATGGAGACAAGAAAAATCTCTGCCCTGCTGGGAATCAAATGTGATTCTGCAGCCCTCAGCCCCACATCCTAGCCATTAGACTGTTTGAGATACCTTCTTCCAAGGAAACCAACATGCATTACATTAACTAAATTATCCTAAACCAACATAACTTTTACTGACACTGACTTTGGATATAAGAAGCAAATAATGTGTCTACATTTGTTTGCAAACACTTGTAACTTAATTGTTATAACTACTGAAATTATGTATTTATTTTCCTTTTACCACATTAACAAATGCTTTCTATTTCCTGCATCGAAATTCAATGACAGATTCAATTGCAGAACTTAGTGTACTTGTTGTCTGTTAGCTCTCTGTTGGGTCATGGGTCAGGAATTTCTTTATTAAGAAGGGAAGTTTTATTTCCCTTCTCAACCACATCTACAATGGCTCTGGGGCCTACCCAACTTATTACCGATGGAAACTAAACATTCTTGCTGTGGGAGACAATATGAATTCCAGCAATTGTGCAGAGATTTGTTACTATGCTCTGGATATTCAGCATCAGGAAAGCTTAGGTATAACTAATTCTTACCTTTAACTTGACCTTTGTGTTAGAGATAATAAATATACATAAAACCAATAATTTTTCTAAAAACAAATTATGATATAAAAATCTAAAGGCCGGGGGGGGG
>Ga0268261_10000267_pt1 | contig 31848 bp, 9 predicted proteins | sample TergutNc150P1_FD_190353 | JGI IMG/M metagenome (GOLD analysis project Ga0268261, IMG submission 190353) | Nasutitermes corniger P1 segment gut microbial community from laboratory colony in Florida, USA - Nc150 P1 (SPAdes) (version 2) | ecosystem: Host-associated > Arthropoda: Insects > Digestive... | reverse complement strand
AGACGAATGAGATGGACAGGGCATGTAGCGCGTATGGGGGAGGATAGCGGTGTGCACAGGGTGTTGGTGATGAAGCCTGAGGGAAAGAGGCCATTGGGGAGACCAAGACGTATATGGGAGGATAATATTAAGATGGATCTTCAGGAAGTTGGAGGGGGTCGTGGGGACTGGATGGAGTTGGCTCAGGATAGGGAGAGGTGGCGGGCACTTGTGGGTACGGTGAGGGACTTTCGCGTTCCATAAATGCAGGGAATTTCTTGACTAGCTGCAAAGTTTACTGGTTAGCTTCTCAAGAAGGACTCTGCTCCATGGAGTAAGTAAGATATAATCAATACATATTAAATATTATGATGACGTGTATTTATTGTCCGTATTAATATCCACGACATATCTAACACCATGAAAAATATCCCTTATTGTGAATTGCTACCATGGTGACTAAGGTGTGTCCCGTGGCATGGATTTTTGCGAATCCGTGGATGAGAGCTAGGAGGTGTGAAACTAGAGAGAAGATCCGTGGTGTGAGTGCTTAGGTATTCCTGGAAAGTGCGCGATGTTTTAGTCTGGTTTCGACCAGACATGAGTTTTCTCGACGGATTTTAGTAACCCCCATCCCTAAATACAATTTCACGAAATACGTTCAAGGGGAGCCGAGTCACTTCGTACATGCAAGCGGTTGTGTATCACAAGTCGTCTGCACCACATTGCCAAGGCGCGTAAAAATGAATCGTGTAAGGCGCTGAAAGTGGTAATATCGTGAGTTGTCAGTTTGAGGCAGAGTACGATGTTTCAGATTCGTTCCGAATTCATGGTGCTCATCGTTCAATAATATTTTATAAATACGTATGAATCAACCGATGAAAAAATTGTACTTTCGCTTTCAGAACTATGTTAGCCGTTAGAAACCCATCATCTGCACCGAAACTTAAATCGTGTTATCGTACACGTTTCTGTTCAGCTGTCCAGACCACATGTTTGTGGGACGTAAAAGTAATTGTTTCATTGACACAGCTGACTACAGTGCATGTATAAACACAAAAGTATTTTGATTTTATTTAGCTGTTGTTCGTCGGAACTTAGTAGTGGTGATATATAAACAATACAGGACACAGCAGTAGCTCTGAGCTCACTGAGGTAAATGTATGATAATGTATGTTCCTCAAAAGAAGTGCATACCAGTGGTTTTCCTGTTAAGGATGGTTTCCAAGACGAAAAGTCTTATAGAGTGATTAATTTTGTGTTTTTTCCCATTTGGTAAACTTTTATTCAGTTGTATAGAGAAGTCCTTTTATGCACATTGATTCATTTGTTCATGCATATTCATTATTTATCTTGTATGGAGACAGTATTGCACAGTAATATAAAAGCATTTTTTATTAAACACAAAATTATTCATCACAGGTAGTTGGTACAGTACACAAAATATTGTATCAGAATGTGAAGTACGACATTGGCACCAGAAAACAGTCATTGTTTCAAAATATGACGGAAGTAATACAGGCTACTGCATGGTATAGGAGTACTATATTTGAGATCTAAGTGGTGCCTTTATCTTGTATTGCAGTGTTTCCTAAACCTACAAGTACACATGCACATATGTATTTTGTGTGGTCAATCTCTGTTCACCCCACTGTTTAGAATGATCATACCAAGATGGATGAGTGGGACATAGAGTATACATACAGGACATGAGAAATATGCATACAGTTCTTGGTGGAAAATTGAAGGTGAATGAACCTTTTGGGAAATTCAGGTGTAAGAGGATAATATTAAAATAATTGTACATAGGATGTGAGTGTTTGGACTGGGTTTTAACTGGCTTAGGATAGGGTCCAGTAGTAGGCTTGTATTTACAGTAATGAACCACCAGGTTCCTTCAAGTTGGATAATTTCTTGGCCAGCTGAGAATCTGTCACGTCCTCCAGAAGGAATATTCTCCATAGAGTTAGTCATCTCTGTTTGGGGTCGTTATTTTTCGTTGTGTCACAGATGAATCCATTTTTATTAGACATGCTGTCAGCTGTAATCCTGATTTTCTATGTTATGTCTTCTTGGTATCTGTTACAATTTTCTTAAGCCAATTTAAAATACTAGTTACAGTCTTTATGTCAGATATAAGAACACCTTTACAGTTATAAGACTGACAGCTACTGGACTTGTATATTGGATACAATTCTTTTTCTCCGTCTTCAAATGAACTTGCAGTTGGATACTGCATTACATGTCTCATTCTTCTCACTACATTATTGCTGTGATGTTCATTTGTTTCATCCTCATCATCTGATGAAGATTCTTTGACATGCTGAAGACTGTAATTGTCTTCAGGTTGTTGCAATATGTTGTTGTTGTTGTCGTTATCGTTGTCGTCGTCGTTGTTGTCGTTATCATCTTCATTGTTAGCATTGTTGTCAAGTAAACATGGAATGACAGTTTGGTGGATTTCATCATTCTGTTTGTTCTTGTCTTTCACTGATGGATTGTGATATAGACTAGAATATTTAAAATTACTGTAATATTGGTACTGATTTGGAGGAATCTTTTGTGTCCTTTCTGCAAGTACTTTTTTCTCATAATTATTATTGTGCTGGTTGAAAATCTTGTTGTCGTGTGAGGCATCACTCACAGACGTATGGGTTATATAGTCATCTTTGACATTTCTTAAATCTCTCTCAGAAGAAGTGGATGTGATGTATTCTTTGCTGTTATCTTCATGCTCTGAAGGGTCTTTGAACTCATCATGTTTCTCACCAAATGGTAAAGACTGACTGACCCATGCTTTCAAAATTTCCTGTTCAGATGGTTGGTGATATTTTTTCCTCCCTGATTTGGAATATGTTATTTCTTCATTATTATCATCATATGATTCTTTATTCACTTTTCTCTTTTTGAAAATCAGGAGAGCTCTGGCATTTTCTTCATTGTTATTCACATGTGATAAATGTTGTGTGTGTGGGTTATTGTAGTTCTGTGTTACCAATGTGGAAGGATTTGGTTGGATGATTTCTTCCACCAATCCTCCATACTTCTTCCAGTTTTCCAACAACACAGGTCTCGTAGACACTATGCTGTTTTGTATTACTTGTTGGTAATTTTCTTCTGGAATATTCTGTGTATTGTGGTATGAATTTGACCTTCTCTTAGTGTATAACTTTGGTTGTAGACCTGTCCTGTCCGTGTACATATACAATCTGGGTAGCTGAGGTGAATCTAACACGTTATAAATATCTGTCATTGAGTCATCATACAGGTTTTGGTTTTCTTCATTGTTGTTATGAATAATACTATTCATCATAATGTTTTCTTCACCTAGTGTGTCTGAATGTTGAAAATCAGTATGTATATTGGATTGCTGGTTGCGGGAATTTAGAAGGATATCTTCTTGTTCTGTCTTGCTTGACTCCAAACTTGAGTCCATTTCATAGTCATATTCAGGCTCACTGTTGATGTTCATTTCATAAATAGCAACGGGGACAGTGTTTATATGTTCGCTGTTGGAAAGTAACTGGTGGTCATTCAACTTGGGACTAGCAACTGGCATGCAGATGTAATTTTTGTACCAAGGCCAAGGCCCACAAGTAGAACGCTGTGCCCTCATGTCACTCTTCCGTGGCAGATGAGCAAGGCTGATGGCAGTGTCAGTTACATCATCACTCCTCACAAACCCTGCTGTCAGTTTGAGGTTTTGTTTTGGTTTTGTGGTAATCTTATATGTGGTTTCTGATTTGCCACCTTTTAGAGAAGGTACTGGGTGTTCTTTTTCTGATATAGATGGTTGCTGTAGTGTATCTTGGTATTTTAAGTTGTGTTTGTCTTTGGAGGTATGTATAATTTTACATTTCTTTGCAGTAGCTCTATGAATGTCTTGTGAAGATTTTGTTTGCCGCTTTTTTTCTGGTAGACTTACAGGTGGAAGGTCCTCAGATTTAAGAGAATCCATGATTGCGTTTTTCAGTTCATGATCCACATGAGACTTTTCTATTGAATTATATTCCAGATTTGCAGGTGTAAGTTTACTGAGAGCTAATTTCAGGACTTCTGTTTGTTCCTGATCCTCTGTGACAGGTTCTTTGCCCATGTGAGATTGGCCATCTGTTCTTGTTGGTGCTGAAGGAGCAGAAGTTATGTTTGAGTTTGGTGAATCCAATAATAATTTTATTTTGTCATTGTTCTGAAATAGGAGCATCAGTTTTTTTTTAAAAACATCCGTTTCATTTGTAACATCTTCATCAGATTGCTTTACTGCATTTCTTTTTGACTCAGCATGATTCATCTCTGTTTGTTTTGTTACCACTTGAGATTGTAAAACTCCTTGCTTATCAGTTCCATCATTTGCATCATCTAAGACTTCTGATGTAGTAGCAAGTTCTTGAGGCATATCTGTATTATGAAAATAAGTCCTGTGTTGAGTTATGGCAACGTCTTGTACATTCTTTTGATTCCACCCACCTATTGCAGTATTTAAAGTGCTTCTCATCTTGTTGTTATAATTCACATATGGTGTTGTAGTGAAAATAGCACTTTGTGAAGTACCATAGTTGTCGGCATGTAAGTATTGTAATCCATCCTGAAGTATCCAACTGTTGTCATTATTGGGTTTGTGAAGGTCAGTTGTACTTCTTTTTTTAGCCTCAGTTTCATAAGGTGTTGTGAAGTACACACTTTGTGACATGTGTGATCTTTCTGTGGGAACACTTACTTCGAATATTCCCTTCATTATTTCTGAGGTAATTGTAACTGTTGGGAATGTTGTTTTCTCTGTCAGTGTACTTGCATGTGTATTCATTTTATTTGGAATATGGAGAGCAGTTTGATAAGTCTCTTCTGCTGCTCTTGAAGTTTTAGATGTGAGAGTTCCTGGACTTACGTATTTTTGAGTAGTTTTCTTCTGAAGTGTCATCTGAGTATCCTTATGTGCATTTATTTGCTCTTCATAGTTCTGGGGGAATTTGTCTGCCATTGTTATTTTGTCTAACTGATCCTTCCCTGATTCAAAAATAACATTTTTCCTTCTGTGTCCTGCATTTGTTGTGATAATTGGTTTGTCTGTTGTTAACTGTGTTGACACATTTTGTTTGTACTTAATTGCTTTTTTTGATATTACTGTTCTCTTGTCAGTTGTTTCTTGGAATTCTGTTGGTTGTGGCATGACTGTGGTTGTATAGAATTCATTTAAAGTTTCTTTATGTGTGGGTTCTAAACTTTCAGGAAGTTGAGTATTCACATACACTATGTTTGTTATGTTCTCTGGTAAAAATGTGGTTACAGTAGAGAGGTTATAATTTCCTTTATTTTCTGAAGATGCTGTCTTGTCAGGAAGAACTAATCCTACAGGATTTGTTTCCTTATCATTACTTGATGCTACTGTTGCAGCCATTCTTGAATGATCATCCTGTCTTTTTGCATTCACATACATAATGTCTGCAACATCTGATATATAACTATATGGCTTCTCTGTCAGTAAGTCTGTCATTGCATTACTAGGGTTATAATACGTGTCTTGCTGTTGTGGAATTTCGGCTGACATGACTGTTTGATACAGTGTATTCTGTGGAATTGGATCAAGCTGAATTTTTAATTTATTGTTCAATAAATCTGATGCAGTATGTTCTGTTGTATCATCTGTAATTGCACCCAGGGCAATGCCATTTGTTGTTGGGTGTGCACCATCTCGTATCTCATACGCCTCATGTAGATTTGGCATAACTGTTGTTGATTGTTCACTTTCTACATTCCATTTTTTCTTCATCTCTTTCTCAGCAATTCCTAGTTTTGTATCATTTTGAAATGATTCTGAAAAACGTGTTGTTTCATTTGAGGACTTGTGTTTGAATCCATGTGGTAATTCTGTAGTTGAGTTGGACTCATCATTTATATATTCTTCTGAAGTTACCATTTTTGTTGCACTGTAGTGTGTTGTCTCGTAATCACCATTTAACTGCACAGTTGGGATTATATCTTGTCTCATAATTGTTTTGTTCTCATAATCATCCATGATTGTTATTTCTGTATAAGTTTCAGGAAGATATGTTCCCATTGTTACTGTAGTTTTGAGAGGTGAAAATGTGGCTGCAGAATAAGTTCTTGTGAAACTTTCTTTTAGTTCTGCAGGGTGCAGTATTGTGTTATTGACTGTTTGTCTGAATGTATCTTCAGATTTGCTTCTGGCCTGTACATTGATTGAGATAGTTGGTGTAGGTGACAAACGTGTGTGTTCGAAAGAAGTTACAACTGAAGCAGGAAGATAGTGTGAATCATTTTTAGTGTTTTGAAATGTGTGTGAAAATTTGTTTTTTGTTCTCCCTGAAACTATGCCTGTGTTTGAAGAAGGTTCGACATCTGAAGAATCACTTCTTGGAACAAAGTAGCCATCATGATTGACAGAACTTGACACATTATCTGAATCACTTCTCATTACTTCAGGCACCAAGAGAATTTCACTTCTTTCTTCATTTTGCCTTGGAATGGCTGTTGAAGGTGAGCATTTAGAGTTGTAATTTATATCTGAGTTACCTGTAGGTGCACTACACCTGTCGTTTACAGAATCAGGAAATTTCATGTCGTAAGTATCTTCTCTTAGTCTGTAATTTATTGGTTTATGATGTGCCAGTTGCAGTTGTATTATACTTGTAGGTGACTGACTTTGAAGAGCCACACTTCCCATATTCATATTGTTAGATGGTGTTGAAATTTTCTGATAATGTTGAGATGTGGCAGGTTTTTGTGGTAATGATAAATTATCATCTGATTTTATCATGTTGTATGTTGGTATCTGAAAAGGCAGATGTGTTTGGACAGTATTTATGCCATTAATACTGGTCAAATACCTTGGTGGTTCATCTCTGTTAGGAGAGGTATTAGCAACCCACTGTGTATACTTTGAATGGTCTGTCATTAATTCTGGCCTTTTTGGTACATTTGTAATAGTTGAGGCTGTACAGCTTTGTGGTAGAGTGTTGCCTCCATATTGCATGAACTGTAGCCCTTCGTTTTGTTCATTCGTTTCTTTGATGTAGGACAGTGGTGGAGTAATGTCTCTGTTTTGTGTGAATTGTAACTCTTCATTCACCTCATCAATTTCTTTGATGTTGGGTAATTGAGGAGAAGGAATTTTATTTTTCTGGATGAAGTAGTGAGGTTCAGCATTATCATCATGATATTTTGGATCCATAAAGTTTAACTTTGAAATGTCCATGTTATTTAATACTTCTTTCATATCTCTGTAATGGTATGGTATATGTGACATAGTAGGCATCGTGTTATGATCGGCAGTTGGTAATGAGAGTATGGAATTTGTTGTTGTCAGTCTTGAATCTTTCTTCGACATTCCAACTTGAGATGTCAAAAATTTAAATACATGGCTGGACAAATAAGGAATTTCATTGTAATATGTGGAAGCTTCCTTAGCCCGTGCATTTGGTATACTCTCAACAATGAAACCATCTTCTTGCTGTCCATCTGTTGTGCTCTGGGCTAGAAATCCATCTTCTTGCTGTTCATCTTGTGTGCTTTGAACTAATAATTCGTCGTCTCGCCATGGATCTGGTGTGCTCTGAACTTGTAACCCAGGTTTTTGCTGTGCATTTGGTATGCTCTGAACTAGTAATCCATCATCTTGCCATGAGAATGGTATGCTTGGAACTAGTAATCCATCTTCTTGCAGAACTGCAGAGGGATTACCAGGGTGATATCTTTGCATGTTGTGTGGTTCTTGAACACATGGTGAACTGGTGAGGCCATTTTGAGGCACAGATTTATTTTGCATCAGTCTTCTCTTATCGCTTGAAGGATAAAAAAGGATATCATTAACCTCTTTATTGTGTGTTATGTCTTCATTTGTCCCCAGAGGTTTTTTGGGAGAATACTCACTGGCATATCTTATTGGTAGGAGTTCAGAATTGGTGATACTCACTGTATTATGCTTCAGCCCAGGATTTTCTTGAACATATGAACTGGTGAGGCCATTTTGAGACATAGACTTACCTTGTGTCAATTGTCTGTTATCACTTACAGGATACAAAAGTATGTCACTGAGTACCTTATTGTGTATGATGTCTTCCTTTGTCCCAGTAGGTTTTTTTAGAGTATGTTCATTGGTTTGTCCTATTGGTGGGAGTTCATAGTTGGTGACAGGTTTTATGCTATGCATCAGCCCAGGATTTACATGTGAGCATCTTGTGTAAGTATTATATATATCTTGATATTCATTTTCTTCTTCATTTTTCGAGTAGATATTTTCAAGTCTGTTCTCATACATGTCTGAATCCATGGTTTGTCCATTATCATACCGATGACTGTTGTATGTAGTTTGTTGTGGGAAGTTTTTATCTGGGTACAAGTGATTTCCTGGTAGAGTTGACTTTGAGTGCATGCTTTCTTCCAGTGGAAGATTTTCTCTTTCATTTAGTGTTTGAGACCATGACTCTGTATTGCCATATGGATGATAGTATTCTTGTGTACTGCCTGATCTCAGAAATCCATATTGAAGGTTAGGATTTGTAGAAGTGTCACTTAGCAGATGAGAGTAAGCCTGAGTATTCATGTTTGTATTCAGTTCATTCAGATGTGCAGCATGAATATATCCATTTTCATCATTTGATGGTGTACCAGATGTATCTTTATTCAATTCTGATTCCTTCTCGTTGTTCATCAGCTTCTTTTTTAAACTATTGCTAGCAACCTGATAACTGTTACCAAATGTCATTAACTGTTGGACTCCATTATCTAACTGTAGTACATTTTTAGATTTAGAGGCTAGCTGTATGTAACTGGCAAGTGACTGGGGTATGTTGGCATTAAAATTGTTGTCTATAGCTTGAGGTATAGCAATCACTTGGATATCCTGCATATCATCATTGTCCATTGCAAATTCAAAATTTCTCCTGTTTTCCTCATCAGCAGTAAATGAAGGATACACTGATTTGTAGTAATTAGCATTGTCCTCTTTGTTCACGTAGTTAGAGCTGCTGGTTCCCTTTTGATGATGGTCACCATATACTTTCCTTTCTGTAAGCTCCCCTTGGCATCTTTTGCCCTTACTTGACATGGGCATTCCTGCTGGCCTGTTGTTATCTATGAGATATAAAATATCTATATTTGACGGTTGGTTGTCTGTCTCTCTCTTTCCTCGAGCTTGTGCTGCATTTGTATTGTGAAAACTGTACCTGCCAGTTTGCCTGCCTATATTTGAAACTGGAAGCCACTTTGAATGTTCGTTGTCAGTATATGTGGAATTTATCCGTTGGAGGCTGGAAAGCAACGTAAGAATTAAGAGCATGGAATGACAAATCATATTTAAAATTTATATACTGCCATTTTTACTTGGAAGTGTTATTTATGTGAGATTATCAAGTTATTAAAGAGCAAGGAATGTAATTTATTGCAAGAAAGGTGTACAGTTAGGAGAACTCCTGCATAATAGTTTGGAAACATTTCAACACCATTATACTAATTTAAGTTGAATAAGCATGGGTCATATCTTAATGTAATGGTGAAGGAAAAACTTAACACCATAACGCATGTTTCTGTTGTATTGTTTCCTGATGTATGTAGATCATTTAATTTAAATTCCCTTTAAACCCTTGCATTTAACATTATCCATATAATACGTAGTGGTATTTTATTACTGTCTAAAAACACAACATATAATATCAACAATTAGATAAAACTTTGTGGTTGATATTATATGTTGTGTTTTTAGACGGTAATGAAGTACCACTACGTATTATAACACAACGGGATGGGTCGTATTAAATTAAGTTTAAAAAATTATCAATATAATGCTCTATTGTTTCCAGGGCAGCATATTATATGATATTTGAAAACTTGGGAACATTCTGCATCTCAGTGTCTGTAAATTCTCTTGAAGACCATCTCAAAATCTACATATTATTGAGGTGCTTTTGTTGTTGCATTCCCCAGAAACGGAACCAAACACCTGGGCCTCCATATGTTTTGTACTTACATCCTTTCATGCAATGAGTCTGGCTGGTTGAAGAGAAGTTTCCTTATTCCAATGCTTGCAGTTTCTTCATAGCCACACTGCTGAAGGAGCCATATTGTGAGCCACAACCACACATGGGGCATATTTGTCCTGTTGCAATGCACAGCACAGTTTACAAAAGGTGTAAAATGGTACAGTCAGAGGCAGAGCAAGTGAGACATGGATCATAGCACAGTGCATATAAAACGTACAACAAAACCCAACATTTGGCTTATACATTTATTAATCAATAAATTCTTTATCAGGATGATCATCAAATTATTCCAGTCTATGTGTTGAGGTTTAAAAACAAACAGTAATGTTGGCATGTTGCTTTTTATGCCTATCCAACAATCATGACCAAGATAAACTTAGGGTATACAGGAGTCTTACTTGACCAGTAATAAGCTGTGATTGTCAAGAATGGATGACACGTTTATCAGATGACAGGTTAGCAATGTGTGAAAGGAAAACACTGAGAACAATCTTTGAACTAGTCTATGGAAATTATTTAGGATGGAGACTAAGACAAAATGAAGAGCTCTGTGAATTGTTAGATAGGCCTGACGTAGTGAAATGTATTATGTTCAAAAGCTTACAGTGGGCCAGGCCTATAGTCCAAATGGATAATATGAGAATACAGGAAAAAAAACAAAGGTAGAATGGAAAGTTTCATGGAAGAAGACCTGTAGAAAGACCATTGCTAAAGTGAGAGGGCAACATCGGGAGGGACTCATCGTTATAATGGGATTAAGTACACTAACAGGGGACAGGGATATCTTGAGGCAAACTATGGAAGAGGCCAGGCTGATGTGACTGATTGATCACTGAATGATGATGATGATGATGATGGTGATAACAGTTGTTTTAGTGTTTCCAATGGTAGAATTGTTGATGATAAAAATATAATTAATTTTCTTAAATTAAAAGTTTTAATCTGAACTTTGCCTGTATGCTGTATCAAATGCAACCAAGGTAAACTGTGACAGCATGTTTGAACTGAATCCAAATAGAGTTTATGACAGCACATATGAACTGAAACCCTGACCACTTTTCTTGGTTGTTATATTCTCACATTTACACAATGTAGCATACCAACACAAATTACAATTCATACAATACACACAATTATTAGACGAGTTTGTAACTGGTTATCATACAAAGTTAAGAATGAGTGGAAGTATACCTACACTCTCCTTACGAATTCATGGCTGTGCACAGGGACAACTTTTTTTTTTACATGTAAAGCATAATTTCTACCTGTTCAGTGTACATTGTGTATTTTACATTCTTGTCTAATTCAGAGTAACATAATATTGTCTAACACAACTCTCAAAAGTACTATTTTGGTTTTTATTTCCAAGGCAGTGACTGCCCTATTCTAGCACTCTTTTAACATTGTATTTGTTGTCCTGTTACTTAGTGCTGCAAAAATTTAATGAATTCTGTAGCTGTAGATCGCAAAGGTCCAACACCACTTAAATGACAAAACCTCACAGTGGATACGATCTTAGGCAAATTTAGTTCAGTTTAATTTTTATATCCCTGTATTGTTATGCCCTCAGAGTGTCTGCTTTTCAAGATGTTTCTCTTCTAAAGCTCTGTGTTCATTTCTTTCTTTCTTTGTTCCTATCAAATGAAAGAATTTATGGATTCTTTAAAGACATTTCACGTAGGCAATGTTGAGATCAAGTGGCTTCCTAGTTTTTGTCTTAATTAACTGTTCATGGCAGACATTTCGCCCACCAGCTGTATTTAGGCATGCTAGGGCCTTATACTACTACAACAGATAGAAAAGAAATGTTTAATAGGAAGGAGAAGATAAAAATAAATACTACATTTTTTAAGTTATGTATGTTCTGTGGTGACACTTGCTATGACAAGTTAATAATTGGACAAAGAGTAACTCACAGAGGTATTTTAGAACTATAAATTCTCAATTCATTGAAAAGTACACAACAAATCCTCAAATACAACTTGTATTTTTTCTGTGGCTACATATTTTGGATTGAATCTATCCATCATTGGGCCCTTACAAGATTAAATGGTAGGTATAATGCAATTATATGTCAAACATATGGTATTTACATTTCTTTCTTGTGGGATTCCATATTACAAAATTATCCTTACTTTGAAATTGTAATAATAAAGTGATACAAAAGTAGGGTTTGGTTAAACAATATTGAAAACTTTCTCAGCATACATGTAGAATATATAAAATAAATAATTAAAAAACATTGAAATCTATCAAAATTATTGGGTGGAAGCACATGAATATAATATAAGATTTTTCCTTGTCCTTTACATGTGTGATGTATTAGAGAATGCTGAGCAACTAAACTTCATTGCTAAGCTTGTTACAAAAAAATGTGTATGTATATATGTAGTAAGAATCTTATCTGCTGTTCAGTTGTTCCTTATATTTTAATGTTTTCCATTCCTGAAGCAGATATGCAATAAACAATAAGAATCTCAGCCCAGTATATGATATGCTTGCTTCCTCCTCTCATGCCAAGAAACCCAACTCTCATTTCATGTTAATATTATTTTGTGTTTTATTAGCTAAGGGTTTCATATAATTTGGTTTTTATTTTTTGAGTCCCTCATAATGTGAGAGCCTTAACTGTGGAGTTTTTTCGAGTTGTCACCCATTTATGAAACATACACAATTAATGAACTGGTGTTTTCAGGTAGACCTCTCAGGAAGTGTTAGAAGCTAGAATCATTGTTATTACAATTGATAGTAATCAAGGTGTCAGCTGATGAGATGAATGATAACTCAGGGTATCCTCTGACAGGAATTATGTTACAGTGCTGCCTTTCTTCACGAGAATGGAGTTCATTGCATGGTTGAATTAGTTCTCGTATTTCTGTTCCTATATCTTCTTATTAAAGAACATATAAAGAGTTGGATGACTGGAGAGAATATGATATGAAGTTTTGAAATACATGATATTTCTGTTTTTTCTCAAGTTTTATGAAGTCAGTTAAAAATAAATTTGCAAATGTTTTTCTATGTTTTCAGAAGTGTAAAAATATGACAAAAGCTTATGGAGTTTTCATCCATGTTTCCTCTCAAACTTGTGAACTATGAGGTTAATCCAGTTGAGTTTATTGTGACCAGCCTCTAGCAGACCCCTTGTTTGACTGACCTCATGGAGCAGAGTCTGTCTGGAGAAGCTAATAGTTCCTGAGCTTGTCAAAAAATTCTCTGCATTTTATGAAACTTGAAGATTTATAACTGGATTTACAAGAGTCCCCCAACTAAGATTATAATTGATGCCAGATCTGTATGAAAGTGGAACATTATGGCTACTCCTAAATATTAGCGTGGGCATATGCAGCCTTTCTGTCATAGGGTAAGCATACAGACATGAGGCTAAATGCTGACATCTAGCAAGATGCTAGATCTGCATATTTATATCCTACAGTCTCCTGCAAGAAGCAGGAAAGATTCTAAAAGCAGTCCCATTACAGGCCTGGACAGGCCCTGAGGGTTCCAGGAGGTTGAGGCTCCCAGATTTCATGACAGTCAGCACATGAAGGTGGTAAGGTTGTCAGCCCTATGCACTGGCTGCCTTTACCCCCAGGAAATATTCCTGGTACTCGTTTCTGTTAGAGGCTGAGTCAACCCCAGGGCCATTGTGCGGCCAGAAGGATTATGTCAATGAACAATTCCAGTGACACCATCGGGAATCAAACCCGCGACCTTCCGACTTGTAGCGCAGTGCCTCAACCAACTGCGCTACTGTGTGCCCCAAGGAAAGATTCTAGGAGGTTATAATTTTTGCCAACTCCCAGAACCCCCTTCCCCACCACAAATCAGTGAGTCCATTGCCAATGGTTTAATGAATGTGGTTTAAATCAACTTATACAGTGTGCAGTGAGGTTTTTGATAAAACAAATACTTAATTTTATGAAAGTATATTAACGCGATGTTAAGGGTGATGTTAGGTGACTAATGAAAAGTACTGAGAAAGTTATTTGAGCATGAGAGGTATGGGAAGAATCATGGTTTTTGTTGTTTACTGTAAGTTTTTAGGGTGAGTAAATAAATAAGAGGGGGCAAATGGCAGCGCAGTTGGTTGAGGCACTGTGCTACAAGCCGGAAGGTCGCGGGTTCAATTCCTGATGGTGTCATTGGATTTTTTTCGTTGACATAATCCTTCCGGCCACACTATAGCCCTGGTGTCGACTCAGCTTCTAACAGAAATGAGTACCAAGAATGTTTCCTGGGGGTAAAGGCGGCCGGTGCATAGGGCTGACAACCTTACCACCTTCATGTGCCAGTTGTCATGAAATCTGGGAGCCTCAACCTCCTGGAACCCTTAGGGCCTGTCCAGGCCTGTAATGGGATTGCTTTACCTTTTTAAATAAATAAGAATGTGATTGCAGGTACATGCAGTACTCATGACGAAACTCATGTAACTACAAATTTATTACTTATGAGTAACTTTTAACAAGTGTTTGATCTGTAGGCAGCTAATGAAATAGAAATTATTTTCTTACCTTAAGCCAGGTATTTTTTCACAGATGATGTTTCCAACTTCTGTAATGCGTTGTGTTTACTGTTAATCACCAGATTATAATTAAAACTTAAAAATTTCTTAGTATTTTTATGATATTTGTTTAAACTAAGAAGTTTGTTGTATACTGACATGCACCAGAGTCTAATAATGTATGAGTTTTAAAAATAATTGAGCACAAAAACAAGAACCTAAAATTATCAGTGAATAGTTGTAATGTGTTACACTTTTCTTGCTGTGGTATTAGTGTAGTTTTAAACAAATTAAATTTTCTTTAAAGATATTGGTTCCATAGTCACTTGTAATCACTGTTCACTTAGTGTATTCAATTTAGCCAGCTGGTTACTCTTCATGCCACCTGTAGAAATGCTGAGGCCTGCTTCATTGCAGTACTATTACACTACTGCTACACCCACATACAAAAGTGCTTTCCCACCTTTGTCCTCCTGACTGCAAATTCAGCAACTAACTATTTTTATTTCACTGCACTTGTATTTCATTTAAATGTGATTGGTAGTTGTGGCATGTGACATCACACCAAAGGATGCCATATAACAGAATTGTGTATTATCCTTTCATTGAGTTTTATGTTTCTGTTTCTTTATCTTATATGGTAGTATCATAATGAAAACTCTCCCATTTAAAGGCATGCATCAGTTATTACTTAGTTTTTTAAATTGTCATTTTAATATATTCATATATGGTATACAAAATAGTGGGTAAAGTTTAATTGATGACAAATTGTTAACAAATAAACCAGATACATGAGAACTAGCTTAATAGACTGTTTGTTGAGCACTTGAATCAAAGCTCTACTTTTGCGGGACACACAGTCTGCACTTCTCATAATCACATGTGAACCCCCTATATTATGTCCATAGATCTGTTTTTAGACCATATGTTAGAGTTGGTTATTTGTATTTAGGAGCCAAATGATGCAGTAGGACCTTAAAACAGTCCATAGCTGCTTCCACATCTTTCCTAATTATTATTATAGTCTTTGTTACACAACTCTTCACCACCATGGCATCCCCATATGCCACTTCTGCAAGTGTTGTGTGACATAATCCTGTATTATTCATGTCTTGTAAATTTCCTTCCTTCCCATGTTCATCGGTGTTCTTTCTTCTTCTTTTGTGGTGGTGTCTGATTTTTTTTTTTTTTAATTCCTCATACCAGATCATCCTGTCACACATTTGTTCTAATGCCTACAGTTGATAATGTATTTTTAAATAAATAAGAAGCTGTGTGTGAAAAAGTTGTTAATTGATTTCACTAATAGAAAGGGTTGCGTATTGCCCGGCTTATTGAATTTTACAAGGACACTGAGGTTTATATCAGTGTATCAGTTCTACACCGATAATTTTTAACCATTTGGCTGATTTACATGAAACCCAGTGTCATTGCAGGATATCTTACATAACTTATTTTCATTCTTATTTTATTATTTTGTTTTTTATTTTTATTTATTTATTTATTTTATTTTATATTACTTTCATGTTTTAGTATCAGTAGCACCTGCATGGTGGTTGTGAAAGCTTCTGAGCTGAAGACAAAACTATACACCCTTGCTCCAAGTTTTTTGAAGGTTCATTTTCATGTTATCCTTCAATCTATGCCTAGGTCGTCCAAGAACTCCACTTCAGTTTTATACAAGAAAAATGTGCAATGTATGTCATAAGGCCTATAGTGAAACTGTCAGACTGGGGGGATATGTACATTCCTTTACTTTTCGATTACTTCCGTTACTTTTAATGTTCAGTTTGAAACAGTAACTCATTTATGATAGATGTTTCAAGTTGAGTCCCAGGAAGATCAGACATGTGTGTCTATACTTGGTAATGAAATGTAAACCAAGCAGACTGTCTTACTTACTGTGTTGAGTATAGTAATGCTGACCCTCAGATATTGCAAACTGGTTAGTCAGGCAGAATTTTGCTGACTGAGAAGGTCATTAACCATGTTATGTCATATTTGTGCTCCATAAAATGAATGCTTTTATGGAGTAAGAAAGGATCACAGTTGTAACATAAATTTTGCAGCATATTGGTCCTTTCTTTATGCATGCACATGTGGATATGAATTGTGCATTTAGGATATTTACATTTAAATATAATTTGAAATGCAGTTTGTTTGTTGTGTTTTAAAGTCTAGAGGGAAATGGTTATCTGAAATGACAAGGAGTAAAAAGGTATCAAATTATAGTGTATTCCGAATCAGCGTTTATTAGGTCTCTCAACTATTACTTTTTCACGCAAAAACTATTATCATCATCATCATTATCATCATCTATAGGATGTTTACAATTATATGCCTGGAAAAACAGCATTTCTCTACAGTATGTAATGTTACAGCCACTGTGTGAGCGTAATATGTGGTGCGTTGTGATCTTACGTACCATGGTAAACATTTTATACTTTTGCATTAGTAATTTTGAAGTAGGTGCACAGTACCAAATATGGCTTTATCTGTAGTTTCTTGATATGCTTTCCAGGTATGTTTAGAGAGTTTTTGAATGGTTTTGAGATGGTTCCAGTTGACCCAATTATTATTGGTATTACTTCTGTTTTTATATTTCACATATGTTGTATTTCACTTACATTTTAAAACTATCTTGGCTTCTTTCTTGATCACATGCTTTCTCCTGAAATTGCAGCATCTATTAACAGACATGTGCCTTTTCCATTATTATGGATTGTGATGCCCAGTTTATTTTTGTGGATGGTTCTGTCAGTTGTCACTTGCTGAGTACATAATGTGGTTTGTTACCTTACTGACGTGACTTGTTTCTACTGTCTTTGGTACACTCTCATACCTGCACTCTTGTCATATTTTACTCCTCCATTTCTTTGCACATGTTAAAGTGTAGTTGAGCACTCACTGGGATGGCCCAAGTAATGGGCATCCTGAGCAGGCTAATTATTTGCTACCCTTAAAACCAGTATTCTTTACTTTTTTTTTCTCTCTCTCTCTCCCCCCTAGGACAGGGTTGGTGAAAGTTTTTGATGGCACATACCCAAATTCTGGGTAATTTTTGGAGAAATTTTTTGCATTTGTAAACCTAAGTTTCCTAGCACCATACTTTCAGTTATTCCACTGATGTCTTTTCCTTATAGGCTGGCACATCTTGCAGCTGCCTGACTGGCCCATCCCTTAATCCAGCCCTGAGCATACACTCTACAATATCACATTACGTATTGTTCTTTTACCAATATTGGGCGCGCTGATATAAAGTGATGTAATGTCTCATCATATTTTTTTTTACATAGTCTGCATTTGCTGACTGTTCCTGTTTCCAATATTTGTGTTGCATAATGCTTGGTTTCTTGTGTTGCTGTTATTTCACTTTCACTTTCTGCTGTCAGATGCTGAGTCCATAACCATAGGAATTCATCTTCTTCACTAAAAAGTGTCTATCTATACGTATAATATGCTGTCCATGCATTTACTTTGACAGCTGTATCATTTGTCATGCATGTGCTATCTGTTTGTTTCTTGCCCAAACTTTTTTTTCTTCCCTTCTTTGTCTTGCTTACATCCTTTCTTTGTTGTGTCAGTGATTACACATTTGTTTTATGTTCTTGAAGTGTCCAGTTCAATCCCTGACCAGGGATCAGCAATATTTGCATTTTGTCTCTTCTGTGTGTCCTGCTGCTGGTCCTACAGTAGCATTTCTTACCATGATAATGCAAGTACTATGGTCAGATGTGCTAATTTTGATGTTTCTATAATTTTCATTACTCCCTCCCCCCATTTATTACTGGATGTATGGGTTCTAAATGTTATTCTTATTGCATGTAAAAATATACTGGTGACAAAGTTCAGTAGACAGTACTGTTTTTCTCTTACTGTAAGTCATGCGGTTTAATCAACACTCATAAACTGAACTATCCATGAAATTTTAACCCTGTAACTTTTGAAGGTTTCTCTTATAAATTCGTGGAAATGTTTAAAACATTGTTAATAACTTTATACCAAATATAATACAGTTGTCCAGTGTTGATAGTTTTTTTTTTCTTTCTTCCCCACCAACGTTCAAGGAATGCTGTCGTAATATCCTTCAGTTCAGTGTAAGAGATACAACTGAGCAGCTGCCATTTCATGTCAAAGACTTACAGTATCTGTACAAAGAGTAACATGCTTGGTGTGCATATATCTTCAGCACAGGCCTGCTGTTCCTTGCTAAATGAACAGACAGATAGTTTGTTGTACTCTATGGCTTGTAATTTTGTCTTTTATTATACATGGAAAATTACGAAACTATTAGAAGACGTGGGTTCAAATCATTGTTGGTATGGATGCTTGTCCATGTGAATGCAGCACATGTTCAGCTTGCATGTAGGTAATATTTCGTTGAAAAGGTGAGAAGCATTATGCTAATCCTGCACCTAAGCATCACGTAAATAAAGAACTGCATGCATTCTTAACTTTAGCACAAGATGAATATTTTTTTTCTCTGTACTGAATATATGTGTATTTCAAATACCTGTCATATCCATGCAATAATGGGAGACATTAGGTTCAAATGATATACATAAAAAAAAGTATACATATATTTATTAGCAAACTTCAACATTGCTGAAATAGTTTGTACACAGATAAGTGGGAACTTCTTGTTCAGTGACTGTCAAAATAACTGTGATTAGCCACAATATTGGTCACTTTCATTATGATGTCTTTACAAACATTGGCATGGTAAAAACAACACTCTGCACTGTAACATGTAACACTGAAACCCAGACTACAAAGAGAAACAAAAACAAAATTCAAGCAGTGGGTATGAAATTTCTGGGAAGTAGTGAGGAGAACAAGAGAAGGGATAGGATTAGAAATTTATGTTTGGAAGAAAAGCTAGAAATCAGAATTTTACAAGGAAAACAGGCTTGTGCAATGACCCAGAACAAGATGAATCAGCCAGTTACTAGAAGACATCAGCATGAGAAGAAAGAACATAGGAAGTGGAAAGAGTTAGGAGACTTTTCATCCATTGACCCATGTAAATGAAAATTATACTAAAAAAAAAAAGAAGGGGAAATACGTTTATGACACATTTTCCAGTTAGTTGTGGCCATTAAGTATTGTATGTATCTACAGGCCTGATTGTATGTTCTGGACTGAAATAATTCCATGGTGGAATGTTATGAAAGAATTTAACAATGTGATTGGATATATTTTTAATCAATGTGTGAACATGTCCTGTTGTTGAAGTTGGTTTCTTTTCTCTGTGGGTGAAGTTGGTTTCCTGCTCTCCATTACCTATTTCTTTGTGCTGTGTGCTTCTGTTTACAATATCAGAGTATTCTGCGTCTTCCTCAGCATTTGGAACAAATTCTACATCATGAGTCTTTTGTTCCAAAGTGGTAATATTTTTGTTACTTTCAGTTAAATTATTAAGATCTTCTGGTGGATAGGTTTGTAAAATTACAAGGCTGCCATTGGCTTCTTTATTAACGTTTCGTTCAGCTAAAATATCAGCATTGGTATTGGTCATTATATCAGATGGAACTTTTGAGACCTCATTGTATTCTGTTTCAGTCCTAGATGTTTCTTCAGAAATAGTAGTAGCATCATGAGATACTGTTGATTCAAAAATTCCTTCAGATTTGTTGTTAATGTTTGGAAACTGTTCAGGCACTGCCCTGAATATCTCCTTGATGGCATTACGTCTTTCATTTGAAGGACTGAATCTATATTCCAACTTTATTATAGTGCTGGGAAACTCATCACTGCTTTCTGCTGAAGATTTTTGTTTATGAGGGTTTGAATATTTCATGCTGTTTTTATACTTTGGTTCATAATTACTGTTCAGAACATGTTTATGAAACTTGTAAGGTATGCTTTTTATTTCAACAGTGTTTCCTTCATTGCCAGATTTGGTTGTACTCACTTTATGTTGAGACTTCAGAAACCTGTTAATTTCATTTGTCTGGAGGTTTACATCATTTGACATTTCTCTCAGGGTATCTTTTATCTTGTTGTTGCCTTTTTCACCATGTGCTGCTGCATTTATTATAGTATTTAAAAAATTACCTGAAATTCCAGGGAATGTTTGATTTGCTAGTCCATTCTCATTTGTAACATTTTCAAAGTCTGCAGTTTGATAGTCTGTAATCAGTTTCATGTTTGTTACGTGGAGACTGTTGGCAGGTGTAGTATCTTCTGAATTAAATTTAAATTTTTCCCTTCCTGTTAACTTGTTGCTGTTAGGAGCTACATCTGAAGTAATTAATTCATTACTCATTGGCATTATGACATTGTGATACATACTGCTGTTTTTTTCTTCTGTCTGTGATTTCTTTTCCGAACTTTTAGAGTTATTGTTAAAGAAGTTTTGTAGCCAGTATGTACCATTTATATTATCTTCAATCCTGGGATTTTTGTTATTTGCCATTGTTGATGGTTGAAGTAAATTGTCATTGAATAGGTAAGATATTGCACGTTCTGATCGTATACGAGCAGTGTTTGAGTTGTCTGGCTGCAGTGTTAGTTCAGAGTTGTTGCCTAAATCGTGTGCTAGTGGTTGAAATATAAGGGTGTTTTTATGTTTGTCACATGTTTTACACCAATTGCTGTGTTCTTTGATGTCTTCTGTAGTTTCTGATGGCCCCAATTTTGAAAGCTCAACTTCATCTACTCCACTGTTATGTAATGATTTATCACTCACATTTACTTTATTTGATGATTTCAAATGTTTCCTACCAGGTTTGCTGTCTTTGTTTATATATTCATCCATCATCTTACTATTTTCTTTCTTTTCTTTCCTACCGTCAACTCCTGAAAGGACGTTAACTGCCAAGAGTACTTTGTTTGAGTCATTTTTATCAGTGCCTGGCACTAATGATTCTTGTGTGTTCCCACTATTGTGTAATTTCCAGCTTTCCTTTAGGGAAACATCGTCTCTCTCTCCTGCGTTCATGGGAGAGTGTGAAGAGTCACTCCTTGTTGCCGGTAGTGGAGAGGAAATATGGCTTTCTTCCCTGGTTAAATCTGCATCATTAGCATCAGCTTCATCTGTTTCTGAATCAAGAAAGAATTTAATTTCATTTTCACTGGTTGGCATTCTTTTAGACTGTGCCATCATTGGATCATTAAGAAGAACAGGTCTAGGAAGAAACAGTGGTATTGACAGTTGTTTGATTTCTATGTGCTTATCTCCTAAAGATTTATCTTCAGCAACAATATAATTGGGATTGGAATTTAGGCTGGATATTTGGGAAACATTTTCTTTTTTATGGTCTTTCTCTTCTGTGTGCCATCCTGGGAACAGCCCTTCTGCATACATTGTTTTGGGACCCATGTCATGTAACACAGAAAATGGGACAACCCCAGAACTGAAATTTTTAGATTGTTGAACTAAACTTTGATCTTCTTTGTTGGACACATAACTGCTTGGTAAAATGTTATGTTTTGAATAATGTTGAGTCTTGTAAACATGTTGACTGCCTAACATTGGTACTTGAATGTCACTCAAATCTGTTATCATTTGTTCCAACAGCTTATATACGTCCTGGGAGTAGTATTTGTCATTGCTTTGTTCTGTGTATGAGCTGGGATCACTATCTATATCTCCAAAATTTTGAGATCCGATTGAAGGGTTATCTTTATTACTACTATCTATGTGGTCTTCATTTTTTATGTAAATTGGTGCATGAGAGTCGTTAGTCTCACTACTAGACATGAGTGACTCCGTGAGTTTATTTTGTGTTGTGTCACGACGATTTATGTGATGTGGCAGTTTCAGCTTTCCTTCAGCAGCCATTACCCTAATTTTCAAGAGGTCTTCCTTAAGTTTGGCATGTTGTGCTGTCAGGGCTTGAAGTATTTCTAGATGTTTTTTCTCCAGGTGTGTTCTCATATTATCTGTTATGGGTATTGTAGATGGTTGTAACTTTATATTATAGTTTGTGTTATCCATACCGTGGAGATTTAAATTTTCCTCCATAGCTGCAATACGTTTCAAGTGGCCAATATCCTTAGCACTCCGAACAAGGGGATCAGCAACATTTTTGCCATCAGAAGTATAGTCTGTTGTGATATCTTCTAACTTACTGTGAGCTACATCAGTTTCCTTTTTTTTGGATAGTATTCTAAATTTGCCTTCTGTAAAATCTGTTTTACTTCTCAAACCTTTTTCTGCACTAGGTGCGGAATATTTCTTTTCTTTTTCATTTTTTGTCTTTAATTCTGAAGGCACTGTGTTAACTTTATGTACCAAGCCATTATTGTCGGAATCACCATCTCCTGAGGATTGCTGTACACTTCTGGAGCCTGTAGTGCTATGTGTCATGTTGAATGCTTTATCTTCAGCTTTCTTCATTTTATCATGAATATTTTTTAAATTTGCAAGAGTTTCAGTTCTAACATCGTTAATGGTGGGAAATTTCTTTGTGGCATTTTGTGCATTAAGTTCGGATGGTTCTGTAGGTGCAACGTCAGTGCTGTCACTGTTAGCCGTGTAAAGTTTAACATTATTCTTTAGGGATGGCCTCTTAGAAGCTGTATTATCTGCTAATGTCTCAAGTGATGCACTTTTTCCAAATGTTTTTTTAGCCACATCTGAAATTACTTCTTGTTCAATTTGTTCTGAGGATGTTTTAAGTTTTGAATGTCTGTTTTGGCCAGTTTCATTATACCTTTGCATAGTTTTTTCATATGGCCTCCCCATTCTTTGCCCATCATGTTTGCCTTCTACATTGAGACTTCCTTCCTTTGTGTATTGTCCTTCTGATGCGTGCAGCTGTGTATCTTCATATTGATTTTGATTCCATCGTATCTTGTGTTGCTTTTTCCTCGACACGCTTGCACCTGTTTCTGAAACTGTTATTTCTTTATTAGAATTTCCAAATGTGAATGAATAAGGCAAGCCATGGGGCATTTTTGTACCTTTGTGTTCTAGTTTGGAGGGTTTTACCTTTCCTAAAAGGATGCTACTTTTATCTGCAGGTGGTATTTCAGACATTTTTACTGGTATACCCATATTCCATACTCCAGTCTGTCCTGTTTCTGCATGAGTCTGAATTCTGTTTTTTGTATGCTTGTACTTATCTTTTTTTGAAATCAGCTCATTATAATTGATCCCCCCAATGGTCACCTTTCGAGGACCGTGTTGCAGATTTATGTGGGTTTCAGTAGCCTTGGGTAATCTAATGACACCACTTGCAGGTTCTAGATTTTCATGATACATTTTTATGATTAATGCTCCATCTCGTTCCTTATGAGAATTTTTGTCTTTCTCCACATCTGTTGTACCTTCTTCATTATTTACAATCATAGTTTGTTGTGTTGTGCCATGTTTTGATTCACTATTTCTGTCCATTAAAACTGGTGGTGCCGTTTTACTGGTCGATATATCTGTAGCAGATGGCCGTTTTCCTTCCTGCACTGGGGAACCTGTTCTCAGAACACTCGCATGTTGATGGGCACCATCTGCACCAGCCTGTATCTTCGTGCTGTCACTGATGTTGGTATCTGTGTATGGTTCAAGCATGAGGGCACTTCCAATTTCTCGTTTGATGTTTCCTTCTTTTTTTGATTGCTTTGGATCCATAAAATATTCCACTGATGCATCACTGTGAAACTCCCAGTATGTTTTGTTTGTTCCAGATTCTTTGTATTCTTGATGATTCCTATCCATTAAAGTATTACGTACTTTTTGCTGTGTATTTGTACTGACTTCTGTGGTTAACTCTCTGTATTCTTCATATTCATTGCCACCGCTTTCTTTATGTGTGTGTGAACTGCTATACGTTTGTGTACTGTGATCTGCATTTTTTCCCACACTTGGATTTGTGCTGTGGTCCAATTGTAAATCTTCATACGATTTAATTATAGTAGTTATGGGCACATTTGTATAGGCTGTTTGTAGCTGGTTGTTCTCTTCTATATTCTGAGATTTCATTTGCAATGCAGCATTGTTGGAATCAGATATTGTCTCTGATTGTGTTTCTTTTTCATGAGCAGTTGCATTTTCCATCCACATATGCCTGTTTTCTTTAAGTGCTTCAAGTGTTGGTAAACGTGATGGCACATCTCTCCTCACACGATGTCTAGCTTCCTTGTTACTAGTGGGCATTCTAATTATGACTTGATTCGTTTGTCTTGATTTATTTGCCTTCATCTTCCTTGCCATTGCTTCCTCCTGCTTGTCGTCTGTCTCTGTTGTCTCTTTGGATTCATCATTCATTACTTCTGCTCTTGAAGAATGCTTCATGTATTGAACGTCTGATTCCTCTTCAGATTGCCCTTCAATTGGCACAAGCTTATGTGTTACAATTCCTCCCTGTGCATTTTCTGTCCTGTATGGATTGCTTAGTTCTTGTCTTGATGGTTTCATTCCATAGTTTGGATTAATACTTTCTATAGGTTTCTGTCCTTTCACTGCAGAAACTGACTCACGAACTTTATCAGGATCTCTGCTGTTACCAATATTCTGCTGATTGTGGTGCTTTATTTTCCTAGAATATGTCTTCATGACTCTTTCTTCACTGTCAGCTTCACTAACTTCTGTGGGATTAATCTGCACATACCAATCATCATTAATGTTATATTCATTATTTTCTGAAGTTTCAGTTTTATTGCCTCTTCTTTGTTTTGAAGTTCTTGATTCGCTTTCATCATCCTCATAACCGTCTTCAGCTGTTCTTTGAAATGATTTTTCAGTGAGCCTGGTTTTGCTGTCCTGCTTGAAACGGTTATATCTGGTATCTGAATTGGTCCTTTCACTGCCGTTACCATAAACAACTTTGTGGCTCATTTTTCTGGGCCTCTCCTTAGAAAACTGTACATTACCATGTGATGAACTGGAAATCTCTGTATTGTTAAATGATTCATGGTTTGCCGTTTCATTGTAATTTTTGCGATTAGCATGCTGTGTGACTTTTCTATCATTTCTCTGGTTGATCATTTCAGAGTTTTCTTTTCCTAGTCTTGTTCTGTAACCTTCTTGGTAATATTCTTCACCATTGCTAGAAATATTTTTATTGTGTTCTGTTGTAGTTGTTTCTTTGATTCTGTGACTACTTTTTGTAATTTCGGCTTGTTCAGCTGGTGCATCAGTGCTGTTATTAAATTTATTGTTAATTACACCAAGAGCAGTAGTGGCATCTTTCTTTAATTTTGCAATGAGACTGGAAAGGTCAGGATAGTCATTTTCATGGTTTCGTTTCTCCACCTTTCTTCTGTTACTTATGTCTTTCTTTATGTCTATTTTATATTTTCCTTTGATCCCTCTTTGTACCTCAAAATCTTCCCCTTCATCACTGGAATCTTGTTTGTTAGTCTCAGTGTAGTATGTATTTGGAATCCTGGTTGCTATAGATTTTGCCTTACGATTGTCTTGTGCTGTCAGGCCATGTTCTTGGATTACCTTATAATCATGGTCATCATCGTATCTCTGCTCCCATTCTTTATTACGTTGTTTCATAAATGCAATAGATTCAGCTTCGGAAATCTCACCACGATAACCAGCAAACTTTTCATTTCCAGCAGCTCCTGATTTATGAAACACTTCGAAGTATTCTGTTGGTCCGTGAAAATATTCTGTTTCAGGTGGGACATATTCATTCTCCTCATACACATTTTCATCTTTGTCTACATAATCATAATCATTGTTACGTTTCTCTGATGATTTGCCACCACGTTGGAAGTAAATGCCATCGCCTGTGAATGAATTAACTTTAAGTCTACCAGAACTAATTCCTGGGAGTCCTTCATCCACATCTTCAGAACTGACATGACGATGTTGTTCATGTAGTAGTGAGTGGATGTTACTTTCGTGCACTGATATTTTGGGAATTTCTTGTAATCTGTCCCCCCTGTTTCTCCTTCCTATTAAATTTTTTATGGTGATTCCATTATTTGCTTGTGAGTAGTCAGGCTGCAACCCAGGGATCAAATATTTAACACTTTCCGACACATTTCTCTTGTAGCGTCCTTGGGCAGTCCTCTCTCTCTCATCCCTTTTTCTTCTTATGCTTTTACCCCTCACATTCATATCAAATTCTTCTATTATTTTTGTATTGCTACTTCCAAAATCCCCTTTATCTGTCGCTGATCTGTTGTCTTCCATAATTTTACCAGAAAATGCATTATACTGGCCAGTTGTATCATTAAATTCATACCCTCTTGATTTGTTCATTTTGTGGCTGTCAGCCTCCTGATCAGAATGGGAAAGACTGTGGTATTGTCCAGATTTTGTGGATCTGATGTTGTGATACATTGTGTTGTTACTTGCCTCTGATGTGCTTTCTGATGGAGCTGCAAGACATGGTTCTGCCTGAACACCTGTAAATACCCAGAATCCAATGGAAGTAGATGGGAGTGTCACAGCAATATTTTGTCCTGTGCGGTAGGTGTCTGGTGACAGAATTGGCAGTGTACCTTTGTCCCCAAGATTTAGGGGTTGTCCATTCATTAGAGTTTCTCTGAAAGAAATTAAAACTAAACAGTTCACTAAGGAATACCAACATTGGCACTTTATGTTAAAATTATATATATATATATATATATATATATTTATATATATATATATATATATATATATATATATATATGGGTGTATATTTTTTTTCATATACAATCCATCAAAACTTTACATGTTTTGATCTTTCCTAGATCATCTTCAGGGAGTTTTTTGCATTAGTTAAGCGCATATAAAACATTGATAGATAATTAAATAGATTAACATTTTTTCCATAAAATGTGAAGGTGTTATAAAATTCGTTGTAGAAGTATATGGATTCATGTAGCTCAGGATAGGGACCAGTCACATGATCTTGTTAACATGGTCATGAACCTAGGGTTTCTATAAGATGTGGGGAACTTCATGCTTGGTTGACTGTTAGTTTATCGAGGCCTGTCTCCGTGGAGTTATCACTGAATATTGGATATCTCTGGTAAGGTGACTACTTGCAAGTTGAAAAATTGGAATTTGGTTTCTACCAGCGGCAGGGCTAGGTAAATTTGTTGTGGCAACCTTATGTAGGCTAGCTCTAGGTTCCACCTTGCACCTATGCAATGGGTAGCAGGAAGTTCAGTCCAGGAGCACAGTGACTGAGTGTGAAGCTGTAGATTTTGCAGTTTGGAATGTGTAGGTTTTTATCTGTAGCCTTGCCCTATATCTTTGGGCCATAGTACTTAGGGACAGGTACAAAATAACCTTGTGCATTTATTCATTATAAATGTGTGTTCCTTCTGTACAGAACAAAAGTTTCTGTGTTCTGCATGTTGGCTGTCTAGCCATTGCAGTCAGTGTTTCTTTAATTATGCCTTACCTTAACATCTGTCCATTTCCAGCAGATGTCAGCAGATACTGATGCACTTCATCTGTCCACTCCCCTGTGGTGCCAAGCTTCAAAGTGATCTTGACCTTGGTACTCAAGTGGCTGGTGCCAAAGCAAGTGATGTCCCCAGGCTTATAGCTGACTGCCTCCCCAAATAGCCCAGCTGCGTGATGGTTCGTGCAGTGGCAGTACATGTGAATGTGGGTGTTGTTGCTGTAATTGTGTTTCACATCCAGTACAACTCTTCCAACCAGGGTCTTATGTAGCAGCGACACCCAGAAGTCCTGCGTCAAGACAACAGTTGTGCCAAGTCAGTAATTCAGGTATAAAATATTGCCCTCTCACTAGTTGGGGCTCTTCTCTTATAATATGTTTGGATTTGGCTCAGAGTGATGGGGCATGTAGGGTGAGCCCATTCCAAACCTTTGTAAAGTGTGTGAATATGGCTGAGTGTGATAGTGCATGTAGGTTGAACATATTCCAGCCAGTAATATGTATGGACCTGGCTCAGTAGTCAGTCATGCAGGTTGAACCTATTTCAGCTTTTTTACAAGTAACATGTCAGAATTTGGCTCAGATGGATAGGGCACATGGGTTTAACCTATTCCAATGCCTGTGATATTCCTGGATTGGACTGAGAGTGATGGGTAGTTTCAGCTGAGCCCATTCCAATACTTGTGATATGTATGGATTTGGCTCAGTGTAATAGGTCACATGGTTTGACCTTATTCTATCTCCCATACCAAATAAAGAATTAAAAATATTTTTTCTCCCAGAATCCAACCTCATGCCTTTTGTAGATGTGCAGCAGTAAAGTATTATACTCTCCTCGTGTATGGTGGAGATTTTTGTGCTCCATGATGTCTGTGGTAGCCCAGATGACCTTAGGGAACTCTGAATCTTTGGTCATATGGGCACTGGCCTGATCCTCCATGTTGGAGGTTGTGTGGAAGGTTGAAAACTCACCCACGTAAAAATACTGTTCTCATGAAATTTAAAATAATGGCTGCTTGTAATGTTGGTCCAAGTAGATCAATATATACGCTACCCTTGTACACCTGAAGTTAAAACTACAAGTAAACGTTTTTATTTATGCTGTGTCTGACATGTATAGACTTATATGCCACATGCAAGGACAGCTATTTGAAATATCTGCAGGCAGTATTTAAAGCTCACACCATCAGCAAACATATTTGTTCAAATTATACATTTTACCTTAAGTTAAAATATTTATACCAAAACAAAAGATGTTGGTATATATATTGATGTAACTGACCGTACACACGCAGTTAAACATGCAACCTCTTGAGGTGGGCCAAATAGTTTTGAGTGTCAGAACAACCCCAAGTGTTCTTATACATGGTCAAGTAGCAAGAAGTAATATTTTTAAGTTCCAGTTAAGTTCCCATTTTACAGACAATACAGATTAGTTAACAGTAACACGGGGGTTATTGTTTTATAAATAATTATGAATATGAAGTTTCACTATTGAACACAATCCTCGTCCAGTTCACACGATCACAGTATATTTCAGTGTTTTCCATTTCAGTGTTATCCTCTCATCTATCTCTCACTTTTACTAGACAGAATTAAAATAAATGAAAAGATACCTCATATCAAATGATTAACCCTTATCCTGCTAATGTGGAGAATAGGGTAAGCTCCTAATAATGCCAGCAAATGGCAGATGGGATTTAACTCGGAGTTTAAAGGGATAAGCAAGCAGAACTCTATAATTTAGCCCAGGGATCTTTTGTTGTTGTGCTGGTCAGTTGCTTAATATGGTTGATTACAAAAACTTTGTATTGATTTAAGCTCCTTTAAAATCTGAAGACATAAATCAAGATTGTATAGAACATACAAATTTTTTCAAATTACAGGATTTTATATGCAAAGTGGTTGTGCCCAAGTAGGACATGATGTTAGTGTACAAGAAGCATGGTGTACAGTTTATCACAGTCTCACCCTTCATTCTTTAGTTTCAGGTTCTGTATATAAAAATGTAAGAATTAAATCTGCAATGAATTATTTATTTAACGAACATAAATTCACTTTTATTGTTTTGTGTTCTGTTGTATTTTTTGTTGTAGGAAGCTCAGCTTTATTTTGGCTTTCCACTATGTATTTCTTGCTCAACAGAAACATTTGTGTAACCAACTTTTGTGTTGTTGGAACTCAGCACCTGGATGTGAAAAAGCTTTCGTTCATCATTTGGTGGTGGTGTTTGTGGAGACATCAGTTATATATTGACTTCTTTATGTACACAGTTAAAATATTGATCAAATTTTATATCAGAAAGCTCAGTCAATGTAATGACCAGATTACAGGCTGGTTGACCATTCTTTTCTTCCCACCATGTTCAGGCTGACAATGGACTCATCTAGCTTCTATCCAGTGGGTACAGGGGCACTTTTAGAGACTCTAGCAGCCAGGGTGTGAAGCTGGCTGCTTAACTGCATCTGTTGCCAAGGTTAAGAGTGTGTGGTGCTATGCCTTCACTTACCCATAAATTTCCATTACATCTCATTACCACGCAGTATCCCTAACTGAGCAGAGAGATAACTTTAACTTTCATTTTTGTAACATAGTACACATGTAGGAGCAACTGTTACCTCCAGCTCGTTAGTGACCATGGATTATGGATTCTAGTATCTTGAATACTGGTACTTACTGGTGTAGGTTCAAACAGTCCATAGAGATGAGGCTGCCGCATGATGACCTGCACTCCGATCTGTGCAGCTACACCAAGCTTGTCTGCCCATTTTAAGGCATCCAGGAACCACCCCTGTGAACTTACACTCTGTCTGTCTCCTGCAAACCAAAGAGTTGTCAGTTAAATAGCTTGCAACACATCTACAGATCATAGCCATTGACAGCTGCATTTACTATAAAGAAAAACCTTACAGGAATCTTATCTTTGAAAAGTACAACATTCCCATACTGTATCATCATCTTGTGAGAAGTTTTGTAACATAGCACCGCCTGGAAGAGCATCAGTCTTCTGTCCAGTGCCGTCTATTTGCTGTTGATCATCTGAATACCAATTTATTTTCATAACACAGCAGCAATTTATTTAGGGTTAGTGAAGGAAAAATATTTTCAGGTACTTAAATTCCTATCTTGATTAACTGATTAAATAAACATCTGACTTCATAGAACAGTGTTCTTCTTGAGAAGCTAATAATCATGCATGTGGTCAGGAAATTTTCAAACTGTCATGGAACCCAAAGTTTCATTGCCATTTTGACATCTGTGACTGTCTCACACTTTGTCCTGATCTGCCTGATGTTAGTTCACCTGACCACATTGCAGCTTTTCAACAGGCTTGATTACTCAGTTGATGGTAGGGCTCAGTCTGAAGGTATACATGGGCAGTAGGTTGGGTGGTGGTGATGGTGGCAATTGTCAGTTGGTATCAGTAGAACTGTTAATTTTTTTAACACACAGTCAACACTTTCAATAAGTTCAAAGTTATTGATTCTGAAACTATACATATCACATTATGTAAGGTCTGTTCTAAAGTGCTGGCTGAAAACATGTTGTACTGTAGTGCTGATTGTTACATCGAGAATTTTAGTCACGGTTAATGTCTTCTTCAGTATGGGCACCAAACCAAGAATAATCTGGTGTATGCAAAAATCCATGAACACATGAATTTACTGGTGTGCACTCCTCTCACTTAACCTTTAAGAACCGTGCGTCCTATATATAGGACGGGCGTACCGCTACCCTCCAAATGTTGCATTTTATATATTTTTTCAACAAATATAATTACTGAGTATTTTAAACATGCTGCACACTCTCCGTTTTTCTCTTCAAAATGCCGTTTATTTCATAGTACTACCTTTTTTTGTTTCTGTATTGTTCACATTTTACATACAGGGTGTGCTAAAATTTAAATGTAAAATTTAAGGTTTGTAAGTCCGTGCATCATCATACAATTCAAATAAATCACCAACCTGATGCAACAGTTTTTCAGTTTATTATCCTGACGTTTGTTTACAGCTCAACATGTTTCGGGCGTTTTCCCGCCCATCATCAGGAGCTCAATGACTGCAGTGGC
>Ga0268261_10000266_pt1 | contig 31863 bp, 35 predicted proteins | sample TergutNc150P1_FD_190353 | JGI IMG/M metagenome (GOLD analysis project Ga0268261, IMG submission 190353) | Nasutitermes corniger P1 segment gut microbial community from laboratory colony in Florida, USA - Nc150 P1 (SPAdes) (version 2) | ecosystem: Host-associated > Arthropoda: Insects >... | reverse complement strand
TTGTTTTACTGCGGATTGTGATAGTTGGTATGTGTTCATCCTGTTGTATAGATAGTGAATTGCTGCCATTTTGTGACCTATGGGGTGGCAAGAGTCGTTCGGTATAATGGAGTCTGTTTTAGGTTTTCTGTAGATATTTGTCTAGAATCCCCTTTGTGTCCGTTGGATGGTTATGTCTAGGTAATTGATCTGACGATTCATTTCTATTTCTAGTGTGAATTTTAACTCTGGTGCTATGTTGTTGAAGTGTTCTGCGATGTCATGTATGTTGGAAGTGTTTCTGTCATAGACAATAAGGATGTCGTCTACGTATCTGAAGTATCCTTTTATGTTGTGTTTGTTAAGTAGTTGGTGGATTTCTTGGTTTTCTAGTGACTGTAGGTTAATTTCTGAGAAAATGGAGGAGGTTGGGGCTCCCATTGCTAGTCCGTCGTTTTGGGCAAATGTTTTCCCCAAGAACCGGAAGTAGTTGTGGTTGATTACTGCCTTTGATAACCTTATAATGTCTGTTTCTATTTCTTTCTTTACATAGTTGTTTTGACATATCTCTTTATGGTCGCTAGCAGTGTGCTTGTGGGGATGTTAGTGTACATGTTGGTGATGTCTAGGGAGGCTAGTCTCAGGTTTAGGTCGTATGGGATTTCCTGTAGGTCGTTGATGAGTTGGGAGTTCTTTATGTTGTAGGTGTATGGTAGTGGAGCGTATGTGTGTAGTTTGATGGTGAGCATTTTGGCTACTTTGTAGGCGGGGCTGTTTTCCCAGTTAACTATGGGTCGTATGGGCGCTTCTGCTTTATGTATCTTTATCAGACCTCTAATTTTGGGGACGGAGGGGTTTAGGTTTACAAATTGCCATCGTTTTTCTTTAGGTATGAGGTTAGTGGATTCTCTGATTGCGTTCCTGATTTATTTTTGTAATTTGTCGGTAATGTCATTTGTTATTGGTAGGAAGTTGTCGGTAATAAAGTTGTTCACCTTCTTGTTGTAGTCATTGGAGTATATTATTATTATTATAGTGTTGCCCTTGTCCGCTTTGGTGATCATGGCTTTTTCGGTGATCAGTTTGCGTCTTATTTGGTTTATGACCCTCCTTTCGTGTGTGACCTTCCAGCTCGGGTAGGCGTGTTTTTCTCTTTGTTGTGTGTACAGTTTCTGTATATTTTGGGCTACCTGATGTCTAATGCCGTCTTTTTCTGACGTGGGTAACGACATTATGGCGTTTTCTGCTTCGAGGGCTAGGTTGCTTATCCATGATTTTCTCGTGTGTCCTAAGTTGTATTTCAGTCCTTTGTTTAGGAGTTCCATTTCTTCTTTGGAGAAGGTTATTGTGGTTTTGTTCTTCACTCTGGGGTAGAATTGTGTGTGGTTTCTTGATTCCTTAGCTTGGGTTTGGGTTAATTTATGTATTTTGTCCATGGTTTTGTATTTCCTTTGGGCTTCACGGTCGAGTGCGTCTTGTATGGAGTTGTAGATGGTGTGCCAAGTGTTTCCCCATTCCTTGGCAGCTTGTAAATGTGTCTGGTATTGTTTTTGGTTTAGTTTTTCTTTTTTCTTGTACAGGAATTTTATTTCATCTTTTATGCGGATGAGTTGGGCTTTTTTTGCGGTTGTTTGTGAGGCAGGCGATGTGGATGTATTGGTGACCTTTACTTTGGCGTATTTGGGGGTTATTTTCCTGTTTATGCACTGTTAAAGTAGATTTTGGCGCAGCATTTCAATAGTTTAGACTTTGTGCTCTTGTACCGATTGAATGAGCTTGACTAGTTAGTAATTTAATACTCGTCATCCCGATGTGTCTTAGTTAACAATTAAAGGATCTTTCTGTCTCTCACATCAGTGTATTATCAGTATGTAACACCTTTACAATTCTTATAGGCTACATGTTTCGGCTTTTATAGCCATCTTCAGGCCTACGTTACAAGAGCAGTCTAGTTCTATTCTGATATCTAATTTACGAATTGGGATCCCAATTTGTTTACAGGTTTGTAGGGTGGTGTAGTTAGTATGTTGCCACTTTAAAAGTACAGTATTGGATTAAGATTACAGTAACAGGCTATTTGTAATTAATACATATTGACAGTTCTATTGCGTTTAGTCTGTGTGCAGGTTCTATTGTTGTCGGGTTTTCCTTCCTTTGGGGTCGCCTTTCGTCGTGGGTCGCTGTTGCAGATCGGTTTTATTGCGGTCGTATCTTTTTGTTATTTTGTGCGGCCGGTGGCTGCGTGGTATGGCTCTGTCTCCAGTGGTGGGTAGTTTTGTATAAGAGTTGGACTATCTTGGTTTCCCGTATGTTACGTAAGTGGTGGTCCTTGATACGGTCTGTGAGAAACAGAGATGGCGTGATATTGTTGTATGCATGTGTTGTCTACTTTGATTGTGAATATTGTGGTTGTTACTGTTTTGTAGTTTATCAGTGATCTACTTTTACTCTTCTTGCTTGCCTCTGAAAATATAAATGAAGTTAAGTCTGTTGGTGAATTTTTAAATTAATGTGTGTGATTAAACAAATAAAACAAACCTGAGAATTCTAAACAAATGGTGTCACTGGTTCTGCACTCATCTTTACCGCTGTTTTCATAAGATTTTAATGCATTTTTTAAATTTTTATTTTCTGACACAAAAACCTTTATTTTCTTATACTTCAAATCCATGTTGTATAACTATTTAGTACTTTAACACAATTCATATGGTGCAATGATATGTACATATTTGGTCATAACACTGATACTTTAGAACATAAAATGCGAAGTACTGTAACAGACCTGAATATGTTCCAGGGAATGACCACAAGCACCCTGATATGTTTGATGTTTGTGTAAGTTTTGTGGACAAAAAGGCTGTGTGCAACAGAAACTTTCAAGTATGACTTTATAATCAGTGTTCTAAGAGGAAACACTGCAGTTTGTTGGAAAAACTACTATGGGAAGTCCTTGTTTAATGTTGAGGTTATGTTACTGAAAGTGGGAGTGTAGACAAAAATAGCACAGACCAGATTGTTTTGTCTTGTAAGAATTCATGAAAATATGTGACATTCTGAACTTTAAAGACCCTGCCCGCTACCAGTAAAAAAATAATAGTAGTTACGCTGCTCCAACTCAAGGCAAAATTAAGTGAATATCTGACCACTAAAATGTGCCCATGTTAAAACAAGGTAACATTATTTGGAGTGAAGTTAAATGAAGACAGCCCATATGATGCATCATGGCCTCGCATTTCTGTTATCAGAGAATGCCAAAGGCAAGTTTCACACACTATGGGGAAACCCTTAGAGACACATTGCATTGCTGTCACAGGATTGGATGTGTTGGCAGACATGTGTGATGACATTGGAAACAGTTAAGTACATTGACAGAATTTGCTGCAATTCGGTATATCTTAGAAACACACAAACACATATAGACTGAGATAGACACACACGCACACACACATGACTGGCAGGCGAATGCAGATGTAGCTTCATACACACACACACACACACACACACACACACACATGACTGGCAGGCGAATGCAGATGTAGCTTCATACAGACAGCCTCAACAACAGATGACATGTTTAAGTGCTGTGTATGTGCAAGGCTCACATCTCAGATAACCTAAATGCAATGTTAGTGTTTTCTTCAGACTCACCAAGCAATTTCCATGTTAGTACCTTGCATTAGACTGACTCCTTGCATAACATTGCCATTCCGATTCACTGCATATCTTATTCAATACCATGCAACCTCAACAGAGTTCATCCTCCAAACACATCCAGCCAACAGAAGTGCCTGAAAGCCTGTTGGACCCTATCATCACTAAAATTTGGTATGAATTACAAGACAGTACTCACAGACAACCTCAGCAGATACTGCACAATATTTCACACTGTTTAAACCAGAGGCAAAAAGGTGTGAACAGTCCAGTTTTACTGGCCATTAATTCGTGCATCCACAGCAGTAGTAATGGCCAGGCTTGCGGCGGTATTGGCGTAGGGGTGGCGGTGGAGGTAAATGATGTAGGGGTGACGTTGGAGGTCAGGCTCCGTCCACCTTGACCTTTACCCTTCCCTATGTAGGGGATCGGTTTCCCCCAGTGTCGATGCTGTGTATGACTCGCGAGTATGTGTGGGTTCGCGAGCCATAGGTTGGGTATCCTTAGTGTGGGCTCCTTTTTAATCATGGTGGTGGTGGCGGCGTAGAGATTGGTAGATGTTATTAAAAAGGATTAGGCAGTTTGATATTAGAAAGGATGGTGTTATCGTAGGGATTGGTAGATTTAAAATGTCGGATGGTTTTTAATAATATGCGCGGATATTATTAAAAAGGATCAGACATTTTGAAAGTACCGTACATATTGGTAGATTTAAAATGGCGAATGTTTTTTATAATATGCGTGTGATATTAAAAAGGCTGTCATTTGAAAGTGCCGAATTTATACGATGGCGGATGCTTTTTAATAATATACGCGTGATATGATTAAAAAGCATAGTGCTATCGTACAGATTGGTAGATTTAAAATGGATGTTTTAATGAGAAGGATCCGCCATTTTGAATGTAGCAATTTATACGATGGCCTGATGCTTTTTAATAATATAGCGTGTATATTAGAGTGTACTCCATTTTGAATGTAGCGATGTGTACGTCTGGATATACATATTATTGGATGCTTTTTAATATGTATTGCAGCCGTACGGATGGGTAGAGGAAACGTAGTACGATACGTGTGGTTGAGGTAGTGCCGCCGTGTAGTCTGGTAGCTTGAAGATGGCGTCGACGGTGCAGCAGAGTGATGTGATGCAGTCGAAGGTCGCGCGCGTACTGACTTGTTTTAGGCGTGGCATGCTGACATCACGGTCGTCTGACCTTTTCCAAATAAGGAGTTGTAGGATGTAAGGTGCCTCTTATTGGTTGGTGTATGATGTGGGTGGGGTGCGCGCGCGGTAGAGAACAGCGATGGCTGACTGGATTTCTCGGAAAGGTAGGTTAGTCGTTTCCATATAAGGAATTGTGAGCTGGTAGTGTAATGGCCGCCCGCCCACAGTTCTAGGAATTGGCCTGGCTTAAAGTAGCAATCAGCACATATTGTTTTGTATCTTAGTTGCAAGGTGTTGATGTCAGAGGATAGAGGGTTTTTAAAAATAAAGACGCGTGTGCGAAAAATAACATTTGCTCTTTATTAGTTTCTAATGTATATAATATTGTATATTGCAGATCTGCATCATGATTTATGTAATGCCAAATCTGGATCATGGTTTGCATCACCACCTCCGAAATACACTTGTAATTGTTTCAATGTGCTCTTCGTTTAATCCCTCAAAACCTTTCTGCCATTGCAATGAAATAGGAACCCCTGTTCGCAAAAAGGCTTTAATTTTACCTCCGTCCAGATCTCTTCATTTAGTATCAGATTATATCTCTTGCTAGACCTTGCTTTGTGAGACTTATTCCACTTTGTGAACCAATTCTGTATTGCAGATCCATCTGTCACACTAAAATAGGGCGCACAAGCCTTGATTAATTCTGTGGTTCTATATTCAGACACACCGTTGCCGTAGAAAAATGCGCTTAAAACCATGCGCCTATAATCATTCAAAGGGTTACAAAACATATTTCAATATATATGAAGGCCATGTATTAAAAGCATCTATCTCCCTTTCTGTTGTTACAAATATGTCCATATCGTGGTTCTTGTCGACACTACCTGAAAAAATATCCCAACTGTAATAGAAATATATACATATATACACACATGCACATGGCGGTGGGTTGTTACCATACATGTGCTAAACCCACCGCCATATACGTTGAGAAGGGGTTTCCCATTATCTAAACTACCTAAATACTCTAAGTTTAAGTCTTCTACATTGTTTTGAGAACCATTAAAATCTAGTGAAGGCTTCGTGACATTGTGGTATTCGAGTTAATTCAAACACGTCAATGTAATTATATGTTAATACCACAAAGATGTCCTCCAACCATCTGTCGACGAGCGCCACTGTGTAGGGATAACCCTCAGTTAATTCGTCGACGGGTCGGCACATGCCTAGTGACACCATGCGGTCGAATGGCGGTATGTTTTGTACAGGCTGCCCGGCTTGCTCCATCTGGAAAGGATATAAGAATAACTATTCTATTTCCAAGATGTAAGAATTTGCGGCAGTGTTGGTGCCTATGTATTTGAGGCATAGTGAAACTGTCTTATCGTTGATGGAACGCAGATCGTTATCACCAAAGAGAATCCCATAACGCCGAGGTAAAAACACTTTCACGAATGTCTGGGGGGATTCTGCTCGTAGTCATTAAAATCGCTTCGCCATATTTTGTAAAGACGCTTTCCGCTCGCTCGATAGGATACGGCGTGTCAGTCTTCAGAGAGGTGATCTCAGTCTGCTGACACGATGAGACCATCTTAAATTTTGTGGTAAGATCCATCTGAAAATTGAAACACCCGCGTGTAAGCTCCAAATAACAGGGGCGCACGCGCGCACGAGCAGCTGGTAGGAGACCGTCGTCGTCATCGACGTAAAGAAAAATGCTTACCTCGAAAAATCTTGTGTTGTTTCCTAGCGCTCTCTCTTTGCAGGAAGACGATGTCACTTCACGTCACTCTCAACAGTGCCTGCGCGTCGCAATACTCTGCCAGGCCTTTTATAGCTAGACGTCAACGCGTATTCTCGGAACTGAAGGAGGCCATGTGATATAGGACTTACAAGCAATAAAGACATAGATTTCTAGGAAGCCTGCACCAGCATAACCGTATTCGGTCACGAGCATAATCGTAGTTTGAGTGTTACGTGCAAGAAAGACATAAGTACAGCAGGTATAAATAGGGGGCGATGAAGCCGATATCGTCATAACCGCATCAGGTCACGTCATATCTATGTACATAAAGCCGATATCGACAACCGCATCAGGTCACGTCATCTCTATGTACACATTACAGGTTAGTAATTTACTTTTTAATCCTTGTATATGTATTGTGAAACGCGATCTGATCGTATCATTCACGCGCTGATTTCAGAGTGAATATGGCACAAAACGACGATAATCAGACTAAATATGGCGCAAGACGACGACGATATGTCGTCAGACGATAGTAGGACTCCTCCTCCCACTCCTCCCCCTCCGAGATTCACGATCGAGGAGGAACGGACCAGACTGTACAGGCGTTTTAATGCCCAGGGAACACAGCTTACCGTGCGTCTCTTACCTCCACCCGAGGGAGAGGATCCGAATCCCATGTCCCATTTCCTAGACAGTGTGACAGAATTGTTTGATAAATAAACCTATAGTTTTATTTAATTTTTATTTTCTAAATCTCACTACTATCTCTGGCAGAGGATGTTCACATTAAAAATGCCGTCAACCTTCTGCCAGAGATACTGAAAACAAGTACACCACCATCATTTGGACGCCGCCCGTAATTCTTTATTATCATGGTGGCTTCACCGTCCCTTACTCGATTCAGTTGCCACAACGCTTTGAAATATTCATGGATCTCCGGGGCAACAGTAGGGATCTTATCTTCCGGGGTTCCTCATGGTCTTTGAGGGTTAACCAGATGTCCCCATTTCTCTCGCTTAAACTGGTAATTTGGTAGGGATGGCACTGCTTCAGACACGAGAGGGATATATACCCATGTGCGTGGCATCTAATTGAGAGAAATAGATATATAATTATTTTATTTTCTTAATTTTACACATGTCATCGGGTGCTCATTATTATAAAAATATGCTGAACTCTCCTCCATGAGCCCTGAGAATGGGTTCATTGGAGTAGGGTAACCCTTTAAACGCCGAATTAAATCACATCTGCCATCTGCTGGTGTTATTAGGAACTCACCATATTCTCCACGTTAGCAGGATAAGGGTTAATCCCATATATTCCAGATAAAATTCTTTTACATTATTCAGTTTATTAATAATAATTTTCTTAGAGGCCAATATAATCTTCGTGGTAACTCGATCACTGTATATCCAGTATCCAGTCCTTTCTTCATCACCACAAAGATTACATCACCTTTTCTAAGTACCCTAATGACTGCGTACGCGTATCCCATTATCATACATGTGATGGGAATCAAGAAACGACGCAGATCAGTTTCGTGAAGGGAAGGCATCTGGAAATGAGATAGAAGACTATAGAATTATTTTATTTTCTCAGTTTTCCACGCACATGACGGTTCTCACTATACATAAATGCTAATCCCCGCACCATCAGTGTATCTCTAAAATGTAGGCATTTGACATGGGGCAATTACCCCGGTAGATAAGGGCCAGTGAAACTTTTTTCATTTATAGATTGAAAATCTTCTGTGAAGAGTTTCCCATAACCTCTTGGTAGGAATATTTTCACACTTGTCAGCGGGGAATCTTGTAAAGTTAATAATACAGCCTCGCCATATCTAGTCCGGATCTTTTCTGCCCGTTCAATGTTATACGATCTATCCATTTTCAGAGACGGGATCTTAATCGTCTGGCATGCCGAAGTCATCTTAAATTTCATAGATCCATCTGCAAAAGATTTAAAGAACTGTGCTAACCCTATATAATTCCTATATTTATTCGAAGGTTCAATGAAGAATATACGTACCTTAAACTTTTCGAGGCCTTAGACAGATACGCAACACTAGTTATCGAATCTTCACTTTGTGTCTCGGATGGTGTCTCAGGTTCTTATATACGTCCTATAAACAGACACGTGACATGTTTTAGCAAATGAGAATTCTTGCTTATATGTATATGAACTATGGACCTGAAGTAGGAAGTAGAGACCTGAAGTATCAAGAATCATATGTTTAGAGGAAGAAAGACCTATGTCTTAGTGTATTAATAAGGAGATCCACTCAATGTAACACATCATTCTCGACTATAGAGGGTAGATATCTGACAGTGTTAGTGGGATACCTTCCTAATGACAGGTGAGTGGATAACCGTCTTCATAACAATGTGATACGTTTAACTTATGTGTAGTAAGATTAGTGAATTGTTTTTCAGAATTAAAATGGAACACCCTAGATTTACTATAGACGGCGAAATTAACAGGCAGTACAAACGATTTAATGCTATGGGAACACAGCTTACAGTGCGTCTCTTGCCCCCATCCGAGGGAGAAGAGTCGAACCCAATGTCCCATTTCTTAGCCAGTGTGTCCGATCTGTTCGAGTACGCTTTACAGAATTGTGACGATTCAGATATGGTTGGAATTACTATAAGCAATGAAGTTAATGTAGCTGACAAGGTAATAGGTATCAGTTTGAGAAGAAAGGATCAGATAACCCCGGATGTAATATGGTCAGTTTTCGGGAAAGTAGCCCAGTCGAGTGCTAGGTTTAACGCCTAAGATAAATTGGTTATGACAGTCCGTTCTGTAAAAATGCCAATCGGTCACGGTCGAATCGCTACTAAGGGTAGACCCCTTGAAAACATAGTTCATCTGAAACGAAGTATCGTCGAAGTTAAAGCGGAAGAAAATTGTTTGGCCCATGCGCTCATTATCAGCATTGCCAAATTAACTAATGTTTCAGATTATAAAGCATTTCGTCAGGGAAGAAACATACGTCCCGTTGTGGATCATTTACTTGCGACGACAGGTATTGCCTTGTCAAATGGCGGGGGAATTCCTGAGTTAATTAAGTTTCAGGAGTAGTTCAATGAGTACATAATTTAAATTGTGAAGATATAATGTTTGACGGGCATGTAGAATCCGAAAAGAGAATTAACCTGCTTTATGATGGTGTAACGTCATTTTCACGTAATTAACAGCGTTACAGGTGCACTTCTCGAAAGTTTCTGTAAAGGCTGTAAGAAAGGGTGTGAGAGCTGCGTGACGCATAGGTGTCAGGAGTCGTGTAGCGACTGTATGTCAATTCCTCCATGTCCATACGCTGATGTTCGAATCCCGTGCGAGGCATGTAATAGTTTAGAAGTCGTACATGTTTTGACAGACATAATTCTAACAAGATAGGAAAAAGACCGTATGTGAAAAGAAGAACTGTGTCACGTGTAATACATTCATAAGTTAAAAAGTACGAATGTTTCAAGCCATTCTGTACGAATTGTAATCAAAACAGAGATTGGTCATTTCTGTTTTATGCAACCGTTAAAGAAAGAATTGCCCCGCAGCGATGATGTACTGTTTGTGTTTTATGATTTTGAAACTACGCAGGGTACAAAATTCTCACAGAATGCGAACGAACATATTCCCATATTAGTTTGTATTCAACATTTTTGCTCAGCTTGTGAGATGCAGGAAGATATAGAAATTGATTGTGTCCGTTGTGGTAGGAGACGCCATTCATTCTAAGACGATACAGTGGGCGATTTATTATCTTATCTATGTGAACCTCGACCCTGGTGCAATAAAGTCGTGGCCATAGCGCACAACGCCAAGGCTTTTGATTCTGTTTATGTTGAAAAGAGCTATTCTCTTGAAATGGAACCCTCAACTAATTTTAAGCGGTCTTAAAATTATCTGTATGAAAATGCAACACATTCATTTTCTGGATTCCGTTTCTTACTTGCCCATGCCTTTGCGTAAAGTGCCCGAGACGTTTGGGCTTTCAACGCAAAAAACGTGGTTCTCCCACTATTGGAATACAGAGGCAAATTTGGACTATGTGGGCCCCATACCCGACATTAAGTATTTCGGTGCTGACGAGATGAGTGAGAATGAAAGAATTTCTTGTCTTGGTATAATGAGCAAAAAGACAGTCTTTGATAACCGCCGCGCGCTGGAACAGTATTGCCAAGATGATGTCACCGTCTTGCGGCAGGCGTGTCATATTCAGGCGCGATTTTATAGAGATTGGAAATATCGAGGTTTACCTCGAGGCAGTGACAATAGCGTCTGCATGGAATAAAGTGCTTCGCATGAAATTTCTCAAACCAGAGACCATTGGATTGCTCCCGCCTGGAGGTTATAGTGCTAATAACATATAGCAAGAAAGCCCTAATGTGGCTTTTACATATGGAACTGGAGGACGTTTGTCAGATACGGCATGCTAGAAACGGCTGCGAATACAGACCACCTGAATTAAGGTATTACAGTGTAGACGGTTACTGTGCAGAGACTCGAACCGTATATGAATTTCTGGGATGTTACTATCACGGTTGCACATGCCAGCCTTTTCGAGACGTGAAAGCGGTAGGCGGAGAGACGTTGGCGGAACGCTATGAACAGACCCTGGCGAGAATCGAACTGATAAAGCGGGCAGACTATCATGTTAAATTTCAATGGGAATGTAAATTTGACGAAGCTAAGATAGTGGAGCAGAAACCTGAATTGTTAGTGCATCCCATTGTCAAGCATGCGCCCCTGATCACTCGAGATGCCCTGTATGGGGGTCGAACCGAAGCCATGCGGCTCCACTATAAGATACGGGCGGGCGAAGAATCTGCCCAGTATTGTGACGTAATGAGTATACCTATACTTATGTATTTCAAATTCCCCATAGGTCATCCGGTCATTCATGTCGGTGACGCATGTGCCGATAAGGAGTCGTGTCTAAAGATGGACGGATGAATTAAATGCACCATCGTGCCTCCAAAGGACCTCTATCACCCTGTCCTCCCATTTCGGCACAAGAAACTGCTATTCTGTCTGTGTAGATCCTGTCTTAGAGCAGAACACAACTGGCGAATGCCAGCATTTCAGTGATTCTGAAAGGTGTCTGGATGGCACGTGGGTCATTGATGAAGTGCGATTGGCACATAACAAAGGCTACAAAATTTTAGAAATTCAAGAAGTATACCAGTACGAAGTCACGCAATATAATCCGGACACAGGCGAGGGCGGCCCTTTTGTAGAATAAACACGTTTCTTAAGCTCAAAGCAAAGGCTAGTGGGTATCCTAGCTGGGTTCGAACCCCCGACGATGAAGATCTATACATTCGTCAATTATATTAGAGTGAAGGCATTCAACTGAACAGAGACTCGACCAGATATAACGCGGCAAAACGCGGTCTGTCAAAACTCTCAACTTCATGTGGGGAAAATTGACAGAGAAGCAATCGCACACAGACAAAATTAATTTCAGAACCCCATGAACTGTACCGATTTCTGGTGACGCCGGGAATCGAAGTCCAGAACATGGTGTTTGCTTGTGACGATGTGGTCTGGATTTCATGGTAGTTTTCATCGGAAGAACGCGTGCCTAGTCTACGTCATACCAATGAGGTTATAGGTGCCTATGTGACAGCAGGTTCACGTATTCACATGTACTCATACCTGGACAGATCAAGGACAAAACGATCTATTGCGATAGACAGCGTCTTATATATACAGCCGGAAGCCGAACCCGCGCTAGTTGAAACGGGACAATTTGGGGAGATGACGTCAGAATTGAAACCCAATGTAATCATTTCTGAAGTGGTCTGTGCAGGTCCTAAAATTATGCGTATAAAACAATTCCATGACAGGTGCTAGCAAGACGGTTTGTGAAGTTCGTGGGATTACTCTTAATTAGTTAGCCTCTCAGTTGGTAAATTTTGCGAAAATGGACATGATTCTGTCTATGGATGGTAATGAAACTGTAATTGTACGTACAAAGAACAAGATTAAACGCAAGAGGGATAGAGGAGGTGTAAGTATAAGTCAACCGGAGGAAAAGACGTACAGGGTATCTTTTTTGAAACGAAGGCGTTTGAACGACAATACGTCCGTTCCGTTTGGGTATATATTGAAGGAGTGAATGCTGACAGAGAACATTCATGGCTAGTGACATCAGGTTTAAACATCCGTTTACCTGCATTATTGGGGGCCCAACCGGGTCCGGAAAGTCTACGTTCTGTATACGTTTTCTTCCGAACCTTGACACCCTGTGTACCGAACCAGATTTTCCTGGCGGGATTATCTGGTCTTATAGTGAACAGCAGCAACAGTTGGCCGCGCTAAAGAAGAACGTACAGGTTCACGAGGGTCTACCCGAAAATTTTGAAAACGCACATGGTCTACCGTGCCTTTTTATTCTTGGCGATCTTTTAAACGAGGTGTTTTTACGAGCTGTGTGTGACTTGTTTACCAAGGGCAGTCACCACAACCTCAGTGTAATTCTGATTACATAGAACTTTTCCACCAAGCTCCACACTGCCGCGACATATTGCTGAATGCGAAATATTTGGTAGCATTGAAAAACGTTCGCGACAAGAACCAGTTTGCATTCCTCGCGCGGCAAGTGCTTCCCGAAGCTAGTGCTAGTCTGTGAAGCGTATCGAGAGGCGACCCAGAGTCCCCACGGGTATATGATTTTAGACTTCGCTCAGGATACAGACGATCGCATACCATATCGAACCAATGTCTTTCCGTCTGAATATCCTCCAATTATTTACGCTCGGGTGAATGATGAAGCCCATAAAATCCAACTATCACCATCTGCAAGTACTCAAGACGGCAAAACCACAATTACGCAGAGCTATCATTAAAAATTGTAATAGCGATCTAGTGAAAACAATTAGTGAGTGTGTACTGAATGTGTTACGTAACAATCTACAGTTGACCGTATGTCACAAGAAGCGATTACAAACGTTCAAAGGTCCACTCCGCGCACTCGCAAATAAGCGCGTGCCGCTTGCAACTAAGAAACGACTGATTAATCAGCGTGGAGGTTTTATCGTGCCTCTGTTAAGCGCTATATTATCCACTATAGCCAGTCTTATATTTCGTTCGCGCGACTCTTAAAAAATGTTACGCAAGATGTACCTTGTTTCACCCGATTACTTAAATAAGAATGAGCGCTCAGCTACACCGCAGCAAGAATCTCCACCTCTTCAGAATACAGCGCAGAGTACTAAACATAAGAAGACTCGTGCTCGTGTAAAGAAGAAGGGGACCAAGCACACGTACGATAAGTGGGTCGCTATGCGCGGCGAAATTGCTGAGGCAGCTGTCGGACGTAAGGCATCGATTAAAGCGATCGCTGACTTTATAAAAGTGATATTACCTGACACTACTCTTGCACAAAAAGTAGCTACACCTAAAAGCGGGTCGGTAGTCTTAGGTACGCAGACTGTCAGGAATCTGACAACACCGCCACGGTTTGTAGCACTTCCCTCAATTTCTGCGGGAGACGTATATGAAGCAGAGACAAGCCTCGTTAATACTAGATTTGCCGGTGCCACTGCAGTTGGCTATGATGATGATGATGGTGTGTATACAGGTGCCGTTTGCAAAGATGTGGATACAGGTGCCGTTAGCGAAGAAGAGGTACGAAAATTTGCTAGAAAGTCTCGGTGTGATTGCTACCCCTTACCTATCACCATATGTTCACAAAAGTGGCGTTCTCGATGCAGAGTATGGTCTGCGTAAAGTAGGTGACAAATTTTTTATAGGTAATTCCGATGTGAAGGTGAATACGAATAGTGACTTCTATATTAGGAATAAACATTTTAAAGATACGCGAGGTCTCTGGGAATTACTCGTAAAAAGGTAAATAACGACATTGTTAGCGCAGACGATCTCAAGCAATATAAGAGCATTTCGAATTTAACCAGTGCTCATTTGGAGGGTTACGAACCCAGTGCCCCCATACACATCTCCCGCGGAATCAAATTCAGAACCGTAATCGCAAAGCTGTTTCCCCAGACAAAACAGCAAGGCACTGAAGCATCATTACGGCAACAGTGGGAAAGATATTAGCCATGATAAGCAGAATGTATTATGACCCCTCGAAACCTTCTGTTTTCTCGACTCAGCAGAAACTACAGAACGCTGTCGGCCAGAGTAGGGTAAACAAGCAGAAAACATTAAGGCATGGCTTTTAAAACAAGATGCGTACACATTACATAGAGCAGTGCGAAAACGGTTTCCCAGGAACCCCTACACTGTGAATGTAAACGATGTATGGGAAAGTGATCTGGTAGATGTCCAGGGCCTCAGTAAATGTAATGAAGGCGTCAAATATCTACTAACTGTTAGATGTGTTCCAAATTCTTACACATCATCCCGCTAAGAAGTAAGACGGATAAAGCTGTCACGACAGCATTTCAATCCATCTTGCAAGGACCCCAAATATTTGAAACCAATACGCAGACGTCCTGTCTGGGTGCGTACGAATAGAGGAAAAGAATTCTTGAACAGGTCGTTTCAAGACATGTTAAAACGCGAGAGAATTCAATTTCAGATATGTAAAAACCCCTATGTCAAATGTTCAGTCGTGGAAAGGGCCCGCCGCACTATCCGGGATAAGTTACACAAATACTTCACATATAAGAACACGTACAGATTTATTGACGTACTGCAGGCCTTCGTGCGAGGCTACAACGCGACGGTTCACAGTACGACTGGCATGCCGCCAGCACGAGTTACAGATTCTGATATTCTAACTGTATGGAAGAGAATGAGCGAGAAGCAAGGCAAGGCACCTATTGCACAACCCCGATTTTGCGTGGGACAGCACGTGCGCATTAGTAAAGAGAAAATGAAATTTGCCAAAGCCTTTCGGAATGTTTCCAAAGTGGACGGAATCAACGTTACAACAGGGTCCGCAAGGAGCGGATGAATCGATATCTATAATTCGTAATAGGATACAAAAATCACATGTTGAAACAACGTAGATCAAACATCAAACTCGCGATCCGTGCCCACAAGTAAAAATTTAAAGTTATAGAACGTGAATTGTTCGAGTATCTCATCTCTTTCCTGAAATATCGCGTTCAAAAGAGGTTTGTTATATTTCGTGACGTATAGAGATCGCTCGGAAATAGGTGAAAACTCCAGCAGTAAATAATACAAAAGACCCTCCAAGAAAGTAGCAGATGTGTTTGAAAAAGTGGGACAGGAGTTCTGTAATGTTTTCCCTCGAAGGAAAACGGACGGGAATGTATTCGGAGAAGCATGAGGTATTTCCGCAAGTCTCGCTTAACAGTTTGGAGATGTTCTAAAAGGCCGGTCTTCCATCAAAGGACATTCCCATTACTCATAATTGATTATCTGAAAAGAGAAATAGAGTTGAGTGAGCACCATGCGTCATAGTTCTTTTGTAAGAGAATTAAAAAAGTATAAAATGTATATTTCTATTTATTCACGTTTCTTTCACGGAAGTCTTCTCAAATCGTTCACTAATTATTTGTTTTGCATTCAATTGCTAGGACATAGAAATTGGTCTTCACACATTTTTCCTTACATATTAGATACAAGGAAACCTTTTTAGAATTAACCCTAGAGTAGTCGCGCCGTATGACCACAACTGGTCGCATGGGGTCTGGTGGACCCCATTATAATTAATTTTTTAAATCGAAACTATTTTTGAAAAATTTTTGCCAAGTGATTTCATGTTTGGGACACTAGGTAGTAGCAAACAAATATATCACTATTTAACAATAAGTTTTATTACGATTACGTTCACTTTTGCAAAACACCCAAAATAGCTGGAAAATTGCAGTAACGCGAATAAAATAAAAAAGGACAAGGAAAGAATAAAATTTTGGCAGGAAAATGTACATTGTTACATTATTTAGGATATATACAATAAAAAAATCACATTTTAGCGCAGTCATTACGGTAATAATTTCCATGACTTTCGCACACAAACTTTCGGCACTTAGAACACTTTGTCTTTTTGTCCGTTTTTCTGGGGCATAACTCATCTGTTTCTTTTTCGGTTGTTGGTCTTCAGGCGCAGGTACTGGAACCTCTTGCTGTTCATCGTGTACTTTTTCGAGGTAAAGATTGATTCTAGTGGTTAACTGTCTTGGAAAGCTGCTGTTCATAAGACGTGTTTTGATGTGTTGTGTAGTAAGGGCTTCACTCAGTTGTCCCAGGAAGTGTCTTCTCAATATTTTATCCTGAGTGTTCGAAAAGTATACTACCTGGGCTTTAATCCCAGCTATATTCAACAGATGAAAGAAAACAGAGGCCCCCTTTTCGGCTTCCTTGCAACAGAATAATTTGACATCTGCTCGACCATGTCCACTCCTTTCGTTTGATTGTAAAAACAAACGATTTCTGGTTTTTTCTCGCCCGTTTCTGTATTTATTTCTTTTCTGTCATACATGGTTGAAACCATACGAACATACGATACCAAAGTCACCCCACTTTTGCTGAAAACAAACTGACTTGTGTACTCTTTTTCGTTTGTACAAATTAAGGAGGGATTTGTCTTGTTTTTCCTCAGAGTTCCTACAGACGTTAGTTTACACTCTGTCAGGAGATAGATACTCAACTAAGGGGATTCTCGTAAACCAGTTGTCAAAGGTGACGTTACGTCCGATGTTTTTAGAGACTCGACAAGTCTTTACTATATCAGGAGGGCTGTTAGATATGTGAAATGGTCCTTGCGGTTGTTCACAATAAATTTCCATATTTTTTACGTAGAACGATCTCGAGTCAGCAAGTGTATTTACTTTTTCCTGTACCTGGCCGGTTTGGATTTCACGTACTGCCTAAATCCACACCGACCCCTAAAAGCCCAAAGTGGCTCATCAACGGTAGTGTATTCAGAGACTGTAAAACCCTTTTTGGCAGTTTACGTTGTATTGTTCTAAGATAAGTCGGATTGGTGCCAGCTTATCAAACTTTCTACGCTCAACGCGGTCCACTTTGTCGAATCTGATACATCGCATGAGAAAAAGAAATCGCCGTTGAGACATCGTGCATCTGAATATGTCGGGACCGTGTTTACCCCACAGTTCATCAGTATTGCAATGTGAGGATTTTAGAACTCCTGCCATCAACAGCAATCCTATTGCAGCCTTCATTTCGACAGTTTTGGTATTAGTTGCATCCCTATCGCTCGAAATTCTCCCTGACCTTACCGATTTCGAGATTTGAACATTTTACAATCTCATCCAACATCGTTTCTGTAAAAAACATAAAACTGTATCGGTTGGAGTTCTATTAGTGAATGGCTGCCTTGTTCCGGGTAGGTGTACAACAGTGTTACAATTCCGTGTCCTGACCGATTGCATAGGTTCTTTCTAGTGTCATTTATAGTTCTTACGTCGGCCCAGGAGATCATTCCTTTGTGACAACGGAATATCATCGTCGTCACTCGAAAGCGCACTTTCCTCGGAATCGGAATCCTTTTCTTTCTTCGATCTAGTCCTCTCATCACTGTCACCACCCAAAACTTCATCATCGTCATTTTCCAAAATGTCCGTTATTTCCTGATTTTGCAAGTCCCTGAAATGCCATACTCCAGCCATAACCGTACTGTCACTTGTGATCAACAATGTATTAAAAATTTATTGTATAAAAAGTCAGAATGAATATAAAAACACCACGGTCATCAAAATATTTAGGCAAACGAATCTGGTCGTGCGCGGTCCAACGGAGCCAAAGAGCTTATTTTCGCGTGAACTGAACAACTCAAGGCCAAGCGAGTTACTGCTCGTGAAAGGTCTAATAGAGACAGGAAGGTACTAGGAGTGGGGGAGTTGAATGCATGCACAGACATGTCTGTTTGGCAGGGAAAACACGACACCGGGGTCCATTGGACCCCGTGCGACTACTCTAGGGTTAATGTCTTCAATAAAGAGGTCTGAAAATTTAGAGATACAGCGTTTGGGCATGAAGACTCAGCGTCCTGAGTGTGGAGTCGTAAGTAATACGGTCGGTCCATATTTCGTGTAGACTCTTTCAGTGTGCACGATCGGATACTATCGACTTTCAAAGAGCTGACATGAACCGAGTGACACGAAGTATCTTCGAATTTCTTTCCCATTTCTATCTGAAAGTGAATATGGAAACAACAAATGCCTATCGAATAAAGAACACAATAGCTTTCAAAGTTTTTTGTTAGGTTAACATCCTGTGGGGTGGTGTACTGAATTAAGAGTTCCAAGCATAACAGCGGTTTATCCGAATTGGGATATATACCATTATAGAGTAGATAATAGACGCTTCTTCCACTATTAATTTCTGTTATATCAGAGTCTATCCAAGTAACGAGGCGGGAAGTCTGAATCACATCATCCACATTGAAGACGCAGTAAGAGTAGCTGTTCACAGACGGTTAATACTTTTGTGATAGCAGTCGATACCGTCTTTGTATCTTCAATTCTTCAGCACGAACAAGACGCGCCGTTGCCGTATTGTTAAATCGGTGAATCAGATCCATATGAAAGATAGAAAAGACCGCGGTAACGTTTTAACAAATGCATTTATTTATGCTTTTCTATTTCTAATACATGACAGGTTAGGATTGCCTTTCGAGCTGAAATACTTTTGTTCTTGTCCCAGCCATCTCTGGAATGAACAGTTTGTAACTTACCCTATCAATTTCCCACATACCCAATAGATTGAAAGATGTAAATTCTTTAGGCAGATAAATCTGCCCCGTAGTTCGCTCTCCCATATCAATAAACAAGAGGGCCCTCGTTACATCCTGAGTGCCTTCTTTAGAGGTGAAAAGGATCCGATATCCTTCGTTAACTCTAAAGACGCCTTTCGGAATAGCTTGAGAGGATGCGATGGAGTTAAATCTTTACATTAGATCGGACATACTGAAAGAAAAGTAGTTAACTGATTTGTCGAATTTCACTCAGAATTTGATGTTTGCTCTCTGCTCCAGTTTCGCGTCCATACTGAAATCGTAAATGTGAAGGCACACGTGGTGACACGTGTTGTGCAACTCCCAATGTTCACAGCGACGCCACTCGGCATACTGAGTGGCGACGTTCCCTGCTCCCAAGAACAGCGCATGCATTTACGTACTGCCATCGGTTGGCGGTCTATGGAACTAGTCTCGGAACGTTTTGATACACCTTCCTATGTAGATCGTGTCCTCTGGTTGCAGAGCTTAACGGTTTTACGAGTCGTAAGCTCGGAGTCACGTGGAGTACTAAGCGACCTCAAACGTCCTTACACAAATAACATCAATTACGTCATCTGCGCCTAATTCTAACCGGCACTGGGGTGCAAGGTTGTGCCATCACTAGTAAAAAATATTAGAATAATTGAAAGCATGAATTAATAAAGAAATTATTACACAAAATTCTGTCCCTAAGCGTGACAGTAGTTTTAAATGCACCCTATTTATTACAAGTGTGAATTAAATAATCTTCAGTCCTTGTGAACTAAGTATTAATTTTAAGTTATTGACTTCTCTAACTGGCTCGTCAATCTGACGTATGCTATTCAATTGACCCCAAATTTATGTTCGTGGCTTTTGCAAGTCAGTGGACATATGTGCATAATTTCTGACGGTTCTCAAGTTGCCATCATCTGCCTCTGAATTTATTGAAGTTACATCCTTCCACTTAGTGATTTACAAATGTGGTCATAATATAGTCCTGGCGGTTCCTTAAATTGCTGCACAGTGACTTCCAAAGCTATAGTATCGAACATGTCTGAAACAACACGCAGGCGAACAACAGCTAGCGATCAATTTCCTGCATTTTAACCAAAAAGGGCTTAAATCTATTTTCGTGAACCTCCTTTGTGTTGTTTCTGGGTAATCTCAAATGTTCACAACAGATATTTCACACGGACCAATCGAAGGCTGGCTTAGTTTTGCTGAACTACCGCGACGTATCTTGTGTATCAATTACCTTCTCGCCTATAGCGAATAACGGGACATTTACATTCCTGTCATAATCATGGTTCTTTCTTAGCTCGCAATCTTTTTCTGGCTACCTCTTAACCTGATTGTAATCGGGAATGAAGTTCCTGAATATAACTGTCATAATTGTATCTTATCCCAGGGGCTTCTTCTACAGTACACTTGGTATGTTAGGTTTTCTTTCGAAAAGAAGCTGGAGTGTGGAATGGTGACCAATCAGTGTGGCCCTCTAGGATTTAACACCGTAGGTGCTCTACCAGAAGTCTGTGTTCTTTCTAGAGCTCCATTAGCCTGATGATGGGATGGGCTGGTTTCGATTTAATTCTCATCAGTTTGCACACATTTGCGAAGAAATCGCTAAGGAAGTTGTAATCTTGATCGGTTAATATCACGAAATTTCAAGTTTCTTCTACGAAATTTTAGCTGCAGCCATGGAGTCTTGCTGCTGTAGGGACAGCTACTGTGTATTTAGAAAATTGGCCCTGAAAATGTACTTATTGTTTTCTGTCGTCTGTGTTAAAAGTACTACTGTGTCCAAACTACTGAGGTGTGTCCGTAATCGGTAAAGGTAATTGAGTTGTTTCGTTATCTTTTTCTGACGAATTTCACAATGTTTACTTAATTTTCGATCTCAATTTTATTCTCTCAAAACATCTATTCATTCCCAAATGTCCACCTGTCGGTTGTGGTGTATTTCATGTAAATTATTTTATTTTTCTTTCCCTGTAGTTAGTAAATTAATTTCATTGACATTGTTTACTCCCGTCATCCCGTTTAACGCGTCGGCGTATGTTCCTTGTTCCTGGCTTGTACACTACTTCATTATATTAACTGTCTTGAGCCTCCATCTGAGTAGTCTCGAGCTAGGGTCGTTTACATTGAAGACCCACGTGAGAGGTCTGTTAAATGATCATTATTGGGGCAGTGACCGCAACAAGCGAGTTTCACATTGTAAAAATGTTCTATTGGATGAGCCAGATGGTACATGTACATAAATACTTCCTACTGGAAAAATTCTTCAGTCAAATTTTCCAATACCTTTGTTTCTTCTGGAATTTGGGTCCTAAAGTTGGGTGCCGGCTCTTGAGCATCTTATCATAGTGACATTACCATATCACCAGCCACTCCCAAAGCTGGCACTTCTTCAAATAAACTGTGCGTGTTTCCAGTTATTGCAGGTGCATGATATTCTCCCATGCCTTGAGCTCTTGCTGTTGGTAGAACTGGAATGTTCAAGTCTTGTTTTCCCCATCTTATCACTGAACTGACCAATTGATGTAAGAAAGCAGCGATAGGTTGAGTTACATTGAACTCCATTTCTTCGGTTGCTTTTCGGAGTGATCTCCCTTCACTCGTCAGCGCTACAGACCTTGTGGACGCGGCCGTCTGGAAGGACGCTTCGATCGTCCGGTCCCGGAGGTATGAGATAGTATGGACAATTTAGGACGGAAAGTTGAGTGTTAGCTTGTAAAGGCGTCCATCGTTCCAGACGGTATCGAAGGCTTTGGCCACGTCGAGGAAAACCGCCTGTTAGCCTCTTTTCACCGAAGTTTCTGGTTCTTTTTTTTCAACGAGGCGGTCCGGCTGCAAGGACGTGCTATGCCTGGGTCTGAACTCAAACTGCTCATCTCGCATTAGACCGCTCTTGCTTACTTCATGTAAGATCCTAGCTAGTAGGATCTTTTCATATAGCTTACCAATCGTGTCCAAAGGACTAGTGGGTCGATAGGACGATGGTAGTGGCGGATCCTTGCCCGGTTTAAGGATAGTCACCCGAGCGTAGTACGACCTCAGCGCCACGTCAACCATTTCAATAATTGCCGGGACCAAAGGGTCGGCCACCGGCTGAAACCGAGCCTCCAGTGTCAGCAAGGGCTTCGGCTTTCTCATAGAGAGCGATTCCCCCGGGGTGACTAGGGGGAAACGGAGTAGGAATTCTCATCGCCCGCTTGGCCATCCTCCACAGCGACGGATCTTCGGTATCGAGGGATTCGCGTGTTGTACAACACTGGTCGTTCGTCCACTCGTTGAGCTGGCGGGTCATTGACCTCTGCAGGCGGTTGACTTCGGCTTTCAGAGTGGGGTCCCTGGTGACCTGCCGCTGTCTCCACAGCCGATTCTTCAGGCTATTTCATCCTGAATGCCAGCCGGTATCTGAGGCCGTGGGTCGGAACGCGGGCGACGTTTGGGAGTAGATGCCGCCAGAGCCTTCAGGACGGCGCCGGAGAAGTTCTCAACGCACGTCAATTGCCATCTCGTCGTGTAATTCCGGATCGAACGGAATTTGATTTTCCATGCGAGTTTGGAAGTTGGCCCAGTCAATGCGCCTGAGATCAGGACGATCCGGTGGGTGCTGGAAGGATGAGCGACACGGTGCCCATGAGTACTGGGAGGTGGTCTGAGAGCGCAGAGCACGAAGTCAGATACACCGGGGAAGTGAGGTTCTTGGTTATCACGATGTCCAAGACATCGGGAGTAGCCAAGGGGTTGTATGGGTTAGTGGTTGAGGTATCCGGTCCAAAGATCATACAGGACTTTCCGTCGGCATAATCACGCGGGAGTTTCCCCCGTCTTGTGCTCAGCCGCGAGTTCCAACCCACGTGTTTGGCGTTGAGGTTGCCGGCCATCAAGACCTGCATTCCTCCACCGGATCAGAAGGCATGTCTGCTCCGGTCACTGGGCGGGAAGGGGAGAGTTAAGCCGCAGGGATTTTCACTTGTTTGCCGGTCATTGTGACATGGATGGCAGTAGCCTCCAAGTTGGTGAGGCCCGGAATGTGCAGTGAGTGGTGGTGGTGATTAGTGATTGACAATTATACATTTATTTCAACTCATAAAGAGAGAATTATGAACCAGGTCCGCTCCGGATACCTTATTTGTATAGCGATTTTACTCTTCTTCCTGTTCTGGAGGTGAGAATCGATGCTTCATCTTCCAAGCATGAGTTCCAACGACGTCCTCGTCTCGTCTGGTTAATAATTAACTTTTCGAGGTATCTCGTCGATGTCTTCTCCACACTGTTCTTTCATTTTCATTTGTCACTACACTTACGGCGGACCAGGATGGCTGTACCATCCTCTGCTGTCGGCCTGTCTGCGGCGGCAGACAATTGGGAAGCCGGAAGTTTTGACCATGGTTAAGGAATGTCTCATTTATGAGAAATATCGACACCGTGCTGGTTGAGAAAATGCTCCAGATCAAGCTACCTGCCGTGCACTCCGCGTTCCAGCAGGTGACGCGCAGGAGTGTCGCTCGCTCCGTCCGAAGGCGTGGTGCCATATTTGGTCACAAAGAATGACGTTCTTCAGGACAGCTCGAGGGTGGGCTGCCCCTGTGGGGAGGAGATGGATGTGAGGAGCCGACGAGTCAGCTCCACACATGCATGAGGGGAAGGTGATTGAGATCAGAAATTTCCTTGAGTGGGGACGTCGAACTTTGGTTTGGAACCACCAGGTTGGGGTTAGTGGGTTTAGCGGCTGCGGTTTTGACACTCGCGGCTTCTTAGACTTCTCAGTAGCCACCTTAAGGCCTGCTGTGGTTTTGGGCTCATTCTTCTGAGGCCTCGCCGTCTTCTTGGTGGCCGTCACTTTAGGCTCTCGGAAGCTTCCGTGACCGGCTGGGAAAGGGGATTTTATATAGGGGTTGATGGGGTGGTGGCCTTGACAATACGCCCGCTCGAACGACGTGATTCCACCCCTCGCCCAGTTCCATCTGCTCGGCAGACGGCCCGGCCTGCTGTTCTTTCGCAGCGGTAAAGTGGGCTGTGGCGGCGCTCTTTCGGCCACGGTCGGGCGCCTGCTTATCAAGTGCGGCCTTCGCTTCTTTCCACTTCATACAGCCCCGGTAGTTCGCTGTGTGGTTTCCCCCGCAGCCACAGCACGGGCTGTTACCGCGGGTTAGAGCAACCACCGGAAATTTGGGAGCCCCACACGCGACGCATCGGGGTGCGTAACCGCAGTTTCGTTGCGTGTGTCCAAAGTGCTGGCAGCGCTTGCATTGCAGTGGGCCTTTCGGGGCCACGTACGATTCCACCGACATTCGTAAGCCGGAGAGTTCGGTCAGAGATCGTACTTCCGACACCTCAGGTTCTCGCGCCACTGATACAATGATGTGGGGGCGGGAGGGCGGTCTTTTGCGGGATCCTGGTCGCGACGGCCGGAACGCAGCTGTGTGACTCCCTGGACACGAATGTTCAGGGATTTCAGCTACTCCCGGACGACGCTCTCAGGCATACCCCTACCCAGGTTCTTTACCAGAAGCCGCACACAGCGGTCCTCCGGGAGCGTGAAGGTGTGGTAACTCACACCCCCTCTCTAATCTAGGGACCGCAGTGCGCTGACAGCGGCTTGGAACCCGTCAGCTGTTGATGGGACGACCATCAACTCGCTTTTTAGTTGGGCCGTCAGGCCGCCAGGGCAGGATGCCCGCAACCTGGCCAGGAAGGCACGGGTGCCGCGAACACCTGAAATAAAAATGGGCGTGTTAGGACGCTCTTCTGCTAGCAGGCAGGTGTTGGCACCAGGGCGTTGAGAGTGGCGCCATCTGACATGTCGCTTAGTGGCCCGGACGTGTCACTAGACGTGCGCCTATTGGCTGTCTCGGACGATACAGCTTGTTCAGACATGTCCGATTCATGAATATGGACTTGAGCGACCAACTTGGTTGATTTGGGGCGACGGGCGCAGCAAATGCAGCCGCGTACGTCACCCCGCCCTCGGGGTGGCCCTAGTTGCCGGCCGCCTAAGGCAGGTTTGCCCGTGACACAGGTAAACGCGGGTAGAGGGGGGACTCAGCGCCAGGTGCTGGTCGCCTATTGGCGGGGTTACGTTAGTCGCCCAGGTTTACCGGCTCGTTGGATTTGCGCTTGCCCGCGTTCAAGGTTGGAGGACGCTGGGAAGCTTTAGGCCCACCACTGAGCGTGGTGCCGCGGCTCCCGGCGGACACCACTGTCTTCCTCTTCCTACGCGTCGACAGAGCTGTTCTCAGCTCCTTTAGAAGGGCCTGGGAAGTCTGCATCGTAGAAATGTCCTTTATAAAAGGTAACTCTTCTTGCCTGAGCATGATGCTTAGGCAGGGAACCTATAAGAAAGAAAATTATGTGCTATCCGCATGTTGTAGCTTCTAGATACTGGTTTCGAAAATCAATACCTGCTCCTCATTGACTCAACGCAGGCCGGTTCTGACTTCTCGGTTCACTCCGCTCGGCAGCTACTCTCAATGAATCACTGATGACTCACTCGATCAATTGGTTTTACAGTCCCGTGCGGTCTCCTTTTATTCGGTCCGCTGGGTTGGTGTGTCGTCTGTAATGGGTCAGAATAAACTGACCTGTGATTGGCCGGACTGCCCTCTGGCGTCAGGCCTTGAAAAGGACCGTTTAGTAGGCCTGTGGGAAGTTCCCCACATCACCATGCTGTAATTCGTTGCCGTTTATTTCAAGATGCGAGTTTGGTAAATACTTCTAATTTGGTTGAGTTAGTGAACTTACAGCTGGAGTAGGACTTAGTTTTCTGTTCTTTATTTATATAAGCTATCTGCAATTTTCATCCAAACGCTGGCTAGGTGATCACGGTTGCCTTGTTCACAACGCGGGGCGTCGTAAATTGCTTCGTGGTCCTTAACTGAAAGAATGAGCTCATTTACGTCCATTTCTTCCATCACGCCTTATCACTGGAGTGTGACGAAAATGAAACCTGTGGCATCAAGACTCGAATCGGCAAGACTCGTGGGACTCTACTCTGCTTGTGTGTACACACTTTAACTGCTACATTATTCGCGGATTGCTATGCTGTGTGACAGCTACAGCGTCGTGTCTTGTGTGCGTATAGCTGGTACCGCATCTAGTTCTACTTCGAATCGAATTCGGTCACACGCTTACGCGCTGAGTCAGTATGGCCTACATAAAGAAAAAATTTACTAACCTCTCTCGTTTTTGATGGAGGAAGAAACTGTTCCAGTCTTCCTACATTGTTTCGCCGATTTCTGCCCAACATGTTGCCTTCACTTCTCTGTTCGAATATTTCTTCAACTGAATATTGTATAAAGGTGGGCGCGCCTCGACCTCGCAAATAAATTTTTCTGAATCGAACACCGTGCACTAAAACTTGAGCGCCGCGCTGGGACAGCCGAATGAAAAGCCTGAGTGTAGGTTGCACAACGTTACGAGCGCTTGCGTTGACGTCTACCGCGTTGGGATCGCTTGACGCTGGGCTAAGGCCAAACTGTAAGCGTCAGGATCTCTCGTCTAGATTCGAACACGCGTTTTTATATATTTTCTCATTGAAAGTTTCGGCTGGCGTTTACACGCGTTTTGTGGTGCGTCTCAAACGCCGCGTTTTGAGTGCTCGTGTAGAATCAGCGACCAACAAGCACGCGCTTCCATGCGCGTGCAGGTGATTGGCGTTTTTGTGTCCTACGTGACAGCGACCGGCTAGTAGCACAATGGAGTCAGTGAGAGTGCACAGCCTGTTTCTGCTGGAGAATAGTGCCTTAAAATTTAAGTGGTGCGGAGAGGCGAAGCAAACATGACATATTTCAAAGCCGGTATCAATTAGGGGAATTTCGTCGTCTCCGTAATGAGCTAAGGAAAGATCCTACCAAGTTTTTTGAGTACTGCAGAATGTCGCCTTCAACATTTGACTAAACAGTGCAGGCTATACGACAACACATTTCACACATGTCAGCAATTTTTCAGAAAACTATACCCGTGGAGGAAAGGCTGTTTGTGACCCTGAGGTAAGTCCGGCATGCTGCACATTTAACGCACTTTATTCAGTTTCGTGATAGAGCCAGTTTGGTTCACTGGAAGACCGCTACATTTATAATTATTCAAACATCGGTAGATGAAATAATACACGTGGCAAGACTAATATAAATATATTATCACGATTACATGATTTACAGTAGCTGTATTATGAAGTAATGAATACCTAATATTTGTTGTCCCAACAGTAGCAAACTCGTAAAAAGTTACAGTAGAATTTTACGGCTAATTATTTTTGGCAGCACACTAGTACTGTGCGATTCTGTAGGTCTGCTGCCGTCAAAATTGTTCGGACTTGAGAGCTGAAGGTGAAGCAAATTATTTTGTAGTGCACTGATCTCATCTTTCGCCATGTATTGGAACTGTGTCCTCAAGAATAACTTTTTTTGATGGGAGGCAGTTGTTTCATATACGGAACAAGGGACATGAAAAAATTTAGATCCTCATTTTCCTCATGTTTAATCAACCACTCGAATTTATTGTTCTCTAAACTTATTTCTTCCTGATAACGTAGAGTAAATTTCCCTCTCTCTTTGGAGCCCTCAAATGCGCAGTCGGAGCAGGATCCTGTATTTCAGAAGTGGCATCCTCTGAAAATGCTGATTCAACCTCGTATTCTTGGCTTTTTCCCAGGTTTACTATTTCTTCGTCCTGAGATTCTTGTAGTTTCACGTTGCAAATCGGTGTAAATGCAATATTGCCTGACGTCTTGCCAGGCTCCAGCACCCCCCTCAAACTGATGTGCCTTGAAATGTATCCACCGAGGCGTCTACGGTGGAACACCGTCTCCCGATCTAGGCTTATCTGCTTTTTTAAACTCCTGTCTGAAAGTTATCCGTCATCATTCCAATTTGCTTTCTCCGCCTCCTCTGCAAATACAATACTTTATAAGTAAATGTTCCTATTGCAGGTACCTTTCAACGGGAATTTCTTTCAGAATTTCATTCTCGATGCGAATAAGTAAATCTGCCATAGCGTCCATAATCAAAGAGAACCTGTGCCATATGGACCGTTCTACAGGCACAAAATATGCCCTCCAACAGAAGAAACATTTCAAGAAAATGCGAAAGACTTCAATATTCACTGGAATTTTCCAAATTGTGTTGGAAGTATAGATGGGAAGCATATCAGAATCAAATGCCCGCCGAACTCTGGCGGCCAATATTTTAACTACGAACAGTACTGTTTCATTGTTCTGCAGGCTATTGTGGACGCAAATCTTAAATTTGTAACTGTGAACATAGGAGCCTATGGTAAACAAAGGGATGGTGAAGTTTTCCGATATTCATCTCTGTATCAGAGTTTGGAAACACGAAGTTTGAAATTGCCTGAAGATACAGTTTTGTCAAATAGTGAAATTACGTTACCTTACGTTTTTGTTGGTGACGAAGCGTATCCTGTAACAACCTACTTAATGAAACCGTACAGCAGAAGAACATTAGACAGAAGTAAAGCAATATTTAATTACAGACTGTCGCGTGCAGGACGTGTTGTAGAATTTGCGTTGGGAGATTGTGCTTCAAAGTGGAGGATTCTGAACGAAATAACTGAAACAAAAGTAGACAAAGCCGTGGAAATTGTGAAGTGCATAGCTTTACTGCACAATATTATAGACGTTGAGGGTTTGCATGACTTACCATCAAACGATTGTATCAGCGTGGATACTAATGACGGTAATCAGTTTAAAAAATCCGGAGTACATAATTCTGTTACCGCTTCAGGCAAACAAACGCGAGACCTATTTTGTAAATATTTCAACAGTCCTGGTTCTGTACCGGGGCAGGAGGTAGCTATTCGAGACGTGCAATAATTCAGTCATCATAACACTATGTAGTCACATGAACTCAGTTCTGCATATATGTACATAAATTTGTGTATAAATTAAATACAAGTCCTATGTAATAGTACTTACTGCTGATATTTATTGTCTGTGAAAGGCTCCTCCATTCCTTGTCAACAAAGCCCCTGTTGTGGTAATTTTTAATTTTATGATCCCACAGTACCGGTCTTTTATAAACCTCGGAAATTAGAGCCTCTGTCATGGAAGACATCAAATAAAGAGAGCAGTAGCTATTCTCACCTCTTTGCCCTTGCCGGTTCAACACTGCTCGTAAAATGCTCGTCCACCACTTGCAAAGTGTCGGTTATCGCATTCCTTTTCCCGTTGATCTCGGCATGACTCCTTATCGCTGCCCCCGCACGAGCGACAAGGAAGCAGTGGACATACAAGCTTCGTCGCTGCTACCAGCCAGAGCGTCCGTTTTGCACGCTCACTCGCTACTCGCTTCCAAGCAGGACAGATCCATTTACATACATGTGTTTGTCCGCTCAAGTGAGGGGGGGGGGAACGCGTGCACGCTGGTCGCTGGCACAGGACGTAGCTTAAGAAAAACTGGCGTTCTTACTAGCTCGCTCTCCTGTCGTATTGCTGTAATATTTCGAGTCATTTGAAGCTCGTAATTGCGCATTTTTCCACACGCATTAGTTTTACGTTTGAACAGACCATTAAACACGGCGAGATTCAGTAATTATCCGTAAAAGACTTAGTGGCCCATTCATGCACCTACTTGCAGTACAGTTGCGCGTGTCACTATTTCTTGGACTCTGGCAACATCACTCACCATTATCATTTAACATTGTGGTTTTAGGTTTGAGTACAAAACGTTACCAACATCGACTCATGAAGCGTGCACAAGTGGAACGAATCTTCCGAAAGGGATATATATTAGAAACCAATATGGCTGACAAGCGCTCTATGATGACTACATAATGTTCATTCGAAACAATATGAAGTGTGACATGCGATTCGATAATGTAGTATATACAGGGTGCCGCAGAAAGAACTCTTCTATATGGGAAGCTAATGAATTCAAAACGAAAGAAGATACGGCAAATGTTTTTTTTATTTCTGGAAAGTACACAGAATTCCGTTTTACATCAACGCGTTTTGAACAAAACATCACTCAAGTGGCGGCCTTGAATATTGATACACTGATGTAGCCTCTCTCGGTAGTTGTCAATGACCTTGAGAATCATTTCAGGTGTAATGGCAGCAACTTCCTGTCGTATCGTCTCCTTCAGAGCTTCCGAAGTTTGGGGACGTTCGTAAACCTTTGCTTTGAGGTAGCCTCAGAAAAAAATAGCAGGGGGTCAAATCTGGCGAACGCGGCGACCACCCAGTATCACCACGCAAGGAGATAACGTGTCCAGGAAACATTTCTCTGAGAAGTGAAAGGGAACGACGAGATGTATGGGCTGGTGCGCCATCTTGTTGAAACCACACATCAGCACCATGTTAATCACTGAAAATTTCGCCCAATTGAGGCTGGAAAAAATTCTGTAACATTGCACAATAACGATCGCTGTTCGCCGTAACAGTGATACCGTCCTCTTCCAAAAAGTATGGACCCAACACACCAAAGTTAAAAACGGCACACCACACTCACTTTGGGGCCATGTGCTGCTCGTTGAAGTTCCCGAGGGTTACCCTCAGACCAGTATCGGAAATTTTGCTTGTTTACTGTGCCAGAGAGGTGGAAATGTGCCTCTTCAGAAAAAAACATCTGTGACGCGAACGCTAAGAAAGTCACGACACAACTTCGTACGGTTTTCAAAATCACTTCCCTTCAGTTTTTGTGCAATCGCTATTTTGTAGGGATGCATTTGCAGATCTCGATGCAGAATTCTCCTCACACTTCTGTCAGACAAACGTATTGCAGTCGCGTGTTTCCGTGCAGAACGCCGTGGGGATTTCAGAATCGAAGCCCTGACAACTGTCACATTTTCCGGTCCTGTTGCGGTCCGAGGTCGGTCAGATGTCTGTTTCAATGCAGAACCTGTTTAAAGTTTGATACCCAACGGCAAATCGTTTTCTTATCAGGAACATTATCCCGCCGACCAGGCGCGAAGCGGATGCGAAATGCACGCTGTGTTGCTACCGCCGACCCGCCATTTTTTATAAACTCCTCAACAATAAAGGCTCGATGTTCTCCCGACCACGCCATGGTGTACACTGAAAACGGCACATACGCCGCTGTTCGACGACGCTCTCCCCACCACTGTACGCGCTCCCCACCCGAAGCTATGCCCCTCCCAAATCGGGGAGTTCTTTCTGCCGCACCATGTACTTGCTGATCAGTTGTAATAAGAATTGTATCTTGTAGAATTACGAGTGTGATCTCAAAAGTAAGGTCTCCAATTTTTTTTAGAAATAGAAACATTTATTTTCAATAATTGATACATTATTTTAAAGTTTGAACATTCCTCTATTTTTCTACACCTGGTTTGTATTGTTCTACTTCCAATGTTATTTACACTGTTGCTTCCCCTTTTCCTTCCTCCCATTCCTTCAATTCCCTCGCTATTATTTTGGTTGCTTATCCTCAATAGGAGCATCAATTATACCAAAGTACGGTCAACTATCACCCCATCAGTGCAGGCAAGATTCAGCATTTCAGTTTCTGCAGTTTCCCTCAACTTCTCCAATTCACTGACATACAACATTGTGGCACCAAAATATCCGGGAACTTGGATGTTACGCAAGTATTATGTCCGCCAAAACACAATCACACTACACAATGCAATGTACCAGGAAGTGTATGTATGGCGGGAACCATTGTAATGGGG
>Ga0268261_10000264_pt1 | contig 31918 bp, 24 predicted proteins | sample TergutNc150P1_FD_190353 | JGI IMG/M metagenome (GOLD analysis project Ga0268261, IMG submission 190353) | Nasutitermes corniger P1 segment gut microbial community from laboratory colony in Florida, USA - Nc150 P1 (SPAdes) (version 2) | ecosystem: Host-associated > Arthropoda: Insects >... | reverse complement strand
TGGCGCATTGCCCAAGGCGGGCTAATTATCTTGGCCGCAGCCTTAGCGCTGGCGTTTGGCATCTGGGGCCGCCGCGTTTATGCAGGTTGGGGCAACGTTGACTTAATGGCCAGCCATCGCCGCCGCTTAGCCGCTGCATATTTACGGCTCCCGATGTCGTGGCACCGCAGTCACAATACTGGCACCTTGCTAGCTCACGCCGCCTCAGATGCCGACTCCGCAGTGGGAGTTTTTAACGCCTTACCATTTGCTTTGGGTGTTATTGCGATGTTTATCGCAGCTGCTGTTTCACTTATTATGATGGACCCGTGGTTAGCCTTAGCAGCTTTCATCATGCTGCCTTTAATGATTGCGGCTAATGCCGTATTCCAACGGTATATGTCGCCAGCCGTGGCCCAAGCCCAAAAACTCCGCGCCGAATTATCCGAAGAAGCCCACGAATCATTTGAAGCCGCCTTATTAGTAAAGTCATTAGGCACTGCTGATCAAGAAGAAGCAAAACTCCGTAAAATCGCCACCAAGGTACAATTTGCCAATACTCGCGTGGGGCGGGTGAAATCAATTTTTGATCCGGTAATCGACTTTTTGCCCGGGTTCGCCACTTTATTAGTTTTAATTGTAGGCGCTTGGCGCGTTTATTCTGGTGGTTTGCAAACTGGTGATGTGGTTTCGGCAGCGTATTTGATGATGTTATTATCAGTGCCAGTTAGGTCATTTGGTTGGGTATTAGGTGGTTTGCCGCCTGCCGTCATCGGGCATCAACGGATAGCTAAAGTAGTTGATGACCCGGCTGAAATTCCGCCCGGCAATAAATACTTTACCGCCCCTAGTGGCGGGTTGAGCGTGCAATTCGATCACGTTAATTATTCAATTGATAATGCTGAAATTTTGAAAGATATCACCGCCACAATTCCCAGTGGCAGCATCACCGCCATCGTAGGCCCCACCGGTTGCGGTAAAACGACCTTAGTAAGTTTATTGGCGCGGTTATTTGACCCGACCATGGGCCGCGTATTGCTTGACGGCATAGATATCCGCTACCTAAAAGAATTGCCAGATGTCGCCTTTGTCAGCCAACAAGCCTTCATCTTTGAAGATACAGTCCGCGGCAACATCAACTTAGAACTAAGCACCCCAAATGATGACGCCGCAATTTGGGCAGCCCTACGCGCGGCCCATGTGGATGACGTGGTGCGTAACTTGCCCGGCGGTTTGGATGCCCAACTAGGCGAGCGGGGCGCAAACCTGAGTGGCGGCCAGCGGCAACGCATCGCCATCGCGCGTGCCCTGTATCGCAAACCGCGCTTACTAGTGCTCGATGACGCCACCAGCGCCGTTGACCCCAAAATTGAATCCGAAATCTTATCCGCATTCCAAAACGCCAATACTACCGTCGTAATCGTCGCTTACCGGATGAGTTCAGTTTCCCTAGCCGATCACGTGCTGCACCTGGAAAACGGCAGGCTGATTGACCAAGGCACGCCTTCAGAACTGCTGGCACGTGATGAAGGTTTCCGCGCCATCGCCACCGCATACGAAGCCGAAGCCGTGCGCAGGGCGAAGCTCCCGGCCGTTGCGGCGCAGTATTCTGCGCCGCCGCCTGTCGAAACCAAAGGGGAAAAACCACGGCAAGGGGCATCATCATGAGAGGAGTCCCAGCAACGATTGACGATGCCCAGCCTGGTCGCATCGGCAGCTCCAGCAACCTGAGTGCCCTAGCCACGCTGCGCAAAGGCTTTGAACTCAGCCCGGAAATCGCGCGCGGGTTGTGGCTCACGCTGCTGCTCGCCATCGGCGCGGGTGTGGGCCGCATCGTAGTACCGATGACGGTGCAACGAGTGATTGACGATGGCTTACTCGCCGCCGGTGGCCCTGACCTAGATCGAATACTGCGCTTAGCAGCTTTAGCGTTATTAGCTTTAGTTACTGCTGCCTTTTGCGCCTCAGCAGTTAATTTCCGCTTAGTATCAAGAACTGAAGCCGGTTTAGCCACCCTGCGCCTAAAAACCTTTAGGCATATTCATGATTTATCTGCCCTAACCCAAAATACCGAACGTAAAGGCGCCTTAGTTAGCCGAGTAACTTCTGACATAGATACCATCACCCAGTTTATGCAATGGGGCGGCATCATGTTGATAGTATCATCATTGCAACTAATAGTCGCCTCGGTATTAATGTTAGTATTCAGTTGGCAATTAGCTTTAGTAGTTTGGGCTTGCTTTATCCCACTATTTTTGATTTTCCGCTTTAATGGCCCGCGCGTTCGCGCCGCTTATATGCGAGTGCGGGAACAAACCGGGGCTCTGCTTGGTGCGATTTCGGAATCCGTAGTGGGTGCTGAGACGGTGCGCGCTTACGGCGCTCAACATCGTACGACGGCGAAAATAAACTCCGCTATTGAAGAAACCCGCGCCGCTCAAGGCCGCGCTCAATTATTAGTAGCATCTACCTTTACTGCCGGTAACTTAACTTCCAACATTGCTTTGGCTGCCGTGGTGGTGGTTGGCACTAGGTTAGGAATTGGCGGGCACATGACGGCTGGCCAAGTTATTGCCTTTTTATTCTTAGTGCAATTATTTACTGGACCAGTGCAATTAGCTACCGAAATTCTTAATGAATTCCAAAATGCTTTAGCTGGCTGGCGCCGCGTTATTGCGGTAGTAGAAACTCCAATCGATGTCCCAGAACCTGGTAATCCAATTCCGCTAATTGACGGTCCGGGGCAAATTAGTTTTAATCACGTTAGTTTTGCTTACCCACCGGAACCAGGCGAGCAACCCAAATACGTATTGAAAGATGTTGATTTAGAACTCCCCGCGCGTCAGCGCATCGCCATCGTGGGCCATACTGGAGGCGGTAAAACCACGCTTGCCAAGTTGGCTTGCCGTTTGATGGACCCAACCCAGGGGTCTATCACGCTAGATGGCGTTGACCTGCGCACCGCCAGTCTCAAAGATGTGCGCCGCCGCATCGTGCTAGTGCCGCAAGAGGGATTTTTGTTTGAGGGCACCATCGCGCAAAACGTCGCCTATGCCGCCCGCCAGTCATGTGGTTCCCAAACTATGCAACCGCGCCCTCCGTCATCCTGCGCAAGCGCAGCGCAGACGCAGGATCTAGCAATGCCCGATGCCGCAATAACCCAAGCCTTCACCGACCTCGGCCTAGAAGACTGGCTCGCCGAAATGCCCAATGGTATCCACACTGAGGTAGGCCAGCGCGGAGAATCCTTAAGCGCTGGGGAGCGGCAACTTGTGGCTCTGGTGCGTGCCGCCGTGGCTCAACCCGAATTGCTGGTGCTTGATGAAGCCACCAGCGCCGTTGACCCCGCCACTGAAGTGCGCATCGCCCGCGCTCTAGAACGCCTCACCCAAGGGCGCACCACGCTCACCATCGCGCATCGCCTTTCTACTGCGGAGGCGGCGGACCTCGTCATCGTGGTAGACAAAGGCCGCGTCGTTGAGGTCGGCACCGCTCGCCAACTCCTAGCTAACCCTGCCCAATTCGCCGAAATGTACCAAGCCTGGCAAACCCAAATCTCTACTGAAGCCTGATTTCGACCCCAAGTTCCTCGCTCAGTTCTCTTTGCAGAGATTGAGCCGCAGTCTCGCCCGGGGAGCCACAGTTCGCCTGATGCGGTTGTCTCGTCTTCTGACCAATTCGCAGATGGGACTTCTGGGCCGCTCACGCCCGACTTTTCCGGTGCGGTTTCAGTTAGTTCGGCGGGTACAATGAGCCATCCGAAGCAAATAGGAAGCAATAGAGAGTAATAAGTATGGATTTAGACCCGGGAATTATCACGCAATTGAAAAAGGACAAGCACGGGTTGATTGCTGCGATTGCGCAGCAATATGACACGCGCGAAGTTTTGATGCTGGCGTGGATGGATGAAGAGGCTTTGCGACGAACGCTGGCAGAAAAACGGGCCGTTTATTGGAGCCGCAGCAGGCAAGAATATTGGCGCAAAGGCGACACTAGCGGCCATCACCAAATTGTCCATGACGTGTTATTAGATTGCGATGGAGACGCGGTGCTGCTGCTAGTTGACCAAGTAGGGGCGGCGTGTCACACCGGCACGCGCACCTGTTTTCACTCCATCATGGGATAAGGCGGGGAGTCCGTCGGTTGAAGGGCGAGTTTTGCTGGTGTCTCGAAACCACGGTGATAGCCGGAATAACGAGGGCTAAAAGGGGGAACGATGACGGTCTTAGCTGAAATCATCGAAGGCGTGCGGCAGGATGTCGCGGCCCGCGAATCGGTGGTGCCCCTTTCCGAAGTAAAAGTGCGTGCCGCCAAGCAGCAACCGCCCATTCCCGTAATTAGCAGGTTAAAACCGCACGATGCCGTGGCAGTCATCGCCGAAATCAAACGGGCCAGCCCATCCAAAGGCCCGCTGGCCAAAATCGGCGACCCAGCATTACTCGCAAAAGATTATCAAGCTGGTGGGGCATCAGTAATATCCGTGCTAACTGAAGAGCGGAAATTCCACGGGTCTTTAGCGGACTTAGATAAAATCCGCACCGCAATTACTACGATGCCGCTGTTGCGGAAAGATTTTATTGTTACCCCATATCAAATTTGGGAAGCTCGCGCGCACGGGGCAGATATGGTTCTGCTAATTGTGGCAGCATTATCTAATGAACAACTTATATCTTTTATAGAACGCGTGGAATCATTAGGTATGACGGCCTTAGTTGAAGCCCATACCGCTGAAGAAGTGCAAACCGCTATTGATGCCGGGGCTAAAGTAATTGGAATTAACGCGCGGGATTTAAAAACTTTGCAAGTTGACCGCAAAGCCTTTGCGGCTTTAGCACGGATGATTCCCGATCACATTGTTAAAGTCGCTGAATCGGGCGTGCGCAATGGGGCCGATGTTTTTGAATACGCTAAAGCTGGCGCTAATGCGGTATTAGTGGGGGAGTCAGTAGTAACGGCGTTATCACCCCGCCACCAAGTCGCCGAATTAGTAGTAGCCGGGAAGGATCCAGCGCTGTGGCATTAGTTGCATCACCGTCGGTTGAGGAGCTGCCGAGCAGCGTCTCGAAACCACGCCCGATTTCAGAACAACCAGGTCCGGATTTCGGGGAATTCGGCGGCCAATTTGTACCCGAGCCGCTGATCCCAGCTTTGCAACAATTGGAAACCGAATTCCGTAAGGCTAAAAACGACCCAGGGTTCTGGATAGAATTAGAGGAGCTGCAACGCAATTACGTGGGCCGCCCCTCCCCAATTACGGAAGTAAAGCGCTTTGCCCAATATTGCGGCGGCAAGGCCGGAAACCGAGTTTTCTTAAAGCGTGAAGATTTAAACCACACCGGTTCCCACAAAATCAACAACGTATTAGGCCAAGCGTTATTAACTAAACGCATGGGTAAAACGCGGGTAATTGCCGAAACGGGCGCGGGCCAACATGGCGTAGCCACCGCTACGGCGGCCGCATTATTTGGTTTGCAATGCACGGTTTATATGGGCGAAGAAGATACCCAGCGCCAAGCCTTAAATGTGGCGCGCATGCGTTTATTAGGTGCTGAGGTAATTCCGGTCACCATCGGGCAACGCACCCTTAAAGATGCGATTAATGAGGCGTTACGTGATTGGGTTGCCAATGTTGATAACACCCATTATTTATTAGGCACTGCCACTGGCCCGCACCCATTCCCGGAATTAGTACGCGAATTCCAATCGGTTATTGGGCACGAAGCAAAGCAGCAAATGTTAGAGCGGATTGGCCGGGCGCCGGATGTGTTAGCTGCTTGCGTAGGTGGCGGCAGCAACGCCATCGGGCTGTTCAATGCCTTTTTGGACGATGATGCCGTAACGGCTTGGGGTTTTGAAGCCGGAGGTGCTGGCGTAGAAACTGGGCGCCATTCAGCGCGCTTCAGTGGCGGCTTGCCCGGCGTACTCCACGGCACTAAGTCGTATTTATTGCAAGATGAAGACGGCCAAACGCTGCCATCGTACTCGGTGAGTGCCGGGCTGGATTACCCGAGCGTCAGCCCCATCCACGCTTGGCTCCATGATGAGGGCCGCGTGCATTACCGCCCCATCAACGACGATGACGCCATGGAGGCGTTCAAAATTCTGAGTCAAACCGAAGGCATCATCCCTGCCATCGAATCTGCCCACGCGCTGGCAGGCGCCATGCAAATCGGCTCCGAACTGGCAGCATCGGGCAAAAAAGACCAAGTAATCCTGATCAACCTCTCCGGGCGGGGCGATAAAGACGTAAACACTGCCGCCCGCTGGTTCCACCTAGTTGAGCTGGACGATGCCGCAGAGGGCAGCCTGCGTAAACCCCTGCCCGATGATTATCCTCGTCATCCTGCGGCAAGTGAGCAGAGCGAAAGTAGATCGCAGGATCTCGGCAATGTTGCATTTAATGAACTTACCGAAACCGAATCCTCAGCCTTAAGAGATTCTGCGTTCCCTAGTGGGCCGCAGAATGATAGTAAGGGAGTGTGGTGATTGTGGTTTCGCAAGTGGCAAGCAAAATTGACGAGGTATTGGCGGGTGGGCGCCCGGCTCTGATCGGGTATTTACCAATCGGTTTCCCTACTTTGGAGCGCTCCATTGAAGCCGTGATCACGCTGATAAATGCCGGGGTTGACATCATCGAACTCGGCATCCCGTATTCTGACCCAGTGATGGATGGCCCCACCATCCAAGCTGCCGCCCAAATCGCGTTGGATAACGGCACCAAACCGAAAGACGTATTCCATGTCATCGAACAAATAAAGTTAATTCACCCCGAAACTCCGGTTTTGGCGATGACGTATTACAACCCCATATTCCGTTATGGAGTTGATCAATTCGCTAAAGACCTGGCTGGGGCTGGGGGAGCGGGCCTAATTACGGCCGACTTAGTGCCCGAGCAAGGCAAAGAGTGGATCGCAGCAGCCGACAAATACCACCTAGACAAAGTGTTTTTAGTGGCGCCATCCACCCCGCCTGAACGGCTGCAAAAAGTGGCGAGTGAAGCACGGGGCTTCATTTATGCTGCCTCAACCATGGGCGTCACTGGCGCGCGGGCTGAAGTGGGCAACGCCGCCGAAACACTGGTGGCCGATACCCGTAAAGCTGCCGCTGCGAATGCTACCGGGGTTTCGACTGGCGAAGGCGCAGAACAAAGCGCCGCAACCGCCGACAATTCGACTGGCCGCTCAGTCGCCGATTCAACATGTGAAAAGCATGTGTGTGTCGGGTTGGGGGTTTCCACTGCGGAACAAGCCAAACAAGTTGGAAAATATGCCGATGGCGTCATCGTGGGTTCCGCCTTTGTAAAACCGCTACTTGATGAATCAAAACCCTGGGATCAGCGCCTCAAAGACCTATCCCAAATTGCCAACGAAATCGCCACCGGAGTAGCCGCTTCACGTAACTGATCAATGGAAATTGACGTAAAGGTATTCATAAACCGTCATATTTGCGCGCAGTGGTAGCACCCAGACCTGAGGGCGTTTTCACTCCAAACAAGTTCTGCGACTACACTACATTGCGCGCAGAATGACGTATTAGATGAGGGGCGCAAGTGCTTAATTTTTATACAGCAGCAACCATTTGGGCAGCGGGGATACCTTCGCCCAGCCACAGCTCGATCAACATTGGGCCATTTCCGCTGCGCGGATATGCGCTCACCATGCTGCTTGGCATCATCGCCGCTGGCATTATCGGCACCATTCGGTACACCACGCGCACGGCAGTTTTCGATAAAAACCGCAGCCTTAGTGAAGGCCAAGCCGCAACTGACTTGAAGTTTTGGCAGCGTCCCGGCGCCGAAGACATTCTGGACGTTGTTTTCTGGTCGGTGCCGTTCGGCATCGTCGGTGCGCGGCTGTATCACGTAATCAGCCACTTCCAAGATTACTTTGGCCCCGGCATTGACCCAATGAGTGCTTTCCGGGTGTGGGAAGGCGGCCTGGCTATCATCGGCGCGATTGCCGGTGGCGCGCTCGGCGCCTGGATTTGCTGCCGCCGCCGTGGCATCCGCTTCCCGGTGGTAGTGGACGCGCTCGCGCCCGGTTTGCTGGTGGCGCAAGCGATTGGACGATGGGGCAACTGGTTCAACCAAGAACTATTTGGCCGCCCCACCACCCTGCCATGGGGCTTGCAAATTGACCAATGGCACCTGCCCACCAACCCCGCCACCGGCCTGCAATACCCAGTCGGCACGCTGTTTCACCCCACGTTCTTGTATGAATCTTTGTGGAACCTGACAATGGCGGGCCTACTCATTTGGCTGGATCGGCGCTTCCGCCTGGGCCACGGCCGCGTGCTGCTGATGTACATTTACCTGTACTGCCTGGGTCGCACCTGGGTTGAGATGCTGCGCATTGACAGCGCCAACGTGATCGGCCCGCTACGCGTAAACAGCTGGGCCGTGATGATTATCGGCAGCATCGCGCTAATCGCATTTGCCATCATCGGGCACCGCCAACCCCAGCGTGAGGCCACCAATTTACGGGACGATGCCGCAGCACTAACTGCCTAAGCGGTAGCCTAATCGCAGGTCAGTTAGTGTTAGATCGCCAACCGTGGCGCGCTTTAGCGACTGTGGCGTGCACAACATCAAATAACAAGGCAGAATAACCCTTGCACTGTAACATCGCGCCGCGATAATCCGCGGCGTGGTATGCCCAGCGTCAGCTAGGCGATAATCAAACAAAGTTGGAGAACATGCGCAAAGCAAAGATCGTTTGCACCCTGGGCCCTGCTACTAATTCCCCCGAAAAGCTCCGTGAGCTGATCGATGCCGGGATGGACGTGGCTCGTATCAACCGTAGCCACGGTTCGTTCGAGGAGCATGAGGCCGTTTACAAGAACGTGCGCAACGCTGCCGATGCTGCCAAGCGCAACGTGGCCGTGCTAGTTGACCTGCAAGGCCCCAAGATTCGCCTCGGCAAGTTCGGCGAAGACAAGAAGTATTACCTCAACGAAGGCGACAAGTTCACCATCACCACTCGCGACGTAGTGGGCGACCAGAACATTGTTTCCACCACCCACAAGGGCCTGGCCGATGATGCCAAGGTCGGCGACCCGCTGCTGATTGACGATGGCAAGGTGCGCGTGCGCGTTACCGCTGTGGATAAAGAAAACGGTGACGTTCACACCGTGACCGAAATCCCTGGTCCGGTTTCCAATAATAAGGGCATTAACCTGCCTGGCGCTGCGGTTTCCGTACCCGCGATGTCCGAAAAAGACATTGAAGACCTGCGTTGGGGCCTGCGCCTCGGTGCAGACTTCATCGCGTTGAGCTTTGTGCGTGATGCCAAAGACGCCGATGATGTCCGCAAGATCATGGATGAAGAGGGCATTCACGTGCCGATCATCGCTAAAATCGAAAAGCCGCAAGCCGTAGAGAACCTCGAAGAGGTAATCGCAGCATTTGATGGCTTCATGGTTGCCCGTGGTGACCTGGCTGTTGAGATGCCCCTGGAAGAAGTTCCGCTAATCCAAAAGCGCATCATCGAACTGGCTCGCCGTAACGCTAAGCCGGTAATTGTGGCCACCCAGGTTTTGGAATCCATGACCAACAACCCGCGCCCCACCCGCGCTGAGGCTTCAGACTGCGCCAACGCCGTTCTGGATGGTGCCGATGCCGTAATGCTTTCGGGTGAAACCTCGGTTGGTGAATTCCCGATCCAAACCGTGAAGACCATGGCTTCCATCATCGAAGCAACCGAAAAGTTGGGTGCTGACCGCATCGCTCCGCTGGGTAGCCGCCCGCACACCCGCAGCGGTATCATCACCCAGGCTGCTAAGCAGGTTGGTGAAGACTTGGGCGCCAAGTACTTCGTGACCTTCACGCAGTCCGGTGACTCGGCCCGCCGCATGGCTCGCTTGCGCTCCGGCATCCCGCTGTTGGCTTTCACTCCGGACCCCAAGACTCAAAAAGAGTTGGCTCTGGACTGGGGCGTAAATAGCTACCTGACCCCGCAAGTTGGTTCGGTTGATGCCATGATTGGCCAAGTTGACACCACCTTACAGGCCGAAGGCTTAGCTGAGCCCGGTGACCGCGTAGTAATCGTATCCGGTGCCCCCGTTGGTGTGCCTGGCTCCACCAACTCCATTCTGGTTCACAAAGTAGGTTCGATGGATACGGGTAGAAGATAATCTGTTAACTTAAACACCCCCTGGTTTTAGAGAACTGGGGGGTGTTTTTGTGTGCGCGTTTTGGCTGAACAGGCTAAGGTTTTAGTTATGACTTATGCCGCCGGGAACCCCAACATCTCCGACGTGGCATCCGCGCAGGCGTGGATGGAGGTACAACAAGGTGATGGAGTGCGGGTGATCCCTGAACCAGACCCGCGTACGGTTTATGCCACCCGGTACCGGCCCCGGCCACGCGTGGCGGGCGTGCGCAAAGCCCAAATGTACAACGCCATTTGCGCGGCGGTAATGTGGGCGGTTGCCATAGCGGCGGCAGCTATTTGGATCAATGGGCGCGGGGTCAGTAACCTGTTCTTGAACGCGCCGCGCTTTTTCCAAGAGTTAGGCGCTTTAGCTGGGTTGGTTGCCAGCGTGTTGATGCTGTTCCAAGTGCTGTTTATGTCGCGTTTCCCCCTATTCGAAGTGGGATTAGGCCGGGACGTAATTGTGGAAATCCACAAAAAGGCCGGGTTCTGGAGTTTCTGGTTCATCCTGGCCCACATTGTGCTAGTGATCACCGGTTATGCCGTCGCGCGTGATCTGAACCCTTGGGTCTCCATCGGTGCGCTAACTTGGGAACTGCGCTGGGCCATTTTGGCAACACTGGCCATTTTCCTGGCTGTGATTTTGATTTCGCTGCCCAAGATCAAGAAGACCATGAGTTATGACGCTTGGTATTGGTGGCACCTGCTAGCTTACGTGGGCGCTTTCTTTACCATTCCGCACCAGATATTCTTAGGCGGCTCGTTCTTGCACTCGGTAGTGGCCCGGTATTTCTGGATGGCGCTGTGGGGCATCACCTTCGGAGCCGTGTTCATCTGGCGCTTCTTAGTGCCCATCCTCAATTATTTCAAGTATCGCATGCGGGTAAAGCGGGTAACGCCCGATGGCGCACGCGGGGTTGACCTGGTAGTTACCGGCAAAAACTTAACTCGTTTGGGCACCAAAGGCGGGCAGTTCTTCAACTGGCGCTTTTTGGATAGCCCCGGTTGGGTGCGCGCCAATCCGTTCTCCATCTCGGCTGCTCCCACCGACGATGAACTGCGCGTAGCCGTGCGCGTGGTGGGTGATGGTACCGAGCGCATCCGCGACCTGCAACCTGGCCAGCGGGTATTCGTGGAAGGCCCTTATGGTCGCGTTTCAGGTGACATCCGTGCTTGTGACAAGATGCTGATGTTTGGCGCTGGCGCTGGCGTTGGCCCGATGATGTCGCTGCTGACCGACCAAGAATGGGCGCCTGGTGAGGCTGTATTGGTGCAGCGTGAAGACCGCGAATCTGATGCCATGATGCTTGGTGACATTGAAGAACTGGTACAACAACGTGGCCTGATTTGGGTGCGCCCCACTGGCCTGCCCGCTCCACATGGCTCGCGTTGGTTGCCCGTTGGCGAAGATGGCCAACCGCAAGATGGCGTACAGTACATCCGCGATCTGGTGGGCGGCGACGTGCTCAACGTTGACGTATTCTTGTGCGGCCCACCCATTTGGATGCGCGGCGTGGAAAAAGACCTCGCTGAAGCTGGCATTCCCGCCGATCACATCCATGCCGAAACTTTCGCTTTCTAAAAGGCTACCGCTAGATAGGATATGATGAAATGATTAACAATCCGTACCGGAAAGCGGTAAACATTGGCGGTACTTTGCTTGGCTTGGCCACGCTGATTGGCACTGGCTGGGCAGCGCATAATACCGATCAAGTGCGGGGCAACTTGGCGGCTGCGCCTAATTATGGTTTGCACGACGGTGAATATCGGGTGGAAACCGAATGTTTAGATTTGCCATTCTGCCCTATCCGCACACTAGCCATTGATGTGCGCGGCGGGCAAATCGCCAACATTGACGTGGGCTATCACAATGTGAACCGCAACTCTCACTCGCGTAATACCCGCGCCGTGCGCACCTTGACCCGTGAGGCCCTCAACTCTCAAAGCGCGGAAAATCTCAGCTTTGTCACCGGCGCCACCGTAACCTCCGCCATGTTCCAGGGTTCTCTCCAAGAGGCGATAAATCAGGCTAGACAATAACGGTCCATGAGCGAATAGAGCAACAACGCGCTCTGCTGGTCGGCGCGCTGATAATCTCCAGCACGAGAGCCAAAAGACAGTACTAGAGAGCTTGGAGAACGTTGATCTGATGCCTTAACTGTGACGACAACTCCTCCGGGGAGAGGCCCGTCTCAGTCATCAAGTGAGCTGCGAGAGCAACCGGCTTGGATGCTTGGGAAGGATGGGCCAACCGCGCTAGCAGGCACTCCCCGCGGGCGTGCGAATCAAGGGCATCAGCAACGTCGCTCAACTCGGACACAGATTCAATGCTTAACGTATCGGCGAGGTAACTCATAATCCCGAGCCTTCCTGGGGTAGAGTGGGCGGTAACGCCTAATTCCCTTTGAACTAACGTTGTTCCGCTAACGACATAAGTAAATGTACGGCTGTCAATAGGGGAAACTCGCAAGTTTGCAAGTCTGGCGCGCTTTTTTGGCGGAAAAAATCGTTTTCGACCATTAAGCATTTATTCATTCATTTAACTATTGTGTTAATTAAATGAATAACTTAATTATTCGCTAATTTGACGATGTTTCTAGGGCGCTAATCAAGTCGACGGCGCTGCGCCCAGCGGGGCTGCAAACCACAACGTAACTATCCGCCGGGTTAATGGACCGGGCCAAACCGGCGTATTGCGCAGGCTTGGCCTCCCGCTGTCGCTCGGTCCGCGCAGCGGCGTTATACGTGGCTAAGCGCGAGCGGAGCGTCTCGGCAGGTACCAACTCAGCTGTGCCATATTTTTTTAAAGCATTTGCCAACCCGTACTGCGGCGCTAAGGCGAAACTCGGTTCTACTCCGCTGCCGTTGCCATCGACCCCGGCCTTACCTAGTGCTGAGTTTACTGAATTTGCGGCAACGGGCGGTGTGATCCTGGTTAGCGCATCTGCGATGCCAGCGCTTAAACCCCAACTTGCATAGTCTTTGACATATTCAGCGGCGTCCAAGTCATCTGTTGAAGGCCGCCGCGAGGCAATACCGCGCCCAGCCTCAGCGATGGAGCGGGGGAGTTCTGTTTCAAGTTGGTGCAACAATTCAGCATCATCACCGCTGATGGGCGCCATCGAAATGAAGCGCGCAAAAGTACCCAGAGCCGTCAGTTGTTCGGCTCCGAGTGGTAAAACATTAAACGTTTCTCCATTAACTACCGCAGGCACGATGCTGCCGCGCAAAGTTTTAAGTGCTACCGCCGCGTTAGTACGTACCTCATTGCGGGCCTGAGTTATCTTGGCATACTGCTTGGCCCAAGTGTCAGCTTGGTCAATTGCCAACTGCACCCGCAGCTTCTCATTTTTATCCATTTTGTCAAACTACTTTCTGTTACAGGGTGTCTCGTTATCGCGGTAGAAAATATCAACCGTAGTGGGGCTACTAGTTCAATTATCGTGAACTAACGATCTCTGAAAAGAGATGCAGAGAGTTCAGCCAAACTAACAGGAAACGCCCTCTGGTTCTAGACGTTAAGAGCGTGGGCGGCCAGGCGGTCGGAAGCAGAATCCCAGGCAGCGTTGATTTTCTGGGCCTCGGGGTGGGAATCGTACCAAGCGATTTGATCCCAAACCGCATCATCATAAGTAATATGAGTGCGGAAGTCTGGCACTAGGCGCTTAATTTTGGAGTTATCAAAAATAGCATCATGCGATTTATCGCCTAATAACCCAGGGCCTTCTTCTGGGATAGCGCGGGCAATAGTTTCACTAGCCACGTGAACAAATTCAGGATTAGCCACGCCAGCAGCCTTAGCTAAATAAGAATAAATCTGGTTCCAAGTTGGCGCATAATCACCCACAATATGAAAAGTGTCACCAATAGCGCGGGGGTTACCAAGCAACCCGACAAACCCAATGGCAAAATCTTTCGAGTTTGTTAAGGTCCAGTGGGTAGTGCCGTCACCAGGGATAATAACTGGTTTGCCAGCGCGCAAACGCGCTACATCAGTCCAACCGCCAACGGTGGGAATTAGTGTTTTGTCATAAGTATGTGAAGGGCGCACGATGGTGGCCGGAAAGGCATTTTCTCTAATGGCGCGGATCAACACATCCTCGCAAGCGGCTTTATCGCGCGAGTATTGCCAATAAGGGTTAACTAAGGGAGTGCTTTCCGTGATTGGTAAAAACTGCACGGGTTTTTGATAAGCCGAAGCGCTGGAAATAAAAACGTATTGGCCAGTGCGCCCGGTAAATAAATCCACATCTTTTGCCACATGCTCAGGGGTAAACGCACGGAATTGCGCCACGGCATCAAACTCGCGATCACCAAGGGCCGCCGCGATAGCAGAGTGGTCATTAGCATCAGCCACTAAAGTTTCGACAGCATCGGGCAGTTTGCGCGTTGATGACAACCCTCGGTTCAATACCGTGACGTGGTGCCCCTGCTTTAGCGCACGTTTTACGCTGGATTCGCTGATAATCCCAGCCCCGCCGATAAACAAGATTGACTTTTGGTGGCTCATAACCTTGATACTAGTGCCTCGGGTTCAACTGGAAAACCAAAAGGGCCGCATCATCGTGCCGAAGCACTACTGGTGCGACCCTTAAAACGGAGAGACTAGAATTTAGAGGGCGTGTTGCCTGGGTTCTCAAGGTAGGTGGTTTGCGTGCCGTAATCAACTGGCGAAGTCTCAACATACTGAGTTGGTGCCGTATAGCTGACGCTCGGGTCAAGAACCACGCCCTCACGGTTGGCGCCGTAGCCCCGGTTAGCCAGCGCGTTGCCCAAGCCATCAAAGCGGTCAGACAGGTGATACAGCGCAGAGCCGATCACAATGAACAAAATGCCCAGGGTGAATACCAGCAAGGAAAGTGCAAAAGCTAGCACCGAAGTAAATAGCGAAGCTTGCAAGAATGCAGCGGTTTGCGCGGTGGCGCGGACTTCTTCACCTTGCGGAATTTGCGCGAAAGTGCGCCCGCCTGTAGCTGCCATGGCGTGCTCATTAATGACTTGAGCTTGCGCCATCGCGGCCAGCGGGTTGTTCACATGGTGGCCCGCAAATGCCGACATGATGCCGCCGTAGTCATTATCCGGAACCGTGATGCCCTGGCCGCCTAGCTGGTGGGCGGTGAAGAACCACGCGAGGATGCCAGCGAGGGCCAGCAATATGCCCAGAACAATGGTAAAAATGGCACGCCCCCGGACGGATCGTCCTGTAGTAAGCATCTGGCTCCCTTTTCACTTAACTAAAAGCCGGTTACGGCTATGCTAATGTTGCTTGCGGCACCACCCTAGCAGTTACTTGCCCCATTTGGCTGGTAAATTAGACATAATTTGTGGGTGGACCTGAAAAAACTTTGAAAAGGAAACGATTTTAGTGGCTACTGGAACCGAACTTTACGCTGATCAACCCGATGTTGTGGTAATGCGAGTTGATGGGCAACTGTGGGATTTGACCCGGGAGGTGCCCGATGGTGCCACGGTAGAGCCAGTTACCATTGACTCGCCCGATGGCTTAAACGTGTTGCGCCACAGTGCTGCGCACGTGTTAGCACAGGCTGTGCAGCAAATTAACCCGGATGCCAAATTAGGTATTGGCCCGCCGGTTAAAGATGGTTTTTATTACGATTTCCAGCTTGCCACTCCATTCACTCCCGAAGATTTATTAGCTATTGATAAAAACATGGCGCGCATTATCAAAGAAGGGCAAACTTTTAGGCGCCGGGTAGTTACCGAGGATGAAGCTCGGGCCGAGTTGGCTAATGAGCCATTCAAGCTGGAATTGATTAATGATAAAGGTGCCGGTGGGCACGGGGAAGATGGTGCCAATGTTGAAGTTGGTGAAGGCGAACTAACCATTTATGAAAACGTGCGTGGCGCTGGGCGTGATTCAGAAACCGTAGTTTGGAAAGACTTATGCCGTGGCCCGCATTTGCCTAATACTAAGTTAATTGGGCAAGGCGAAAAGTTAATGCGCAGTTCGGCAGCTTATTGGCGCGGTAACCAAGCTAACGCCCAACTCCAGCGGGTTTATGGCACAGCTTGGCCCACTAAAGATGACTTAAAAGATTACCTAGATCGTTTAGCTGAAGCCGAGCGCCGCGACCACCGCAAAATCGGCGTAGAACAAGACTTATTCAGCTTTCATGATGAAATTGGTTCTGGCTTGCCGGTATTCCACCCTAAAGGTGGGGTAATTAAACGCATAATGGAAGATTATGTGCGCAATCGCCACATTGAAGAGGGTTTTGAATATGTAGGCACCCCACATATTTCTAAAGAAGACCTTTTCTATACTTCGGGCCACTTACCTTATTATGCCGACACTATGTTCCCGGAAATGGTGTTTGTGGAAAAGGATGAAGATGGTAAACCCATTGCGGGTGCTCCGGAACAGCGTTATCGCTTAAAGGCGATGAATTGCCCCATGCATAACTTAATTTTCAGCTCAAGGGGCCGCTCATACCGCGAATTGCCTTTGCGCTTATTCGAGTTTGGTACTGTTTACCGTTATGAAAAGGGCGGGGTAGTTCAAGGCTTGACCCGCGTGCGCGGCTTAACTCAAGATGATTCGCACTCTTATGTTACTAAAGAGCAGGCTCCTGCTGAAGTAAAACATTTGCTGAACTTTATGCTTTCGGTTTTACATGATTTTGGTTTAAATGATTTCTACTTGGAATTATCAACCAAAGATGATTCCAAGCCAGATAAATTTGTGGGTTCCGATGAGCAATGGGCGCAGGCTACTGCGGTTTTGGAGCAAGTGGGCCGCGAAACTGGTTTGGAATTGGTCCCTGACCCAGGTGGCGCTGCGTTCTACGGCCCCAAAATTTCTGTCCAAGCTAAAGACGCCATCGGGCGCACTTGGCAAATGGGCACTGTGCAGTACGACTTTAACCAGCCAGAGCGGTTTGGTTTGGAGTACACCGCTTCGGATGGCTCGCGCCAGCGCCCAGTGATGATTCACTCCGCCAAATTCGGCTCCATCGAGCGGTTTATGGGCGTGTTGATTGAGCATTATGCTGGGGCTTTCCCCGCGTGGTTGGCTCCGGTACAGGTACGCTTAATCCCGGTGGCAGAGGCTTTTGATGACTACTGCAAAGATATTGCGGCGCAGTTGAAGGCGCGGGGCGTGCGCGTGGAAGTTGACCTTTCGGATGACCGTTTCGGCAAGAAAATCCGCAACGCCACCAAAGACAAGATTCCGTTCACCTTGATTGCGGGCGGGGACGATGTTGAAGCTGGTGGGTTAAGTTTCCGCTACCGTGATGGGCGCCAAGACAACCAAATCCCCATTGCTGACGCCATCGCCCGCATCGAAACCGCAATCAATAACCGGGAACAGGTATAACAATGACTACGAGTTGCGTTGGTGGCATGACCTCTCCACTCCGTCATTCTGCGCGCAGGCCGGATGGCCGGAGACGCAGAATCTAGAAGGCAACATGGAAATCCGCGAAATACCTTATCGCTCCGATGACTCGATGGGGCGCCTGTGGGTTCCTCATCGGATGATGTACATCCAAGGCGAAGATAAACCAGCAACTGCCAGTTCAAATGATTGTCCATTCTGTGATCCAGCTATTGCTAATGACAACACAAAATTACTAAAAAATAAGCTAGTAGTAGCCAAGGGCCAATTTTGCTACGTAATTCTTAATTTATTCCCTTATAATTCGGGCCACATGCTGGTGCTGCCTTACCGGCATATCCCCGGTTATATTGAGCTAACCGACGATGAAGCAGCCGAGTTCTATTTACTTAGTAAGCAAGCCATAATGGCAGCCAAAGCTGCCATGAACCCACAAGGGTTCAACATCGGGATAAACCAAGGCGCCATTGCAGGTGCGGGCATCGCGGCTCATTTACATCAGCATATAGTTCCGAGATGGAGTGGTGATGCGAACTTCCTGCCCATCATCGGGCAAACCAAAGCTATGCCCCAATTCTTAGGCGATACCCGGGATGCCTTAGCCGCTAATTGGCCCACCGAATTCGTTGGTGGGGCACAACCGGTAACATAATTGACTTAGTCCAAAAACTGTCATGCTGCACGCAGTTGCAGCATCTAGAGTTAGCAGTAAAAAGGAGGTGCGGCAGTGCTAGCTAGATTATTCCGCCCTGCCGTGACCGCTGCTTTTACTCCATTAGCCAAGCTACTGCATAAAATGGGCGTTACGCCAGATATGGTTACTATATTCGGCTGCCTTGCTTCTTCTGCGTTAGCGCTGTGGTTAATCCCCACCGGCAACTTAACTATCGGTGCATTAGTTATTGCGCTATTCGCTTTATTCGACACGGTAGATGGAATTCTGGCGCGCTTAACCGGCTCAGCCGGCCCCTGGGGCGCACTACTTGATTCTACCCTAGACCGTATTTCCGATGGTGCCATTTTCTTGAGTATTGCCCTTTACTTTATAAACCAAACTGGATTATATACTCCATACCGGATGTGGGGGATTATTGCGGCCTTAGCTGTGTTGATTCTCGGCTCCGTGGTTTCATATACCAAAGCTCGGGCTGGCTCAGTTGGAGTTGATATTAAGTCTGGCATATTCGAACGGGCCACCCGTTTAGTCTTTGCACTGGTACCGTTATTTCTAATGCAATTTGGTTTACCAATTCTCTTCCTAATCATCGCGCTCACCCTTTTAGCTGTTGGTACCTTAACTACGGTTTTTCAGAGGTTATTTGAAGCCCGCAAAGCGTTACTCTCTGGGCATTCATCGGCGACCCAAAATGTTGATGGCGGTACGTTGGTTGAGCGCAGGCTCGTTACACCGCACAACCACGGCAACTAGTCAGCTAGCTCCGAAATCAAGCGACCCAATAATGAACGGAAAGTCATACTTGCTGGCCTGGCGTCTAGCGCCGAAAGTGCCTGAGCCGATATTGCGCGTAGTTGCTGACTTAGCCGCTGACATTGCTTGGCTAAAGCGAGGAAAAGCTATTAGGCGTTTAGAAAGCAATTATGCCAAAGTGCGCCCCGAATTAACTGAAAAACAAATAAGGCAATTATCCCGCAAAGGCATGCGTTCTTATCTGCGTTATTTCCGCGAGGCTTTCACTTTACCTGCGGTAACTGCTGACCAATTAGCTGCCCGGGTTAGGGCCGAGAATACCGATTTAGTTTATGATGCCTTAGCAAAATATGGCAGCCCGATAGCAGCCTTAGGCCATGCTGGTAATTGGGATTTGGCTGGGGCTTGGGCGGCAGTGCATCTAGTTCCCGTGTTGACGGTAGCTGAGAAGCTAAAACCAGAAGAGATTTATCAAGCATTTGTGGGTTTTCGCCAAAGCATCGGAATTGAAGTTCTAGGTTTAGGTGATAAAGGCGTTTTTGATAAACTAGTAGCTGGCGGTAAAGGCGGCGGCCGGCTTATCCCGCTGTTAGCAGATCGGGACTTAACTTATCGCGGCGTGGCAGTAGATTTGTTGGGCCATAAAGCCCGGGTCGCTGCTGGCCCGGCCACCGTAGCCCTAGCTGCCAACGTGCCACTACTGCTTGCCACTATCCACTATGAAAAACTGCACGGCAAACGTCGCAAAAAAGCTGGCACTCCCTATGGCATTGTAATTACTTTTTCTGGGCCGTATTGTGGGGAAAATGTAAGTGATCTTAGCCAAGCTTGGGTTGACCAATTTGGGGAATTCTTAAAAGCGCATACTGAAGACTGGCATATGCTTCAAGCTGTATTTGTAGAGGATTTGGATGCCGAAAAGTATGCCGAGACGCTGCGTAAAGCGGGTGAAGCATAGATATGCGAATCGGCATTATTTCCCCCTATTCTTTTGATGCGCCTGGCGGCGTGCAATTTCATATTAAGGATTTGGCCGAAGAGTTAATCAGGCGGGGCCATTATGTAAATGTGTTAGCGCCTGCCAGTGAAGATACTGAGCTGCCCCCTTATGTAACTAGTGCGGGTAAAGCAGTTCCGGTTAGGTATAACGGTTCGGTGGCCCGCCTTAGTTTTGGCCCTAGGGCAGCGGCTAAAACTAGGAAATGGCTTGATGAACATAACTTTGACCTAATCCACCCGCATGAGCCAATTAGCCCAAGTTTAGCAATGTTGGCGGTGTGGCAAACTGATACCCCGGTAGTGGCGACTTTCCATAGTAGCCAACACAGATCGCGCGCATTGCAAATTGCCGCGCCATTACTTAAAACTACGCTAAACCGCATTTCCGCCAAAATTGCCGTGTCAGAAGTGGCAAGGCAAACGGTTATTGATCATTTAGAATGGGACGCCACTATTATCCCCAATGGCATCACACTTGCGAAGTTTTCTCCGATAAATTTCGCTAAACCATCATCGGGCATAACGCCTGAATCGGGTCCAATACCAGAGACAAAAACGGGTAGCCAAAACACCGATAGCCCCAAAATCGCTTTTCTCGGCAGGCTTAACGAACCCCGTAAAGGTTTAGCTGTTTTAGTGCAAGCAATTCCTAAAGTATTAGCTAAACATCCAAATGCTAAATTCATAATTGCAGGTGAAGGCGAAAGCAGTAAAATGGCAGCAGCCCAAACTTTAGGCCCGCTCATAAACAAGGTAACATTTTTGGGTAGTATTACCGAAAACGAAAAAATCAACCTCTTACAAACGTCAGATATATTTGTGGCGCCTCAAATTGGGGGTGAGAGCTTCGGCATCGTGCTAATTGAAGCCATGGCGGCGGGTACTACGGTAGTTGCGTCAGACCTCAGCGCGTTTCGCCAAGTGCTGGCCGATGGTGCGGCGGGTAAGTTATTCCCGGTGGGCGATGGCGAGGCGCTAGCGCAAGCGATAAATCAACTAGTTGAAAACCCGGAGCAACGCCAAAAGTACCAAACATTTGCCGCTGAATGGGTAAAACAATTTGATTGGGGAATTGTCACTGAGCAAATCCTGAAGGTTTATGAGTCTGTGCTACCGAAGGCCGCCACATAGCGCGAGCCGAGCGATAGCGGGAGGCCAAGCCTGCGGTGTTCCCTAGCAGCGTAGCAACATGCGGCAATTCAGCATTTAGTAACGCGACGAAGCTAAAAGGCTGCAGCGGGAGCGGGCTAGAGTGGCACCCGTGAATCTAGAGTTTGATGTGGTAGAAACCGAAGCTCCGACCGGCGTCGGCACCGCGCGCGTAAAGCGCGGCATGGCTGAAATGCTCAAGGGCGGCGTAATCATGGACGTGGTTACCCCTGAGCAAGCGAAAATCGCCGAGGATGCAGGCGCCGTGGCCGTTATGGCGCTGGAGCGCGTGCCTGCTGACATTCGCGCTCAGGGCGGCGTTGCTCGCATGAGCGACCCAGACATGATTGAGGGCATTATCGATGCCGTATCCATCCCCGTGATGGCTAAAGCGCGCATCGGCCACTTTGTAGAGGCTCAAGTTTTGCAGGCCCTGGGCGTAGACTACATTGATGAATCCGAGGTTCTGACCCCCGCTGATTACACGCACCACATCGACAAGTGGAAATTCACTGTGCCGTTTGTTTGCGGCGCCACCAACCTGGGCGAGGCCCTGCGTCGCATCAATGAGGGTGCGGCCATGATCCGTTCTAAGGGCGAGGCTGGCACCGGCGATGTTTCCAACGCGACCACGCACATGCGTCAGATCCGTGCCGACATCAACAAACTAACCTCGATGGCAGAAGATGAGCTTTACGTCGCCGCTAAAGAATTGAACGCCCCTTACGCCTTGGTGGCTGAGGTGGCACGTACCGGCAAGCTGCCCGTGGTGCTGTTCACCGCCGGTGGCATCGCTACTCCCGCTGATGCGGCGATGATGATGCAACTCGGCGCCGATGGCGTGTTTGTTGGCTCCGGCATCTTCAAATCTGGTGACCCGGTGGCTCGCGCAAAAGCCATCGTAGCTGCTACCGCCCGATACGATGACCCTGCCGTGATCGCGCAGGTATCTCGCGGCCTGGGCGAGGCCATGGTTGGTATCAACGTTGCCGAAGAGCCGCAAGCGATAAAGCTAGCCGAACGCGGCTGGTAGTTTTTTCGGAGCGTTTGGGCGGTCTGCGGCGTTATCGCACCCGCTCGGGGCCTCGTTTGGCCTCCTCGCTCATGTCATGCTCTGCCTTGCATTCCATCCCAAACACACGCGAAAAACTCTGAGCAGCCGAAATTTCCTCGCCGTCATTCTGCGGCAAGCCGCGAAGCGGCGCAGATCGCAGAATCTAGGTGGCACTGGGGTCAATGAAAGTTGCTTCGATGTTGTTGCCGTCAGGGTCTCTCACAAAGGCGCCATAGTAGCCGGGGCCGTATTCGGGCCAAAGCTTAGGGGCGTGCAGCTCGATGGCGCCGACCCGGATAGCTTCGGCGAAGAACTTGTCTACCTGGTCCCGGTTTTCAGCCATGAAAGCGATGTGAGTTTCGCGAAAGCCATTGCCGGTTTCTTGAGGTCCCAGCCAAAGTTGCGGCATCGGGATTGGTTTGCTTTGGCCATACCCGATGGCGTGCGGCGACATATCATGTAGCCTGCCCGCGCCCAAAGGCGCTAATACGGCATCGTAAAACTGCGCCGAAGCCTCTAAATCGGCACACTGAATCGCAACATGACTAAGCAGCATGGCGCCCATCCTAAACTGCCCGTAGATGAACTAAAACGTGGCGCGCGGGTATGTTGTAATGGCGCTGAGTGAACGAGGTATGCCATAATGTTATGCAACGCACTTCGGGTTTCGCACTAACCCGGAGCTTGGATTCTTACCACTACCTAGGTGGGCCGGGTCAGGCTGCAGATTTGATCGCGCCACGCCACCAGAATCCGCGTATTTGAAGACTTCTGCTGCGCCTCCGGGCCGCGAGTGGCACAACTTAATGGGTAACAGGTGCGAGGCTACCCAGGAGCACCTGAAGATTAAAATGTCATATGACGATACTCAATTTGAGCCTACCAATTTGCCCACGCACCTCAATATGCCCGATGGTGCAGCAGTAACTGATGTTAATGAAGCCACCAAACTTGACCTGCCACCTGCTAAGAAGCAACGCCGCCGGGTAGTGCGCCCCGCTGGTGGCCCTGCTTTCAGCTTGGCCGATATTAAACTGCCGTCGCGCTCCGATCTCGATGATGCTGCCCCGTTGGTTGAACTTGAAGCCGCTATGCCCGATGCGGCAGCGGCAGAGCCAGTAACGCCCCAACCTGAAAAGGTAATGCCCATCCGCACGTCTGCCACAGCGTTGTTATTCCAAGCTCCAGACCTAACCCCACGCAAGCCGCGCCGCGCTTCGGCCCCGGCTGGCCCGCCGCGGGAACACAAAGTTGAAGAGCCGGAAATCGCTGAATCAACAGTAGCTACCAAGGCTGCTGCAGGCAATAAGTCCAAGTTCGAAAAACCTGCCAAACAAAACCGGGTTGAAGGGCAAAGCCGGGTTGAAGATGAAGCCGACGAAGCTGCCCCATCATCGTCCAGTAATAAATACGCCAAGCGACCCATGTCGCGGGCGGAGTCGCAAGCCGCTGCCGAGGTAGGCGCCATTGAGGCCGAGATTTTTGCCGATGGCGGCGAACCGGAACACTTTACCGAGCTTGATTTGGTTGAAGATACCGAAGATGTAGAACTGGAGGAGTTGGGCCGCCGTCGCCGCCGCCGGGGAGGCCGAGGCCGCCGCATCAACGGTAAAGGTGAAGGTTCCGAATACGATGACGAGACTGACGAGACGGATGATTTTGTAGCTGAGTCCAAGCGAGAGCGCCGGGGCAACAATAGCAACAATACCAATTCTGCTGCACCAGCCGACGATGCCGATGCAGACAACATCGCCAACACCGAAGACGGTAACACTCGCCGCCGCCGCCAACGGGGCACCAAAGCTGACCGCGCCGACACCCGTGGTGATCGGTATGAACAGCGCGACCGTTATGAAACCCGGGACCGCAGCGAACGCAGCGATGCCCGCGCTAGCCGCGAAGCTCGCGATGAGGTAACTGCTCTCAAGGGCAGCACGCGCCTTGAAGCCAAACGCCAGCGCCGCCGCGAGAGCCGGCAAACTGGCCGCCGCCGCCAAATTGTTTCCGAAGCTGAGTTTTTAGCGCGCCGCGAAAACGTGGATCGTAAAATGGTGATCCGCGAGATTGATGGCCGCACTCAAATTGCCGTAACTGAAGATGGCGTGCTGGTGGAGCATTATGTTTCCGCCCAAGCTCAAGCCTCGATGGTGGGCAATGTGTACTTGGGGCGCGTGCAAAACGTGCTGCCGAGCATGGAGGCCGCCTTTGTTGATGTAGGCAAAGGCCGCAACGCGGTGCTTTATGCCGGTGAGGTTAATTGGGACGCCGCTGGAATTGAATCAGCCAGCTCGCGCCGCATCGAACAAGCCCTTAAACCAAATGATGTAGTTTTAGTACAAGTTACTAAAGACCCAATTGGGCAAAAAGGCGCGCGTTTAACTTCGCAAATTACTTTAGCTGGCCGCTATTTGGTTTTGGTTCCGGAAGGCGGCATGACTGGCATTAGCCGTAAATTGCCTGAGGCGGAGCGGGATCGCTTAAAGCGGGTATTGCGTCAAATTGTCCCTGAAGGTTCTGGCGTAATTGTGCGTACTGCTGCCGCTGGCGCTTCGGAAGAAGAATTGCGCTTAGATGTGGAGCGCTTGCAAGCGCAATGGGAAGCTATTCAAGAAAAGGCCAACAAACCTAATCCCAATGCTCCAGTATTGCTGCAAGGCGAACCTGATTTATCAATTCGTGTGGTACGGGACATCTTTAATGATGATTTCAATTCGCTAATTGTGGCGGGCGGTTCTGCATATCACGAAATCAAAGAGTATGTTGGCGAATTAGCTCCGGACTTAAAAGAACGCGTTACCCTGTGGAATGAAACCGGCGATGTTTTTGCTGCTTATCGCGTTGATGAGCAATTAGCTAAAGGCATGGATCGCAAAGTTTGGTTGCCTTCTGGTGGTTCACTGGTAATTGACCGCACCGAGGCGATGACTGTGGTCGACGTTAATACTGGTAAGTTTACTGGTGAAGGCGGCACCTTAGAAGAAACAGTTACTCGCAATAACTTAGAGGCTGCCGAAGAAATTGTGCGCCAGTTACGCTTGCGTGATATTGGCGGTATTATTGTAATTGACTTTATTGATATGGTTTTGGAAAGCAACCGCGATTTAGTATTGCGCCGCTTAGTGGAATGTTTAGGGCGGGACCGCACTAAACACCAAGTTGCTGAAGTTACCTCATTGGGCTTAGTACAAATGACTCGCAAGCGCGTGGGCCAGGGCTTAGTGGAAGCCTTTAGTTCGGTTTGTGAACATTGTAATGGGCGCGGTTTTATGGTTAATAGCGAGCCCATTGAAGCACAACTAATTAGTTCCGAGAAATCAAATCGCAATGGCCGCAACCATGCTGGGGCTGCCCAGCGTCACGAAGACACCCGTGAATTGGAACCGGCTATCGCGAAATCAAATGGTCACCATGATTATGAGGCAGGGGAGTACCACCCCATGCCTGGTGACCACCGCAAAAAGCCCCATGCCCATCACGGCGATGTTCCGGTGCTGCCCGAAGACCACTCGCAGGCACGTGAAGCTGTGAAAGCCACGCTGGCCACCATCGCTGCTGCTGCTGCCCACGCCCATGAACACGAACACGACCATGTTCACCACTCAGCAGCAGTCACCTTTGTCGAAACCGAACCGGAAACCACGCTAATCACGGCTACCGAAGAGTTTATCGTGACCGACTAGGGATCATTCTGAATACTTGCCCGCCACGTCCCCCATTCAGGAGCTTACTCAATCAGCCCACTGTCATTCTGCGGCAAGTGCGCGCAGCGTGCGAAGAACGCAGAATCTCGCAAGCGGCAGGTTTGCGATAGACCACGGAATGTTAAGTGATGGTAAAGGAATTTAAGCTTGGCGAGCCTGCGCGGCCTAAAGCGAAACGTGAGGTGACCCCAACGGCGGTGAACCCCGTAGCCAGGGTGGTGCTGGATACCCCGGTTTCCCATTTGGCGCGGGAATTTGATTATTTGGTACCGGAAACGTTCGATGCCGCAGCCCAACCCGGGGTGCGGGTCAAAGTCAAGTTTGGTCGCCAAGATTTGGATGGTTTTATTACAAAGCGGTTAGCTGAGTCTGATCAACAACTAAGTGATTTGAAGCCGCTACGGAAAGTGGTTTCGCCAGAACCGGTTCTGAAACCGGAAATACTTCAATTAGCTCAAGGCGTTGCAGACTACTATGGTGGCACCATTCCGGATGTACTTAGATTCGCAATACCCGCCCGCCACGCGCGCGCTGAATCTGAATTACCCAGCCCGTCGGCCCAGGAGCCAGACCGGTGTCTCGAAACCACGGAGCGAGTCTCGCTAGAAACTCCGTGGTTAAATAGTTGGCTTCATTCTTGGAATCAATACCAAAACAGTGACCGACTATTAGAGGCGATCACTTCGCCATTTTTTCCGTCGTTTGAGGAGCCGCCAAGCGCCGTATCGAAAGCACGGAAAACTAGATATGTCTGGACCCCACTACCCGGCTTAGCGGCACCAAAGCCGCCCGAAACCATACCGAGTTTGCCATTATGGGCCGCCCAAATAGCGGCGCTAATGGCGCTATTACAAACTAACGATAATTTGCCATCGGGCACTAATAATAAAGGCGTACTTATTGTAGCGCCGGATATAACCGATGTCATCAGAATCCAAACGGCTCTGCAATTAGCCGGTATTCAAAAGGTAGTAAGGCTCGTGGCTGAAGATGGTATTGAAGCTCGGTATAAAGCATTTCTGCAAATTGAACGCGGCATGGCGAATGTAGTTATTGGAACAAGATCGGCAGTATTTGCCCCTATAGCTAATTTAGCATTAATGGTTTTATGGGGCGATGGCGACCCTAACCTAATCGAACAACATACTCCGCATTTCAATGCCCGTGAAGTACTAAAAATGCGCAGTGACTTATCCGGAGTGCCACTCATTGTCGGCGCCATCGGGCGGACAGTCGCAGCACAAAACTGGGTGGAAAACGGCACCGCCACCAACATCGTTGGTTACCGCGATGCCTTACGCAACCGTGCCCCACTGGTAAAAGTGCTGGACAGTGCCGCCACCGCCGTTGAAGGCTACCTACCGCGCGTGCCCACCAGCGCCGCGCAAGCCGCCCGCACCGCCCTAGCCAACGGCCCGGTGTTGGTGCAAGTGCCGCTAACTGGCTATTTACCAAGATTTGATTGCCTAAATTGCCGCGAACCCGCCCGCTGCGCCAATTGCGGCGGACTATTAATCATGCCCGATGCTGGGGGAGTGCCCAGTTGCCGAGCCTGCGGCCAACTTGCCCCTAACTGGCGCTGCCCCAATTGCGGCGGAGTCCGTATCCGAGCAGGCCAGAAAGGTGCAGACCGCACCGCTGAAGAGTTTGGCCGCGCCTTTCCGCACACCCAAATCATCGTCTCAACTGGCAATGCGCCTGGCGGAGTCAAGGCAGCATTACCAAGGCCCACCCGCCCCGCCATCGTAATTGCCACCCCGGGCGCCGAGCCGGTAATGCCCGGCGGTTATGCGACTGCCTTGATTCTGGATGCTGGTGCCACGCCCGGCCTGAGCGGCTTGGATTTTGCCCCTGCGGCGTTGGCCCGATGGCTGGGCGTGGGGCATTTGGTAGTGCCCGCGAGCGCCGGGGGCCAGTTACTGTTAATCGGCAACGCCAACCCCCACGCCACTGCCGGTTTGGTGCGGTTTGACCCAGTTCTGTTTGCGACGCGGGAACTGGCCGAGCGTTTGGAAGCCGAAATGCCGCCAGTGGTGCGCTTTGCCGAAATCATCGGCGATGCCGCAGCCGTTAATGCGGTGGTAGCTCGCATTGAACTAGCCACGCCGCTTACTTTACTGGGGCCGGTGCCGGTGGAACCGGAGCCGGAACCTGAAACCGCGCCAGCAGTTAGGGCGCTGAATAAAGGTGCGCCCACCACTACCAGGAACAACATAGCCGCATTATTTGACGAACCCAGAGTGCGCGCCTTGATCCGCGTTCCAGCATCGGACGGCTTGGAACTAGCCCGCCAGCTTAGGGCCTCACTCGCCGTGCGCTCCGCTAACCGCGAGGGTGGCAAACTAAAAGCCCAACTAGATCCGCCCGAATTCTCATAAACCTTCTCGGATCCAGGCGGACACTCGATGGTGAAACATCGTGTAAGACTTAAGGAAGATATTTGGCCAATATCGACCTAAACCCTTACACGGTATTTGTTCTTGCTATCTGAACCCTTGCATGATCGTAATACCCGTCATCTTGGTGGAACTGAGCAGAGTCGGCTAATCTGAACCAATGCGGGTTTTGTTTGCGGGCACTCCGGAAGTGGCGGTGCCGAGTTTGCAAGCGCTGCTGGCCTCCAGCCATGAGGTAGCGGCGGTGCTGACCCGCGCCGACGCCAAAGCAGGCCGGGGCAACAAACTAACGCCTAGCCCGGTGCGAGTTGCTGCCGAGGCTGCTGGCATCCCAGTGATTACGGGCAACACGTCCGATGCTGGCGTGCAAGCCGAGATCGCTGCTTTGGGTTGTGAAGCCGCTGCCGTGGTGGCTTACGGCCACTTGCTGCGCCAGTCAGCCTTGGATTTGATGCCCAAAGGTTGGTTCAACCTGCACTTTTCGCTATTACCAAGGTGGCGCGGCGCCGCCCCATTGCAATGGGCGCTGATCAGCGGCGACAATGAAGTGGGCGTTTCTGTATTCCAACTCGACCCCGGTATGGACACCGGCCCCGTATTCGCCACCGAGGTTGTGCCTTTGCACGGCGCCGATTCTGAACACAGTGAAACGGCTGGGACTTTACTGCCACGTTTGGCTGACGTAGGCGCCGGGTTGTTGGTCAAAGTCTTTGACGATGTTGCCGCCGGTACCGCCGTTGGCGTACCGCAAACTGGGGAACCGACCTTAGCGCCTAAAATCACTGCTGAACTTGCCCGGGTAGATTGGGACCGGCCCGCCCTGGAAATCTACCAGCAAATCCAGGGCGTCACGCCCAATCCCGGCGCTTGGACCACGCTCCTCACCGACGATGATGCCGAACCCATCCGCTTGAATCTTGCCTTGCCAGCCCCGCCGGAACTATCCCAATCGAATGTGCTGTCGCATGAAATTGCGCGCGAGGTCGGGTCTTCGCCGTCGGTTGAGCGGTCGCGCGAAAATACGCGCGAGGTCGAAACCCCGGTAGTGCAAGGGTATTTACCCCCAGGCCAACTGCGCGTCGAAAAGAAAGCAGTCTGGGTCGGCACCGGCTCCCAGCCACTGCGCCTCACCATCGTGCAACCCCCTGGCAAAAAGCCCATGCCCGCCACCGATTGGGTGCGCGGCGCCCGCCTCACCCCCGATTCTAAACTCGAATAACCGTAAAATCTGCCTGATTCACCGCCGTCATTCGGCGGCGAGTCAGCAAAGCTGACGCTGAGCGCAGAACCTCAAAGACAAAACTACTTGAAACAGAATTGAGCTAAACGTGGCAGAAGGATCAAGGCCCGGCCGCCGCCCCAAGTTGCGCGGCGTCAATCCGGTTCAAAGCAACAATTCCAGTCCACGCGCTGACGATGATGGCGGTGAGTTCGTTGATGAGCGGCGCGGACCGAGCGACAGCGGGAGGCCAAGCCTGCGCAACGCGCGTGGGCATCAACGGGGTGCGGCGCGCGCCCGCAACGCCGGGCAACGCAGCCAGGCGGCGCCAGGTCAGCGCCAACGCGAAACTGATCCCGCCCGCCAACTTGCATTTGAAGTGCTGCGCGATGTTAACGAGTCCGATGCTTATGCCAACCTGATTTTGCCGCCACGGCTGCGCCGCCGCAACATCGTAGGCCGCGATGCCGGTTTTGCTACGGAACTAACTTACGGCACGCTACGGATGCAAGGCCGGTATGATGCGATTCTAGCGCACTGCTCCGACCGGCCCTTAAGCGAACTTGACCCGCCCGTGCTGATTGCCCTGCGGTTAGGTGCGCACCAACTCCTCGGTATGCGCGTGCCGCCACACGCGGCTGTTTCAGAAACTGTGGCGTTGGCGCGGGCTAACATCGGCGCTGGCCCGGCGCAGTTGATCAATGCGGTGCTGCGCAAAGTGGATCAACATTCGTTAGATGAATGGATCAGCATCCTGGAAGATGACGCCAAAAACGAAACTGAGGCATTGGCATTTGTGCAATCGCACCCCGTTTGGATTGTGCGCGCTCTGCGTGAGGCTTTGGTTGGCAACGGCCACAATGCCAGCGAAACTGCCGAGTTGCTTGAAGCCGATAATCAGCCGCCGAAAGTCACGCTGGCGGTGCGCCCCGGTTTAGCTACCGCTGGTGAAATTGAAACCGAAAACGTGGATGTGGAACCGGGCAAGTTGGCACCCACGGCCCAGATTTTGACCCATGGCGACCCAGCGCGCTTGGAGGCGGTACAAGAGGGCCGTATCGGCATTCAAGATGAAGGCTCGCAGTTAGTTACGCTTAAGTTTGCCGATGCCGCAATTGACGGCCCCGATAAACGTTGGCTGGACATGTGCGCGGGCCCGGGCGGTAAGGCAGCTCTACTAGGTGCTATCGCCGCTGAGCGCGGGGCAACCGTGCTTGCGAATGAGATTTCGGAGCACCGGGCGCGGTTGGTTGCAGATTCGATGCGAGCCGTACCAGAAGCCGCCATCGAAACTATCCGCACTGGCGATGCCCGCGATTTGGCTACTTTGGAGCCTAGCGCCTTTGACCGAGTGCTGCTAGATGCCCCGTGTAGTGGGTTGGGCGCGTTGCGGCGGCGCCCTGAGTCCAGGTGGCGGCGCCAACCTGGTGACATTGCCACGTTGCGCCAACTGCAAGTTGAGTTGCTCACGGCGGCACTCCAAACCGTGCGCCCTGGCGGCATCGTCGGTTACGTGACTTGCTCGCCGCACTTGGCCGAAACCAAAACCGTAGTAGATGACGTGCTGCGCAAGGCAGCCAAAGGCGATGCCCCCGCTGCCACCATCCGCGAAACCTTACAGCTTTGGCCCCACACAGATCAGACCGATGCCATGTTCCTCACACTATTGGAACGCGACATCGTCAGTTGAGGAGCGCGGTACGGCGTTACAGCTGGATTCGCTCGCGGAGCTTCGTTCGGATGGACCTAATATATTGAACTATCTGGATGCTCACCTAACCCGCTCAGCGAACGCCGCAGTACCTCTGTGTCATTCTGCGGCAAGGAGCGTAGCGACGAAGATCGCAGAATCTCAAAAATGGCAGGTAAGATAGACCGTATGACCGCCCGGATTGCGCCTTCGATTCTTTCGGCCGACTTTGCCAACCTGGAATCGGAATTAGGGCGCATTGCCAATGCAGACATGGCTCATGTAGATGTGATGGATGGACACTTTGTTCCGAATTTAACTATTGGGCTGCCCATCGTAAAACGAATTGCCCAAGTATCCCCAATTCCGCTTGATGTGCATTTGATGATCGACGATGCCGATAAATGGGCCCCTAAATATGCCGATGCCGGGGCAAAGTCGGTTACTTTCCATTTAGAGGCTTCAGCAGCACCAATCCGCCTAGCCCGCGAAATCCGTAAGTCTGGAGCACGGGCCGCAATCGCCCTAAAACCAGCCACTCCGTTAGATACCATTATCCCGTTTATTGATGAATTCGATATGATTTTGATAATGACGGTAGAACCAGGTTTTGGGGGCCAGTCATTTATTGAAGGTTGCATCCCAAAAATCACCGAGGCGCGCCACTTTATTGATTCCACTGGTAAAGACATTTGGCTCGAAGTAGATGGCGGCATCAAAGCGAAAATCATCCCCCGCGTGGCTGCCGCTGGTGCCGACGTATTTGTGGCTGGTACGGCAGTTTTTGGCGC
>Ga0268261_10000262_pt1 | contig 31926 bp, 30 predicted proteins | sample TergutNc150P1_FD_190353 | JGI IMG/M metagenome (GOLD analysis project Ga0268261, IMG submission 190353) | Nasutitermes corniger P1 segment gut microbial community from laboratory colony in Florida, USA - Nc150 P1 (SPAdes) (version 2) | ecosystem: Host-associated > Arthropoda: Insects >... | reverse complement strand
GGGGGGGAGGTGGTAATCCCGGCTGGCACGCATCGCAGCGGCCCCATCGTGCTGCCGTCAAATTTCACGCTCACTTTGCACGATGGCGCCACGGTCACGTTCGAAGAAGATCCCGCCCTTTATAAACCAGTGTGGACGCGTTGGGAGGGCGTGGAATGTTGGGCCATGCAGCCCCTCATTTACATCCCTAGCGCTGAGAATGTGACTATTAAGGGCAAGGGCACGTTCGATGGCGCCGGGCAAAGCTGGTGGCACCGCTTGCGCGACAAGCGCGCGGCAGGGCAAACCGGGCCAATTGAGCCATTTGAGTTGGCCTTAGCCGAATTGAACCCGGGCTTTGAAACGGCAGCAGATGGCGGCGGTGGCCGCAAAATCCAATACCTGCGGCCCCCATTGTTGCAACCCTATAAGTCGCGCAATTTGAAATTTGAAGACTTCACCTTGCGCAATTCACCATTTTGGACTTTGCACCCGGTTTATTGCCAAGACATCATCATAAAAAACTTGCATGTAGAAAACCCTGCCGATTCCCATAATACCGATGCTATTGATCTAGATAGTTGCAGCCGCGTGCTAATTGAAGATTGCATTCTAGATGTGGGTGATGATGGGGTTACTATTAAATCAGGTTCGGGCCCCGATGGCGTACGCGTGGGTATTCCGACCACAGATGTAACCGTTAAAAATTGTACAGTTTATGCCGCACATGGCGGCGTGGTTATTGGTTCGGAAACGGCAGGCGGCATCGAAAACATAAAAGTAGATGGCTGCAAATTCATTGGCACGGAACGCGGCATTAGATTAAAAACTCGGCGGGGGCGCGGTGGCACTATTAAAAACATTGAAATCCGCAACATCGTCGCAGATAAAGTTTGGTGCCCAATTACCTTTAATATGTATTACCGCCCGGGCTTAAAACCAGAAGATAAAGACTTTGAAACCCTAACCTCAATTGAGGCCCAACCTGTCACACCTACCACGCCCCATATTGATGGCGTCACCATCGAAAATGTGAACGCGACCAATGTGCGCTCCGCTGCCGCTTTCATCGTGGGCCTACCCGAGGCTCCCATCAAAAACGTGAGCATCACCAACTTCAATTATCGCCTGGCCCCGGCGGATCAACTGCTGCCCACCTCCGAAGCGGCCATGACTGGCGGCCTTTTTGCCGATGATGATCGTGGCATCAAAGTAATTAACGCGCAGGCCGCCTTTCACTAGGTTTATGATCTCTGCGCCAAAACCTCTAGTCACCCTGCACAAGCTGCTTCGCAGCGCAGATGCAGGGTCTAGGCTCTAAGGTAAGAGTTAAGCAATAACAAAAAGGAGTTCACATGGCACTGGTTGCTGGCGTTGACACGTCCACGCAAAGTTGCAAAATCGTCATCCGCGATGCTGAGACGGGCGAGTTGATTCGCAGCGGCTCGGCCAAGCACCCCGATGGCACCGAGGTTGACCCCCAACACTGGTGGGTGGCGTTCCTCGAAGCGGCCGCAGCGGCAGGCGGGCTGAACGATGTGGCCGCGATTTCGGTGGGCGGCCAGCAGCATGGCATGGTGGTGCTGGATAAAGCGGGCAATGTAATCCGCCCGGCGCTGCTGTGGAATGATACCCGCTCGGCTGGTTCGGCATTGGATCTGATTGATGCTTTGGGCCGCGAAAAGCTAAATGGCAGCACGGACGATGATGAAGCGATCCACGCTGCTGGCGCCCAGGCTTTTGCCGACATCGTTGGCTCAGTTCCGGTAGCCTCGCTGACAGTCACTAAGTTGAAATGGCTCAATGATAATGAGCCGGATAATGCCGCCCAAGTGGCTGCCGTGGCACTCCCCCACGATTGGCTGAGCTGGCGCATTGCCGGTTACGGCCCGGCTGGGGACCCATCGGCCCCAAATGGCCCCGATTTGACCAAGCTGTTCACTGACAAATCTGATGCCTCCGGCACTGGTTATTACGATGCCGAAGCGCACGATGGGGCGGGCGCTTACCGTGATGATCTGCTGCGGATGGCCATGGGCCGAGGCATCGCCTCCGAAATTGATGGCGTTGATGGCATCATCCTGCCGCGCGTACTGGCCCCCACCGAGGCTGGCGCGGTTGCTAACCCCGAAATCGCTGGCAAAGACGTTCCCGGTGGCTGCTTAATTGGCCCCGGCGCTGGTGATAACGCGGGCGCTGCCATTGGCCTGGGCATGGAGCCGGGCGACATTGCCATTTCGATTGGTACTTCTGGCGTGGTTTCGGCCGTGGCACCTAAGCGTACTGCCGATGGCAGTGGCGCAATTAACGGCTTTGCGGATGCCACTGGTAACGCGCTGATGCTAGCGGTAACGCTCAATGCCGCCCAGGTTTTGGATGCCGCGCGCAACGTCACCGGTTCGGACTTCCAGCAGCTTAGCGACCGCGCTTTGGCCGCGCCTCCCGGTTCTGATGGTTTAGTACTGGTGCCTTATCTGCAAGGTGAGCGCACGCCTAACCGGCCCGATGCCAGCGGCACGCTGCACGGCATTCGCCTGAAGAACATGACGCCCGAGCACATCTCGCGCGCTTACATTGAGGGCATGTTGGCGGGCTTGGCCGATGGCCTGGATGCGCTGCGCGCTCAGAACGTGCCAATTGAACGCGTAATGCTAATTGGTGGCGCCGCCCAAAGCCCGGCAGTGCAAGAGGTTGCCACGCAAGTATTTGGTTTACCGATCTCCATCCCGGAGCCGGGCGAATACGTGGCCGATGGCGCCGCGCGCCAAGCTGCTTGGGTACTGGCTTCGACTCATGCCGGTGGCCCCGTGGCGCAACCCGGCTGGTCTACCCAAATGAGCAAAACCCTCGCCGCCAACCCGCAACCTATCGTCCGCGAGCAATACGCCGCCGTTCGCGACCTAGTATAACGAGAAGAGGCTTCATTTCTTGACACCCACTACCAAGAAATGAAGCCTCTATCTGCTACATACGTGAAACTATTTTTGCTTCTAACACCCACACGTAGAAAACAATTTCGTTTCAATTCGCTTTCGAAGGTTCCATTCCCCAACACCCACTATTAGGGAATTAAACTTTCGTTGTCGTGGTATATAGAATGCCACACAGATTTGCCCGTGAAAACACGTATGCCGAAATCAGCGTTTTCCGATGTCGTTTATTTGATTTGTAAAACCAATTAACGTTAATCGCTATTTTTGTTTAATCAACACGCTTATTATCGTGAATTGATATTTACGATGTCGTTAAAATGTGCTTTGGTAAATGCTAATTCCTATAAGAACTACGACAGCCAGCTACTGCTTCAGGGCCAGCAATCAGTTAGCGGTTAGCGAATGAATTGCGGTGCCACAACGCCATCGGTAACAGCACGCCCACCAAGGCGCTGCCCCATAACGCGGCAGGGGCGGCAGCAACGTGGCCCAGCATCGGGATGGAGTAAGCGATGCGGCCTTTAAGGGCGCTGGCAGCTACCCGCGAGTATTCGCCGTAATAAGCATCAACCCGGGTAATCAGGCTAGCCACGTAACCGCCTGGGCCCGGCACAATCTCGACGATGCGTTGTGCGGTCAAATACTCATAGTAAGTATGGAACGCCACAATGTCGCCTAGAGCCAAGGCTTCCGGGGATACGGGTTGCACTACGGCTAAGTCACCGGGGCGCAGCGTGGGGGCCATAACCTCGGTGCTAATGGTTAGCGGAGTGCCACCAGTCAGGCGCGGCGCCAGCATCGTCGCTAGGTACAAGCCGACAATGGTAATCAGCAGCAGCGCGAGGGTCACCGACAAGGCTTTGGGCAGGCCTGCACGTTTTGCCGCTGCGGTATCCGTAGCTGCATCCATTGCAGTACTACGGGCCGCAACGGGAGTCGCAATTGGACTCGTGATCGCAGACATGGTTGGCGCCTTCCAGGTGAGGTTTGGACTTCGGGCGCCGAGCGTGGGCTTGCTGGTTGGCGCCGAATGTCCGGTGTGGGTGTTAGTAGTTATTATTGTGACGCACCGGCGCGGCCTAAATTGACCTTTTCTGCGTTATCACCCCGGCAGGTGCGTAAAACTACGTAGCCCGATAATCAAATCGCGCCACGCGAGCGTATTTGTTCAGCGGTTCTACTAATGGGGGCCTACGCGTTAACCGCAACTTGCCTTGCAAAAGTTACAAACCGATACCTGGTTCCGTTGGCAGCCGTTTGCCAAGCGCCAGTGTTTACGGGGCAAAAGTCTGGCGGGATGGGCGGCGCAAAGGTATCGCCCTCAACGACGATGTCGATATCCGTCACTTCTAGCCCTGTCGCAAACTCAATAGCTTGGCGGTAAACCGATTCCCCGCCAACCACCCATACCACATCGCCGCCTGGCGCCGCCGCTGCCACCTCAAACGCCTCCCCCAGGGAAGATACGAACCGTGGGTTTGAGACGCTTTGCTCCTCGTACCCTGCTGTCATTCTGCGGCTAGGAGCGCCAGCGAGGAAGATGCGCGAAACTGCGGGCGTTTGCCCCGCTGGGGCAACTTGCCCGTTGGCGTAGCCAGCAGAATCTCGCAAACTCATTAATTGGCTCAGCACGATGTTGGTGCGGTTTGGCAAGGGCTTGCGGGGCAGAGAAACCCAGGTGCGCTCCCCCATTATGATCGGGTGGCCGTCAGTGAGCGCCTTAAAATGCGCAAAATCCTCCGGCAAATGCCACGGAATAGCACCGCCAGCCCCAATCACCCCGCGCCCCGCGCCATTACGCGCCTGCGCCCAAATCAAAGCTATTTCCACTATCCCCATACCCTAGATTCTGCGTCTGCCTCGCTACGCTCCTTGCGCAGAATGACAGAGACCTGTTGCTTCGATCGGCGGTTCTACGGCTACTTATACTGCAACGGCGCCGTCGATTTTGGCGTGGTGTTGATAATTGTGGATGGTGAAGTCTTCAAACTGGTAGTCGAAAATGGAATCGCGGGGAGCTAAATTAATGGTGGGGAACGGATAAGCCTCGCGGGTCAACTGCAGTTCAACTTGCTGGCGGTGGTTGTCGTAGATGTGGCAGTCGCCGCCAGTCCAGACAAACTCACCCACTTCCAAACCACATTGCGCGGCAACCATGTGCGTCAACAATGAATAAGAGGCGATGTTGAACGGAACGCCCAAAAATAGGTCACAACTGCGCTGGTACAACATGCAACTGAGTTTGCCATCGGCCACGTAAAACTGGAACAGTAAGTGGCAGGGCGGCAGCGCCATCTTGGATAACTCACCCACGTTCCAGGCGCTTACCAATAAGCGACGGGAATCCGGGTTAGATTTGATTTGGTTAATTACCTCAGCAATTTGGTCAATGTGTTCGCCATCGGGCGTAGGCCAACTGCGCCACTGCACGCCGTAAACTGGGCCCAATTCGCCATCGGCATCGGCCCACTCGTTCCAAATGCGCACGCCGTTTTCTTGCAACCACTTGACGTTACTGTCGCCGCGCAAAAACCAGAGCAGCTCATAAGCCACTGACTTGAAATGCACGCGTTTGGTGGTAATCAGCGGGAAGCCATCAGCCAAGTTGAACCGCATCTGGCGCCCAAATACCGAGGTGGTGCCGGTTTCAGTCCGGTCCTCTTTATGCACTCCGTTGGCTAAAACATCGCGCAGCAAATCCTCATAAGCGGTGTTCACTTTGGTCATTGCCGAGGCTCCAGAAAAACTACGTTCCACAAACACCCCGTAAGCCTAAACCACGGATGGATTCTGAGTCTGCCTCGCTACGCTCCTTGCGCAGAATGACGGATACGGGCGCCGAATTGGCGCGATGATTGCTGTTTGTTTAACGGGTGAACATAATTGAGTTACAATGTGAGCGTAACAATGGCTTTTTCGCGCCATTTTAGTCTTTAAGGATTTTAAGTATGCCTACTCCCGCACAAGTTGGGTTTGCCATCCTAGTTTTAGGTGTGGCGCTGATTATCGGCAAACTGATCCGCATGAATGTCAAATGGGTACAACGGTTGTTTCTGCCCAGTTCCATCATCGGCGGTTTCATTCTGCTATTCCTCGGGCCCGGAGTACTGGGTGCCCTAGCTGGTGGCCGCTGGGCCGAAGCTGGCATTTTCACCCCACAAATTTTGGCCGCGTGGCGCCCGCTACCCGGTCTGCTAATCTCGGTAGTTTTCGCCACCATGTTCTTGGGCGTGAACCTGCCAAGCTGGCGTTCCGCTAAAAAACTTATTGGCCCGCAGTTCGCCTTAGGCGTAGCCTTTGGTTCTGGCCAATACGTAGTGGGTTTGCTACTCACCATTTTGGTGCTGGTGCCATTCTTTGCCGCTACCCCGATGGTGGGCGCGCTGATCGAGATCGGTTTTGAGGGCGGCCACGGTACTGCTGCCGGTATGCGCCAAGTATTTGAAAACCTCGGCTTTGCTGAAGGCGGCGACTTGGCCGTTGCCATGGCCACCATCGGTTTGCTGTTCGGTATTATTCTCGGCATCGTGCTAATCAACTGGGGCGTACGCACCGGTAAAACTGAGATCGTAACTGGTCAAGCCCGCTTTTCCGTTGAAGAGCAACGCGGCCTGTATGCCCAAGATGAGCATTACCCCGCTGGTAACTTGACCTCGCGCCCTGCATCGGTGGAGCCGCTGTCGCTGCATGTGGCCATTATGACGCTCGCCATCCTAATCGGTTGGTTGATGCTGCAACTGCTGCAATGGATTGAGCGCATGACTTGGGGCCAGATGGTGCTGCAAGATGGGGTGCATTTTGAGCTAATGCGCTACCTACCACTATTCCCGATGGCTCTGCTGGGCGGCGTAATTGTGCAACGTTTGGCCCGCGCTGTCGGTCTAGACCACATGATTGACCACCAAATGATGCTGCGCATCCAAGGTTTGGCCCTGGACTTCTTGATCGTTTCCGCTATCGGTTCGATGTCGCTCGGCGCCATTGGCGCCAACCTGCCCACCTTCTTGATTTTGGGTGCTGCCGGTATCGTCTTCTGCTTGCTGATTTTCCGGTTCTTAGCCCCGCGCCTGATCGGTCGCTTCTGGTTTGAACGCGCGATTGCAGACTTTGGGCAATCCATGGGCGTTACCGCCACTGGTTTGATTTTGCTACGCATTGTGGACCCAGAACTCAAGTCCCCCGCTTTTGAAGCCTTTGGCCTGAAGCAGTTAGTGTTTGAGCCCTTCTTCGGCGGCGGCCTGATCACTGCCTTGTCCGTGCCGTTGATCTTCTTCTTTGGGCCGTGGCCGTTCTTAATTGCGATGACGGTAGTGTTTGTAGGCATCATCATATGGGGCTTGCTCACCTTTGGCCCCACCGCCAAGCGCGAACATTTGGAGCGCGCCGAAGGCCGCCCGGCAATGTACGATGGCCAGTTCATCACCCCGCACTCCGGCCCGGCGCACCCAGGTGCCCGCTTTGCCGATGAGTTGGATTAACTAGATCCTGCGACTACGCGCAGGATGACATTTAGGGGATACTTGTCATTCTACGGCAAGCGCCGCAGGGCGCGCAGATCGCAGAATCTAGCACTATTGCAACATAAACCGAGTTTGGGCTTGCTTGCTCCCTAGGGAGACGGTTAACTCAAGCTCGGTTTCTGTTATATCTGCACGATGCCGATCGGCAAGGTTAGGAGCTAGGAGTTCAGTTTGGAAGGACACTTCTGCCAGGCTTGGGTCCGGCGTGGTGCGCAGTATGTGGCTGCTCGATGGGATTTCGGTGCCCGATGCTGCATCAGTGACCCCAAAAACTAAGTCAGTTGGAGCAAACGTGCGCGGATCCGTTGAATGCCGCAGCACATTCACCGTTGCAGTCACCACCGTTGCCTCATCGCCGCTTTCAACACTAAGCACCCGCAAATTCTGCAGCGGAAACTCATTCACCACCCTGGTTGGTTCCGGCTCTGGCGCAACAACATTTGGAGCGCAGCCCACTCCAATGAGCACTGCAACCCAAACCAATACCCAACTCTTTGAAATCCTGCTTCTGCCTCGCTGGTTGCGTCTGCGCCACTGCCCAGCTCCTTGCGCAGGATGACATATATCCCCTTCCGTCATTCTGCGGCTAGGCGCAGTTGCGCCGACGATCGCAGAATCTTGAAACCTCGTCACGAACCTGACGTTTTGGCCGCGGCTAGCAGGATACACGTCGCTAGAATGTCGGCGCTGGCCTCTACTTGGGGCACGGTAGCCATGGAAGGGGCCAGGCGGATGTTGCTGTCGTTTGGGTCTTTGCCGTAGGGCCAGGTGGATCCAGCCGGGGTCAACGCCACGCCAGCACCCTTGGCCAACTCCACCACGCGAGCGGCAGTGCCAGGCAGTACATCAAGCGAAATAAAGTACCCACCTTCCGGCTTGGTCCAAGTAGCTACCTCGGGGTAATCGCCGAGCCGCTGCGTTAACACCCGGTCCATCGCAGCAAACTTGGGCGCTAAAATGTCACGATGCTTAGCCATGTGCGCCCGCACGCCATCGGGGTTTTTTAAGTGCAAAGCATGGCGTAATTGGTTGATTTTGTCTGGGCCGATGGTCTGTACCGCCATCCGCTGCTTGAGCCAAGCTAAATTAGCGGGCGAGGCGGCAAAAAAAGCTACCCCGGAACCGGCATAAGTGATTTTCGATGTCGAAGCAAAGAAGAAAACCCGGTCCGGATTACCCGCCTCAGCAGCCAGTTCCAAAATCGGCAGGGATGCCGGCGGATTCTCAGTTAATGGATGCAGCGCGTAGGCATCGTCCCAGAAAATGCGGAAATCCGGGGCGGCGGTAGGCATCGAAACCAGTTTGCGGGCCACTTCTAATGAAGTGGTGGCACCACTCGGGTTGGAATACGTGGGCACTATCCACATGCCTTTGATGGCCGAGTCATTAGCTACTAGCTCCGCGATCATGTCGGCATCGGGCCCATCATCGTGCATGGGAACCGGAATTAGCTCAAAACCGAGTGCTTCGGTGATGGCGAAGTGGCGGTCATAACCAGGTACCGGGCAGATGAATTTTAGTTTTTCCTCTTTGCCCCAGGGCTTTTCGCCGCCTGGTACCCCAAAGACATAGGCGAACATCAAAGCATCATGCATTAATTGCAGCGAGGCGTTGGCCAGCGCCAATAATTGCGTGGGCGGGATGCCGTACAGCTCCCCAAAAATGCGACGCAACTCAATCAAGCCCTCACCGCCGCCGTAGTTGCGAATGTCAAAGCCCTCATCCGAAACATGCGGCACTAGCCCAGGTAACTCCATCAACGCATCAGACAAGCTAAGTTGCTCCGGCGCAGGTTTGCCGCGCGTCAAGTCCAGCTTCAGCCCCTTGGCCTGTTGCGCCGCGTACTCCGCCTGCAACTGCGGCAGTTGCTCCCCTAGTGGACTATGCACGATGGGACTTTCTGGGAACGACCAAAACGGGGCAGGCACTATTATGCAATACTGCCTGCGAGGTGGAGCCGAGCAAGAGCCCACGGAAGCCGCCCCGGCCCCGGGAGCCTACTACTACCAGGTCAGCGGCTTGGGAGAATTCAGTGAGCAGTTCGGCGCCGGTGCCGTCCAAAACGATGCGGCGGATTTTGACTCCAGGGTGCTGAGCCTCAAAGCGATTGAGACTCACATCCAGACCGGCGCGCACATCGGCCAATACTTGCTCATGGTCAACCTGCTGCGGCATCCAATTTAGCGCATTGCTGGTGGACCCAACAGGCACCCCAGCTACTGCCACCACTTCGGCCCCCCAGGCTTCGGCCTGTTTTACTGCCACGGAAAGGGCATGATTGGAATGGTCAGAGCCATCAATGCCAACCACTATGCGTTTGAGTCGGGGCGTAAAAGGCACACCCGCCGCTGCGGCATCGTGCAAGGGCGCATTGGCACCGACCCGGCTGTGCGGCACAACCAGCACCGGGCACCGCGCGTAAGCGGGCATGGCAGATGAGACGGAACCCAGCAGCCGTTCGGCAAAGCCTCGGCTCTTTTTGGCGCCCACCACGGCCAGGCCGTAGTCTTTGGACATTTCAACCAAAACGCCTGCCGGGTCCCCATTGGCAGCAGCGGCAGTCACATCAATACCTAATGGAGCCACGCGCTCTTTAGCGCGGCGCAGCACGGCTTTGGCCTTTTCTTGCACCGCGCCATCGTCAATGTGATGGTAACCGCCTTCTATATGCCCGATGGGGAACTGCGGCAGCGCGTAACTACATACGATGTGCAGGCTCCAGCCCAAGGCTTTGGCAAACGCCGCTGCCCAATCCAACGTTTGCAGGCTGTTGGGTGAGCCGTTTAGGCCCACTAATACGGTGTTGGGGCGCGCCGGAACATGAGGCGTGGCCTCGGTTCCGCGAGTTGGGCGCGGGTTATCCAAGCGGGTGCCATCAAGTTGGGTGGCGGTCGGCGTCTGGCTGACACGGGGCGTTTGGGCGGCGACGATGGGTTGCGACGCGGTGGGCTGGCTCACACCGCCATCCTAATGGGTTAAGGCTGCCGAAAAACGAAAAGGCGCCCCGTTTATTTTTTAACTTTGGGGCGCCAATTTCGGTGTGGGTGTTTTTGCGTTAAAGCTTTCGGTTATAAACGAATGAAGGTGGGGTTGCGGTGCCACATGTTGCGGAACGCCACGCCCCGCCCCGGGCCAGCTACGTCAATAAAGGTATTGCCCTCTACGAAAATGCCAACGTGACCAGGCCACCAAACTAAGTCGCCAGGCTGGGCATCTTCACGGGAAACCACGGTGCCTGCGGCAGCTTGCGCGCGCGAGGTGCGGGGCAGGTTAATGCCAGCTTGGCCAAATACATAGCTGGTGAAGCCTGAGCAGTCAAAGCCTGCCGGAGTGCCGCCGCCCCAAACATAGGGCACGCCTACGTAGCGCGCTGCAATTTCCAGGATGGCGTTGCCAGCCACGGAAGCGGGCGGAGCCACAGTGGCAGTGGAGCGGCCTACGCCGGCGACTCGGCGGGCCGGAGCGGGTGGCGGCGCAGGAGTTGCCGAAACCACGGCGAAGCCAGTTTCAGTTACGGCTTCGGGGGTTTCAACGGCGGCAGCCTCAACTACCCATTCGGGGAACGCGGCGATGAAATCATCGTCAATCGCATCCTCATCGTCAGTTACCGTTTCGGATCCGGTTTCGCTAGTTGCATCATCGGGCAACTCAGTACCATCAATAACTTCGTCAGCTTCACCATCGGTTGCGGCTTCACCATCGGCTAGTTCAGCGTTATCAGATGGCACGATGCCGTCAACGGACTCGGCATAAACCTCGTCGCTCTCGCCAAAACCTTCTAAATCCAGGTTGGCGGCGGCGAAAGTTGACATGAATAGCCCACCGGCGGTGGCTACCACTGCGGCGCGGCGTTGCATATCATTCGATGCCACAACCTGCGCGATTTCAGTTAGCGGGGCAAACGCGGGCTTCGGTGCCAGATGCTTGCCGGTTGGCTTTTTCTGCAAAAGCAAGTTCACAAGTAACCTCTTCTTGACGCGCTGCGAGGTTAGCTGTCGGATTAGGGAGAGTTACTAGTCTCCCCGCCGCTCGCCCGGCCAATTTCGGTCCGCTTGCCTCCATCTGCATCGTTCTCGCCGCCGTTTATGGAGTCAACCTCCACGTCACTCAAGCTCGGTCTTGCATCTGAACGCAATCGCACATCGAAATTATGTTTGGCGCTGGCGATTCGGCTTCACCCCAGAACCTGCTGGCGGCTGTCAACTTTTATGCTGGCAATCGCCAAGATCCGTTGGCTGCTGGTACGTTGCCTCCTTGGGCGCGGTACGGGCGCAGCCACCCGGCAAGCTACGGCGCGATGCCGGTTTGCGCGGGCTGGTTCCCCCACCCCTGCTCTGATCATTCCCGGTGTTTGCGCTGGTGAGCGCGGGAATGGTTGGTTTCAACCGTTTCCGGGAGCAGGGTTAGGCGTCCGGTTTGCGGTTACCCTAAACAATTAGTTTAGTGCATGTACAAAAATACCTGGGTGGGCGTCGCCGCGTCATCCTGCTGGCCTAAGTTTTTGACCGCTGATGGCGCAGAGTGCCCCTACTTACGTGCTAGTACGTAAACACTTACTAGTATTCCTTTACGACCTCTTCGCCTTGAAGAACGCGCTGGGCGGCGGTGGCGAGGGCCAACAATTCGTCTTCACCGGGGTACACGATGATGGGCGCAATAAACCCGGCCCGTTTTTTGATAGCGTTCACGATGGTGTTGCTATGCACGATGCCGCCGGTGAGCAAGATGGCATCCACCTCGCCCTCCAAGGCCGCAGCCATGGCACCAATGTACTTGGCAACTTGATATGCCATGGCGTCTTGCACCAGTTCCTTTTCCGGGTCGGTTTCCGCGTCTTGGGCTATTTGCTGGGCGTTATTGGTGCCGAAATAAGCCACGTAACCGCCCTGAGGCACCAGCATCCGCTTTACCTCATCGTGCGTGTAATCGCCGCTAAAGCATAGGTCTACCAACTGCCCGCTGGGCACGTTGCCCGCGCGCTCGGGGCTGAACGGGCCATCGCCATCCAGGGCATCATTAACGTCAATGACGCGGCCCTTTTGGTGGGCACCGACGCTAACTCCCCCGCCCATATGCGCCACAATCACATTGGTATCCTCGTAACGCTTGCCCTGCTCACGCGCATACCGGCGGGCAATGGCTTTCTGGTTTAGCGCGTGGAATAAGCTGCGGCGTTCTAGTTTAGGGTGCCCGCTAATCCGGGCTACTGGGGCCAGCTCATCGGTAACTTCAGGGTCGGCGATGTAGGCAGGTTTGCCTTGACTTTGAGCTAAAGCATAAGCAATTTGGCCCGCTAAGTTGGCAGCGTGTTTGCCTTGTACGCCTACTTTTAAGTCATTAAGCATTTGATCATTAACTTGATAAACGCCCGATTCTAGTGACCTTACTAGACCGCCCCTCCCTACAAATCCATCAATATCATCGAGGGTTAACCCGGCATTGGTAATGGCTTGCTTTATCAACTCAGCCCGGTAATCAATTTGATCATTTACATCATTGAATTGCTTAAGCTCATCGGTGCTATGATTAATGCTTTCTTTGGCAACCGGCTTTAACTCATCGCCCTCAACCTGATAAATACCGATCTTAGTTGAAGTGCTGCCAGGGTTAATTGCAAGGATGTTCATCAAAATGCTTTCTTTTTTAAATTCTGCGTTCTTACGTCATTCTGCAGCAAGCACGCGTAGCGGGCGCAGATTGCAGAATCTCTATAGGATAAAAGGTCTTATTGGGGATGGTTTTGAGCGATGGCGGCGCCTAATGCGATGCTGAGTAGTTTGTTTTCTGCGCTATCGGAACGGGAACTGATGATAATGGGGGCTTTAGCACCGAGCAATACGCTGCCCACATTTAAGTGACCGAAAATGGTTAAGGCTTTGTAGAACATGTTCCCAGCCGCCATGTCTGGGCAAACAATTAAGTCGGCATCACCGGCAACGTGGTGTTCAATACCTTTGGTGCTGGCCGCAGCGGGCGATATCGCACCATCAAGCGCTAACGGCCCATAAACATGGGCACCTGGCAGCCAACCGTTTTCATTCTTTTCAGTTAGCTCAGCGTATTCAGCGGTAATAGGCATATTGGCATCAACTTTTTCTTTGCCACATACCAAAGCTACTTTTGGTTCAGCTACACCTAAATCTTGCATCGCAGCAACAGCATTTTCGATGATGTCAATGCGGAGTTTTTGATCTGGGGCAATATTAACTGCGGCGTCAGTTAAGAATAGTGGTTTGGAATATAATGCAGGCGGCATTGCAAACATTGCCAAATGGCTAATGCGATGTTCACCCCTAATCCCAGTTTCTTTATTTAATACCGCTCGCAGTAATGGCGAGGTTTCCACTAAACCTTTCATCAAAACATTAGCTTGCCCCTCCGCCACAGCTTTAACCGCCGCTGCTGCGGCATCGTCGGGGTCAATTACATTAACTAACTTAAATTTAGACAAATCAAAGGCAGGCCACGCTTCTGGCGAGTCTTCTTCGACGATTCTGTGCATTTTGGCCACATCGCCAAACAAAATAAAATCGGCAATGCCCAGTTCATGCGCTTGGGCCACGGATTGTAAAACGTGGGGTTCGGCAGCCGCAGCCACGGCAATAACCGGCTTAGCGTGTTCGGTGCCTGGGCCGGGTAATTCCAGGTTCAGCAGTTGAAGAGCGTCGATGATCCTCACCTCAAAAAGTCGTTATAGTCAGTCGAAAAAGTATCTGGGTCGTAAAGTATCACATACTTTAAGTTGCAATAACCGCCAGTGGCGCTATCTGGGCGGCGACAACAGCGCGTTTGCACGTTGCCGCAATGCGTAAACTTGCGCCATGTCGCGTGTTGTTCAGATGGCCTTTAAAACCTTGGCACCTAGAAGAGCTGTGCCGGGCAAATCTATTTTGGAGCCCTCAGTCACGCAGTTGCGGGTCAATGTACTGGACTTGGATATGCTGTTCCATGTCAACAACGGCATTTACCTGCAAATGGCCGATGTGGCACGTTGGGATTACCTCTCTGACCTGGGTGGTTTGGGCAAACTAAGGCGCAAGCGTTGGTACCCGGTAGTGGCGGCGGCCTCGGTCAAGTACAAGCGCTCCATGAAGTTGGGGGAAAAAATCACCATCACTACCCGCGTTTTGGGTTGGGATGAGCGCTGCGTTTACCTGGAGCAGGTGTTCACCTCTGGTGACAAGTTAAACGCGACCGCCTGGATTGCGGCGCGTTTTTTACAAGTTGGTGGCAAGCGGCTAGACATGCCCGAGGTGCTGGAATTGCTGGCCGATGGCGAAGTGCCCAACAGCCCCGAACTGCCCGCCGAGGTTGCATCTTGGGCCCGAGCCGTTGATGTCGCCCCCCGGTAAGTTCGGTCCGCTTAAGGCCATCTGCTGCGTTCTCGCCGCCGCTTGTGTAGCCTACCTACACGTCGCTCAAGCTCGGCCTTGCATCTAACCTCAATCGCACGCGAACCTACAGTTCGGTCCGCTGCTACACGAACTTACGTTTGTTTGCCGCCGCAATCAACTAGTTGAATAGCTTATCCACAATTGCGTAAGGCATTTTACGGTGGCTGGCTAAATACCAAATTAGGGTAAATAGCCCGATGGTGAGCCCCACCCGCCCGGTAACATTAGTGAGTTTGAGAAATTGCTGCGCTATTGCACAATGCCGTGGCGGTTGGTTTCAGTAATATCCAGGTATTCAATCGCGTTAGCTTTCACACGCGCTTTGGCATCATCGTCCAGTTCACCCTTTACTTTGGCTGGCACTCCCACCGCTAGATGATGCGGCGGCACCTCCTGGCCCTCACGCACCAATGCCCCAGCAGCCACAAAGGCACCTTCGCCAATTACGGCATTGGCTAGCAAAATCGCACCCATGCCAATCAGTGCGCCATCGCCCACCTTCGCGCAGTGAATAATGGCGCCGTGCCCCACGCCTACGTATTTGCCAATAACGGTGGGGGCGTCAAATTCGGTATGCACTATGCAGTTATCCTGCAGATTTGAGCCTTCACCCAGCACAATCTCATTGATGTCGCCGCGCAAAACGCTGCCGTAATACACCGAGGCTTTGGCCTCAATTTTGACCCGGCCAATCAGCGTGGCCGTGGGCGCCACCCACGCCGTTGGATGCACCTGTGGCGTGTGCCCATCAACTGAAATAATAGTTGCCATAATCCCCCGCCATTAGCCTACCTGGCAATACCCGTACGTAATATCCTGTAAGACTTTAGGTCGTTTTATGTTCGATATCGACCCTAAGTCTTACATAATATCTCAGGATCGTCCTTACTCCTTACAATATATTATGCGATGCCCGCTTCGAAAGCTATAACAACGGCTTGCACCCGGTCCCGAGCGTTTAGTTTGGCTAGCACGCGGCTGACGTGAGTTTTTACCGTCGCCTCGCTAACGTAGAATTCGTCAGCGATTTCTTGGTTAGACATGCCTTTGGCCATGGCTTGCAGCACTTCTAGTTCGCGGCTGGTTAGGGTTTCCAGGGCTTTGGCGTGGGGGCCGTTGCTCCCTGGTTTGGCGACGCCGCCATTGGGTTCCGGGGCCGACGATGGTGTTGGTGCTGTTGCTAAATGCGAAAGCAAGCGCTTGGTGGCGGAGGGCGCGATCACAGCGTCGCCCGAATACACGGTGCGGATGGCGGCCAGCAACTCCTCGGGTGGGGCATCTTTCAACAAAAAGCCCGAAGCTCCGGCCTTGATCGCGGCCAATACGTATTCATCCAGGTCAAAGGTGGTAAGCACGATGATTTTCAGGTTCGGTTGCGCCGCTGTGAGCTTCTCGGTTGCCGCAATGCCGTCCATCACGGGCATACGCACGTCCATCAACACCACGTCGGCCTCGGTAACGGTTAAAGTTCGCACGCCTTCGGCGCCATCGCCTGCCTCAGCCACGACTTCCAAATCTGGTTGAGAATCGATCAACATGCGGAAACCGGCACGCACCAACTGCTGGTCATCAACCAACCCAACTCGAATCACTTGGCTAACTTTAGCTCAATCGTCCGCTGTATCTACTAGATTCTGCGACGGCGTCATATTGTGACTTGCGCAGAACGACATGAAGGTGACGGCGTTTAGGTGGGCATGGTGAATTTGGTTTGCCAACCACCAGTGGGTTTAGGGCCAGATTCTAGGGTGCCCCCGACTAAGGTGGCGCGTTCACCTAGTCCGATCAATCCGAAACCTGGGTCATTAACCCCGTTGGCTGAACCCTGGCCGTTATCTGAAACGGTAAGTTCTACTGAATTAGGCAGCCAAACCAATTCCACGTTAGCTTTAGCGCCAAGACCTGCATGTTTGCGAATGTTGGTTAAAGATTCTTGGCAAACGCGTTGCAAAGTCAAAGCCGCCGAGGGTTCCAACTCGCGCATGGTTCCAGTGGTGCTGACTTTGAGAGGCATACCTGCGGCCCGAGCTTGCGCAAACAAATCTTCCAACGCGGGCGGGAATAAGCCGCTGTTCAACATCGGGATGGAACCGGTGTTAAGGCTGACGCCACTGGCACTAGCGACATTTACATTGGCATCACTTACACTGGCACCACTTACGCTGGAACCACTGGTAACGGCAGCATTGACAGGGGCAGCGCCAACTTGCTTTCCTTGCACGCTGGCAGGCAAGGGCGCCATCACCGGCCCTGCTGCTGCTTCATCGTCGGACCGCAAAACCCCAAGTAACCGGCGCATTTCCTTAAGTGCCGCGCGGCCAGTTTCGGAAATGGTACCCAGCACCTCCCCCGCCTTGGCCGGATCCGCCGCCGCCAGGTACCGCCCGCCATCGGCTTGCACAATCATGATGGAGAGCGAATGGGCCACAATATCATGCATTTCGCGGGCAATGCGGGCGCGCTCAGCCTGAGTCGCAATGATGCGCTGCTGATCGCGCTCCAGCTCCAACTGTTGGGCACGGTCTTCCAACGCAGCAGCGCGCGATTTGAGCGCACGCATGGTTTCGCCTCGCGCCCGGCGCATTAGGCCCAAGGCCCAAGCTGCGATCACTAATGCTGAAGCAAATACGCCAATTACAGCGAAATCGTAGATTTGTGAACCAGCCACAATTTGGCCTTGGCTGCGATGCGCTAGCGAATAACCCATCGCCAAGGCCCCAGCCACGGCCACGCCAAGCGCTAACCTGGCAGCCCATTTTGGCCCATACGCGGCAACAGAATAAAGAGCTACTAAAACCGATATATGGGCCGGTACCAGCAGCGGGTAGCCGGTGGCTAAAGTACCAACTGCAACTATCGCCACCAGCAAGGCTGAAGCGGACGGGGCTATGCGCCGCCATGCCAGCGGCAGCCACAGCAGTACCGCCCAGATTACCGCCCCTAACTCGGTCACCGCCGACTCAATGGGGAAATGCATGTGCGTAACCGCCGCAGCCGAAATGGCCGCTCCGACCAATGCCAATGCGGCATCGCGGATAAAGGTCTGCGTGCGCATACCCGTTTTCAGCGATGCCGTATTTAACATGTCACCTAACCTAATACAAATGTATCAAGGCGCAGCGCTATTGGCCCCGGTGAGCCGCGATCAACTCCCGCACGCTGGCTGGCACTTCATCAGCAGGTACCACATGTTGCCTAACCACGATGGTAGGGCTGGCGGATATCCAAACGTATTCGCCTGGTTGCGGCACCGAAGCTTCATTATCGGAGTGGAAAACGAAGTCGAGTTCCCGCGATTCCCCGGCCTCATTAAATGCAGTTAGGAAGTAATGCACGCCGTACACACCGGTGGGCTGGCCGCTGTCGCTGATGCTTTCTACTAGGGTGGTATCTTGCGTGGCGGGCACCTGGGCCCAGTAATCGCTGCCCACATAGCGTTGGTTGTAGTAGTTGTGGCCCCACATGGCGGCAGCAATGCCCGCGACAGCCAACAGCGGCAGCCACCAGAACCGGGCAATCCACGGGGCTTTGTGCTCTTTGATTTCCGGTTGCACGATGACGGTCGGCGTTGGTTGGCCTACTGTGCCTTGATTTAATACGCCCGGCGTGGCCGCGCGTCGCCCGGAACGCACTACCTTGATGTCACCGAAATCTGGGGTGGTTTGCTGAGACATTTTCGGTTCTTCTTTCTTTTGGTTGGTAATTACTTTTACGAGGTTCTACGTTCTTCGTACTTTCTGACGAAAGCACTTGCCGCAGAATGACGGGGTTAAAATTCCATTTCGCGGCGCTTGAACACGAAGATCGCAGCCCCGATGGCCAGGGCCAGGTAAGCGGCAAATTCGATCCAAGGCGCTGCCGACACTCCGCCCGGAACCAGCAGCCCCATCATGATGTCGCCTGCGGTGCCGCTGATTAACCGGCTGGATAAGTCAACATCGAGCAAGCCGCTGACAGCACGAATTAACATCGTAACTACGTTGAACGCCAGCATAAAGTAGGCGACGGCGGCGAAGGTGGGCCGTTGGGTGCCGTAAACCACTATGGCGGCCACGGCGGTAAAACCGATGGTGAGCAGCAAGTTTTGCAGTGCAAAGGCAAGCACATAACCGATAGCCGGGCCGGTGGCGGCAAAACCTAATAGGGCATAAGCGGCTAAGTGCAAACCGGTCAAAACTGCAAAGGATAGAAAAGTGAATACTAACATAAGCAATAGTTTGGTGATAATTATTTTGGTGCGGCTGGTGCCATAACCTACCAAAGTAATCAAGTTTTTTGAAGTTAAGTCATCACTGAAAATGCTGGTGAAAAAGTACCCACCTAATAGCGCTGGCATTAACTGGAATAGCGTACCGGCATCGTCCACTACGGAATCGGCGTTAAGACCGCTAGAACGCATAAAGGTGATTGCTAATACCCCTAAGAACACTACAGCCAAGTACCTGTACATGCTGCGCTTGTGTAGAATACGGTAAACTTCGCCGCGGAATAAGTGGATCATTTTAGTGCTTCTTTCGACTAGGTGGTAACGTTAATTAGCAGAATTTTCTGCTACCAGATTCATAAAGTATTCTTCGAGCGTGGTTTCTTTACGGTGCAGGTCATAAACTCTCACTCCATTAGTAACCAATAATTCAGTAAACTCAGCGGAGCGATCTAAATCGCTATTTAGTACGATGGTGTATTGCGGCACGCCACCCAAATCATCAACTTGGATTTCCATCGTGGCCGGGTCAACGCCAGCACCCACCAGCAGTTTGGCAGCGTAAGCTGGGTCATCCGCGACAATTTGCAGGGTGCGTTGAGTTTGACGGTGCAAGTCAGCGTGGCTTACCTCTTGCAGCAAAACGCCATGGTCAATAAAACCAAACTTAGTGGCAACTAAATCTAGTTCGGCCAAAATGTGTGAACTGACAATAAAAGTAGTGCCTTGTGTATCATGCACATTCTGGATGATGTTGCGGATGTCGATGATGCCTTGTGGGTCTAACCCATTAATTGGTTCATCTAGAATAACCAACTCTGGATTGCCAAGCAGCGCGCCAGCAATACCTAAACGTTGTTTCATGCCAAGCGAAAAAGCTTTGAAAGGTTTCTTAACGCCCGCTAACCCAACTATCTGCAATAAGCGGTCAACTTCGGCTTTGCGTTGATCGGCCGGGATCCCCTTAACTCGGCACAGGTATTGCAAGTTCTGCTCCGGGTTTAGGTAAGGGAAAAATGAGGGGCTAATCATAAAACCAATGTTTTGCCGTTGGGCGTTCAAATCCTGGCTGGTACCATTGATTTGAATATCGCCGCTAGTGGCCGAGGTTAAACCCATAACGCATTTGAATAGCGTGGTTTTACCGGCGCCGTTGCGCCCAATCAAACCGTAAATGTCGCCCTTATTAACGTTAATAGTTACGTTATCTAAAGCTTCGAAGTCACCGTATTGCTTAGTCAAGCCATTAGTCAATAAAGCTGGCTCGGCAGGTGCGGATTGCGGCATCATCGAACGGCTGGTGTTATTCATAATCGGGGCCTCTGTGGGTAGCGGGGCGGTCAGCAGGTTTGTCATGCCTACCAAGTTACGCCGTAGCGGCGCCCTAGTAATCGGCCCCCAGAATGATATGCCACATCATCCAAAAGTATGACCTATCCCGGAGCGCTTAGCCTGGCTTGCTGCGTTCTCGCCGCCGCTTGTGTAGTGCTGTCGCGTTGGATTATCAACGCGCAAGGCGCGGAGTCACGTCGCTCTGGCTCGGCTTTGCACCCCAAGCCAATCGCACACGGGCTAGGTGCCAAGCCTGCGCTACAGCTAGCGGGCATAGAACTAAAATAGGTAGTTATGGCCAGCCCCCAGAACCCGAGCTTTGCGGACTACGTCCCAGCCAATTATCTGCCGCCCTACGGCGCCAAGCTCACGCCTGCAGATTTCCGGTACGTTAGCAACCCTAGCGGATTAAGCCAGCCACTCAATTCTGATTTGGTTAAGGAGTTACAGCTACGGCAATTTTGGGAAGCAGTGGGCGAAACTGCAGACGGAAAACCCATCACCTACACCATCGCCACCACCGACAGTAAAACTGCTTATGGGTTTGCCAATAGCCAACCCATTCAGTTTGAAGACCCAGCTACCTTGCTTTTGCACCGTATTGGCAAGCCTTTGGATTGGTATGATTGGATACTGCGGCAAGGTGCCAAAAAAGATTTACCCAATTTACAACCTGAATGGCTGGGTAATTCGGTCGAAGCCCAGATGCACCGAATTGAATTTAAAATCACCATTGATTCACACACCGAAACAAATACTAATAATTTTAGCTCTATTTCTGAATTTCAAGAATGGCTAGACAAAGCTAAACAACCAAGTTCTGCTGACCTGCGGGTATATAAGGTTATCCCCAACCCCAATGCTGCAACACTTGCGTTAGTGCATAACCATTGGGAACCTGGGGAAACTAATGATTTAGTGCTAGAAAAGCTAGAGCGGCTCAATTTGCAAAGCCGACCCCGCTGGTTTCGAATGCGAATGGAATTGCCCGATGAGCAACCTGCACTTTTTGTGCGTTTAGAGGGCAGCAAAGTTGCTAATTTCTGCGGCTGGGTAGTGGTGCCACTGAACAAATTACAGCAAAATGCGAAACTAGTCGGTGCAACCGAGGGATCAGACTGGGGCGCCAAAGTTTCAGACAGTATTGCCCAAAGTTCTGCACATGCTACCGCAGGCTCATCACGCGAGGCTAGAGGCAAATGGTGGGCCGTGGAAGTGGTAGGCACGGGACTTGCTTTGGTATTCCCCTCCAAAGGGGTGAACTTGCGGTTGGCGGTTGACATTGACGGAGGCTCGTTGTCAATGATTGCAACCGCGACCGATGCCAGAACACCGGTACTGCTAACCTCGGAAATCATCAACCGCGAATGGGGTAAGTGGCTTGACCCATGGTCCGGGTTATCGGCGAGCGAATTAGCTGACGGCATTGCCAAAGCTGAGCATTTACTAGAAGCCACCAAACCAGCCAAAATTTCAATTTTAAGGGACGATGATGCCAGTTCAACTGCTCGATAAATCCGTAATAATTGTACCCGAACTAAAGAAAGACCATGGTGGTGACCTGCCGCCACTTGATGACCATGAAGGGCCGCGACCCAGTAGCTGCGATTGGCAACATACTGTGTGTACGGAAACCCCTACGTATCGCATTTTATGGGCCTATGGTGGGGACCCAGACATCTATTGCGGTAGGCATTATGCGCTTACCTTAACTAGTTTTGTGATGAACCACGAAAATGAAATGCTCTGTGATGTCCCACCATTTATGCATATTCACCAATACGGCAAAATCGGTGAAGAAAAAGTGGCTGCTGAGTTTTCACCCGTTGATATGGACGTTTCTGATGATGATCACGACTATTACGGAGAAAAGTTTTGGCGGGATTATAATACTGGCGTAGTAAAATTCATATACAAGTTCAACGCCAGTGAGGACCCTGATGAACCCCTGCTAATTTATTGCCACGGGGCATTTACCTATCGCAAAATTTTAAGAACAATCAAAAAGAAACTTGACTACCTCGATTTCTTCAGCGAGTTAACCGAGCGGGGTAAATATGTTGAACCCGATGATGAGGATTATGAAAAGTGGGCGCAAAAATTTGAAAACACCGAGGCGGATCTCAAATCTATGGACCCTTGGGTAGTAATCAAATTGCATGCTTGGGCTGGTGAGTACGCCGACCTCAATTAGCGTTAGTTTGGTCCGCCCCGTTTTCGGCCTCATCAATGCGAGTTTGCTCAGTTACCTGGTATTGCCGGAAACTGCGAGCATCGGCTTCAAAGGCAGTCCGTTGCTGCACGATGGCGTCAGTGTCGGCGGCAAGAACTTCGTCAGTTACCCGCTGATAACCATCGCGGTCAATGGTGGCAACAACTGGGTAAATGCCCCGGATTAAGTCGGCTCCGCCAGTGCCAGCATCATCGTCGGCGGCATCGAGCAATACTTCAACGGCGAGTTTCACGGCTTCATCGCGACTCATGCCGGGCCGCCATAGTTTTTTGAGTGCGCCTTTGGCAAAGACCGCGCCGGAACCGGTTTGGTGGTAGTTATGTTCTTCATAACGCCCACCAGTGCCGTCATAACTAATGATACGACCTACGCCTTTATCGGTATCGAACCCGGCAAACAAAGGGATTACTACAAAGCCTTTTTGCGCTAGCCCCATGTTATGTTTAATTAGCGTGGCGAGGCGGTTGGCTTTGCCATCTAGCGACAATAACGAGCCTTCAATCTTCTCATAATGTTCCAGTTCTAGTTGGAACATCCGAGCAATGTCCACCCCAATGCCCGCCGCACCCGAAATACCCAAGGCCGAGTACGCGTCAGCCGGGAAAATCTTTTCTATTTCGCGGTTGGCAATGCGCAAACCTGCCGTGGCTCGGCGGTCCCCCGCGATCACCACCCCGCCTTGGTACACGATCGCGATAATTGTTGTGGCTTCGGGGGTTAGGTGCTGGGCGCTTTGCGTGCGACCTGGTTCCGAGACGGCGCTCAGCGCCTCCTCAACTAAAGGGATACCGGAATGCTGCAATAACGATGTGAACGATGCAGATTCAGGGTTAAGCGGGCTTGGGGCATATGAAAAGTCGTATTCTGATTTATTCTGCATCGCCGCTCCAATCGGTGTTGGCCCCATCGTTGTCGCTTCCGTCGTTGCGGAGCGATGAATTGAGATCGCGAATGGAACGGCGCACCTTACGTTCGCTCACCGGGCGTTCACCGAAGTCTACCTCCGTATAATTCACTCGACTCTGAGATTCTGCATGCTGCGCATCTTCGATGCTAGCCGCAGAATGACGGGGGGTGGTTTCGACCTCCGGCGAAAACTCACCGGGCTGCGCAGCTGAAGGGGAAGTTTTGGCGTGGGGGCCACCGGCGCCCGGAGCGGGGCGGCGTTTGCGTAAGGGTGGCGTGGTGCCCGGGGCTAAGCGGCGCGCGATCAGCAAAAACCCGGTATGCCCTACCATCCGGTGGTCGGGGCGTACCGCCAAGCCTTCCAAGTGCCACGTCCGTACCATGGTTTCAAAGGCGGCCGGTTCGCTAAATAATTCCGAGTCACGCAGGTCTTCTGCCAGGCGGGAAAGCTGGGTGGTGGTGGCAACGTAGGCACAGAACACCCCGCCCGGGCGCAACGCGGTAGCGGCAGCCTCCAAGTTTTCCCAGGGTGCCAACATGTCCAAGATGATGCGATCCACCGTTCCAGGCTCCGCAACTTGGCCAGATACATCAGCAAAATCGCCAATGTGCAAGTGCCAAGCTGGATGATCGCCACCAAAGAATTTCTTGACATTACCTTGGGCCACCTGGGCAAATTCCGGGCGGCGCTCAATGGAGTGCAACACCCCGGCATCCCCCACGGCACGCAACAAAGCCAGCGTTAACCCGCCCGAGCCAACGCCTGCTTCGATCACGGTAGCCCCAGGGAAAATGTCAGCCATCGCAATAATTTGCCCCGCATCTTTGGGGTAAATCACGGCAGCGCCGCGCGGCATCGAAAGCACATAATCTGACATCAACGGTCGGAATGCTAAATATTGCGTTCCCTCGGTGTTGGTAATGACCGTGCCTTCAGGTTGGCCGATCAACTCGGCATGTTTGAAGTAGCCTTTGTGGCTTTGGAACGAGCCACCTTCGCGCAGTTCGATGGTGTTGAGGCGCCCACGTGGGTCAGTGAGCTGCACTTTGTCACCTACGCGGAATGGCCCGCGCATCTTGTCGGCGCCGAATGCCGTGGTTTCAAGTGAATCAGTCATCGGTGGGTCCTTACGTTACTCAGGGCCGCCGCCAACTGCCCGATGTCGATCACACCAGCCAAATGGCCTTCAGCATCCACCACCGGCACCAACCGAGAACCCCCAGAAGTCGCGTCAATGTGGGCTAGCAACGGCAAGCCAGTCAATGCGATCGGCACGGCAGAACCAGGTGCAAACGGTACCAGGGCAGCCGTGATGGGCGTGCGAGTCACGGCAGTCTGGGGCACGCGGGCCATGGCATCTTTATCAATCCAACCGATGGGGCGGCCCTGATCATCCACTGCGCACAAAGTGGCTTCGGGATTTGAGGCGTTGGCTACCGCCATCTGGCCTGCGTATACCGTGGAGGTTACCGGCACGGCAAGCGTACTAAGCGCTAAATTGCGGGCTGCATAAGCCGAAACCTTTTCCCTGCGCCGAGCAATGGAAATTGATTGCGATGAGCCCTGCCATAAAAAGCCTGCGATCATCAGCATCCACAAAGCCGACGTGGGGTTAATGGAAAGCCCGCGCGTGAGGGGCAAAGTCAGTTGCCACACCACCAAACCGAGGGCTACCAGCCGCCCCACCCAACCAGCTACGATGGTGCCGCGCGTGCGCCAGCCAGTAATGCCCCACACCAACGCTTCCAAAATTTGCCCACCATCGAGCGGTAACCCGGGCAGCAGGTTGAAAAACCCCACAAAAGCGTTGGAAAAGAAAGCAGCGTAAAACAACAAGGACAGCAACGTGCCGCGCGGCATCATCTGGTAGCTGGCATAGAAAATGCCCGCCAGAAGCAGGTTAGTGATTGGCCCGACAATTGCCACCAAGGCCGCTGAACCGGGGCTTTTAATCTGGTTAGAGAAAGCAGTATGGCCGCCCCACAATGTCACCGCTAACTCGTGGACTCGTTGCCCTTGGCGGTTTGCCATCAAGGCGTGGGCAGCCTCATGCAAAAACACTGACAACGCCAGCAAACAGGCAAAACCGAACGCCGCACCAGCTACACCCGCTGGCGACAAAGTTGGGGCTACCCGCACCACATTCGGGGCGAAAATTGCAGTCAATACCAGGGCAGACAAAAACCACGAGGGCGTCAAAATAATTGGCGCGCCAACTAAGTGGCCAACAACTAGGCCCTTGGAGCGCGGGCGACTCGGTACATTCCGCCCAGGCTTGGCCTCCCGCTGTCGCTCGGTCTGCGCGGTGGGTACTGCAACGTTCATAATAGTTTCAGCCTAAATGATGCGGTGGACAAAACTCTAAAGCGCTGTTCACCGTGGTTTCGAGACGGACTTTGTCCTCCTCAACCGACGGCGTCAACTACTTCGCCCGTGATGATGCGACTGAGCATTGGCAGGTCAATTTCGGCAAGGGAATTCAGGCGCGATAGGCCGGGGCGGGGCGGAATGGGCAGCACGCAAGGCACTCCAATAGTTTTGGCGCCAGCGGCCAGGGCCGAAGTCAGGCCCGATGGAGAATCTTCAATGGCAATACAATCTTGCACTTTCACACCCAGCTTTTGCGCCGCCAGTTCAAAAGGTTCCGGATCCGGTTTGCCGCGAGTTACCTCATCGCCCGCCACCAAAACAGTCAAACCGCCATCGGCTGCCGCCATCGTCACGTCAGCAAAGACCCGGTACGATGCCGTAACCAGTGCCGTTGGGATGCCAGCGACGCGCAACAACTCCAACAGTTGCAAAGCCCCAGGCCGCCACGGCACATGTTCGCGAGTGCGGGCCACCACACCGGCCAGCAAACGGTCCAGAATTTCATCATCGGTCAAGGGAATGCCGGTGCGCTCCCGGATTATTTGGGCGGAGACGGGCAGCGAGTTACCAACTAAAGCTAAACCGTCATCGTGCGTCCAAATTTTGCCAAAGCTGGCCACTAAAGCTTGCTCTTCAGCGATCCAATATGGCTCGCTGTCAATCATTGTGCCGTCCATATCAAGTAGTACACCAGCGGGCGTTTGTCGCAGACCGAGCGACAGCGGGAGGCTAAGCCTGCGCTCTGCGACAACTTGCCCGTCGGCGTAGCCTTGTACGGCAGCCGGGGCCACAGTCTTGGGGGTCATAACAGGTATGGTAGCCCACGTGAGTAAACGCCCGGCACCAATTATGATCGCTGCTTTCGCTGGCTGGAACGATGCCGGCTCGGCGGCTTCGACTGTGATCCGACATTTAGCCGCTACTTGGGATGCCGAAAAGATCGCGGAATTAGACCCCGAAGAATTTCAGGATTATCAAGTAAACCGCCCAATGGTAATGCGCGGGGATAATGGGCGCCGCGAGATACATTGGCCTAGTACCACTATTTGGATTGCCCGCCTGCCGCAGCGCACTTATGTTTTAGTAGACGGCCTTGAACCTTCATTTAGATGGCGTAAATTCTGCGAAGAAATACTTGATATTGCGGTAGACCTAAAAGTGGAGACCGTAATTACCATTGGGGCATTACTAGCTGATGTGCCGCATACCCGGCCTTTCCCCACTACGTTAACTTCAGATGATCCAGAATTGCAAGAAACTCTTAATTTGGACTTTTCCGATTATGAGGGCCCCACGGGCATTGTTGGCGTTTTGCAAAACGCTGCTACGGTCGCTGGGTTAAATTCGTTATCTTTGTGGGTAGCAGTGCCTCACTATGTTGCTGAACCGCCTTCACCTAAAGCGACTTTAGCTATTTTGGCGCGCTTAGAAGAGTTTTTGCACACGTCGCTTGATATGGGGCCATTCCCCGATGGTGCCAAAGAATGGATGGTGCAAGTTGAAGACATGGTTGACGATGATGAAGATATTAAAGAATACATCCGCCACCTAGAAGAAGCTAATGACATGGTGGAAGCCCCAGAAGCCTCTGGTGATTCCATTGCCAAAGAATTTGAGAAGTGGCTTAATCAGCAATAGCTAGAGTTTGATTCCTAAAATTGCATCTACTGCAGCAGTGACAATTTTATCGTCTGCTATTGTTCTGTTAGTCTCTTTGAAATAGTTGTCAATATGCTCTAGCGCTTCAGGGGCATTTAAGTCATTTGAAATAGCTTGTCTGAGCTTGGTGACTGTTTTGTTTGCCGCCGATGTGACAGCACCTTGGTTCGCAGCCTTAAGCGCTTTACGCCAGGAGCCTAGTCGGTTGGTGGCGGCGGCGAGTTCGGCATCGGTCCACTCCCAATCGGAGCGGTAATGGTGCGAAAGCAGGGTAAGGCGAATCGCCATCGGGTCAACGCCTTGTTCGCGTAACTTAGAAACTAGAACTAAGTTACCTAGCGATTTACTCATTTTTTCGCCTTGGTAACTAATTAAACCGCAATGCATAAAATGTTTTGCACCCGGCCGCACTTCATCTGGGCCGACATTGTCATAAAGCACCCGGGCAATTGACGCTGACATTTCATGGTGCGGGAACAATAAATCTTTACCGCCGCCAGTAACATCAAATTCAATACCTAGAGCCTGATTAGCAATCACGGTACAACCAATATGCCAACCGGGGCGCCCTATTCCAATTAGGCTGCCGTCCCATTCTGGCTCGCCGGGCCGATGTGCCCGCCACAGAATAGGGTCTAAAGCATTATGTTTACCGGGGCGCTGCGGGTCTCCGCCATGACCTACAAAGCGTTCTAGCATTTCATCAGGTGGCAAATTGCTTACGGCGCCGAATAAGGGATCGATGGCAACATCGTAATAAACATCGTGTGAATCAGATAGATTCTGAGATTCTGCGCTCTGCCTCGCATCCGCTCCTTGCCGCAGAATGACAGATGCGTTACCAAAAGACGGGAGATCATTGGGGTCAAAGTAGCTGCCGCCTTTTTTCACTAAGCCAGTAACCGCGTCAATGATTTGCGGCATCGCCTCGGTTACGGTTATCCAATTTTGCGGCGGCATAACTCGCAGGGCCGTCATATCTTCTCGAAATAATTCAATTTGGGAGGCAGCTAATTCCCGCCAATCCACCCCGGTTGCGGTAGCCCGTTCTAATAATGGGTCATCAACATCGGTAATATTTTGCGCAAAATGCACACTTTTGCCAGCATCAAGCCAAGCCCGGTATAACAAATCAAAAGCCACATACGTATTGGCATGGCCAATATGCGTTGCGTCATAAGGGGTAATACCGCAGGCATAAAAAGACGCGGACGGGTTGGGCGCGCTATTTTCTAATTGCCTTGTGGATGTATCGTGAATCAGTACTGGGGCACTATTAGGTACCGGCAGTCGCGGAACTTCAGGAGCATCCCAGGCTTGCATACAAATCAATATTTCAGATTGCAATACCGTGGTTTCGAGACGGGCGCGGGGCGCCCCCTCAACCGACGGTCTATTTAGGCGTCGTAACCGAATTCAGCCGGGCGCCCGCCAACTTGCGATGAGGTGACACCATCGTTGTCATCAATCACAATCAGTTCGGCCTCATCGTCGTCATCGGAATCCAGCAGAACTTCATCGTGGTCGTCATCGTCATCATGGTCTTCATCAACCAGCATAAATGGCGTGACCTCGCCAAATACGCGTGCCAGGGCATCGTCATACAGGTCAAAAGCGTCAGCCAACACATCGTAAGCATCGTCAACCCGCGGGTCAGTTTCCGATCTGCGGTTTGAGATCGCGTCAAAGTGAGCTTCCAGTGCAGCGACAAGCCGATCTAAGGCGGCGCGAGGTTCAACGGCCATGTTGCCACCCTACTCACCATTGAGGGTGCGGGCGCGCCCAGTCGCCCTAAATGCCCTAACGTTTCGCTAACAAATTTGTTTGCTCAACAGTTTTGCAGCAGATGCCGTAAAACTCTGGTGCCGAACTTGAGGGATTCGATGGGAACCCGCTCATCAACGCCGTGAAATAGCCCGGTGAAGTCTAAATCAGGCGGAAGCTGCAGGGGTGAAAACCCGTAGCCTTCGATGCCAATCCGCGCTAGTGCTTTATTATCAGTACCCGCAGCTAGGCAATACGGCAGCACGATGGCGCCCGGGTCGGCAGCTTGAATTGCAGCGATCATGTCAGCCACAAATGGTGTGTCAATCGGGGCCTCTAAACCAATATCTTCATGGATGGGGTCTAAATACATACCTGGCCCGGCCAATTCCAACAACGTGGCTTTCGCTTGCTCGGCTGTACCGGGTAAAGGGCGCAAATCCAAGGTGGCCGTGGCTTGGCTGGGAATAACGTTCGCCTTGTAACCGGCAGCTAGCCCCGTGGGGTTGGCGTTGCTGCGGGTAGTGGCGGCCACAAATTTCTCGGCATTACCCAGTGCGGCCGTTAGCGCGCCAATTTGCTCACGCACTGCCGGGGTATTGGCGGCAGAATCAGTTTCATTTGCAACATTAAAAGGTAAACCCGTGAGTTCTGAAATCCCTTTCAATAACGCAAAAGTTGCCGAGTTAAGTTCAATGGGCCATTCATATTCCGCAATCCGAGTGAGCGCACCTGCCAATTTAGTGACTGGGTTATCTTTGTTGATAGCCGAGCCATGCCCCGCCGTGCCGTTAGCAATTAAGCACAACCACGCTAGGCCCTTTTCGGCAGTTTGAAGCAGATAAACGCGCTGGTCAGCTACGGTGATGCTAAACCCGCCCACCTCGCTAATCGCTTGCGTGGCGCCATCAAACAGCTGCGGCATATTGTCCGCTAGCCATTGCGAGCCTTGCACTCCCCCGGCCTCTTCATCGGCAAACATGGCAATAATTAGTGGCCGCGCAGGTTTACGGCCCGTGCGCGCAAATTCGCGCACTACGGACAAGATGATGGCGTCCATGCCTTTCATGTCCACCGCGCCCCGACCCCACACCATACCGTCCACAATCTCTCCGCTGAATGGCGGGTGCGTCCAGTCTTCAGCGGCGGCTGGTACCACATCGGTATGGCCGTGAATTACCAGCGCCGGGCGGCTGGGGTCAGCGCCTTCTAGCCGCGCCACCAAGGAGGTGCGCCCAGGGAATGGCTCCAACATCGTGACGTTTAAGCCTACTTCTGCCAGCAGATCGCGGCAGTACGATGCGGCCGCGGCCTCGCCTGGTCCGCTGCCGTCGCCATAATTTGAAGTGTCGAACTGGATTAGCCGCTGGGCAATTTCGACAACCTCATCTTCGGCGGTTAGCATGTTCCCGTTTCTCATAACGTCCCTAGATTCTGCATCTTCGTCACTATCGTTCCTCGTGCAGAATGACGGATTTCTTTCTGCCAGTTATTCAGGCGCCAAATTCCTCTACCTGTGGGCTAGCGGCGGCGGGAAACAACGGGGATTTGCCCGGTACGCACCGCGTGGTCATGCTCGGCAATGATTTGATCTACCGATGGCCGCGCGGCGTAGAACATGATGATGCCGATCAGCACAAACGCCAAGCCGACCGCAGGCCAAATCCACCAGTGGGCGGCGGTGTCAACCGGGAACGCGCCAGTTTCGGACATCACGCCGGTGTAGAGCAAGGCGGCCAGCAAACCCGCAATAATCAGGCGCCACCAGATAAATACTGAGATGGGGTGTTTAGCCACCAGGCGCAGCAGCCAAGCGATCGCGGCCCAGGCTACAAAGAAGCTGACCACAGTAGCCACGATGGTGGCAAACCAACCGGGGCCACCCTCGGCAGCAATATCATGGCGCGAGCCAACGGCCTCGAACACGCCAGCAGCCATCAACGCCGGGATACCCATCAAAAACGAAAGCCTGGTCGCAGTTACACGGTTCAAACCCCGGAACAGACCAGCCGAGATGGTGGCGCCGGACCGAGAAACGCCAGGGATCAAGGCCAGAACCTGCATTAAACCAATGAATATGCCATCGTTCATGGTTAAATCTGGTTGGTAGCGGCGTTGTTTGGCCACTTTCTCGGCAATCCACATGATTAGCGACCAGAAAACCAGCGCGCCCACAATCACCCACATATTGCGCAGGCGCCCCGAAATGATGTCGCGCGCGAAAAAGCCCACCAGGCCAATCGGAATAGAACCCACAATCACAATCCAGGCCATGCGGTATTCCGGCCCGCGTTGATCTTTATGGAATAAACCCCGGAACCATGCCCCTAGCAAGGTCACAATGTCTTTCCAGAAGTAGACGATCACGGCCAAGATGGCGCCGGTTTGGATCACGGCGGTGAACGCGGTGATGCCCCGGTCATCAATTTGGTAGCCCAACAAGTTGCTGGTTGCGGTCAGGTGCGCGGTGGATGACACCGGCAGGAATTCGGTGATCCCCTCAACGATGCCAAGAATTAGCGCGTGCCAAAAGCTCATGCGTTAATCTTGCCCCGCCACTTAACCATGGGCGCTCAGGCGCCCCGCGCGGCATCGTGATTTAGCTAACTAGTTAACTGTTCACCTGCTAGT
>Ga0268261_10000261_pt1 | contig 31981 bp, 19 predicted proteins | sample TergutNc150P1_FD_190353 | JGI IMG/M metagenome (GOLD analysis project Ga0268261, IMG submission 190353) | Nasutitermes corniger P1 segment gut microbial community from laboratory colony in Florida, USA - Nc150 P1 (SPAdes) (version 2) | ecosystem: Host-associated > Arthropoda: Insects >... | reverse complement strand
GGGGGGGGGGGGGGGGGGGGGGGGGGGGGGTGGAAAGTGAATTTCACAGTTATTACAAACCACCTACATACACTAATTAGGCAATGTACCTTAACAATTCTCATATTTCTTCTGACACAGTTTGCACAATGTAAAATAATAAGGCATATTCATTGTCTACTTTGTGTACTCAAGTTATCTGTACTAGTGATAAAATGGAAGAGAAATGCACAACGTTAAGATTCGAAATTGTAGTCTCCTGAGTTACAGTACTGTGCAGTCTGATTGATGGGCATAGAGGAATTGGTTTTATCCTACTGCCCCCATTTTCCGATGGGCTGTGTTGGTGCACTTAGTATGCTCCACCAAAACATGCCTAATCATGTACCGGTCTATATGATGTCCTAACCCAGACCACATTATTTATTCTCACCACTGTAAGCACCTCAAATCCTGTTCCAAAAAATATTAAGAACAACTGAAGCACTGATGGAAATGTGAAACTGGGAAAACTGCAACAGCTCCTTGTGTTTGTTGTGCACTGTGAGGGGCTGCATTACTGTGCTCAAGGACCATACCTCCTGACAGATGTTCATGTCTCTGCCAGCTAATAGCCTAATGCAGTCATCACAATGTGTTCCAGCAGGTGTTCACATTCCCTGTTGAATCTCGAAGCACGAACCCAGTGTTGATGATTCCCGAACAGAATACCAAAGCTACAATCTTCCAGTTTACTGGCATACTTTACATTTTGTGGCTGTCAGTGAAGATGGATGTATCCACTTCATTCCAGCTTGTTTTGAGTAAAATGGTTAGCCCATGTCACATAACACCACCATGGATTCAAGGAACCTGTCACCCATGCTCCACTGCAGTGGATACATCCCAAATTGTGTCCTGTTGGTTTTCCAAAATCAGTTCCTCCACTTGTGCTGTGTTCACATGTCCCTGATATGCTGGGATGAAGGTGCAATCATCATGATGGATGTCAATCACTTTTGAAGTCCCTGCACCCTTTCCCTACATGATGCTGTCTCTATACACCATCACCATACACCTGCATCAACTGGCAGTGAATTTGAAGGGTGGAAATATTCTCTCTATACAAACTGTGTCACACCACAAAGTTGTCTACATGACAGGGTTTCCAATATCATTACCAATGCATATCAACTTGTTCCCTAAAGAGCATTATTGACTGACTTATACTATCTGTTGCATGTTATCTCCATTACATCCACGACAAAATAAGAGGCTTGTTCAACACCAAAACCTACACTCATGGGAACATTACTTACAGAACAGTTTCATAAATAAACCATTATCAGGTGACAAGGTATAGGAATATACTGACTCCATTTTCCAGTGGCCTGTTAAGATAGCAATGATTGATGGAGAATGATCCTGCAAAACATTAGTGACCATAGTAGTAAGGGCAGAGCCATGTTCGGTCTTCGACTTTCAACATCATTTTTGCTGCCTTCAGGGCCCTACGCCCAAGCTCCACCGCTTCACCTCCATTATCACCCCTACGCCTAAGCTCCATGGCTTCACCACCAATGTCAACCTACACCTAAGCTCCACCGCTTCACCTCCATTTTCAACCTAACCTAAACTCCACCGCTTCCTTGTAACTCCATTGTCAACCCTACACCCAAACTCCACTTACCATACCTTCAACGTCAACACACGGTTACTTCATGTTTCTCTTCGACCTTACACCTGACATGGCCGCAACGGAAGGACACGCTTCACTCGCGGAAAATGGCAATATACCGCACTGAGTTGAAATTCAGTGAATCACTAAAGGAGGCAGTCACCTGTCTTTTGTACCTGGAATACGACAATTCCTTCCTCGTTTATACTTTACTAACTGTCCATACAGACTTCTAAAATGGACACAATTCAGATATCGTGTAGCTTAAGTAACGTGAAATCATTTCTAGGCGTTTTTTCATCCGATCTACTTACGCATTCTATCACACAAACTAGTAAGGTCATAGTTAATACAGATGAGCACACACAGACAGGATCACACTGCCTAGCTATCCGTCACGAACCCCGGTCCTCAACAGCATTCTACTTTGACTCCTATGGCCTATTCACGATACCCAAATATTTTTGAGGAGCAATTGTACCGTCCTAAATTATAACGCCGTACAGCTCCACGGACCCATTAGTACGGTCTGCGGCAAATATTGCTGTCCCTTCGCCCTGTACATGGATAGAGGCTACACAGGAAAACAGTTCGTCGGCCAGTTTACTCCCGGCTTCGCCGATCAGCAGGTAGAATAATTCGCATCGGAATTTGGACCTCTACGCGGAGTACCTCGTGGAGGTCTATGCTGCACCAGTAGGTATAAAAGGTGAGTTCCCACGAGCTGTTACCTTACTTGCAACCTGTACGCCGAGCGAAATGGAAGCTGTTTTTGATTATGAATACCTGTCGGGGGCTCATGATAAGGCAGTAATCAAGGAGGTTTCTGTGGCAGCTGAAAATGTGCTTGAAACATATCGTTTTCTACCCCCCCCCTATCCCATGGAGGCTTACGGCTCCGCCTATTCCGGTTTAAACTGGGCCGACGTAAATATTGCCTATGGGGCATTATTCCAAACCATAAACGAAGCCACGGCAAACTTTGCTCATCTATACGCTAAAGGCAGCGCCAAATGCAAGTTTCTCTCCAACTTGCTTAGCCGCTCAGTTCAAAATCTAGACACTTTTGGCTGCCCTTCACGCAAGAGCTTCAGAACGAGTACCAGCTGTAGTCTGCCCCGTCACCGGTTTTCCGACAAGAGTTGTGCGGCGCGTAACGCTCATTCTGTTTACGGGTGGCTGATGTTCCACATCAAAATGCCCTAAAGATAATTCACGCCATACAGGCACTTTTAATTCTGGGGTACAACTTTAATGTCATCCCACGTCTGTTTCAGCTGCATAAAACACAAATGAGCTGCTAGCTACGTATCAGTCGACTAGACATGTCAGCAAGAAAAGGTCGTCTCCCATACGAAGATGGACCCAGGGGAGGGTTCACTTTCCCTGATGGCGAGGCCGCCAGACATAAAAACAACGTCGCGGCGCCTGAAATTGACATCTGCTCGTAACCAATAGAAGTAACCAGTCCCGCATTCGATCCCAACCGAGTGTTGCTTCGCAGTGTGTTTTTTTATCGCGGAGGACAAGAGCAGGTGTGTCTCGGTCGGTTTTTACCCTGCACACGGATATCGGCCTCGGGTGGAATTTGGAGGATCGAAGATCGGGCCGATTGTACTAACGGAGCAGCATGTAACAGCGCTGACACAACACCTACCGCCCCTATGTCAAGCCCTCTGTGCCAACACATTATTCTTTAGGCATCAACGACGGATTCTGGATAAATAAGACGAGCAGTTGTAGGGTCGCCTGGATAATTCTAAGTCAACGAACACACATCAGTCTCAAGTTGCCTGAACTGCGTTACCTAAATAATATCATGCATATTGTTCAGATTCAGCTAGCGTTATACAATAGTGCTCTTACTGACGTCATGACGTATGCAATGTCTGCTTTGGCTTCAACCGATTTTATCGAACCGCAAGCGAGGTAAAGCAAGAAAATTCTCTTCCCCCAGCTCTATAAAGAGCTGAAAACTTTATTAATGTAAGCAACACCTACTCCTTGTTCTGCAATAAATTTGCTTTGAAAAGACCTCGCCAGCGTTCTTTTTATTTCACCCATTCCACTTTTCCTAAACACCCTTGTGCAAATACAAACTTCATTTTTGAGTTGGAAAGCAGTTGATTTGCGTTGATTTGCGATTTTGTCGAACCGCAAGCGAGGTAAAGCAAGAAAATTCTCTTCCCCCAGCTCTATAAAGAGCTGAAAACTTTATTAATGTAAGCAACACCTACTCCTTGTTCTGCAATAAATTTGCTTTGAAAAGACCTCGCCAGCGTTCTTTTTATTTCACCCATTCCACTTTTCCTAAACACACTTGTGCAAATACAAATTTCATTTTTGTGTTGGAAAGCAGTTGATTTGCGTTACTTACTAAACATAATTACGATCGTTCAGAACTAGCTCCGCAAGCTATGCAAAATGCGATGTCTTATGCGGAAGCTGCTTTATATATTTACTTAATCCATGGAGCAGAGTCCTTCTTGAGAAGCTAACCAGTAAACTTTGCAGCTAGTCAAGAAATTTATGGAACCCGAAAGTCCCTCACCGTACCCACAAGTGCCCGCCACCTGTCCCTATGCTGAGCCAACTCCATCCAGTCCCCATGACCCCCTCCAACTTCCTGAAGATCCACCTTAATATTATCCTCCCATCTACGTCTTGGTCTCCCCAATGGCCTCTTTCCCTCAGGCTTCCCCACCAACACCCTGTGCACGCCTCTATCCTCCCCAATACACGTTACATGCCCTGCCCATCTCATTCGTCTCGATTTTACCACCCGCACAATATTTGGTAAGGAGTACAGATGGTTCAGCTCCTCGTTATGCAGCTTCCTCCATTCCCCTGTCACCTCGTCCCTCTTAGCCCAAATACCCTCCTCAACACCCTATTCTCAAACACCCTCAGCCTGCGTTCCTCCCTCAATGTCAGCGACCAGGTTTCGCACCCATACAAAACTGCTTTATATTCTAAGAAGAATGAAAAGAGCGATATTGTGATGACACATTCGCGTCATGTTATTTATCCTACCACTAGATGGATCTGATTTTCAACTAACATTTTTCCATAAGAAGGCATGTTTCTATACAGACTTCATTACGCATTACGGATTCAAACACTAAACGCTCTGTTGACATCGGACCTGAAGTCTGCCCAGGTTCACCCATCCCATCGTTAAGGGAACGCTTCCTACTGAGGGGAGCCATCACTCATTGGACAGCACCGAGATATTGAAATTACAATTCCTACGCTACGAGACTGCGGACATAACAAGACAACTGGCCGAGCGGCAAGACACCGAAACCTCACTAATTAAGCTACATGTCGAACGTCATAAAGGAATTTATTAAGTTGGCTTAAGTATTAATTGGCGATCATTTTCTGCAAAGAGAGAATTAGGTCGAGCGCCAATACACGAATTTCTTCATTTGGCGCAATTCGTATTACGAAATGAAATGCAGCACAGATAATCTGAAGGACGAGAATCATCACTGTTTTTATGTGGTTTGTCGTGTCATGTTTTGAATAAACATTCGTAAGACATAACCTAATTGTGGCAGTCGCCCACTTGTCGTAGATTTGTAGCAAAGAAACATCCCTAAATGATGTGGAAGCGGTCATTTCTGCAAAAGTACAAGACAGCCTTTTCGACAAATATTTCCAAATTTCGCCGCTAGTATCTCTGGCGTCTTGCGTAATTGCAGGCGCCTGGCGACGAAAGTGGCAACTACTAAGAACTTGCCCAGGTTGCAGCCTGTCATATCAATAACGTTCTCCTGACTGCTTTTCGTCATGCCGAACTGGCCTAAGAGTTATAAATTAATGTATAAAACTAAATGTCGACAAACGTCTTTATTGAGTTGGAGCATGTCATATTTGGAGCCCATTTTCCGCACATTTAAGTTGAAATTTGAAATCATATATACGAAAATTACTTGTAGCACGTCATATTTCGAGACAATTTCCTTACAGCTAGGGTGCCAATGCACTTGAAGCGAGTGATGTTTGGGTCTATATTTAGAATAGATAGCCTGTAGGTCGCATTTCTTCACTAAGCGTGAGCCATGTTTCGAGTTTATGTACTGCACAGAGTCGTGTGCAAATACACGCATTTCAGAATTTTGTGCAAGGTAAGTTTAGACCCATATTCAGAACAGATAAGAAGTATGTCGTACGCCAATACACAAATTTCATCACTTGGAGTGAGATATGTTTCCAGGCCTTACTCGTCAGAGATAGGATGTGTCAAGCGTCACAACACTACTTCCTTCAGATGGAGTAAGTCATGTTTGTAGCCCATATTCAACACAGTTAAGTTGCAAGTCGTTCGTAATTATACGAATTTTATCACTTGTCGAAAGTCATGTTTCCATACTAACGTCTTTACAGTTTGGTTTTAGATAGATTGCCATTAAACGAATTTCATCACATGTAGCGACAAAAGTTTCGAGCCCATATTCAGCACATATAAGATGTAGGCCAAAAGAATAAACACCAGTTACTTCAGTAGGTGCAATTCTAGTTTTAGCCCCTTATTCAGTAGAGGTACGCAGGATGTCGATCGCATATAAACGAATTTCAACACTTGGCACAAGTCATGATCCAAGCCAATACACGGCAGAGATTGGCAGTAGGACGAGCACTCAGACACGAAACACTTGATTTGGTCCACGACAGATTGGAACTCATAGTGAGCACATATACGGTCAATGACCTGCACGGAAACAGTTGTTAATTGGAATGGAGCAAGTCATACTTCTATGCCTAACTCAGCACAAAGAAGACTCAAGCAGAGCTCCAATATGCGAAATAATTTAGTTGAAGAAATTTTTTTAACCCATATTCAATATAGATAGCTTTCAAGTCGAGAGACAATACACTTATTGTCGGGAGTCACGTATCGAGTTCATATTCAGCATAGACAGGGACAGTTCGAACGCTTTAACACTTATTTCTTGAATTTCGGACTTCATGCTTGTAGCAAAGAGATCAGCCGCATTTAGAACTACAGTACTAAAATTTATCACATTCAGGGAGTCAAGTTTTCTGCTCTCATTTATCACATATCGAGCGCCACAAACGTCTTTCTCGAGTTGGAGCAAGTCATATTTGAAGCCCCTTTTCCGTACATTTAAATTAAATTTCGAAATCATATATACGAACATCACTTGTAGCACGGCATACTTCGACATAAATTCCTTACAAATAGGGTGCCAATGCACTTGCAGTGAGTCAGGTTTCGGGTTTTTATACTTCCTTCATTTGGCGTAAGTCATGTTTGTAGCCCATCTTGAGAACAGTAAAGCTGCAAGTAGTTCGTAATTATGCGAATTTCATCACTTGTCCAAAGTTATGATTCCGGACTAACGTCTATACAGTTTGGATTTAGATAGAATGCCATTAAACGAATTTTATCATTTGTGGTACCAAATGTTTCGATCCAAATATCAGAACATAAAATTCATTTCAAACGAATAAACACATAATTGCTTCAGTAGGTGCAATTCACGTTTTAGTCCCTTATTCAGTAAAGCTAAGCTACGATGCGATCACATATAAACAAATTTCATCACTTGGGTTGAGTCATGATCCAAGCTCATACTTGGCAGGGATAGGCTGTAGGTCGAGCACTCAGACACGAAAAATGTAATTTGTACCAAGACATGTTTGGAGATCCAGAAACATCCCTAAATGGCGTGAAAGCGATCTTTTCAGCAAAATTACAGGACAGCCTTCTCGACAAATAGTTCCAACTTTCGCTGCTAGGACCTCTGGTGTCTTTGCATAAGTGGAGGCGCCTTGCAACGAAAGTGGGAACAACTAATAACTTGCCCATGTTGCGGCCTGTCATATTCATAACGTTCTCCTGACTGTGCTTTACGTCATGCCTAACTGGCCTAAGATACATATACTCAAACTAAATATCGAATCCCTATACACGTATTTCATCACTAAGCGCGAATCATGTTTGGAATTTATGTACTTCACAGAAGGCTGTCGATCGAGTGCAAATACACGAATTTCAGAATTTTCTGCAAGTGAAATTTAGACCCATATTCGGATCAGATAGGAAGTATGTCGAATGATAATGCACAAATTTCATCACTTGGAGTGAGACATATTTCCTGGCCTTATTCGTCAGAGATAGGTTGTATGTCAAGCGTTACAACACTACTTTCTTCAGTTGGAGTAAGTCATGTTTGTAGCCCATATTCAGCACAGTTAAGATGCAAGTCGTTCGTAATTATACGAATTTCATCACTTGTCGAAAGTCATGTTTCCATACTAACGTCTTTACAGTATGGTTTTGGATAGAATGCCTTTAAACGAATTTCATCACTTGTAGCGACAAATGTTTCGAGCCCATATTCAGCACATATAAGATGTAGGTCAAAAGAATAAACAGCAGTTGCTTCAGTAGGTGCAATTCTAGTTTTAGTCCCTTATTCAGATGAGGTACGCAGCATGTGGATCGCATATAAACGAATTTCATGACTTGGCACAAGTCATGATCCAAGCCAATACATGGCAGAGATTGGTTGTAGGACGAGCACTCAGACACGAAACATTTGATTTGGATCATGACATATTGGAACTCATAGTGAGCACATGTACGTTCAATGACCTGCACGGAAACAGTTGTTAATTCGAATGGAGCAAGTCATACTTCTAGGCCTAATTCAGCACATAGAAGACGTAAGAAGATCTCCAATATTCGAAATAATTGATTTGAAGCAATTTATTTTTTGAACCCATATTGAATACAGATAGCCTTGAAGTCGAGAGACAATACACTTATTGGCTGGAGTCACGTATCGTGTTCATATTCAGCATAGACAGAGACAGTTCTAGCGCTTTAACTCTTATTCCTTGAATTTCGTATATTATGTTTGTTGCAAAGAGATCAGCGGCATTTACCAAATTTTATCACATTCAGCGAGTCAAGTTTTCATCTCTCATTTATCACATATCGAGCGCCACAAACGTCTTTCTTGAGTTGGAGCAATTCATATTTGGAGCCCATTTTCCCCACATTTATGTTGAATGTCGAAATCATATACACGAACATCACTTGTAGCACGTAATATTTTAATACAATTTCCTTACAGCTAGGGTGCCAATGCACTTGGAGCGAGTAATGTTTCGGATCTATATTTAGAACGGGTAGTGTGTAGGTGGAAGGACAATACACGAATATCTTGAGTTGCCGCGTCATGTTTGTACAACATATTCAGGACAGACAGGCTGGTTTTCGAGAATAAATAAACGAATTTCATCATTTGGCACGAAAGGTGTTTTGATACATTATTCAGAATAGTTATGCTGCTGTTTAAGCTCCAAAGCATAAGTTATTTATTTTTGGCACAAGTATAAACACTATTAAGCTACACGTCGAAAGTCATAAAGGAATTTATTATGTTAGCTTAAGTATTAATTGGCGATCATTTTCTGCGGAGAGAGACTTAGGTCGAGCGCCAATACACGAATTTCTTCATTTGGCGCAATTCATATAAAGAAATGAAATGCAGCACAGATAATCAGAAGGACGAGAATCATTACTGAATTTATGTGGTTTGTCGCGTCATGATTTGTATACACATTCGTAAGACATAACCTAATTGTGGCAGTGTCCCCCTTCTCGTAGATTTGTAGCAAGAAACAGATCCCTAAATGGTGTGGAAGCGGTCATTTCTGCAAAAGTTCAGGACAGCTTTCTCGACAAATAGTTCCAACTTTCGCTGCTAGGATCTCTGGCGTCTTGCATAATTGCAGGCGCCTGGTGACGGAAGTGGGAACTACTAAGAACTTGCCCAGGTTGCAGCCTGTCTTATTAATAACGTTCTTGTGACTGCTTTTCTTCATGCCGAACTGTCCCAAGAGTTATATATTAATGTATGAAACTAAATGTCGACCAACGTCTTTATTTAGTTGGAGCAAGTCATATTTGGAGCCCATTTTCCGCACATTTAAAGTGAAATTCGAAATCATATATACGAAAATCACTTGTAGCACGTTATATTTCGAGACAATTTCCTTACAGCTAGGGTGCCAATGCACTTGAAGCGAGTGATATTTCGGGGTCTATATTTAGAATAGATAGCCTGTAGGTCGTATTTCATCACTAAGCGCGAGTCATGTTTCGAATTTATGTACTGAACAGATAGGCTGTTGGTCGAGTGCAAATACATGAATTTCAGAATTTTATGCAAGATAAGTTTAGACCAATATACAGAACAGACAAGAAGTATGTCGTATGCGAATGCACAAATTTCATCAGTTGGATTGAGACATTTTTCCAGGCCTTATTCGTCAGAGATTGGATGTATGTCAAGCGTCAAAACACTACTTCCTTCAGTTGGTGTAAGTCATGTTTGTAGCCCATATTCAGCACAGTTAAGCTGCAAGTCGTTCGTACGATTTTCATCACTTGTCGAAAGTCATGTTTCCATACTAAAGTCTTTACAGTTTGGTCTTAGATATAATGCCATTAAACGAACTTCATAACATGTAGCGACAAATGTTTCCAGCCCATATGCAGAACAAATAAGATGCAGGTCAAAAGAATAAAGACCAGTTGCTTCAGTAGGTGCAATTCTAGTTTTAGTCCCTTATTTAGTAGAGGTACGCAGTATGTCAATTGCATATAAACGAATTTTATCACTTGGCACAAGTCATGATCCAAGCCAATACATGGCAGAGATTGGCAGTAGGACGAACACTCAGACACGAAACATTTGATTTGGACCACGACAGATTGGAATTCATAGGGAGCACATATATGGTCAATGACCTGCACGGAAACAGTTAATTCGAATGGCGCATGTCATACTTCTAGGCATAATTCAGCACAAAAAAGACGTAAGCAGAGCTCCAATATGCGAAATAATTTAGTTAAAGCAATTTAGTTTGTAACTCATATTCAATATAGATAGCTTTCAAGTCGAGAGACAATACACTTATTGTCGCGAGTCACGTATGGAGTTCATATTCAGCACAGACAGAAGCAGTTCGAACGCTTTAACTCTTATTTCATGAATTTCGGATTTCATGCTTGTAGCAAAGAGATCAGCCGCATTTAGAACTAGAGTTCTAAAATTTTATCACATTCAGGGAGTCAAGTTTTCAGCTCTCATATATCACATATCGAGCGCCACAAACGTGTTTCTTGAGTTGGAGCATGTCATATTTGGAGCCCATTTTCCGTACATTTAAGTTAAATGTCGAAATCATATATACAAACATCACTTGTAGCACGTCATATTTCGAGATAAATTCCTCACAGCCAGGGTGCCACTGCATTAGGAGTGAGTCAGTTTTCGGGTTTCTATACTTCCTTCAGTTGGCCTAAGTCATGTTTGTAGCCCACCTTGAGAACAATAAAGCTGCAAGTAGTTCTTAATTATGCGAATTTTATCACTTGTCCAAAGTTGTGATTACAGACTAACGTTTATACAGTTTGAATTTAGATAGAATGCCATTAAACGAATTTCATCATTTGTGGTGCCAAATGCTTCGTTCCAAATTTCAACACATAAAATTTAGTTCGAACGAATAAACACATAATTGTTTCATTAGGTGCAATTCAAGTTTTATTCCCTTATTCAGTAAAGCTAGGCTGCGATGCGATCACATATAAACGAATTTCATCACTGGTTTGGGTCATGATCCAAGCTCATACTTGTCAGGGATAGGCTGTAGTTCGAGCACTCAGACACTAAAAATGTAATTTGTACCAAGACATGTTTGGAGATCCAGAAACAGATCCCTAAGTGGCGTGAAAACGATCATTTCAGAAAAATTACAGGACAGCCTTCTAGACAAATAGTTCCAACTTTCGCTGCTAGGATCTGTGGCGTTTTTGCATAAGTGGAGGCGCCTTGCAACGAAAGTGGGAACTACTAAGAACTTGCCCAGGTTGCGGCCTGTCATATTCATAAAGTATTCCTGACTGTGCTTTACGTCATGCCGAACTAGCCTAAGAATTATATACTTAAACTAAAAGTCGATTCCCTAAACACGTATTTCATCACTAAACGCGAATCATGTTTCGAGTTCATGTACTTCACAGATAGGTTGCTGATCGAGAGCAAATACACGAATTTCAGAATTTTGTGCACGTTAACTTTAGACCCACATGCGGAACAGACAGGAAGTATGTCGAATGATAATGCACAAATTTCATGACTTCGAGTGAGACATGTTTCCAGGCCTTATTCGTCAGAAATAGGATGTATGTCAAGCGTCACAACACTACTTCCTTCAGTTGAAGTAAGTCATGTTTGTAGCCCATATTCAGCACAGTTAAGCTGCAAGTTGTTCGTAATTATACGAATTTCATCACCTGTCGAAAGTCATGTTGTCATACTAACGTCTTTACAGTTTAGTTTTGGATAGAATGCCATTAAACGAATTTCGTCACTTGTAGCGACAAATGTTTCGAGCCCATATTCAGCACATATAAGATGTAGGTCAAAAGAATAAACACTATTTGCTTCTGTAATTGAAATTCTTGTTTTAGTCCCATATTAAGTAGAGGTACGCAGTATGTCGATCGCATATAAACGAATTTTATCACTAGGCACAAGTCATGATCCAAGCCAATACATGGCAGATATTGGCAGTAGGACGGGCATTCAGACACGTAACACTTGAATTGGACCATGAGATAATGGAACTCATAGTGACCACATATACGGTCAGTGATCTGCACGGAAACAGTTGTTAATTCGAATGGCGCAAGTCATACTTCTAGGCCTAATTCAGCACCATGAAGACGTAAGCGGAGCTCCAATATGCGAAATAATTTAGTTGAAGAAATTTAATTTTTTAACCCATATTCAAAATAGATAGCTTTGAAGTCGAGAGACAATACACTTATTGTCGGGAGTCACGTATGGATTTCACATTTAGCACCGACAGGGACAATTCAAACGCTTTAACTCTTATTTCTTGAATTTCGTATTTTATGATTGTAGCAAAGAGATCATCCGCATTTAGAACTACAGTACTAAAATTTTATCACATTCAGGGAGTCAAGGTTTCTGCTCTCATTTATCACATATAGAGCGCCACAAATGTCTTTCCTGAGTTGCAGCAAGTCATATTTGGAGCCTATTTTCCGTACATTTCATTTAAATGTCGAAATCATAAATACGACATCACTGGAAGCACGTCATAGTTCGAGTCAAATTCCTTACAGCCAGGGTGCCAATGCACTTGGAGTGAGTCTGGTTTCGGGTCTTTATACTTCCTTCAGTTGGCATAAGTCATGTTTGTAGCCCATCTTGAGAACAGTAAAGCTGCTAGTAGTTCGTAATTATGCGAATTTCATCACTTGCCCAAAGTTACGATTCCAGACTAACGTTTATACAGTTTGGATTTATATAGAATGCCATTAAACGAATTTCATCATTTGTGGTGCCAAATGTTGCGATTCAAATTTCGGCACATAAAAATCCGTTCAAACGAATAAACACATAATTGCTTCAGTAAGTGCAATTCAAATTTTAGTCCCTTATTCAGTAAAGCTACGCTGCGATGCGATCACATAGAAACGAATTTCATCACTTAGCTTGAGTCATTATCCAAGCTCGTACTTGGCATGGATAGGCTGTAGGTCGAGCACTCAGACACGAAAAATGTAATTTGTAACAAGACATGTTTGGAGATCCAGAAACAGATCCCTTAATGGCGTGAAAGCGATCATTTAAGCAAAGTTACAGGACATTCTTCTACAAATAGATCCAACTTTCGCTGATAGGATCTCTGGCGTCTTTGCATAAGTGGAGGCGCCTTGCAACGAAAGTGGGAGACTTGCCTAGGTTGCGGCCTGTCATATTCATAACGTTCTCCTGTCTGTGTTTTACGTCATGCCTAACTGGCCTAAGATTTATATACTCAAACTAAATGTCGATTCCCTAATCACGTATTTCATCACTAAGCGCGAATCATGTTTCGAATTCATGTACTTCACAGATAGGCTGCTGATGGAGTGCAAATACACGAATTTCAGAATTTTGTGTAAGTTAACTTTTGACCCATATTCGGAACAGATAGGAAGTATGTCGAATGGTAATGCACAAATTTCATCACTTGGAGTGAGACGTTTCCAGGCCTTATTATTCAGAGATAGGACGTATATGATGCGTCACTACTCTAATTCCTTCAGTTGGAGGAAGTCATTTTGTAGCCCATATTCAGCACAGTTAAGATGCATGTCGTTAGTAATTATACGAATTTCATCACTTGTCGTAAGTAATGTTTCGAGACTAATGTGCATAAGTTTGGCTATAGATACAATGCCATTAAACGAATTTCATTACTTCTAGCGAAAAATGTTTCGAGCCCATATTCAGCACATATAAGATGTAGGTTAAAGAATAAACATCAGTTGCTTCAGTAGGTGCAATTCTAGTTCTAGTCCCTTATTCAGAAGAGGTACGCAGCATGTGGATCGCATATAAGCAAATTTCATCACTTGGCACAAGGCATGATCCAATACATGGCAGAAATTGGTTGTAGGACGAGCACTCAGACACGAAACATTTGTTTTGGACCATGACATATTGGAACTCATAGTGAGCACATGAGCGTTCAATAACCTGCACGGAAACAGTTGTTAATTCGAATGGAGGAAGTCATACTTCTAGGCCCAATTCAGCACAGAGAAGACGTAAGAATAGCGAAACTATTCGAAATAATTTATTTGAAGCAATTTATTTTTTAACCCATATTCAATACACATATCCTTCAAGTCGAGAGATAATACACTTATTTGCGGATCTCACGTATCGAGTTCATATTCAGCACAGAGACAGTTCTAGCGCTTATCTCTTATTCCTCGAATTTCGTATGTCATGTTTGTAGCAAAGAGATCAACGGTATTTACTAAAATTTTATCACATTCAGGGAGTCAAGTATTCAGCTCTCATTTATCACATATCGAGCGCCACAAACGTCTTTCTTGAGTTGGAGCAATTCATATTTGGAGCCCATTTCCCCCATATTTATGTTGAATATCGAAATCATATACACGAACATCACTTGTTGCACGTCACATTTCGATACAATTTCCTTTCAGCTAGGGTGCCAATGCACTTGGAGCGAGTCATGTTTCGGGTCTATATTTAGAACGGATAGTGTTTAGGTCGAAGGACTATACACGATTATCATGAGTTGCCGCGTCATTTTTGTACACCATATTCAGGACACACAGGCTGCTATTCGAAACAAATAAACGAATTTCATCATTTGGCGCGAAATGTGTTTTGATTCTTAATTCAGCATACATATACTGCTCTTTGAGCTGCAAAATATAAATTATTTATTTTTGGCACAAGTAAGAACACTATTAAACTACATGTCAAACGTCATAAAGGAATTTATTAAGATGGCTTAAGTATTAAATGGCGGTCATTTTCTGCAGATATTGACTTAGGTCGAGTGCCAATACACAAGTTTCTTCATTTGGCGCAATTCATATTACGATATGAAATGCAACACAAATAATCTTAAGGGCGAAAGGACAGATAATCTGAAGGACGAAAATGATTACTTTTTTATGAGGTTTGTCGCGTCATGTTTTGAATAAACTTTCGTAAGACAAAATGCAATTGTGGCAGTCGCCCCCTTATCGTAGATTTGCAGCAAGAAACAGATCCCTAAATGGTGTGGAAGCGGTCATTTATGCATAAGTACAGGAGAGTCTTCTCGACAAATAGTTCCAACTTACGCCGCTAGGATTTCAGGCGTCTTGCATAATTGGAGGCGCCTGGCGACGAAAGTAGGAACTACTAAAAAATTGTCCAGGTTGCACCATGTCATATTAATAACGTTCTCCTGGCTGCTTTTGGTCATGTCGAACTGGCCTAAGAGTTATATACTAATGTATGAAATTAAATGTCGACGAACGTCTTGATTGAGTTGGAGCAAGTCATACTAGGAGCCCATTTTCCGCGCAGTCAAGTTGAATGTCGAAATCATATATACGAACATCACTTGCAGCAAGAGACAATTCGAGACAATTTCTTCACAGTTAGGGTGCCAGTGCACATGGAGCGAGTCATGTTTCCGGTCTGGATTTTGAAGGGATAGTATGCAGGTCGAAGGACTACACACGAATATTTTCAGTTGCCGCGTCAAGTTTGTACACCATATTCGGGACAGTGAGGTTGCTTCTAGAGAACAAATAAACTAATTTCATCTTTCGGAACGAAAGGCATTCTGATTCTTTATTCAGCATAGATTTGCTGCAGTTTGAGCACAAAAGTGCCAATTATTTCATTTGGCACAAGTTTCAACACTATTAATCTACATGTCGAACGTCATAAAGGACTTTTTGAAGTTTTCTCAAGTAATAATTGGAGATCATCATCTTCAAAGATAGACTTAGGTCGATCGCCAATACACGAATTTCTTCAGTTGGCGCAATACATATTACGAAATGAAATGCAGCACAGATAATCTTAAGGGCGAGAATAATTACTCTTTTTATGTGGTTTGTCGCAAACCATGTAACAGATAACTTTATTGTGGGTGTCGCTCACTTGCCGTAGATTTCTAGCAAGAAACAGATCCGTAAATGGCATAGAAGCGGTCATTTCTGCAAAATTACAGGACAGCCTTCTCGACAAATAGTTCGAATGTTCGCCACTAGGATCTCTGGCGTCTTTGCGTACTTGGAGACGCCTGACGACGAAAGTGGGAACTATTAAGAACTTGCCCACGTTGCAGCGTGTCATATCAATAACATTCTCCTGACTGGTCTTTCCTTCATGCCTACCAGTCCTAACAGTTAAATACTAATTAATGAACATAAATGTCGAGGCCCTATACACGAGTTTCATCACAGCGCGAGTCATGTTTCGAGCTCTAATACTGTACAGATAGGCTGTGGGTTTAGTGCAAATAAACGAATTTCAGAATAATGAGCAAGTTATGTTTAGACCCATAATCACAACAGATAAGAAGTATGTCGAATGCCATTACACAAATTTCATCACTTGGAGTGAGACATGTTTCCACGCCTTATTCGAAACAGATAGGCTGTATGCCAAGCGTCAAAACACTACTTCCTTCAGTAGCAGAAAGTCATGTTTTTAGCTCATCTTTACACCATTTAAGTTGTTAGTCGTTCGTAATTATACGAATTTCATCACTTGTCGAAAGTAATGTTTCCAGACTAACGTCTGTCACTTTGGATTTAGATGGAATGTCATTAAACAAGTTTCATCATTTATTGCACCAAATGTTTCAACCACATATTCAGTACATATAAAATGCAGTTAAAAAAATACATAATTGCTTCAGTAGGTGCAATTCAAGTTTTAGTCCCTTATTCAGTACAGTAAAATGCCATTAAACAAATTTAAACATTTGTAGAGCCAAACGTTTCGAGACCATATTCTGCACATACGAGGTGTAGGTCAAAAGAATAAACACCAGTTGCTTCAGTAGGTGCAATTCTAGTTTCAGTCCCTTATTCAGTTCAGCTACGCAGCATGTCTATGGCATATAAATGAATTTCTTCATTAGGAACAAGTCATTATCCAAGCCAATACTTGGCAGAGATTGGCTGTATGACAAGCACTCAGACACGAAAAACTTGTTTTGGACCAAGACATAATTGGAGCCCTTTGTGAGCTCAGGTACGGTCAATGAGCAGCTCCTAAACAGTTGTTAATTAAAATGGCACAAATCATACTTCTAGGACTAATTCAGCACAGAGAAGACGAAAGTCGAGCTCCAATATGCGAAATAATTTAGTTGAAGCAATTAATTCTTTTAACCCATATTCAATACAGAAAGCCTTCAAAACGAGAGACAATACACTTATTGGCGGGAGTTTACATTCAGCACACACAGAGACAGTTCGAGCGCTTTAACTCCTTGAATTTCGTTAGTCATGTTCGTAGCAAATAGATCAGCCGCATTTAGAATAACAGTAAATGAATTTTATCACATGCAGCGAGTCATGTTTTCAGCTCTCATGAATCACATAACGAACGCCACAAACGTCTTTCTTTAGTTGGAGCAATTCATATTAGGAGCCCATTTTCCGCACAGTTAAGTTGATTGTCGAAATCATATATACGAACATTACTTGTAGCACGTCATATTTCGAGACAATTTCTTCACAGCGCGGGTGCCAGTGCACATTGAGCGAGTTATGTTTCCGGTCTGTGTTTAGTACAGATAGTCTGTAGGTGGAAGGACTATACACGAATATCTTCAGTTGCCGCGTCATGTTTGTACACCATATTCAGGACAGAGGCTGCGTTTATAGAACAAATGAACGAATTTCGTCATTTTATTTGATTCTTTATTCGGCATAGTTTTGTAGCAAGAAACAGATCCCTAAATGACGTAGAAGCGGTCATTTCTTCAAACCTACAAGACAGCCTTCTCGACAAATAGTTCCAACTTTCGCCACTAGGATCTCTGGCGTCTTTGCGTCCTTGGAGACGCCTAGCGACGAAAGTGGGAACTACTAAGAACTTGCCCAGGATGCAGCATGTCATATCCATAACGTTCTTCTGAATGGGCTTTCCTACATGACTATCAGGCCTAAGAGTTATTATGTACACTAACTAATAAACCTAAATGTCGAGCCCCTATACACGTGTTTCATCACAGCGCGAGTCATGTTTCGAGCCCTAATACTGCACAGATAGGCTTTGGGACGAGTGCAAATGCACGAATTTCAGACTTATGAGCAAGTTATATTTAGACCCATAATCACAACAGATAAGAAGTATGTCGAATGCCAATACACATATTTCATCACTTGGATTGAGACATTTTTCCACACCTTATTCGTAGCGGATGGACTGTAGGTCAAGCGTCAAAACACTACTTCCTTCAGTTGCAGTAAAGCATGTTTTTAGCTTATCTTCACAACAGTTAAGTCGCAAGTTGTTCGTTATACGAATTTCATCACTTGTCGAAAGTAATATTTCCAGACTAACGTCTGTCAGTTTGGATGTAGATGGAATGCCATTAAACAATTTTCGTAATTTGTTGCGTCAAAGGTTTCAACCACATATTCAGCACATAAAATGCAGTTGAAAAGAATAAACACATAATTCCTTCAGTTGGTGCATTTCAAGTTTTATTCCCTTATTCAGTACAGTTACGCTGCTTGTCGATTGAATATAAACGAATTTCATCACTATGTTTGAGTCATGATTCAAGCCCATACTTGGCAGAGATAGGCTGTAGGTTGAGCACTCAGACACGAAACACTTAGTTTGTACACTCTGTTCAACAAAAAACAAGCGGCCTGTTATTTCGTACGTCCCGCTCAGGCAGTCACGTTACGTACATTTGCCACCATTATTCGAGTCGTTTTAATTTCACTATATTTGTAAATTCGTGGCGTTTCTCTGTCTCCCGTTTACTATTATCAATCTTAATTTGAAGTTGAAACATGAATTAAAAGTCATTAATTTTACATTACTTATCACTGATGTATGTTGCGTAAGGGTGGTTGTTTGTCGCAGTCGAAGGTAGCCGAGCGTGTTAAGGCGTGATGGCAATACTCTTCGGAAACAATCAATATTGGTTCGCATCCCAGTGTCAGCAAGTAATTTTTTTGGTTGTGTTTTATACTCACACTCAATTAATTTATGCAGTAACGATTCTATTACCTAATTAATTATTTAATTGTATTAATGAAAAGTTATCTCTGCTCCATTTGACTGCAACAAACAAAAACACTTTCGCAACATACATCTGTGGTAAGAAAGTTAGCAAGCCACACTCCTCGGAAAATTAATGACCTGTAGTTCACGTTTTAACCTCAAATTAAACGAATGTATTGGCGTCTTTGCTTAATATAAACACGGCGCTTTTGATTGTAATGAATGGAGGATAGAGGAACACCACTAACTCACAAATATGGGGAAACTGAAACGACTCGCATTATGATGTCAACTGTACGTCACATGTCTTCCAGTTCAGGACTTACAAAATTTCAGGCCGGTTGATTTTCGTTGAACAGAGGGTACCAAGACATTTTTGGAGATCCAAGAACAGATCCCTAAATGGCGTTGATGCTGTCTTTTCTGCAAAATTACTGGACAGCCTTCTCGACCAATAGTTCCAACATTCGCTGCTAGGATTTCTGGCGTCTTTGCATGAGTGAAGGCACCTGGCGACAAAAGTGGGAACTATTAAGAACTTACCCAGGTCATGCCGAACTCGCCTAAGAGTTATATACTAATGAATGAAACTAAATGTCGAGCCCCTATACACGTATTTCATCACTAAGCGAGAGTGATGTTTGGAATTCATGTATTGCACAGATAGGCTGTTGGTCGAGTGCAAATACACGAATTTCAGAATTTCGTGCAAGGTATGTTTAGATCCATATTCAGAACAGATAAGAAGTATGTCGAATGCATATACACAAATTTAATCACTTGGAGTGAGTCATGTTTCCAGGCCTTATTCGTCGCAAATGGTCTGTGTGTTAATTGTCAAAGCACTACTTCCTTCAGTTAGAGAGAGACAAGTCTGTAGCCCATATTGAGCACAGTTAAGCTGCAAATCGTTCGTAATTATACGAATTTCATCACTTGTCCAAAGCCACGTTTGCAGATTAACGAGTTTCCAGACTAACGACTATGCAGTTTGTTTTTAGATAGAATGTCATTAAACGAATTTCATCATTTGTAGCGCCAAACGTTTCGAGACTATATTCTGCACATATAAGGTGTAGGTCAGAGAATAAACACCAGTTGCTTCAGTAGGTGCAATTCTAGTTTCGGTCCCTTATTCAGTTAAACTACGCAGCATGTCTATCGCATATAAACGAATTTCGTCACTAGGCACAAGTCATGATCCAAGCCAATACTTAGAAGAGATCGGTTGTAGGACAAGCAATCAGATACGAAAAACTTGATTTGGACCAAGACGTAATTGGAGCACATTGTGAGCTCAGGTACGGTCAATAAGCAGCGCATAAACAATTGTTAATTAAAATGGCAGAAAACTTACTTCTATGCCTAATTAAGCACAGAGAATACGATATTCGATCTCCAATATGCGATATAATTTAGTTGTAGCAATTAATTCTTTTAACCCATATTCAATACAGATATCCTTCAAGTCGAGACAATACACTTATTGGCGGGAGTTTATATTCAGCACACAGAGACAGTTCGAGCGCTTTAAGTCCTTGAATTTGGTATGTCATGTTCGTAGCAAATAGAAGAGCCGCTTTTAGAATTACAGTGATTTTATTTTATCACATGCAGCGCGTCATGATTTCAGCTCTCATTAATCACATATCGAGCGCCACAAACGTCTTGGAGCAAGTCATATCAGGAGCCCATTTTCTGAACAGTTAAGTTGTATGTCGAAATCATATGTACGAACATCAATTGTAGCACGTCAAATTACGAGACAATTTCTTCACAGCTTGGGCTCCAGTGCACATCGAGCGAGTTATGTTTCCGGTCTGTGTTTAGGACAGATAGTCTGTAGTTCGAAGGACTATACACGAATATATTCAGTTGCCTCGTCATGTTTTTACACCATACTCAGGAAAGAGGCTGCTTTTAGAGAACAAATAAACGAATTTCATTATTTGATGCGAAAGGCGTTTTGATTCTTTATTCAGCATAGATTTGCCACAGTTTGAGCACAAAGGTACCAATTATTTCATTTGGTACAATTATTGACACTATTAAGCTACATGTCGAATGTCATAAAGACCTTATTAAGTTGGCTCAAGTAATAATTAGAGATCATTATCTTCAAAGATAGACTTAGGTCGAGCGCTAATACACGAATTTCTTCAGTTGGCGCAATTCATATTATTAAATGAAATGCAGCACAGATAATCTTAAGGGCGAGAATAATCACTCTTTTTACATGGTTTGTCGCAAGTCATGTAACAGATAACAGTTGTGGGTGTCGCCCACTTGTCGTAGATTTGTAGCAAGAAACAGATCACTAAATGGCGTAGAAACGGTCATTTCTTCAAACTTACAGGACAGCCTTCTCGACAAATAGCTCCAACTTTCGCCACTAGGATCTCTGGCGTCTTTGCGTACTTGGAGACGCCTGGCGACGAAAGTTTGAACTACTAATATCTTGCCCAAGTTGCAGCGTGTCATATCCATAACGTCTTCTGACTGGGTTTTCCTACATGACTGACAGGCCTAAGAATTATTTATACTAATTAACGGTCTGCAGTATATGAGCTCGATACACGTCACGCGCTAAGTAATGAAATACGTATATACGCGAAAGTCATTTAGTTTCATTCATATAGCTCTAAGGTCAGTTAGGCATGAACAATAGCCCATACAAGAGACCGTAACGGATTTGGTACTCTGGTATCTGGGCAAGTTCTTAGTGGTTCCCACTTTCGTCGGCACGTGCCTCTACTTTTGTAAAGACGCCAGAGAACTTAGCGGCAAAAAGTAGAACTATTTGTCGAAAGTTTGTCATGTAATTTTGCAGAAATGACGGTTTCCTCGCCATTTATGTGTATATTTCTTGCTAAAATCTACACGTGATCGACGGTAACCGTTACGGAAAGTCATTTAGTTTCATTCATTAGTATATAGCTCTAAGTTCAGTTAGGCATGAACAATAGCCCATACAGGAGACCGTTACGGATCTAGTACTATGCATCCTGGCAAGTTCTTAGTGTTTACAGCTATCGTCGCCAGGTGCCTCTGCGTCTGCAAAGTCGCCAGAGAACCTAGCTACAAAAAGTGGAACTATTTGTCGAAGGTTTGCCATGTAATTTTGCAGAAATGACAGCTTCCTCGACATTTATGTCCATGTTTCTTGCCACAAATCTACGACAAGTGATCGACGATGACATTGAGGTTATGTTAGGAATACGTTATCACAACATGTCTTGCGATGAAGGTCTCTTGAAGTTCGACATACAGATTATGTAAACTACGATCGATCTCCTAATATGAATTGCGCCAACTGAACAAATTCGTGTATTGGCGTTCCAACTACAGTCTAACTTTGCATAAATAGATTCAGAATTAGACTTGAGCCAAACTTCCTGACGCACGACGTGAATCGTTATTGTGTTGATAAATGACTCTAAAAATATATAAGCTCGACATGCCGCCACGAATATGTGACTAAAACACGACTTGCACCAACTAAATCTATTCTGTACTAAAAATAGTTTCGAAACTTTTCGCGCTAAAATTGTTGAAACCTGTTTAACGGCAACTCTCTACCACTTAACTGCATAGAAAACTGTCAGGATCAAGACTTTGACAAGTGATGAATTTCGTATAATTACGAACAACTTGCAACTTAATTGTGCTGAATATGGGCTACCTAAAAGAGTACGCGTTAAGCGCTTGACGTACAGTCATACTGTGACAAAGCCTGTTAACATGACTAACTGCAAGAGATGAAATTCGTGTATTGGCAATAGACATACTACTTATCTCTTCTGAATATGGGTTTAAACATAACATGCGACAAATCAAGAAATTTGTGTGTTTACGCTTGTCTTACTGTCTGTCTGTATGGAATATGGATCGTAAACATGACTCACAAAAGAGATGAGTTTGTCATGCAACCTATCGGTAATCAAAACAGCCTACGTACATGAATTCCCCCAACCGAAGATTTTCATGTATTGACGCTCGAAATACAGCCTGTTTTCTCAGTACATGAACTCCATACGTAATGAATTACGTGTATACGGGACCGACATTTAGGATCATTCATTATTGTATATCTATAAGTCCATTTAGACATGAACAATATCGCAGACCTGATACCGTTATGGATCTAGTACACTGTATCCTGGGCACGTTCTTAGTGTTTCCCAATCTCGTCGCCAGGTGCCTCTAGGTTTGCAAAGACGCCAGAGAACCTAGCGGCAAAAATTGGAACTATTTGTCGAAAGTTTGTCATGTAATGTTGCAGAAATGACCGCTTTCTCGCCATTTATGTAAATGTTTCTTGCCACAAATGTACGACAAGTGATAGACGGTGACAATGAATTTATCAGTTAGGAGTATGTTTTCAAAAAAAGACTTGCGACAACCCGTTATGAAAGAGTACTGAAGTTCGACCCTTTGATTTCGTAATGTGGATTGCGCCAACTGGAGTTATTCATGTATTGGCGATCGAACTACAGTATATCTTTGCAGAAAATGGTCGAGAATTATGACTTCAGCCAACTTAATATGATCTTTTCTGATTTTCCCCATGAAGGATTATTGTGTTGATAAATGACTCTAAACATATATGCCCTCGCAATGCAGTCTAGGTGTACTGAATAAGTGACTAAAAAGTGACATGCAACAACTCTGCTAAAATTCTCTCGAAACTATTCGTGATAAATGTGTTGAAATCTGTTTAATGGCAATCTACAAGCACACTGCATACAATATATTCAGGGTGTAGACTTTTAACAAGTGATGAAATTCATATAATTGCGAACTACTTGCACCTTAACTGTGCTGAATATGGGTTACAAAATTGATTTAATCCAAATGAAAGGGTACGTGTTAAGCCTTTGATATACAACAATTCTGTGACAAATCCTGTTAACATGACTCACTGCAAGTGATGAAGTTCGTGTATTGTTATTCGACATACATCTTACCTCTTCTGAATATGGGTTTAAACATACCTTTAGCCAAATGAAGAAATTTGTATGTTTCGTTTGGCTTACTGTCTATCCGTATTGAACAGGGACTGGAATCATGGCTCGCAAAGGGAGATGAAATAATTTCTTACAGCTTGACATGCAAGTCATCGTCAATCAAAGAAGGATCCGTACATGATTTCGGCCAACTGAAGTTTTTCGTGTATTAACGGTCAGCATACAGCCTATTTGTTCAGTATATGAGCTCGATACACGTCTCGCGCTAAGTAATGAAATACGTATATACGCGAAAGTCACTGAGTTTCATTCATATAGCTCTAAGGTCAGTTAGGCATAAACAATAGCCCATACAGGGAACCGTTACGGATTTGGTACTCTGGTTCCTGGGCAAGTTCTTAGTGGTTCCCACTTTCGTCGCCAGTTGCCTCTACTTCTGCAAAGACGCCAGAGAACCTAGTGGCAAAAAGTAGAACTATTTGTCGAAAGTTTGCCTTGTACATTTGCAGAAATGACGGCTTCCTCGCCATTTATGTGTATATTTCTTGCTACAAATCTACACGTGATCGACGGTAACCGTTACGGAAAGTCATTTAGTTTCATTCATTAGTATATAGCTCTAAGTTCAGTTAGGCATGAACAATAGCCCACACAGGAGACCGTTACGGATCTAGTACTATGCATCCTGGCAAGTTCTTAGTGTTTACAGCTATCGTCGCCAGGTGCCTCTGCTTCTGCAAAGACGCCAGAGAACCTAGTGGCAAAAATTGGAACTATTTGTAGAAAGATTGTCATGTAATGTTGCAGAAATGACCGCTTTTACGCCATTTATGTAAATATTTCTTGCCACAAATGTACGACAAGTGATAGACGGTGACAATGAATTTATCAGTTAGGAGTATGTTTTCTAAAAAAGACTTGCGACAACTCGTTATGAAAGAAAACTGAAGTTCGACCCTTTGATTTCGTAATGTGGATTGCGCCAACTGGAGAAATTCATGTATTGGCGATCGAACTACAGTATATCTTTGCAGAAAATGATCGAGATTTATGACTTCAGCCAACTTAATATGAACTTTTCTGATTTTCTACATGAAGTTTTATTGTGTTGATAAATGACTGTAAACATATATGCGCACGAAATGCAGTCTAGGTGTACTGAATAAGTGACTAAAAAGTGACTTGCACCAACTCTGCTAAAATTCTCTCGAAACTATTCGTGATTAATGTGTTGAAATCTGTTTAATGTCAATCTACAAGCACACTGCATTGTATGTAGTCAGGGTCTAGACTTTAACAAGTGATAAAATTCATATAATTGCGAACAACTTGCACCTTAACTGTGCTGAATATGGGCTATAAAAATGATTTAATCCACCTCAAAGAGTAGGTGTTAAGCGTTTGACATACAACAATTCTGTGACACAGCCTGTTAACATGACTCACTGCAAGTGATGAAATTCGTGTATTGTCATTCGACATACATCTTACCTCTTCTGAATATGGGTTTAAAAATAACTTGAGCCAAATCAAGAAATTTGTTAGTTTCGTTTTGCTTACTGTCTATCTGCATTGAACATGGACTGGAATCATGACTCGCAAATGGAGATGAAATAATTGTTTTACAGCTTGACATGCAACTCATCGTTAATCAAAAGAGGATCCGTACATGATTTCGGCCAACTGTAGTTTTTCGTGTACTAACGGTCTGCATACAGCCAATTTGTTCAGTATATGTGCTCGATACACGTCTCGCGCTAAGTAATGAAATACGTATATACGCGAAAGTCATTTAGTTTCATTCATATAGCTCTAAGGTCAGTTAGGCATGAACAATAGCCCATACAGGAGACCGGTACGGATCTGGTACTCTGGTTCCTGGGCAAGTTCTTAGTGGTTCACACTTTCGTCGCCAGGTGCCTCTACTTCTGCAAAGACGCCAGAGAACCTAGTGGCAAAAAGTAGAACTATTTGTCGAAAGTTTGTCAGTGTAATTTTGTAGAAGTGACAGCTTCCTCGCGAATTACGTGTATATTTCTTGCTACAAATCTACACGTGATCGACGGTAACCGTTACGGAAAGTCATTTAGTTTCATTCATTAATATATAGCTCTAAGTTTAGTTAGGCATGAACAATAGCCCATACAGGAGACCTTTACGGATCTAGTACTCTGCATCATGGCAGTTCTTAGAGTTTGCAACTATCGTCGCCAGGTGCCTCTGCGTCTGCAAAGTCGCCAGAAATCCTAGGGGAAAAAAGTGGAATTATTTGTCGAAGGTTAGTCATGTAATTTTGCAGAAATGACTGCTTCCTCGCCATTTATGTCCATGTTTCTTGCCACAAATCTACTACAAGTGATCGACGATGACATTGAGGTTATGTTAAGAATACGTTTTCACAACATGTCTTGCGATGAAGTTCTCTTGATGTTCGACATACAGATTATCTAAACTTCGATTGATCTCGTAATATGAATTGCTTCAACTGAACAAATTCGTGTATTGGCGTTCGAACTACATTCTAACTTTGAATAAAATGATTGAGAATTAGACTTGAGCCAACCTTTTTGACGCACGACATGAAGATTTATTGTGTTGATAAATAACTCTAAACATATATCGCTCGACAAGCAGCCATGAATAAGTAACTAAAACACGACTTGCACCAACTAAAACTATTCTGTACTGAAAATAGTTTCGAAACTGTTCGCGCTAAGAGTGTTGAAACCTGTTTAACGGCAACTCTATACCACTTAAGTGCATAGAAAATTGTCAGGAACAAGACTTTGACAAGTGATGAATTTCATATAATTACGAACAACTTGCGACTTAACTGTGCTGAATATGGGCTACAAACATGATTTTATCCACCTAAAAGAGTACGCGTTAAGCGCTTGACATAAGTCAATCTGTGACAAAGCCTCTTAACATGTCTAACTGCAAGAGAAGAAATTCGTGTATTGGCATTCGGCATACATCTCATCTGTTCTGAATATGGGTTTAAACATAACATGCCCCAAATCCAGAAATTTGTGTGTTTACGCTTATCTTACTGTCTATCTGTATGGAATATGGATCGTAAACATGACTCACAAAAGAGATGAGCTTGTCATGCAACCCATCGGTAATCAAAACAGCTTCCGTACATGAATTCGCCCTACCGAAGATTTTCATGTATTGACGCTCGATATACAGCCTGTTTTCTCAGCATATGAACTCCATACGTAATGAATTACGTGTATGCGGGACCGACATTTAGGATCATTCATTAGTATATATCTATAAGTCCAGTTAGGCATGAACAATATCGCAGACCTGATACCGTTATGGATCTAGTACACTGTATCCTGGGCAAGTTCTTAGTGTTTCCCACTCTCGTCGCCAGGTGCCTCTACCTCTGCAAAGACGCCAGAGAACCTAGCGGCAAAAATTGGAACTATTTGTCGAAAGTTTGTCATGTAATGTTGCAGAAACGACCGCTTTCTCGCCGTTTATGTAAATGTTTCTTGCCAGAAATGTACGACAAGTGATAGACGGTGACAAAGAATTTATCAGTTAGGAGTATGTTTTCAAAAAAAGACTTGCGACAACCCGTTATGAAAGAGTACTGAAGTTCGACCCTTTGATTTCGTAATGTGGATTGCGCCAACTGGAGATAATCATGTATTGGCGATCGGACTACAGTATATCTTTGCAGAAGATGATCGAGAATTATGACTTCAGCCAACTTAATATGATCTTTTCTGATTTCCCACATGAAGCTTTATTTTGTTGATAAATGATTCTAAACATATATGCCCTCGAAATGCAGTCTAGGTGTACTGAATAAGTGACTAAAAAGTGACTTGCAAAACTCTGCTAAAATTCTCTCGAAACCATTCGTGATAAATGTGTTGAAATCTGTTTAAAGCCAATCTACAACCACACTGCATAGAATATATTAAGGGTGTAGACTTTTAACAAGTGATGAAATTTATATAATTGCGAAATACTTGCACCTTAACTGTGCTGAATATGGGCTACAAAAATGATTTAATCCACCTCAAAGATTACGTGTTAATCCTTTGTCATACAACAGTTCTGTGACAAAGACTGTTAACATGACTCACTGCAAGTGATGAAATTCGTATATTGTCATTCGACATACATCTTACCTATTCTGAATATGGGTTTAAACATAACTTGAGCCAAGTGAAGAAATTTGTTTGTTTCGTTTGGCTTACTGTCTATCTGTATTGAACATGGACTGGAATCATGACTCGCAAATGGAGATGAAATAATTGTCTTACAGCTTGACATGCAAATTATCGTTAATCAAAACAGGATCCGTACATGATTTCGGCCAAATGAATTTTTTCGTGTATTAACGGTCAGCATACAGCCTGTTTGTTCAGTATATGAGCTCGATACACGTCTCGCGCTAAGTAATGAAATACGTATATACGCGTAAGTCATATATTTTCATTCATATAGCTCTAAGGTCAGTTAGGCAAGAACAATAGCCCATACAGGAGACCGTTACGGATTTGGTACTCTGGTTCCTGGGCAAGTTCTTTGTGGTTCCCACTTTCGTCGCCAGGTGCCTCTACTTCTGCAAAGACGCCAGAGAACCTAGCGGCAAAAAGTAGAACTATTTGTCGAAAGTTTGTCATGTAATTTTGCAGAAATGACGGCTTCCTCGCCATTTATGTGTATATTCCTTGCTACAAATCTACACGTGATCGACGGTAACCGTTACGGAAAGTCATTTAGTTTCATTCATTAGTATATAGCTCTAAGTTCAGTTAGGCATGAACAATAGCCCATACAGGAGACCGTTACGGATCTAGTACTCTGCATCCTGGCAAGTTCTTAGTGTTTACAGCTATCGTCGCCAGGTGCCTCTGCGACTGCAAAGTCGCCAGAGAACCTAGCTTCAAAAATGGAACTATTTGTCGAAGGTTTGTCATGTAATTTTGCAGAAATGACCGCTTCCTCGCCATTTATGTCCATGTTTCTTGCCACAAATCTACGACAAGTGATCGACGATGACATTGAGGTTATGTTAGGAATACGTTATCACAACATGTCTTGCGATGCAGGTCTCTTGATTTTCGACATACAGATTATGTAAACTACGATCGATCTCGTAATATGAATTGCGCCAACTGAACAAATTGGTGTACTGGCGTTCCAACTACAGTCTAACTTTGCATTAAATGATTGAGAATTAGACTTGAACCAAACTTCCTGACGCACGACATGAAGTTTTATTGTGTTGATAAATGACTCTAAACTTATATTCGCTCGACATGCAGCCACGAATATGTGACTAAAACACGACTTGCACAAACTAAAACTATTCTGTGCTGAAAACAGTTTCGAAACTTTTCGCTCAAAGAGTGTTGAATCCTGATTAACGGCTACTCTCTACCACTTAACTGCATAGAAAATTGTCAGGATCAAGACTTTGACAAGTGATGATTTTCGTATAATTACAAAAATCTTGCACCTTAACTATGCTGAATATGGACTAAATGCATGATTAAATCCACCTAAAGGAGTACGTTCTAAGGGCATGACATCGGCATTCTGTGAAAAAGCTGTAAACATGACTAACTGCAAGCGATGAAATTCGTGTATTGGCATTCGACATACATCTTATCTCTTCTGAATATGAGTTTAAACACAACATGCGCCAAATCAAGAAATTTGTGTTTTTACGCTTGGCTTACTGTTAACATGACTAACTGCAAGTGATGAAATTCGTGTTTTTACATTCGACATACATCTTATCTGTTCTGAATAAGGGTTTAAACATAACTTTTGAAAAATGAAATTTGTGTGTTTAAGATTGGCTTTCTGTCTATCAGATTGGAATATGGACTGAAATGTGACACGCAAATAAGGATAAAATAATTTTTAAGGAGCTTGACATGCAACTCACCGACATTCAAATCACCCTCAGTACATGAGTTCGGCCAAATGAAGTTGTTGGTGTATTAGCGCTCTAAGTACAGCATCGTTCTTCAGTATATGAGCTCCATACACGTCTCGCGCTAAGTAATGAAATACGTTTATACGGGACAGACATTTAGATTCATAGTATATAGCTCTAAAGCCAGTAATGCATTAAACAATAACCAAGACCGGATACCGTTATGGATCTAGTACACCGCATTCTGGGCAAGTTCTCAGTGTTTACATCTATCGTCGCCAGGTGCCTCTGCGTCTGCAAAGTTGCCAGAGAACCTAGCGGCAAAAAGTGGAAAGATTTGTCAAAGGTCTGTCATGTAATTTTGCAGAAATGACTGCTTCCTCGCCATTTATTTCCATGTTTCTTGCCACAAATCTACGACAAGTGATCGACGATGACATTGAGGTTATGTTAGGAATAAGTTTTCACAACATGTCTTGCGATAAATGTCTCTTGATGTTCGACATACAGATTATATAAACTACGATTGATCTCGTAATATGAATTGCGCCAACTGAAAAAATTCGTGTATTGACGTTCCAGCTACAGTCTAAGTTTGCATAAAATGATTGAGAATTAGACTTGAGCCAAACATTCTGACACAAGACATGAAGCTTTATTGTGTTGATAAATGACTAAACATATATGCGCTTGACATGCAGCAATGAATAAGTGACTAAAACACGACTTGCACCAAATAAAACTATTCTGTGCTGAAAATAGTTTCAAAAATTTTGCGCTAAAAGTGTTGAAACCTATTTAACGGCAACTCTCTACCACTTAACTACATAGAAAATAGTCAGGATCAAGACTTTGACAAGTGATGAATTTCGTATAATTACGAATAGCTTGCACCTTAAATGTGCCGAATATGGGCTACAAACATGATGTAATCCACCTAAAAGAGTACGCGTTAAGCGCTTGGCCTACAGTCATTCTGTGACAAAGCCTGTTAACATGACTAACTGCAAGCGATGAAATTCGTGTATTGGCATTCGACATACAACTTATGTGTTCTGAATATGGGTTTAAACATAACATGCGCCAAATCAAAAAATTTGTATGTTTACCCTTGTCTTACTGTCTATCAGTATTGAATATGAATCGTAAACATGACTCGCAAAGGAGATGAGCTTGTCATGCAACTAATCGGTAATCAAAACAGCCTCCGTACATGAATTCGCCCAACCGAAGGTTTTCATGTATTGACGCTCGATATACAGCCTGTTTTCTCAGCATATGAACTCCATACGTAATGAATTACGTGTATACGGGATCGACATTTAGGATCATTCATTAGTATATATCTATAAGTCCAGTTAGTAATGATCAATATCGCAGAACAGATACCGTTATGGATCTAGTACACTGCATCCTGGGCAAGTTCTTAGTGTTTCCCACTCTCGTCGCCAGGTGCCTCTACGTCTGCAAAGACGCCAGAGAACCTAGCGGCAAAAATTGGAACTATTAGTCGAAAGTTTGTCATGTAATGTTGCAGAAATGATCGCTCTCTCGCCATTTATGTAAATGTTTCATGCCACAAATGTACGACAAGTGATAGACGGTGACAATGAATTTAACAGTTAGGAGTATGTTTTCAAAAAAAGACTTGCGACAACCCGTTATGAAAGAGTACTGAAGTTCGACCCTTTGATTTCGTAATGTGGATTGCGCCAACTGGAGTTATTCCTGTATTGGCGATCGAACTACAGTATATCTTTGCAATAAATAATCGAGAATAATGACTTCAGCCAAGTTAATATGATCTTTTCTTATT
>Ga0268261_10000260_pt1 | contig 31982 bp, 29 predicted proteins | sample TergutNc150P1_FD_190353 | JGI IMG/M metagenome (GOLD analysis project Ga0268261, IMG submission 190353) | Nasutitermes corniger P1 segment gut microbial community from laboratory colony in Florida, USA - Nc150 P1 (SPAdes) (version 2) | ecosystem: Host-associated > Arthropoda: Insects >... | reverse complement strand
TCAAAATAACCAATTAAGGTGGGGCCAAATCAAAGTGCCAAAACCTGAAAATAATTACGGCAGATCACTTCGCGCCTGGGCCAAATGAAAGTGCCGCCAGTGGGGCCATTTTAAGTTGCCAAACTCAGCTGCCGTCGTAGCGGGGCCGAAACCGGACGATAATGGAAACACCCCGAGGATTGCTTGCAGCCCGCGGCGAAGCCCGTAAATTGTTTGCCAGCCTGTTCGACCGTCTTCTTCCAGCGGAACCCAGCCTTCAGCAGTTCCAAACCGCTCGTTTAACCACTTTTGGGTTGCGAATACCAGATCGTCACGAGTGTCGCCCATCTGCTTGCCTTCCAGTTTTTCGGCCAAAGGGTAGATCCCCAATTTTAGGAGGCAAATCGTGACGTCTGATAGATTCCAATTCTCCGGTGTCGGTATTTGGTCATTGGGTTGGCGGCTTTTCGACAATCGAGCCATATTTACCCTCGCAATCCACAGAATTAGCAAACGTGACGCTTCCAAGACTCCCGCATTGCTACTCACTTACATAGGCGCCCCTGATGATGCGTCTGTATCAATGTTCAGGGATAGGGAAATCTCGCTAGCAGTTGCTAATTGGGACTGTAAGGCGGAAACTAATTTTGACTTAGAGATTCTCGCCGTCGAAATTGATTTGCAGCAACAGTTCGTTGAAGCCCATCGAGAAGATATTGAAGCTTGGGCCGAGTATTCGGAATCACGAGTTTTGCCGAATAGTCAAATTCGAGCTATGTGTTTGATAACGTTATCTTCTAATGGGTTCGGAATCAGAAGTTAATTACCCTGACTAATTGAAATCGTGGAAAACGATTTCTTAACGGAATTAATGATATTTTCGATTTCGGGTATTGAGTTTTCATTCTTATTATCAGTAGAGATAAGCACTTTAGTTGGTTCATAAAATTCAATCATTTTCGTCAGCCACCGCTTTGCAGATTCTGAATCGTATTTATCTCCACTTGAGAATACTGTAATCTCTAGGGTCAATTCTCTCTCAAGCGAATAATCTGCGAGAGTTTCGTCTACCTCAAAATTTTTACAACTCGATTTTGACAAGTACACTTTGCCAGTATCTTTGTCGGTCTCCTCAAAGATGATACCCTTTATAGGCGAGCGACGGGACGGATAACTCTGATAATGTAGCAGTAAAACCCGATATACTGCAATGATGGCCATGAGTGCAATGAACGCTGATACTAAAGCTAACGTTTCATCAACCCAGCTCACTAAAACAACCATGAATACGAACCCAAACGCCACAAATGCACCGCAAGTTTTGAGTGCCTCAAAGGCTTGGTGACCCGCGCGAGCCGGAGTCAGCCCTCTTAATTCACCGGATTGGGAGGACTCTACTTGTGAAGAAAGCATTTGGGCTGCAGCATTCAACGCCAATAGGGATGCCGCCAAAATAGATACCGCACCCACAAGAGCCGAAAATGAATTTACGAGTGCATCTAAGTTAAGTGAATCCGATATTGCAGAAACGTCGCCGCCAGCGAAATTTGCGAGTAACGCAGATAAATCTATTCGGTCAGGAATACCGACCAAGCAGTGATACAGCATACCTAGCGCCATGCCGACCACTAACGAAATTGCGACGCCCCTTTCGAGCCAGGACTGCTCTTCCCACCAGCGCATCTTCCAATGTTTTGCGGCTGTACGTGGCTCTTTCATTCTAGGTTTCCTTCATGTTTTAGTGGATTCGAATAATATGAATTGCGCTTTGCAGCATAACAAATCGGAAAGTGATATCTTTAAAAAGACACCTCGTTTACTCTCTTTGTTCGGCTGCGTCTCGTATGGCCTCAAGTGCGGGTCGGTTGTCGATAATAAACTGTTGTTCCGCTTCGATTCTCCAGACAGTTTCCCTTAAGCTGAAATCTACGGCGTTCCGGCAATTCAAGTCTGTGAGCGCTAATTCGATTTCTCGTTGTTGTAACTGATTCATTTCGACAGAATTGAAACCGGGTCCGTCAATTATGGCGGAGAAGGCGTCCCGAATTTGGTTTTCTGGGAGAGAAGATAATGAGTCAGGGTCATTTCGCCGGGTGAATCCAGTGAAACCATTGTCGGCCATACAGTCAGCCCATTCAGTTTCTTCGGGGGAAATCTCGGTTCGAATATCTATTCTCATTTGGTCGATTAATTCGAATAATGGGGCAAATTCAGCAGATTGTAACAAAACGGCGGGTGTCTCATCACGGAGTTCTTGTGAAGCTATGGCTAAGCAGCCGAGGGGTTCAATGGGGAAAACGCAGGAGCCGTTGGCAGCAATTTCGCCTACTTCATCACACGGTGGCCCGAAAAGCGCCCGTGTGAACTGATCACGCTCTGAAATGCTCACATCGTTTTCGGAGAGATGAGAACCGATGACATATGTAGGAGTCGCGGGTGCCGCGATAGATATCCCGTATCCCCACTGGGCGACCCAATCGGGATCTTCTGGGAAAAAATCGTCCACCGCCACACTCCCAAAGGGTGCATTTTCGGGAATGTAGTCGAAACCGGCTTCAAGCATGCACTGAGCTACTAGCTCTGAATGCCGTGTCGCAAGTTGCGCTTGTTTCATTTCTTGTTCTTGAACCGACATGCCAGTTCCCCAAATCGCTCCGAGGTATTCATCAAGCGGGAACGATGTAATAACTTCTTGCTCGGGCATTTCGGGAACATTTAAGTCGATTCCATGTTGAGAGCATGCGCTAAATAATATCGAGGAATACAATGCGAATCCCATCGTTGCGGGAATTGATAGAAATTTTTGCTCTATAGTCCACCTAGATCGAATCATGTAAAACCATCCCAAATCAAAAGTACCTAGCCGCACGTCAAAGTTTAACACTCGCTAAGGGCGCCTTTGAATTACATACTACACTCAATTCACTGATCACCCGTACCTAAGACTTCCGCTATTAACACTCACAAACCCTCAAACAGACGAATGTGTGGCGCAGGTCGGTTAAGCTAATTCTTAATCCAGTTGTGAGGCTTACTTGTACCACCGCTTCCGACTGGTTCGGGATTCAACGAGAATGAAAAGGAATTCAATGATGAAGAAATTATCTCGTAAGGCGATGTCAGTATCGGCAGGCATTTCGCTGGCTCTTGCAGGTACAATCGTGGCCGCAAGCCCGGCTGCTGCTGTATCTTGCGGCGGGAATGAGACCGTCGCAGTATGGTCGATTGGTCGTTCCGGGTCCGGCGGTTTTATTCGCCATGAGGGAACAATCAACGGTAACAGGGTCGGAATGCAGTGGGACAATGCCACGGTTTCCCAGCAACGAGTAGGGGAAACGATGGCGACTAACGTCGACAATCCGCAAGTCTCGGTAACCGCTGGTGGAGCCATCAGCAGTTGGGGCACACGGTGCACCGTACGCTAAAAAGTGGGAGCGCCAGTCTGATTGGACTGGCGCTCTTATCATTGATGTCAGGCTGCACGGCATCTGACCAGACCGCACCGTCGACGATGCCACCTGAGATTGCCGAATACGTGCGAAATAACCAAGAAAATATAGCAAGTTGCATGAATGCGCGAGGATGGGGCGATGTCCATACGATTCAGGGTTACCAAGGAGCATGGGGTCTAGAATACTCTTGGCCAGAAGACGATGAGATACAGGCAGTCGCTGATCTCAATGACTGCACGAACACCTACGGGCATTCGCTACTAGAATTCCTTAGCGAAGAGCAAGCTGGCGAATATGCTAATGCAATTATAGGCTCCGCCGCCTGTCTACGGAGATTGGGGATCATGATTCCTGATGCTCCTAGCAAAGAGTCAATTGTCACTGCAATTCTGTCGGGCAGTGAAATCTGGAATCCTGATGCCTATATTTTGGGCGCGATGGATGCCGCATCAACAGCAGAGCAGCCTTTCCCAGAACTTGGTGAAATCGACTCGACCTGCCCCGCACCCGCAATATGGGCGTTTTTAAATCCCTCAGATTTTCGATAACAGCGATTGACAGTCGCTCAAGCAGGTTGAACTTCTGAAGTGATTTTCCGGGCGCACCGGATGCCAATTAGAGGGTGCAACCGGGTGCATCGCCTACGATTAGTCCAGGCAGGGTGCTTCTTTATCCAAAGTTGGTACTTTGGCCAAATCATCTACCATCTTTGGATAAACTCCCCTGATGGTTATTCAAGCCCGAAAACCCTGATTATATCGCGGTTTCCGGGCTTTTTGTGTCTCTGAATTCCGAGCGTTGGGGCGCCCGTTCTCGGCGGTACGGTGGTGGCTCCTGCGCCGGGTGGCTATCTTTTGACGATGCCCTGTTTCGACCAGAGGAAACGTCAAAAGATTAGCCACTGGGTGCAAATAATTGTTTTTCGGGTCGAGTTTATGTTGTGGTGCTGCGTCCCACCTGGCGACAAGTCGCTCGATGTCTGCTTGGCCGTTCTTATCGGTAACTCCTTAGGTAGTTTCTCATTAAGGAAAATCGCTTCAAAAAGATTGGGATCATGATGTTCTTTAACAAGTTGTTGAAGTTCGGTTTGCGACGTAATGGAGCGAGCCTTTGCAGTAATGGCAACGGCGGGTGATGCGTCATGAATCAATAGTGAGAGTATTTCCGGGCTGACCATTCGGGAAAGTGCAATTGCGATGCGCACCTCCACTTCCGGGTCGTGCAGTAACAAGGTGTGTATCTTTTTAGGCCCAGCTTCAGAGAATCCTGGGTTTCGCGCGAGGTCTACCCGAACGTCTTTCCCTTCAAGAGGCCAAGTGTGCAAAATTGAATCTCGGTATTCGGGGTATTCCAGTAGTTCAGCCCTTACAGTGCTCGGTGTTGCAAGGTTGCGCGCAAGATGCAATCCTATATTCTTTTTTTGGTCCTTATTCGCCGCAGACCATAACTTCGATAGTGCGTCTGATGGCGTTGCTGGATTTTTGGCTAGTGCGAGCGCTATGTCTGCGTTTTTTTCGGTTGCGAGTTCGGCCAGGGTTTTTGCGGGCGTGCTTGGGTTGTCAGCTAGTGCGGTAAGAACTCGGTTTGACCAAACAGAGGGAATTATTGCGTCCAGCCGTGTGCCTGGCGCAGGGTATTTTTGGCTTCGGCCTATTAGGTTTGGCTCCCAGTACCTTGCAAAATCTATTGTAAGCATTTCTCCAGGTAAAAAGGGATTGCTTGCTAATGTTTTTCTGATTAGGCCATCACGGACGGTTGCCAGATACTGTAGTGTCTGGGGTGAGGTTGATGGGTTACCGGCTACTTGAAAATTCCCGTTAAACAGCCAATCCTGTGAATGGGCAAGCGTATCTAGCACCTCGGATGGTGTTGATGGATTACTAGCGATAGCGAGTAGGATGACTGCATCTGAACTACGAGCCAAACGAGCAAGTTTCGCTGGATTGGTTTGCGGGTTCTGTGCCGCTGACCTGCCGAACATTAGCTACTCCCTTCAGAACCAGGTTTTCGAGCACACTACCGGGTGCAGTAGACATTTCAGGGCATCCAAAGCCTTTAAAACGGACGCTGGCGCAACTTTTATTCTTGAAGGTTTTCAATAAGTGACAGGTTTGCACCCCTGAATGGTGGGTGAGGCTTTATCCAATCGTCGTAACTTCGCCCGTAAAACGAATTCGAGGGTACCCGGTTTTTATGGCGTGTTGATATGGTGGGGTTTGCGACGGTTCCCTTACTGCCTTGCATTGGCCGGAGGAAACGTTAAAAGATTGGCCACTGGGTGCAAGTAATTAGTATAGGACTATAGGACCCCGTGGAAAGAGGCTATTATTTTGATGTGCCACCCGGAAGGTAGTAATCCGGCAGGATCAGCTGGTAAGATGGTGGCAGTTCCATTTAAGGAGGTATTGGATGGTACTGACGCTTGACATTTCGCCAGAGATGGTTTCTGAAGCCCAAAGTGTCATGGGCAAAAGTACCCCAGAGGATGCGATCCTTGCCGCTGTCGAAGCAGGTATTAGGTCTGCCCAGTTCGCCAACACCAAGAACGACACTATGATGTTCATGGATCAAGCTCGTGCCGACTGGGGCGAGTGGTGAGCGCTGAATTTGGTGACGTGGTAATGGTGGCGGGTGGCACCTATACCGGCAAGCCCAGGCCCGCACTGATATTCCAAAATAGCACTAAGCCAACAGGCGAATCAGCAATCGTTATACCGTTCACCACCGCGTTTAACCCTGAAATTCCATATCGGATTTCTGTTGAAGCCACGCAATTAAATGGTCTTAAGAAGAACTGCTACCTTGAAGTGGAAAAACTTGGCGCAATCCGGAAATCTTGGATTGGTGAGAAGGTTGGGGTGCTTAGCCCAAATCTGCTGAGCGAGGCGGTCACGATGGCACACAAGTTAATGTCGCCCCAATAGCAAGCATGCATTGTCAAGGCTTAAAACTCTGGACAGGTTCATCGCGGACATCGTCAGGCGCCCGCTAATCTTGACCGAATTCGACGCACCCTTGTGGCTTGCCACCGTTGATAAGGTAACGGTTACTGCTGACGGCCTGATGGAGTTCACTTTCCGCAACGGAACCCAAATTATCCGCTAAGAACTGCATCCGCCTGGCTCGCCTTTACCGGCGGGCTATTTTGCTTTGTATGCTATCTTTTGACGGCAGCGAACCCGCGAGCGGACTAACTGCACCCAGTGAAAAGGTGGGTGCGGCTTTATCCAATCATGATAACTTTGCCACGGCGGCGCGGCGTAATTGAAGTGTTGATTACTTTCAACTATTATTGTTCTATGATCAGCAAAGGGCGGCACCCAAAGAACGCCATCAATGCTGCTCTCGAAAATTTAGACCCTGCCCGCTTCGAAATTATTGAACTACACAGCGGCCACCGCTGGGGTGTAGTTGTATGCAAAACCTGATGAACCACTATGAATTCGCCTTCCTTCTTGAACGCGATCTGTCCGATCAAGAAGTTGATCACCTGTTTGAAGCCGGGTTTGAAGGCGTCACTTATGGCAACGGGCGCGGTAGGTTGGCCATCGAACAAGAAGCACCAACATTGACGGAAGCGCTTGAGCAGGCAATTACCAAAGTTCGCCTTGCTGGCTTTGAACCCGTAGCCATCGAAGAAGAAGACCTGGTCAGCCGCGCTACCATTGCGTCCCGGTTGGGAATTACGCCCCAATACGTTCATCTGTTAGTAACCGGCAAACGCGGGCCAGGCGGTTTCCCAATTGCAATAAGCGGCGATGGTTGGGCGTTGTATTCTTGGACGCAGGTGGCCGAATGGGCGCGCCATCACCTTAAAACACGAATCGCTTCCGACGATGACCAGCGTACCCTGGCCATGGCCAACCTCATTTTGCGCGCCCGCGCCCTTGCCAGCGCGGAAGACAAAGGGCTGATTGACATTATATTAGTTGGGGAGCCTTTCTCATCTATCGATATCACGATACCGGAACACCAACACCAAAAGCTGCCAACTAAATCCCTAGTCCCGGCCTAACTATTGCATGGTACCGACTTTACTTATTATCCCCTCCAGATATTGAGGGTAGGTGCCAATAGGGCAACCGAGGCCAGCCAATTGAGCTACGGCACCGAGCTTGGCGCATATCATTTAGTACGCCTAACACCACCCTTTTTAACTTCGGGAGCCGACGTGCGCCGCCGCAGCAAATTCAGCAAGCGCCTTGCGCCCGTTTCCGCTGTACCCGTTAACGCCGTACCCGCAATCTCTACGGACGATGCCGCCGCGAAGTCAGTTGCAGAGGTTGCCCCAGTTCCCGCTAGCGATTTGCCCGATGATTCGGCCCCCAAAACGGTTAATGTTGCCCCCTTAATTTTGAACGCAAATGTTGCAACATCGGGCAACTTTCCGCCCCAATTAAAACCCAACCAGGTAAAAAGTAGCGCGCTGAAAAAGCACCACACCAAGTTTGTGCTGGCATCGTTGGCTACCTCGGCGTTAACGTTAACGCTGGCCTTGGGCGGCGGCGCGGCGGCCGTAGCCGACGAGGGTCCGGACTTCTTTGAAACCGAACCCGGCAATGAATTGCTTTATGTCGAAGATTATTCCGAATTGCTGCATGGCCCGCCCGCGCCAGAAATTGTGGAACTAGCCGAAGCGGTTGGGGCGCCTTGGTATGCGCCACCAGTTTTCAGCGGGGGGTTATCCGAGCACGTTCCCGAGCCTTATTGGGAAGCCTTAGATTGGGACATTGACCGGGGCCCTAACTGGACTGATCGGGTTTTACTTACTTATGACGATTGCATGTCAGACCCTTATCGTTTTATTGAAGTACTAGATCACGCTACAGCATCGAACATTGGTTTATTGCTATTCCCCACGGGTAATTGCATAACTATGTATCGCAATCGTTTTGGGCTGGATTTATTAGAAGAAATCCGCAGCCGCGGCCATTGGGTTGGTAATCACACGATTAGCCATCCGCATTTAGCTCGGGTTAGCCGTGCTGAAGTGGCCCGGCAAATTGCTTGGCCCGAAACCAATATTTTACGCCCACCATTTGGTAGTTGGAATCAGATGGTTTATCAAGTTGCTGCCGAAAATGGCATGCGCCTAATGATGTGGGATTTAGACACTAATGATTGGCGTGGCCCTAAAGCTGAACAAGACATAATTGATTTAGTAGTCACTTATGCTGAGCCTGGTAATAGCGTGCTAATGCATTTTCAACATCAAGCCTTTACCACTAACGCTTTATCCCAAATACAATACGGCCTACGTGCGCGTGGCATCGAACTGTGCCGCCCAGCCCCTATCTGGGAGCGGCCAACGCCAGCCCTGATCCCCGACAATATCTGCTAAATTTCGGCGTATTTGGGCGGTCTGCTGCGTTATCGCACCCGCTCATGGAGTCTACCTCCACATCGCTCATGCTCTGCCTGGCATCCCATCCCAAATCCGCTCGAAATCGGTTAGTGCTTGCGTGCCTTCGCTATCTCATACAATGCTATGCCGGTAGCCGTTGCGGCATTCAGGGACTCGGTGGTGGCCGAGATGGGGATGGAAGCGATTAGGTCACAGTTGTCTTTAACAAGGCGAGATAGGCCTTTGCCTTCCGCGCCAATAACCAGCACCATCGGGTCTACCGCCAGGTGAATCTTGGCAACATCGGTATCGCCACCAGCATCTAGCCCGACGACGAAACAGCCCGCCTTTTTCAAATCCTCCAAAGCCCGGTTGAGGTTAGTCACCCGAGCCACGGGCACCCGCGCTGCTGCCCCGGCACTGACTTTCCACGCAGCCGCAGTAACCCCAGCCGCGCGCCGCGAAGGGATAATTACGCCATCAACCCCAAAAGCCCCCGCCGAGCGTAGTACCGCACCCAAGTTACGCGGGTCGGTTACGCCATCGAGCGCCACAAATAATGGGGCGTGGTCTTTCTTGGCTGCCTCATCCAGCAAATCATCAACATCTGCATACTCATAAGGTGGCATGATGGCGGCGATACCCTGGTGGATGGTGCCATCGGTGAGGCGGTCCAAGTCACCGCGCGTAGTCTCCAGCAGCGGGATGCCGCGCTCGGTGGCGAGTTGCATCGCCTCTTTGGTGCGATCATCATGGTCAATACCGTTGGCAATATGCACCGACTTCAGCGGTACATTTGCCCTTAACGCCTCTAAAACCGAGTTGCGCCCGCCAAAGCTTTCATTATCGCCTAAAGCTTTTTTAGCTGCGGCCTTACGGGCCGTTTGCCCCGTGCCCCGCGTTGCCGCTTTGGCCGCTGAGCGCTCCGCTAGCAGTTTGCGTTTGTGCGCCACGTGATAGGTGCGATCTTCCGCCTTAGGCGTGGGGCCTTTACCTTCAAGCGCCTTGCGCCCGTTGCCGCCACTGCCGACCTGCATGCCTTTTTTGCTGCCCGCCTTGCGCGTGGCCCCCGGCCGCTTGGTGTTACCCGCCATGCCCTATACCCTACCGGGTCTATCGCCGGTTGAGCGACCCGGCGGAACTTCGCCGGGTGTCGAAACCAGATACGATTAGGCGCGGGTCCAGCGGGTGCCCGATGGGGAATCTTCTATTGCGACACCTAAAGCGGTTATTTGAACCCGAATGCGATCGGCTTCCGCCCAATTCTTGGCTTTGCGCGCTTCATTTCTTAATTCAATTAAGTTTTCAATTTCTTTTGTTAACGCGTTATCATCGTTACTTGTGGGTTTATGCCAATGCTCATCTAATGGGTCTAAACCTAAAACATTTAGCATGGCGCGTACTTTTTCCACCACGTTTGCTATTTCATCATCGGGCGCTTGCGAATCCAATAACTTATTTCCATTACGCACGTATTCATGTACTACAGCTAGAGCGGCTGGCACGTTTAAATCATCATTCATTGCCGCCACAAATGCATCGGGTAATTCGGCTTTCCCTATGGTTTCGACCTGCTCAACCGCCGGGAATGTTTCGCGGGTGTGAGATTCTGCACCTCGCAAACTATCCGCAGCGCGTTCGATGAAGTTGGTGATGCGGCGCCAGGCGGCTTTGGTTTCTTCTAGAGTGGTATCGGACCATTCCAACATCGAACGGTAATGTGCCGAGGCGATGGCGTAACGCACTACCGCCGGGTCAGCTTCGGCTAGCAAATCGGAAACCAGCAAACCGTTACCCAGTGATTTTGCCATTTTCTCACCAGATTTGGTGATCCATGCGCTGTGCATCCACCGGCGGGCAAACGGGCGCCCAGCCGCGCGGCTCTGAGCCTGCTCATTTTCATGGTGAGGGAACCTTAAGTCCAACCCGCCGCCGTGAATGTCAAATTCCGGACCCAAGTACCGGCCCGCCATCGCGCTGCATTCCAGGTGCCAACCTGGGCGGCCCCGGCCCCACGGAGTCTCCCAAGCGGCAGTTTCAGGCTCGCCCGCGCGCGGGGCTTTCCACAACGCAAAGTCATATGGGGAATGTTTTTCCAGTTCAGGGTTCACTCCGGCGGTTGAGCTTGTCGAAACCCCGGAATAAAAAGCACTATCGGTTTCGACGGACTCAACCGCCGAAGATGCGGTGCCTGGATTCTGCGTCTGCGCCACATCCGTGGCTTGCGCAGAAAGACGGGTGGGACTCGGGATTGCCTCCTCGGGCACCAAATCCGCCAATTTCTGGCGGGTGAGTTCCCCATATTGGGGCCAGCTCAGCACGTCAAACCACACGTTGCCCGGGCCAGTAGCGTATGCATGCCCGTTGTCAATCAAGGTTTGCATCAACTCGATCATCTCGGGCACATGCCCGGTAGCGCGCGGCTCATAGGTGGGCCTAATGACGTTGAGGGCATCATAAGCCTGTGTGAAAACTTGCTCATTGGCGTAGGCATGCGCCCACCATTCTCGGCCCGCCTCTTGAGCCTTTGCTAGGATTTTGTCATCAATGTCGGTAACGTTGCGGATCAGCGTTACCTCGTAATTGTTGTAAGTGAGCCATCGTCTTAAGATGTCAAAAGCCACGGCGGGGCGCAGGTGCCCTACATGGGGTGCAGACTGTACCGTGGCGCCACAAACGTAAATGCCCACCTTGCCCGGCTGAATCGGCACAAATTCGCTGACTGCCTGCGTGGCAGTATCGTAAAGGGCTAAACTCACAACATTAATTTACCGGAAAATTGCAAATTGCCTAACGCCGATTCCGAGAATCTGCGTTCTGCGGTCGCTTTGCTCGCTTGCCGCAGCATGACGCTAGGGTGACACAGCTCATTTAGCTAGACCAAGTCGGAGATGATGGCTCGTTTGACTTCACCAATGGCTTTGGTGACTTGAATGTCACGGGGGCAGGCTTCGGTGCAGTTGTAAGCGGTGCGGCAGCGCCATACCCCTTGTTTACCGCTGAGGATGTTGAGGCGCTCTTCCGTGGCATCATCGCGGGAATCGAAAATAAAACGATGGGCATTCACGATGGCAGCCGGACCGAAATATTTCCCATCCACCCAAAATACCGGGCACGATGTGGTACAGGCCGCACACAAAATGCATTTGGTCGTATCTTCATAACGCTCTTGTTGCGCCGGGGTCTGTAGGCGTTCTTTGGTTGGGTTGTTGTTCGAATCCGTTATTAAGAACGGCAAAATTTCGCGGTACGCAGCGAAAAAAGGTTCTTGATCTACTACTAAGTCTTTCATCACCGGTAAACCTTTAAGCGGTTCAATTGTGATAGGTTTATTGGCTGGTAAATCTTTAATTAGAGTTTGGCATGCAAGGCGGTTTTTGCCGTTAATCCTTAAGGCATCCGAGCCGCAAATTCCGTGGCCACAGCTAAACCTAAATGTTAATGAGCCATCATAATCGTCTTTTATATGTTTTAACGCATCTAGAATCCGGTCACTGGGATTCGCGCTGATTTGCCAATCTTGCCAATACGCTTTGCTGTTAACGGCGCTCTCGGGGTTATACCTGCGCACGCGGATGATTACAGTCCGCTTGCCCGTGGTTACGGTATCACCGACTACGCTTTTGAGATTCTGCGTTCTGCGGTCGCGTGCCTGCGTCGCTGCCGCTTCTTGCGCAGGGTGACGCGAGGGGCCAGTCTCAGGTTTTGGAGTTGAGGGGAGTTGCAGCAATGAAAAGAAAGTTGGCATTTCTAATACACCCGCTCCATTGGTTTGTAGCCTTGCATTACTACTTCTTTTTTAATGATTCTAATTTCTTTGCCCGTGGTTTCGAGACGCGTTTCGCGCTCCCCAACCGACGAAGCGGCTGGCACCAAATAGGTGAGGGAATGGTGCATAAAGTTGTTATCATCGCGGTTTGGGTAGTCTTCGCGGAAATGCCCACCGCGCGATTCTTGCCGGGCTTCGGCTGCGGCCACCATGCACTGTGCAATATCAATTAGATAACCTAATTCGATTGCTTCCATTAGCTCGGTGTTGTACGCCATCGAGCGGTCTTCCACACAAACGGCGCGGTATTGATGGCGCAATTCGGAAATATTGGCGAAGGCGCGGTTAAGGCTTGCTTCGGTTCTAAACACTGCGGCATCATCGTCCATAGTTTGTTGTAACGCGCGGCGTACACTGGCAATCCGAGCGCCCCTTGGGCGGTTGCGTAAATCGTTCAGCCGGGCAGCCGTTGGTGCGGCGTCATCGGGCGTTAACCTCGCCGGTGCCGCGCAACTCAAAGCGTATGCCGCTGCGGCATCGCCAGCCCGCTTGCCAAATACCACCGTTTCCAATAACGAATTGGTGCCCAAGCGGTTGGCGCCATGAACCGATACACAAGCTGTTTCCCCGCACGCGAACAGGCCGGGGACGATGTTGCTGAACATTTGCCCCTTCGGGAGATCCTGCGTCTGCGTCACTTTCGTTCCTTGCGCAGGATGACCGTGAGGGGTTTCAACATCCGGTGTAAATACGGCGGGTCGCCCAACCGCCGTTGCAGGTTCAACCGACGGAAGCGGACCCCGGATTACCTCGCCGTTAAGGGTGGTGGGGATGCCGCCCATGGTGAAGTGCGCGGTGGGGTAGGTGGGCACGGGTTCGGTGTATGGCTCTACGCCCAGGTAGGTGCGGGCAAACTGGGTGATGTCGGGCAGTTTTGAGTCAATGGTTTCACGTGGTAAATGGGTTACATCCAGATAAACATAGTCCTTATTGGGGCCACACCCCCGGCCTTCCCGAACCTCATTGGCAATGGCGCGAGCCACGATGTCGCGCGGGGCCAAGTCCTTAATTTTGGGGGCATAATTGACCATAAATGCCTCGCCGGTATTGTTGCGCAGCACCCCACCCTCGCCGCGCGCGGCTTCGCTCAGCAAAATGCCCAGGCCCGCTAGTCCGGTGGGGTGGAATTGCACAAACTCCATGTCTTCTAAAGGAATACCGGCCCTTAGCGCTAGGCCCATGCCGTCGCCCGTGAGGCAGTGGGCGTTCGATGTCGTTTTGAACACGCGCCCGGCCCCGCCCGTGGCTAACACAATGGCGTTGGCGGCGAATAAGTGTAATTTGCCGGTGGCTAGTTCATAAGCGACGATGCCATGGCGGCGTGAGGTGGCAGTTGCCTGCCCTAGATTCTGCGACGGCGTCCCCTGCGACTGCGCGCAGGGTCCTTGCGCAGAATGACCGAAACTTTCCCCGTCATTCTGCGCGAAGCCCCTTGCGGGCGAAGACGCAGAATCCAAGATGAGTTCAAGGGCATAGAACTCGTTGAAGAATTCAACTTCGTTTTTGACGCAATTTTGGAACAGCGTTTGCAAGATTTGATGGCCGGTACGGTCAGCGGCGTAGGCCGCGCGTTGCACCGGGGCAGCGCCATGTTCGCGGGTGTGACCGCCAAATTTGCGCTGGTCAATGCGGCCATCGGGCGTGCGGTTAAACGGCAGACCCATATGCTCAAGTTCGATTACCGCGCCCGGGGCTTCCGCTGTCAGTACGGCGGCAGCATCTTGATCTACCAAGTAATCGCCGCCCTTGATAGTGTCAAAAGTGTGCCACTCCACACTATCTTGCTCCACGTTACCGAGCGCCGCCGCAATACCACCCTGCGCCGCCCCGGTATGCGAGCGAGTGGGGTACAACTTGGTGATCACGGCAGTTCTGGCCTGGGACGATGCTGCCAACGCAGCGCGCATACCGGCGCCGCCCGCGCCGACAATCACCACGTCGTAATTATGAATTTCAATCATTTTTAACCCCCGTTTGCCCCTGCCAGCCGGTAGTTTCGACCGTCGTTCCGCTTTGCTCCACTGGCTCAACCACCGACATGGCAGAAGTTGGGGACCAGGTGAGGTGCTGCGCCAGGCGGGCAGGGGTCTAGCGTGAAAATGACTAGCAAACCGAGCAAAGCCATAACTGCCGTGGCTAAATACAATAATGATTTAAGGACTAATCGGGCCGGTGCGGCGGTGGCATAATCATCGATTAAAGTACGCACTCCATTAGCGCCATGTATTAACGCCAACAATAACAATAACAATGACCAGGTTTGCCAAAATGGACTCGCCCATTTACCGGCCACAAATGCGAAATTGATTTGGCGTACCCCATCGCCCATCATTAAGTTGGTAATTAAATGACCCGCTACCAATACCAACAACAATATGCCCGAACCCCGCATAAATAACCAACCGGCGGTTTCCCGGAAGTTACGGCTGAATGTGCCTCGCCTTAGCACGTTATTTAAATAATTGCGGCTGTTGGGGTTAAGCACTTGTTGTGTTTTTGAGATTCTGCGATCTTCCTCCCCTGCGGCTACGCGCAGGGTCCTCGCCGCAGAATGACGGTAGCTGCCGTCCGACGGGTTTCTTTTGGTTAGTGAGGGGATTGGCGCCAGTACCATGGCTAGGTAGGTAAATAATGCCCTGGTTTCAATGAGCGGGGCGGACGAATTAGCGTGCCAATCATGGTCATAAACCCGGGCAAATGCGTGAGCAAAATGAATTGGCAAAAACACAGCCATCACCAAAACAAATAAAGCTAACACCCCATAAAACATGCGGCGTTGATAACGCGCGCCCCACGGGAATGCATCCATCAAAATGATGCGAATCCCATTTAAAGCGTGCAAAGTAACAGCCGCGACAATGCCCGCCTCGCCAATTGCCATAATGGGGGTGTGATACATCCCGATAACTTGGTTGTAAGCCTCGGGCGCTAAACGCACCAAAGCCGTGTCAAGTATGTGAACCAGCAAAAAGAAAAAGATTGCGACCCCCGTGATGCGGTGTAATAACCACGCCCACATCCCCTCGCGCCCCCGGTACAACGTGCCCAGCGGCGTGCCCAAAGTCCGCCAGGACCAAGCCGAACTACTCACCCTCAAAACGCTAGACGAAAACCGCGCCAACACCGCGCATCGCCACCTTACGATTTCCAGCATACTGATGATGAACTCCTTTGGTTTCGACAGGCTCAACCGCTGGAGTTCGGTACATATCCATTTGGTTTCGACCTCGCGCGGTATTCCGCGCGGTCGCCCAACTGCCGGAACTGCGCCTCGAATTAAAGGTGCATACCCCCTATGGTTTATACGGACTCAACCGCCGGGATTTGCGCGGATTGATGGGTTGGTTTCGCCATCGGGCACCCACTTGCGTATAGTGGGGCGGCTATGAATTTTGAGATGCACGATGACGAAACACCGCAGGACGCTAACCCAGCGCCCAAATGGGCAAGCTACATTGCCGTTGGGGACTCGGTTACCGAGGGCTTAACCGACCCCTACCCTGGCCAGGGCGAGGATGAAGAAAACTTTGATGTAAATAACCCGGATCTGAAATTCCGGGGTTGGGCAGACCGGCTCGCTGAAACCCTAACCGCGCGCCGAATCCACAACGGGCTAGAACCGTTGCAGTATGCGAACCTGGCCATCCGGGGCCGCCAACTTGGTTCCATCATTGATGAACAGCTACCTGCTGCACTGGAACAGAAACCAGATTTGATCAGCCTGGTGGGCGGCGGTAATGACATTTTGAGGCCCAAAGCTGACATTGACGCCATCGTGCAAAAGCTAGAAGATGCTGTAATAACCGCGCGGGACGCTAGTGTAGATGTGCTGCTCAGCACGGGTTTTCGCGCTGGCGGCAGGCTAGCGTGGACGCGGGGCCGCACCGGGCAACTCAATAGCAGCATTTGGACCATTGCCCGGCGCCACGGTGCGTACGTGATGGATGTGTGGGGTATTAAATCCCTGTTTGACTGGCGGATGTTTGCCGATGACCTGATCCACCCCAACAGTTTGGGTCACGGGCGCATTGTCAATGCTGCGCTCATTGGGCTGGGCCAACCACCGCTCGCGGAAGATTGGGACACGATGTTGCCCCCGGAAGCCCCGTTGCCCATTGATGAAGATTCAAGAATTCCCGCGCGTTTGCAACCCAAAGTTGCCACTTTAAAAGAAAACGCGCATTGGGCCAAAGACTTTGCTGGCCCTTGGGTGGAACGTCGCGTGCGGGGCCGCAGTTCCGGCGATGGCCGCGAACCCAAATTCCCCACGCTCACCCCTTGGCAAGCTACTCAGTTCTAACGAGTAATGCGCCCCTATCGTTCCAAATGTCCAGGCGCCGCACCAAACCCACGGTATCCCCATCGAGCTGCGCCACCACGGGTTCATTTACGATGATGCGCGCATGTTCCGCCCGTGCTATGTCAATGCGCCCAATGCGGGGGTGCGGGGATTCACGCAGGCCAGCGCCTTGCAGCAACACCTCGCCTAGCAAACCAGCCCAACCGGCCCAACCACCCATGGTGTCAACAGCGGCAACATCCAAAATGCCATCGTCGATGGCGGCATCGGGCACCAAAGTGATGCCACCGGGGATGCGCCCGCAGTTGGCAATCATCACGGTGCGGGCATCCATCTCAATCGGATCACGCTCATCTAGTTGAATTTGAGCGTGGATGCGCCCGTGGTTGAGGTGCTTGGAGGCGGCCACAAAGTACGCCATCCAACCAAATTTATCTTTCATGGTTTGGTCGGTGTCACCAATCATGGCGGCATCAAAACCGAGGCCCGCAATCACAGTGAACAGTTGCGGGTCCCAATCGGCGGGATTGGCGCCATCGGGGTGTGCTTCATCGTACGCAGTAATTTCAGCCCAACCCACGTCAATGCGGCGCAGGCGCCCGCTGATGGCGATGGCGATAAGTTTATCAAGCGCCCCCACGGGCAGCTCCAGGTTACGAGCCAACAGGTTGCCGGTGCCGAGTGGAATAATCGCCATCGGTACGCCAGTATGCACCATGCCAGTAGCCACGGCGCGCACCGTGCCATCGCCCCCCACCGCAACTACCAGGTCGGCACCATCTTCCAAGGCTTGTTTGGCCTGGTTAGCGCCCGTTTCTTCAATAGTAGTTTCATAAAATTTGGGCAGGGGCAGGCCCGACGCCGCACAGGCTTTGGTGATCTGCTGTTGCAGTGCCTCCGCCCCAGTTTTGGAGGGGTTAATCACCACACCAATGTTTTGCCCGGTCAGTGACGCGGTTTCCGGCACGCGCGCGGCCGCCCGGTTGCCCAGGGACCAGTACTTAGTCAGGCGGCGGGTGCGCACCCAAATCAGCACAGCGGTAGCCACCATCAGGCCCGCGATGATGATTAACGCCCACATTTCTACCGTCATCGCCCGCCATCTTACACCCGTTTATGGGCCGCAAACGTGCGTGTTGCGGCGTTAAACTCCCTTTTATTAGCCTGGCCGTTTAGTTTGCGCCCAGTTTAGTTCTAAGATGTTGCGGGTGATTGACCTGCGCCTGCTCCGCACCGACCCCGAAGCTATCCGCGAAAGCCAGCGCCTGCGTGGTGCTCCGGTGGAATTGGTGGACCAGGCCGTAGCGGCCGATGTGGCCCACCGCGAAGCTCTGCTGCAATTTGAAAACTTGCGCGCTTCGCAAAAATCTTTGGGTAAAGAGGTGGCAGCCGCTAAGGGCGATGAAAAAGCAGCTTTGTTGGCCCGCACTAAGACTTTATCGGACGATGTCAAAGCGGCCTCGGCCGCTGCCACTGCTGCCGAAGAAACCCGCGAGGCCTTGTTGTTTGACATTGCCAATGTGGTTGAGGGCGCCCCGGCTGGCGGCGAAGCGGACTACATTGTGATCAAAGAGGTGGGCGGGCAACCTGCCGTGCCCCCAGCTTTTAGTGATTTTTCGCTATTACCAGACGTACCGCCCGCTACGCCTTTGCCCCATTGGGAAATGGGTGAGGTGTTAGGCGCAGTTGATACTGAGCGTGGGGCTAAAGTTTCTGGTTCGCGCTTTTATTTCTTAACCGGAATTGGCGCCCGCTTGGAATTGGCTTTGCTTAATATGGCGGTTGACCAAGCGGTGCAATATGGTTTTACCCCGGTAATTACCCCAACCTTAGTGAAACCCGATACGATGCGGGGCACTGGCTTTTTAGGCGCCCACTCAGATGAAATTTATCGCTTAGAACGCGATGATTTATATTTAGTTGGCACTTCGGAAGTTCCGTTGGCTGGGTTCCATTCTGATGAGATTTTGGATTTATCTGATGGGCCTTTGCGTTATGCCGGGTGGAGCGCTTGTTACCGCCGGGAAGCTGGCGCCGCTGGGCGTGATACGCGCGGTATTATTCGGGTACACCAATTCCATAAAGTAGAAATGTTTTCTTATTGTCCAATTGAATTGGCTGCCGAGGAACATTTGAAATTGCTGGCATTTGAAGAAGAAATGTTAGCTAAGATGGAATTGCCTTATCGGGTAATTGATACTGCGGCTGGGGATTTGGGCACTAGCGCCGCGCGCAAATTCGATTGCGAAGCTTGGTTGCCGGTGCAACAACGCTACTTAGAGCTCACTTCAACCTCCAACTGCACCACTTTCCAGGCCCGGCGCCTCGGCGTACGCGAACGCTTGGAAGATGGTTCCACCCGCGCCGTTGCCACGTTGAACGGCACCTTAGCCACCACCCGTTGGTTGGTGGCCATGTTTGAAAACCTGCAACTACCCGGCGGTGCCCTGCGCGTGCCCGTCGCATTACAGCAGTATCTGGGTGGGTTGGAAATAATAGAGCCCATCAAACAGCGATGAATGACCTAAACCGTCATTCTGCGGCTAGGAGCGAAGGCGAGCGAAGCGGCGGGCGTAGCCTGCGCCAAGCGAGGACGAACGCGGAATCTCATAGGCTTTCACTTCAAAACATAAACGATGAAGATCTCGGGGTTCTAACATCTGAGATCCCTGTTGTGGGGGCATCGGAAAGCGGCGGAGTTACAGCATCGGACATTGAACCGTGGCTTATTGCACTTGATATTGATGGCACAATTTTAGATTATGATGGCACTTTATCGGGAGCAGTAAAAGATGCGGTTATTGCAGCGGAAAAAGCGGGCCACACGATAGTATTAGCCTCGGGGCGGGATTTAACTGCCATGCAACCCATTGTGGAAATGCTGGGGTTAACTAATGGCCGCATTGTTTGCAGTAATGGCTGCGTCATCGTGCATTTAGACCCGCACTTTGGGGCAGGTTATTGGATTGAACAAGTTAGTACCTTCGATGCTGAACCCCTTATCCGTTCTATTGCCGAGCATTTACCAACTGCGCGCTTTGCGGTAGAAGATGTGGGGCGCGGTTATCGGGTGAATGAATTATTTAATGAAGGCGAATTAGGTGGCGAATTCCATTTAGTGCCTTTCGATCAATTAGCTGGCGGCGGTTTAGTAACTCGTGTGGTAATTCGCGGCGGGGATGAAACTCCGGAAGAATTTAGCCAAGCCATTGCGTCTTTAGGCATGACTGGGATGAGTTATTTTGTGGGTTATAACGCTTGGATGGACGTGGTGCCCGATGGCGTCAGCAAAGCCTCAGCGCTGGAACAAGTTCGAGCTAAACTCGGCATTCCCATTGAGCGCACCCTAGCTATTGGCGACGGTCACAATGACATTGACATGCTGCAATGGGCCGGGCGCGGGGTGGCCATGGGCCAAGCCGACCTTGAAGTGCGCATGGCTGCCGATCACGTCACCGAGTCCGTCTCACGCGACGGCGTGGCGCATGCACTAAGGCCTATATTGCCGACTCACTAAGTTTCGGTCCGCTTAACACCATTTGCTGCGTTATCGCACCCGTTCACGGCCCTCGTCGGCCAGTTCACACTTGCTCTGCCTGGCATCTGGCGTCAATCGCACGCGAAATTATGGAGCAGTGAGAACAACCGGCCCATCCTTGGTGATCGCTACTGTATGTTCACTATGGGCGCCGCGGGAGCCGTCGGCGGAGCGCAGGGTCCAACCGTCGGGGTCGGTGTAAAGTTCTTTGGTGGTTTCTAAGAACCACGGCTCGATGGCGATTACCAGTCCCGGTTTGAGCGGGAAGCCTTTGCCGGGCTTGCCATCATTGGTCACATGTGGCTCGCCATGCATCTCCCGGCCAACCCCGTGGCCGCCAAAGTCAAGGTTGATTTTGTATCCAGCTTTTTTAGCAACCTGCCCGATGGCGTAGCTAATATCGCCGATTTTATTGCCCACCTGAGCTGCCTTAATGCCTGCCGCGAGCGCCACTTGCGTGATTTCAATCAGTTTGCGGTCGGCGATGGCGCGGGGGGAATTGGCATCAAAACCAGGGTCATCTGCCCCCACAATCAGGGAGATCGCACTATCCGAGGCCCAACCACCAACTAGGGCAGCAAAGTCAATGGATAATAAGTCACCTTGTTGTAAAACGTAATCATGGGGCAACCCGTGCAGTACGGCATCGTTCACCGATAAACACAAGACCTTGCCAAAGGGCATGGCGCCAAAGCTGGGGTGATAGTCGATGTAGCAACTGGTGGCGCCCGCATCTTTGATCATTTGGTGCGCCAGGGCGTCTAGCTCCAATAAGTTGACGCCGGGCTTGGCCGCAGCTTTGCATGCTTGCAATACGGATGCCACAAACTGGCCCGCAATGCGCATTTGCTCTAACTCCGCAGGGGAACGCAGTTCAATCACGGGTTTGTTTCGCCTCCAAAAAATCATCACAGTGCCCTACTTCGTTTTATGCTGGATTCTGCGACTCCACTTACATTCCGCGCAGAATGACGGGTGGGTTAGTGTGCACCACCGTATTGGCGCAGGATGCTGCGGGTTTGCTCTAGGTAAGGCCCTCCGAATAGTACCGCATGGGCGGCAACGGGGTATAACTGGTGCAATTTGACGCGACCTTCCCAGCCATCGGCCAGCGGTTGCACGGATTGGTAACCTTCAATGATGGCGCTCAAATAGGGCGTGCCGAACAGCGCTAACATTGCCAAATCCGATTCCCGGTGCCCACCGTGCGCGGCAGGGTCAATCAACACCACCTCGGCTAGGTGGTCTTTACCATAAGTCCACATTAAGTTTCCGCTCCACAAATCACCATGCAAACGAGACGGTGCATCATCGAGCGAAGCCCCGGCCAGTTCAGGCAAACGGCGGCGCACATCATCAAACAGCACCGCATCAGCCGGGGTAAACACCCCGCGCGCTAAACCTTGCCGATAAATTGGCACCAACCTCGCTTCGGAATAAAATGAGGGCCAATCTAACCAGCGCCCGCCCACCATCGGGAGCGGGGAATCAAGTGGGCCAAAGTAGCCGTGATCTTCACTGGGGTTGTCGCCGTCGGCATTTAAACCGGGGGGCAGTGAACCCCATGCAGGTGCGCCCGCGTTGTGCATATGAGCCAGCTTTTTACCGAACTCTAGCGCGGCATCTTCCACTGGGTGTTCGGTAACAATGAATTCAAGGTCAATGTGGTCGGGGCCTTCATCGTAAACCTGTACCACCCTAGGCCCGCCAATCGCTGCTGCTAACCAGTGCAAGCCCGCCGCTTCCGCCGCGAAAAAGCCGGGCGGGGTGGGCGTGGCGAATCCGGCGCGGCTCTTTTCATACACCTTGGGGTGGCTCATGCTGCCACCCTAAAACACCCTACGGACAACACACGCTCTAATTCGTGTGCGGTTACGCCCAGATGCAAGGCCGAGCATGAGCGACGTGGAGGTCGTCTCCACAAGCGGCTGCGAGAACACAGCAGATGGGCATAAACGGGCCGAATTAACGGCCGGTCAGGAGATCGGCTAGAGGATCGCCAGGGTGGGCAGGTAGCACGCGCAGGCGGCGGGCAATGCGAGCACCAGCCTGTTGGGACAAGGCTTTCAGAGACTCCGGGGTATCTTCCGTGACGCGAATAAACCAGCCAGAGCAATCGTCAATCTCCCCGTGAGCGATAGCCAAAACCATATCAACCGTCAACTGCACTGGGGTCCAATCAGTGCGGCCTTCATGCATGTTCATGGAGTTAGTCATGTCAGTTTGCACCACGCCGGGTGCCACCTCAAACACTTTGAGGCCCTGATCCCCGCCCGCCAACGCCATATGCTCACCCAAACGCAACAAAGCAGTTTTGGAAGCGTTATAACCAGAAGCCTCACCCATGGGGTGCGACGCCGCCCCGGATGATAAGTCCACAATGCGCCCGCCGCCTGCGGCCAACATGGCAGGCACCAAAGCCCGGGCCAACAAGAAGGGTCCGCGCACGTTAATTTCAAAAGCCCGCCACCATTGCTCTGGGTCAGCTTCCCAAGCAGTCACCTCCGGGTCAATCACGCCAGCAGCATTGACAAGCAAGTCAATATGGCCCAGAGCCTCTTTAGCACCTTTTACTGCCGCTTCAACATCGTCGATGCTGCTCACATCGCCCGGCACCACCACGCATTTGCCACCTTTGTCAGTGATTTCTTTGGCAACGGCATCGAGCTTTTCTTTGTTGGTGGCCACCAGCGCCACGGCGATCCCAGCATTGGCTAGGCCGATGGCAATTTCGCGCCCGATGCCGCGCGAGGCTCCGGTCACGATGGCGGTTTGCGCGGGGGGCAGGGGGTGCGTTGGCGTGGGCATGTCGCATAGCTTAGGTGAGCGGGGTCACATTTGCGCGCTTTTCGGAGCATGAGTTTTTGTGGTTTTTGGCGATGGCTGCCTAGTACATTAAAGTGGCAATGTGGCTAATACCCTTCTGCACCCGTCAAAATTGCCTTATGGCCTGCCGGATTTCGCCAACATTGTGGCATCAGATTATGAAGATGGGATTTTGCTAGGCATCGAAACTGCCGCAAAGGAATTAACTAGGGTAGCAAACGATGATGAGGCGCCCACGGTTGATAATACGTTGCGTCCAATTGAACTTCTAGAAGGCGAGTTACGGCGTTTAGTTGCGCCGTTTTTTCAAGTTTTATGGGCCGATGGTACGGATGAAATTGAAGAAATCAACTTGCGAATTGCTCCCAAAATTGCCGCTGCTCAAGATGAATTGTTAATGAACCGCGCCATTTATGACCGGCTGGCAGTTTTAGATAATACTGGCGGTCACGATGCCGCAACCACATTCTTGATTAAAAATTGGTTAAAACGAATGCGGCGGGCCGGGGTTTTATTAAATGACGATGATGCCGCCCGGTTACGCTCCATAAATGCGGAAATTACTGAACTACAAGCTAAATTTGGGCAATTGCTGGTGGCTGGTAATAACGCCGCTGCGGTATTGGTAACAGATGCCCAAGAATTAGCAGGTTTAGATGATGAGGCGATTGCCGCTTATGCCAGTGCCGCTGCCGCTCAGGGGCTGGATGGCTACTTAATTAGTCTGGAATTAACTAGTGGGCAGCAAATTCTCAGCCGCTTAGCAAACCCAGAATTACGGGCGCGCATAATAGAAGCCTCATTGGGGCGTGGCTCTGACGGTGGCGAAAATGATACTAGGGCGGTGTTATCGCAAATTGCTAAACTACGCGCCGAACATGCGCAGTTGCTTGGCTTTGCTAACCATGCCGCTTATGTTGCCGATAATGGCGTAATCGAAACCCCCGAAGCAGTAGCGGAATTATTGGGGCAATTAGCGGAACCTGCCATGGCAAATACCCGCCGGGAAGCAACCCAATTAGCAGATGAAGTGCAGGCCAGTGATTGGGCGTACCTTACTGAACAATTACTGCGCGACAAATTCAATTTTGATTTTGAACAACTGCGCCCCTATTTGGAATTGCAATCGGTGTTGCATAATGGGGTATTTAACGCCGCCCACGAACTTTACGGATTGAACTTCGTGGAACGCCCTGACTTACGCGGCTACCATGATGACGTAGTGGTTTATGAGGTTTTTGATGATGACAAACCTCAAATACCTAATGAAGGCCGGGGTTTAGTGATGTTTGACTTTTACGCCCGCCCCACTAAGCGAGGTGGGGCGTGGATGAACCCCATCGTGCCGCAAAACTACTTGATGGAACAAAAACCAGTTATCACGCAGACCCTAAATTTGGTGAAACCCGCCGCTACCGAAAACGACGCCAACGAAAACGGAAATAGTGAACCCACGTTAATCACTTGGACCAACGTAATTACCTTATTCCACGAATTTGGCCACGCCCTGCACGGTTTGTTATCTGACGCATATTGGCCCGGGCAATCCATGATTAGCGTGCCCACTGACTTTGTGGAATACCCCAGCCAAGTAAATGAAATGTGGGCCCGCGACCCACAAATTCTGGCTGCTTATGCTAACCACTATGAAACTGGCGAACCAATGCCCACCGAGTGGTATGAGCATCTAAAAGACGCCCGCGAGTTTGGGGAAGGTTTTGCCTTAACCGAAATTTTGGGCGCTAATGCCATTGACCAAGCCTTCCATCGGCTCACTCCATCGGAAGTGCCAGATGCCGAACAGGTGATGGAATTTGAAAAACAAGCACTAATAGATACTGGTGTCTACTTACCTGCCGTGCCGCCGCGTTACCGTGCGCCTTATTACAACCACATTTGGAGTTCAGGTTACAGCGCTGGCTATTACAGCTACATGTTATCCAAAATGTTCGATGCCGATACCGTGCAATGGTTCAAAGAAAACGGCGGACTCACCCGGGAAAATGGCCGGAGATTTGCCACGGAGGTATTATCTAAAGGCTTTACCCGTGATGCTAAAGAGTCTTTCCGAGCTCTGCGTGGGCGCGACGCCATCATCGAACCCCTGTTAACAAGATTAGGTCTCAATTAATCCATTCTTGGAGCTAGCGACGGGCCGTAAGGGGAGAAAGGTGCTCTCGGAATAGCCTAAACATGAGCCTTACGCCTAAATGAGAAATGTTTGTGAATAAAGTAGGTCACAAACACTATGATTACTTGGGCGATGGGTTGCGCTATCACGGTGTCAATGTGAGTTACCACCACTATAAGTGGCAATAACACCAGGTTTAACCCCATACCCAACAAATTAGTTAGCACAAAACGCCCAAAATCAATCCAGGCATTACCCCGCACCCGAAATACAAATTTACGATGCAGCAAAAATGCAATCGGAATTGCAAAGGCGTAAGAAAGCACTAAAGAAACCGTGCCCAAAAAGCCTAAATAATGCCCAAAAGCAATTTCAAACAGGGTAAAAAACGCTAGGCCAATGGCCGTGTTGATACCGCCAATAATTAAAAAGCGGATGCGTTGATCTGCCCACAACCTATTGCTCGCCTTAACCAGCGGGTTATGGGCTGGCAGATTCAATGATGGCGGACTAGGCACGGTGACCCATTCTACCATTAGACTAGGCACGTGAGTGACACCCCTAACAATGCGCCCGTAGAAACGGAAGAATCCGCTTCAGAACAGTTTCAGGTGCGCGCCGATAAACGCGCGCGGATGTTGCAAAATGGCGTTGACCCATACCCGGTAACTTTACCGATTACCGCTCAAATAGCCGACATTCGCAAAGAATGGGGCGGCTTAGAGGCCGGGCAGCATACTGAAGCCGAAGTTGGCATTGCGGGCCGGGTGGTGTTCCAGCGTAATACCGGCAAATTATGTTTTGTAACTTTGCAGGATGGCGCTGGCCATCGGATTCAAGCCATGTTGAGCTTAGCCGACATCGGTGAGGATCAATTAGCGGCATTTAAAGCCGATGTGGACTTAGGTGACCACATTTTTATTCACGGCACTGTAGGCACTTCACGGCGCGGGGAATTATCCATCTTTGCTGATGAATGGCGCATGGCTGCTAAAGCGTTGCGACCGTTGCCCACGCTGCACAAAGAATTGTCGGAAGAAAACCGGGTAAGGCAACGTTATATTGACTTGATTGCCCGGCCTGCGGCCCGTGATATGGTGCGGTTAAGGGCAAATGTAGTGCGTTCCCTGAGGGAAAATCTGCATAACCGTGACTACATCGAAATTGAAACCCCGATGTTGCAAGCTATTGCTAGTGGTGCGGCTGCCCGCCCCTTTACCACTCATATGAATGCATATGATATGGAGTTGTATCTGCGCATTGCGCCAGAACTGTTCTTAAAACGAGCCGTGGTTGGAGGAGTGGACCGAGTATTTGAAATCAACCGCAACTTCCGCAATGAAGGCGCCGACAGTAGCCATAGCCCCGAATTTGCCATGTTAGAAGCGTATGAAGCGTACGGGGATTACAATACCATGGCGGATCTAACCCAAAACCTAGTGCAAAAAGCTGCCCAAGATGCCCTCGGCACCACGCTAGTAACGTTGCCCAATGGGGAAGAATATGACTTAGGCGGTAATTGGGCGCGCCTGCACATGTTTGATTCGCTATCCGAGGCCTTAGGCGAAGAAATCACGCCCACTACTTCCATAAAGGATTTGAAAGCCCATGGGGAACGCTTGGGCATTGAGAATTTAGAGAAAAAAGCGACCTCATCGGGCAAATTGGTAGAAACCCTGTGGGAGCATACCGTAGGCGACCACCTAACCGCGCCCACTTTTGTAATGGACTTTCCAGTTGAAACCTCCCCCCTAACCCGCGACCATCGCACCAAACCAGGGGTAGTGGAAAAGTGGGACCTTTATGTGCGCGGTTTTGAATTAGCTACTGCTTATTCTGAACTGGTTGACCCAGTAATTCAACGTCAGCGTTTTGCCGCGCAAGCCAAATTAGCGGCAGCGGGCGATGAAGATGCGATGGCAATTGATGAAGACTTTATTACCGCAATGGAACATGCGATGCCGCCAAGTGGTGGGATGGGAATGGGCATTGATCGCTTACTAATGGCCTTGACTGGCCAAGGCATTCGCGAAACAATTTTGTTCCCATTAGTAAAAATTTAACTAAATAATTTGGCACTTTACGCCATTTGCGATTGACAAAGGCATAAACAGCAATAATTATTAAGCCCGTAACCATATCACGCAAAAGCGCGATATGCACAGAACGTGCTTTTCAATTCCGAAAGGTGCGGCCCTCACAGAAGGATGTTCATGGTAACCAAAACTGTAGAAAAGAAGATTGACGATTGGGATGGCGTATCTGAAGCGCACAAAACCGTTCGTTTTTCATACGAAGGCAAGCACTACGAAATGGATCTCAGCGTAGATAACCACAATATGGTGCATGGCAAGTTCGGCGAATTCATCGGTAAAGCCCGCGAAGTAAAAACCGCTAGCCGTGGCCGCCGCGGTGCTACCCACAAGGTAACCCGCACCGCCACCACCGCTGCCAACAAAGAGTACCTGAACGCCGTGCGCGAGTGGGCTCGCCTCAACGGTTACACCGTGGCTGACCGTGGCCGCGTACCGAACCACGTAATCGAAGCTTACGATGCAAAGCACTAATTGCATTTAGCTTAAAAGGCCGGGGCAGTGATGCTCCGGCCTTTTGCATTACCGGCGGCCCCGGAGCCCTATGACGTCTGAAAAACCAAGGTAGATTTGATAAGGTGGCAGAATGGAAAAGCCGTTGCATGTGGGGTTAGTGTCGCTGCACACCAATCCCATTGCGCAACCCGGCCAAGGCGATGCTGGCGGCATGAATGTTTACATCCACCAATTAGCCCAGCAATTAGCCGCCCAAGGCACGCAAATCGAAATCTTCACCCGGGCTACTGATCCTGACGGTCCCGCTACTAAGTTAATGCCCGATGGCGAAACTGATATCTCATCAACGTCACTGGCTACTGATAACCGCCAAACCTCCCTACCAAAAACTGTTGCCCCTGTAACTGTTGCACCCAATATTAGGCTCTGGAAAATCCCGGCTGGGCCTAATGACTTACTAAAAGGAGATTTGGTTGGCATTATCCCCGAATTTGTGGCTAACGCCCACGCGGTTATTGCCCACCAACTGGAACAACCCCTAGATTTACTGCATTCCCATTATTGGTTATCGGGAATAGCGGGGTTGGAATTGGCCGCACAATCGCAAGTGCCTTTAGTCCATTCAATGCACACCACCGCGCAGGTAAAAAATGCCCATTTAGCGCCCGGCGATACTCCGGAACCGGAACACCGTTTGCTCGGGGAAACGCAGATTATTCAAAATGCTGACTTGTTAATGGCATCGGCCCACCATGAAAAACAAGCCCTAATAGAACGTTACAAAGCTGACCCAAATAAAATTCAAGTAGTTTACCCTGGCGTTAATACCGCCATTTTTCACCCAAATCACACGCCGTCGGTTGAGGAACGTTCGGCGGAGTCTAACCGCCGCCACGTCTCGAAACTACGGCTTAACTTAGGCATAAGCCCCGATACCAAATTAGTGGTGTTTGCCGGGCGGGTGCAAAAACTTAAAGCACCTGACATTTTGATTAAAGCCCTGCCTTTGCTGCCCGATGAGGTACAGCTCGCCATCGTTGGCGGACCGTCAGGTGACCCGGCCATCATCCCGCAACTAGAGAACTTGGCAACGGAACTTGGGGTGGCTGACCGGGTGCAGTTTGTCGGTCCGGTGGCCCCCGAAACTTTGGCCAACTGGTACCGAGCCGCCGATGTGGTGGCCGTGCCCTCATACAATGAGACCTTTGGCTTGGTTGCAGCCGAAGCGTTAGCCTGCGGCACACCCGTGGTGGCAGCCAATGTGGGTGGTTTACGCGAGATTGTACAGGATGGGGAAACAGGCACCTTGGTGCCCAGTTACGAACCCCAGGATTGGGCTAAGGCACTCAACGACATCATCGAACACCCTCACCATCGGGCATGGTTAGCCCAAAATGCGGCTGCCCAATCCGGGCTCTTCACCTGGGCCCAGACCGCCGCCCAAACCCTAGACGGCTATCAAAAAGCAATACAGGGGGCGGGACGCCGGTCTTAGTTGGGATGAGATGCTAGGCACGACCATAGCGACGTGTACGAAAAGGTATACGAGCAGCGGGAGAAACGACGCAGATCGCCCAAATTAGGCTGGCGTGGTTAGGTTGATGGTTTGGATGCGCCGATCAACCACCTCGGTCACGGTGAGGCGAGTGCCGTTGGCCAGGATCACCATGTCGCCCGGCACGGCCAAACGGCCCAGAGCCTGCAAAATAAAGCCAGCGACGGTCTCATAAGGCCCATCCTCGAGCTCTTCGCCGGTGGCACGGTGGAATTCTTCGATGGTGAGCCCGCCATCGTACATCCCCGCTGCATGGACTACCTCGGGGGCGTCATATTCATCGCGGATGTCGCCCACCAATTCCTCAACCAAGTCTTCCAGAGCGACGATGCCGTCCGTGCCACCGTATTCATCCACCACCACGGCAATGTGCGCGCCTGCAGTGCGCAACTGCGAAATCGCGGCAAAAGCCCTTAACGTGGATGGGAACGCCAAAATGGGCCGCTTAACGGCATGCACGCGCACAGTTGACGGGTCAGAACCAACGGGAGGTTGCAGGATGTCGCGCACATGCACAAAGCCAATGATGTCATCGAAATTACGCCCCGTGACCGGGTAACGAGAGTGCGGCAGTTCGCGGATCTTTTCCGCTGCCTCATCGAGCGTCCAGGCAGCAGGCAAAAAGGCCACCTTGCCGCGCGGGGTCATAGATTCGGCCACGGTGCGGTCCGCTGCGGTAATCACATCACTCAGAATCTGGCGCTCCTCCACAGCCATGCCATCTTGGGCGGCAATGATGGATTTGAGTTCGGAAGTTTCAATCTCTTCTTGCCGAGCGGAGGGGTCACCGCCAAACAGGCGCACCACGCCGTTGGTGGACTTGCTGAGCAACCAAATGATGGGGGTAAACAGCGTGGCCAGGCGGTCAATGGGCGGCCCCATCCACATCGCAATTTGGGTGGCATTTTGCAGGGCGATGCGCTTAGGCACCAACTCGCCAAATACCAGCGAAATGTAGATCAGCAGGATGGTGAGCAGCGTAAACGCCACTGTGTTAGCGATGGCTAGCGGCACTCCGAGGCGCACTAAGTAGGGCGCCACCATCGGGGCTAATACTGAGGCACCGAACGCAGCAGACAAGAAATCGCAGGTGGTAACACCAATTTGCACCGTGGCTAAAAAGCGGTTGGTGTCCCGGGCAATGGCGGCGGCTTTCTCACCCCTAGGTCCGCTGGCTGCCAAGCCCTCAATTTGAGACTCGCGCAGCGAGGTCACGGCCAATTCGGTGCCAGCAAAAATCGCGCCGATCAAAATGAACAGGGCGATGAGCGCCACGGTTAACCACATATGATCGGCCATTAAGCGCCCACTACCTGCCAGTAAAAAGCCATAGAGTCACAATCAGCCACATTCCCCATCTTACGGGTTTACCAGCAGAGTGTAAGGGTTAAGGAAGATATTGTGCGATTATCTACCCAAACCCTTACACGCTACCAACGAATCTTCCTAAACCCTTACCCTATAAATTCCTCTAGATAGCCGAATGCCCCTGGGGTGGATGTTCTAGTGGCGAACTTGCGGCGCACCCGCAAAGATAGGCTTGTGGACTTATTCTTGGCGATCTTGTTAGGCGTGGTGGCCGTCATCGCCGTCACGGCGCTAGCACGCCAAGCGGGCGTGGCCGCACCCTTAGCCCTGATGGTAGTGGGCGTTTTAGTTTCGATGCTGCCCTTTGCCCCCCGTATTGTGGTGGAACCAGAAATCATTTTGGCAGGCGTGCTGCCACCGCTACTTTACGCCGCTGCGGTGGAACTCCCCTCAATGGATTTCAGGCGGGATTTCACCACTATTTCCGCGTTATCCGTCGGGTTGGTGTTACTAACTTCGGTAGGCGTGGGCCTGCTAATGCGCTTGTTAATCCCGGACCTCAGCCTGCCTGCCGCCATCGCTTTAGGTGCCGTTTTGAGCCCCACCGATGCTGTAGCCACCAAAATCACTAAACGTTTAGGCGCTCCGCCCCGGGTAGTTACCGTGTTAGAAGGCGAAGGCTTGCTCAATGACGCCACCGCCTTGGTGATTTTGCGTTCCGCAGTGGCTGCGTCCGTCGCCACGGTCACCATCGGGCAAGTAATTGGGGATTTTTTCTGGGCGGTAATCGGGGCTGTTTTGTGCGGTGCCATCGTCGGTTTTATATCTGTTTTTGTCCGCCGGGCCCTGCCTTCCCCGGCGCTTACTACCGCCATAAGTTTTGTAGTGCCCTTTGCTGCTTATGTGCCTGCCGAACATCTAGGGGCTTCTGGGTTAGTGGCCGTGGTGGTGGCCGGGTTGATTACCGGGTATTTCTCGGCGCGGTATTTATCGCCGCAAGATAGGTTTTTTGAACGTACCAACTGGGCCACTGTGGAATTATTGTTGGAAGGCGGCATATTTTTGCTGATGGGCCTAGAGGTCCACGCCCTGATTGTGGATGTACACGAAACTCACGATTTGCTGTGGCAATCCATCGTGTTTGCGGGTGTCGCGGCTTTGGCGTTGTTGG
>Ga0268261_10000259_pt1 | contig 32035 bp, 27 predicted proteins | sample TergutNc150P1_FD_190353 | JGI IMG/M metagenome (GOLD analysis project Ga0268261, IMG submission 190353) | Nasutitermes corniger P1 segment gut microbial community from laboratory colony in Florida, USA - Nc150 P1 (SPAdes) (version 2) | ecosystem: Host-associated > Arthropoda: Insects >... | reverse complement strand
CGTTAAAAGGCGCAAAGGAAATAGGGATAATATTCCTGCCATAAAGGACGGTGATGGACGGATCGTCACAGATCCGACAGAAAAGGCCAACTTGATAAATCTTTACTATTTTTCAATATTTAGCAGCGAAGACAATATTCCACACATACAGGGGGAAAACACAAGCGACCCATTCATCATAGATATTAAAGCAATTAGGAGGAGGATTAGAGCGAATGGGAGAAACAAATAAGGTGGGCCTGACCGCATTCCAGGACAAATTCTTAAAATGGGTGGGGAAGTCATGATCCCGTATTCGCGCATCTACTAGAAATAACCATGACTATTGGTGCTCTGCCTGGCGACTGGAGGAGAGCCATGGTGGTCCCTGTTCACAAGGGGGTGATAGATCCTTAGTTATGAATTACAGACCGGTTAGCTTAACCTCTGTAGTTTGTAAGCAAATGGAACACTCTATAGCTTTGTACCTACGTCAGGTGTGGGGGAAAAAAATGACTGGTTGTAGGAAGGGCAACACGGTTTCAGGCCGAGTTATTAGTATGAAAGTCAAGTAATCACCGTATATCAGGACATTGCTGATGCGCTGGATAATGGTGACAGGATTGACGCTAATATTGTAGACTTTTCGAAAGCTTTTGGCTTAGTTCCTCACGGCCGGCTGCTTGTGAAAATTGCAAACTTGGGCGTGGATGCTAGGGTAGTTGTATGGATAAGGGAATTCCTCCTAGGACGAACGCAGAGAGTCAGGGTAAGAGGGGAATTATCAGAAGAAATTAGGGTAACGTCAGGAGTACCACAAGGAAGCGTACTAGGTCCTCTGCTGTTCCTAGCCTACGTAAATGACATTGGACGGAATATTAAATCCACCATCAGACTTTTTGCCGATGACTGTGTAATTTACAGGAAAATTACAAAGGATGAGGACATTATTAATTTGCAGGGAGACGTGGACATGTTGGGTGAGTGGGCGGTTGTAAATGCGATGAAAATTAATCCATGCAAAAGCAAGGCGTTCTGATTCACGAGAGCCAGGTTAAAGGGCCCTCTCAATTACTCGTTAATGGGTACGTTAATAACGGAAACACACAGTTGTAAATACTTAGGAATAATCTTACGTAGCGACTTAAGCTGGGCGGATCATGTAAACTACAAGGTGAAAAAGGCCTGGAAAGCCCTACTTTTTACCATGCGAATACTCGGGAAGGGAAATAGCAATACTAAGAGTCTTGCCTACGTGTCACTAGTTCGTCCGATTCTGAAATACGGTGCCTCTTGCTAAGATCCGTACAGGGAAGGTCAAATAAACGCGCTAGACAGGGTACAAAATAAAGCGGCCAAATTTGTTCATCACAAAATCAGTCCGAATTGGGAATCCTTGGCATTGCGAAGAAAGGTATCCCGCCTATGTGCCCTCTATGTGCTTATTATAGTGAACGGGCGTGGAAGGACATAGGTGACAGTCTGAAACGACCTCACTATTTGAGCAGGGTAGATCACGTAAGTAAAATTAGGACTAAGAGGCAAGGACGGATATAGGAAAATATTCCTTTGTGAACAGGACCATCGGGGACTGGAGCCAGTTACCTGAAGAAGTGTTAGAAACTCTCCCCTGTAAACCACCAACTTTTAGATAAAGGCTAAGGAAAGTGATAACTGAATGCATCAAGGGACACCCAAGTGAGCTAAATCCATCGGTTAGTGCAGTGAAGTGAAGTGAAGTGAAGTGAAGAGAAAACCAAGAAGTGCAGGGTAGTTATGTGAAGTGAAGTGAAAGCCAAAAGGTGTAGGGTAGTTATGTGAAGTGAAGTGAAGTGAAGTGAAAGCCAAAAAGCCTAGTGCGGTATGACAGTGTAATGTAGTGAAGATGGTGGAGTGAAAGCCAAAAAGTGTAGGGTAGTTATGTGAAGTGAAGTGAAGTGAAGTGAAAGCCAAAAAGCCTAGTGCAGTATGACAGTGTAATGCAGTGAAGATGGTGGAGTGCAGTGGCGATTATCAAGAGTAGTGAAATGGAATAAAGTGTATGCGTGGTGCAAAGTTAAATAATCAAAGTGATCTGGATGGGAAGCGTTTACACGTGTAGTGAATAGGCGAAATGTGATGGGCTGTGGTGAATGTGTGAAAGCAATACAAGAAAAAACTTAAAACAGTCTTATGTACAATATCTTTATCACAAGTTGTAGGTTGAGTTGGATTTGTGTGTATTGTTTAGTTTTGTGTGTATTGTCATTAGATGCCTTGAATGTATAGTAGTTTTTGTAGTGGGTGCATTGGATCATAACTATGTATAAGTTGTTGTACTTTGGTTTAATTACTGTTTTTACTTTGATGCCGGACAGCTCGCTATAAGTCAGTATCCGGAAGTTCCTGCGACCGGCCATCTCGACACAGGTTTTTCTTAGTTTCCCTGGGTCCAAGAGCCAATGCTGAGATGTTTCCCGCATTTCCAAGTTGCCTCTACATGCTTCTCATGTAGCCCTCCCGACTTAAATTCAGTAGTTACCAATTGCCTTATTTCATACTATGTAAAATGACCACTGCCACCGGGTGACAACCCAACTGCAGTTAATATATTATTATTATTATTATTATTATTATTATTATTATTATTATTATTATTATTATTATTATTATTATTATTATCATCATCATCATCATCATCATCATCATCAATCCATGCCATACACAAAATTTTCTTCCTGCATTTAAATTCTTGTAGTATTGCTTTTGAAATTAGCAGCTAATCTTTGCATCCCTTTGATCCTCTGCAGCAACCTTTCTGTTCTTTTGGTATCCAATTTTTATCTTCCATGTATTTTTGCATACGTCTGCTTAAAATGGATGTAAGAAGTTTGTGTATTGTTGGCAGACAAGTCACAGGCCTGTAGTTCTTTGGGTTGTCAGAATTATCGTTTTTTGGGTATAAGAAATGTTATTCCTGCCGTTAACCACTCCGGTATTTGGTCTTCCTCAATTAATTTGTTAAATAGTGCTCCTATATGTTTATGTGTTGCTGTAAGTTGCTTAAGACAAAAATTTACTCTTTTGTCTCTTCCAGGGGCTTTCCAGTTTGGCGTTGTTCTTAGTGTTTCTGCAACGTTTCTTGCACATACTGGGCTCTACTCCATGCTTGAATTTTGTTGGTACTGATTTTTTATCCACCAGGCCTCTCTGTTATGTTCAACTTTATTCCCATATATTTCCCTTCAAAAGTTCTCCACTTCTTTTTCTGGTGCATTTTTCACACTACTGTATGTCTGGCTACCCTGATTATAATATTTCTTACAGTCTGTCCTAAACAGCTTATTTTGGTAATACTGATATTGTCTTTTCCTGTATCTGGATAGTCGTTGCGTTTTTGCTGCAGCCTTTTGTTTAAGCTCTTCAATCAGTCGATTCAAATCTTCTTCCTTCTCTATGTTATATTTCTTAAACAGTCTAGTTCTCTTTATGTTCTGTACCTTTCTGTTATCTCTTTTTATTTCCACCAACACTGATAGTTCCTTTCCAATATCATTTATGCTCCACTGTATGCGTCTGACCCGCGGGGGTGGTTTTGATCTCTGTGTTTTTATTTACATTCTGCTGTTCCATTTATTTCTTCTGTAATGACCGTTGCTGCTGCGTAAATGAGGTGGTTTAACTCAGTAATATTTAAATCTTTTTGGTCTAGTATTTCTTCCATTGCTTTATTCGCCATTTTGGCTATTAATTTTATTTTAAATATCTTTTGAAGTTTCTGTAATCTTGTTCTATTGTCAATTGCTATTTGTGTCACCTGATAATATGTTCTTTAAATTTTTCTTTTAATTTGTAAATCTACTCCCTTTGTTGACGAGTTTCCACTTTTTCTTCTGTTGTAAACGTTGCATTCTGCTTCTGTTCATCATCCCTTGTGGTACCCAAGTGTTCTTGCATTTTCTCCTATCTTTCTTCTATGTGAATTCTCTGGTTTCCTTGCAGGTCTCCTTTTATCTCCTCAACTTCGATTTCCGTTATCTTTTTGTGTTTCATAATGTAGTTTTTCTGGTTCAATAGTTTCTTGTTATCCATGTACATTTTGCATTCTGGGTTTAGTTGTCTCCATATTTCATACATTTTCTTGTAATTTTCTGTAGAATGCTGCCTGCAATACTTATAGCACCATATCACTTCTCTTATTTCCTCTTTTCTCCAAGCTCTTCTTTGTTTTACTCCTGTATGTTTCCCTGTATTCTGGGCTTGGTGGCTTTGTGTGTGAGTGAGTAATCCGCTTTCAGTTTTCTCGTTGCAGTAACATTCCTCACCCTTGGGAGTATTCTGTTTCCCATTACTCCTGATGTTTCCATTGCTGATCTTCAAGAATAGTTGCTGTTTCTTTGTACTTTCTGGATTTTATATTGTTCTGTTCCTTCATCGCTGTCCCACGAGTAGCTAGGGACAATAGGGTCCATTGCAGCAGAGCCCCGCTTGCCACAATAAGTCTTTGTGAAACTGGGTTAGCCAGGTGCCCACAGTTCACCTTTCATGGCTTCTAACCTTCCAGCTCAGATGTTTCTGGAGTCCTTCGGCACAGTTGTTTACACCTTAGACTCAGTAATCCTTCGAGGTTTACTCCTCTAGATTCGCCGTGTAAACAGGCCCACCTCTTGTCGGATGTAGTTTTTCACTACGCACGGACGGTCTTGTGTACAAAGAAGTGGATGGCTTTGTGCATCAAGTTGCTCTATTGCACACCTGGATTGGTGAGGATCATTCTAGAGTCAACCCCATACAAAGGTGCTACTTCTCCCAAACACCTTGAGCCCTTATTATTACTATCACCATCATCATCATGAACAGCATCCCATTGTAACCACAAGTTGTAACGTTTTTACAGATATTAATGAAAGTAAAAAATATCAAGTATTACGAAAATTATTGCAGCTCATATTCAGCTGTTATCTGAGTACTGAAGGACAGACACACAAACAGACATGATGAAACTGAGATATGCTCCTTTGAACCTAATCATACAGACAGTGAAACAAATTATTGCAGAAATTATAAATTATTTCAGTGCCCTCTTATAGCACTTAAGGTCTGATGTGCCCGGAAGCTGCCTGGCTGGCTCGCCTCTTTGTTCGGCCCTGAAGAGCGGTGTTGCATCTCAGTGCAAGGGCCGGTCTACCGTAAGACGTGCACAGAGATGAGGACGGATGGGTTGCCCTGGAATAATGGTTATTTGGTTTTCTTCTTAATAAATTGAGAAAAATAGGCCTAAAATATTAATAAAATAATATTCAAAGAAAATGCCTATAGGCAGAACACAAGGAAAAATTATTTTTCCGTAAAACCCGAAATGTTTTAAGGTGAAATTCGTCATTTCATCCTGCTGGAACAGTTTAACTACCATTCGGTTCAGACGTATATATAAGGCTAAAATTGACATTCCTTTGGGATTTATGGGGAAGAGATTTCCATTGCAGCAAACTTTTCTAAGATTGTTTCTAATTAAACCTATCACTGTCAGTCCAGCATGCCACATATTTATTCATTTTTCAACAATGCTATATAGCAGACTGTTTCTAATTGCACCTACCAGCGTCAATTCCCCATGTCCCATACTGACTCACTTATCACTTACGCTATACAGTAGACTGGTTCTAATTGCACCTATCAGTATCATTCCACCATTCCCCTTATTCAATCACTAATCACCTACGCTGTATAGCAGACCGTTTACAATTGCACCTATCAGTATCATTCCACCAAACCACATGCTCACTCAGCTATCACCAACGCTATATAGCAGACTGTTTCTAATTGCACTTATCAGTCTATTCCACTATAACCCATAATCACTCACTTAAAACCTACGCTATATAGCAGATTGAATCGAATTGCACATATCAGTGTCATTCCACTAAACCCCATATTCACTCACATAACACCTACGCTATATAGCAGACTGTATCTAATTGCACCAATTAGTGTTATTCCACTAAACTCCATACTCATTCACGTATCACCAACGCTATATAGCAGACTGTTTCTAATTGAACTTATCAGTTTATTCCACTATACTACATAACCACTCATTTACCACCAACGCCATATAGCAGACTGAATCTAATAGCACTTATCAGTTTATTCCACTATACCCCATAAACACTCACTTATAACCAACGCTATATAGCAGACTGTTTCTAATTGCACTTATCATTTTATTCCACTATAACCCACAATCACTCACTTATCACCTACGCTATATAGCGGGCTGTTTCTAATTGCACCTATCAGTGTCACTCCACTAATGCCACAGTCACTCACGAAATACCTACGCTATATAGCAGACTGTTTCTAATTGTACCTACCAGCGTCATTCTGCCATGTCCGAAACTGAATCACTTAACACCTACGCAATATAGTAGACTGTTTATAATTGCACCTATCACTGTCATTCCACTATCCCCCATACTCACACACTTACCACCTAAGCTATATAGAAGACTGTTTCCAGTTGCACCTATCAGTGTCATTCCACCATCCCCCATACTCACGCACGTATCACCTACGCTATATAGCAGACTGTTTCTAATTGCACCTACCAGTGTCATTTCATAATTCCCCATTCTCATTCGCGTATAACCTACGCTATATAGCAGACTGTTTCTAATTGCACCTATCAGTGACATTCCACCATTCCCCATACTCACTCACGTATCACCTACGCTATATCGCAGAGTGTTTATAATTGCACCTATTAATGTCATTCCACAGTCCTCCATACTCACTCACGTATCAGCTACCTTATATAGCAGACTATTTCTAATTGCACCTATCAGTGTCAATTCACTATTCCCCATACTCACACACGTATCACATACGCTATATAGCATACTATGTCTAAATGCACCTATCACTCTTATTCCACTAATTCCCATACACACTCACTTACACCTACGCTATAAAGCAGACCGTTTCTAATTGCACCTATCAGATTCGATACACTATACCCCATAATCACTCACATAATATCTACGCTATAAAGCAGAACATTTCTATTAGCACCTATTAGTTTCAATCCACCATCCCCAAACTGCTTCACTTATAACCTACGCTATATAGCAGACAGTTTCTAAAGCACCTATCAGTATTACTCCACCATCCCCATACTGGCTCTCTTACCACTTACGCGTTATACCAGACTGAATCTAATAGAAACTATCAGTGTCATTCCACCATCCCCCATACACATACACATTTGTCACTTACGGTATATAGCAGACGGTTTCTATTTGTAAATATCAGTGTCATTCCATTATCCCGATACTGATTCACTTATTATCTACGCTATATAGCAGACAGTTTAAAATTGCATCTATCAGTGTCATTTCAATATCCAACATCCTCACGCACTTATCACCGGTGCTGTATAGCAGATTATTTTTAATTGCACCTATCAGTGTCATACAACAAACTTCATGCTAACTCACTTATCAAATACGCTATATAACAGACTGTTTCTTATTGCACCTATCAGTGTCATTCAACCATCCCAATACAGACTCACATATGACCTACGCTATATAGCAGACTTTTTCTACTTGCACCTTTCAGTGTCATTCCACCATCCACATACTGACTCATTTATCACCTACGCTAAATAGCAGACCGTTCCTAATTGCACCTATCAGTTTCATTCCAACATCCAAATTGAAACTCATTTTTCGCATACGCTACACAGCAGACTGTTCCTAATTGCAACTATCAGTTTCATTCCACCATCCCCATACTGAATCACTTATCACCTACGCTATATAGCAGACTGTTGCTCTGTGCCCCTATCAGTGTTGATACACTGTGCTCCAAACTCACGCAGTTATCACCAGCATTATATAGCAGACTATTTCCAATTGCACCTATGAGTTTCATTCCACCATGCCCCATACTCACTCACTTACTACCAACGTAATATAGCAGACAGTTTCTAATTACGCATATGAGTGTAATTCCATCACCCCATACTGACTCACTTACAACCTACGCAATATAGCTGACTGTTTCTAATTGCACCTATCAGTGTCATTCCACCATCCACCATACTCACACACTTATCAACAACTCTATATAGCTCACTGTTTCTAATTGAACCTATTAGTGTCATTTCACTATCCCCCATACTCACACACTTATCACCTAAACTATATAGCACACTGTTTCTAATTTTACCTATCGGTGTCAATCCAACATGCCCCATACACACTCACATATTACAAACGGTATATAGTGGACTCTTTCTAATTGCACCTATGAGTGTCATTCCACCATATCCATACTGACTCATTTATCACCTAAACTATATAGCAGAGTATTTCTAAATGCCCCTATTACTGTCATTCCACTATTCCCCATACTCACCCACTTTTCACCTACGCTATGTAGCGGACTGTTTATAATAGCACCTATCACTGTCATTCCACCATGCCACATAATCACTCACCTATCACCAACGCTACATAGTAGGCTGTTTGTAATTGCACATATCAGTGTCATTTCACCATGCCAAATACTCACTCACCTATCACCAACGCTATATAGCAGACTGTTTCTAATTGCACCTATCAGTATCATTCAGCTATCCCCCATACTGACTCACTTATCACATACTGTATATAGCAGACTGTTTCTAATTACACCTATCAGTGACAATCCACCATCCCACGTACACACTCACGTATCACTTACGCTTTATAGCACACAGATTCTAATTGCAACTATCAGTGTAATTCCACCATCCTCCAAATTTACTCACTTATTACCTACGATATATAATAGACTGTTTATTATAGCACCTATCATTATAATTCCGCTATTCTCCATACTGACTCACTTATCACATACGCTATATAGCAGACAGTTTCTAAATGCAACTATTACTGTCATTCCACTATTCCCCATACTCACTCACTTTTCACCTACGCTATATAGCAGACCGTTTTAATTGCACCTATAAGTATCGATATATTATGCCCCATACTTACTCACTTAATAACTACGCTATATAGCAGTCCGTCTTTAATTGCACCTATAAGTGCCATTCCATCATCACCATACAGACTCATTTATCACCTACGCTATATTACAGACTGTTTCTAATTACATTTATCGGTGTCCTTCACCCATCCCCATACTGACTCACTTATCACTCACGCTAAAAAGCAGACTGTTTCTAATTGCACCTATCAGTATCGTTCTACCATCCCCATTCTGACTCAGTTTTCACATACGCTATTCAGCAGAACGTTTCTCATTGCACCTAACAGTTTCATTCCTCCATCCGCATATTGACTCACTTATCACCTACGCTATACAGCAGACTGTTTCTAATTTCACCTGTTAGTGTCATTCCACCTTCCCCATACTGACCTACTTATCACCTACGCTATATTGCAGACTGTTTCTAATTACACCTATCAGTGTCGATACACTGCTCCCCATACTCACGCACTTATCACCAGCCCTATATAGCAGACTATTTGTAATTGCACCTATCAGTATCATTCCACCATCCCCGTATTGACTCACTTATCACTTATGCTATATAGCAGACTGTTTCTAATTGCACCTATCAGTGTCGATACACTATGCCCCAAACTCACGCAGTTATCACCAACACTATATAGCCGACTGTTTCCAATTTCACCTATCAGTGCCATTCCACCATGCCCCATACTCACTCACTTATTACCAACCATATATAGAAGACTGTTTCTAATTGCACCTATGAGTTTCATTTCACCATCACCATACTGACTGACTTATCACCTACGCTATATAGCAGACTATTTCTAATTGCACCTATCAATGTCTTTCCACCATGCCCCAAACTCACTCACTTAATACCCACGCTATATAGCAGACTATTTCTAATTGCACCTATCAATGTCTTTCCACCATGCCCCATACTCACTCACTTAATACCTACGCTATATAGCAGACTGTTTCTAATTGCACCTATGAGTTTCATTCCACCATCCCCATATTGACTCACTTATCACCTACGCTATATAGCATACTGTTTCTAATTTCACCTATCAGTTTCATTGCACCATCCCCATACTGACTCACTTATCACCTACGCTATACAGCAGATTGTTTCTAATTGCACATTTCAGTATCATTCCACCATCCCCATACAGACTCACTTATCACCTACGCTATAAAGCAGACTGTTTCCAATTGCTCCTATCAGTGTCATTCCACCATGCCCCATAATCACTCCCCTCTATCACCAACGCTATATAGCACGTGACAGGAATCTTGAAATAAAACATTATATTAAACTACTTTTTTCGACCAGAATTAATCATAAATTTCTTTTAGTTAAGGTCTTTATTGTAATAAAGTAATGAAATTAGAAAGTAGTTTATTGGCGTTTTAAGTTTCTGATATCACACAGTTGGTAAATTTAAGCCTTTATTTATTTTCTTATTTATTTAAAAGTAACAACAGTAATATAACTCCTGGGTGCAACTGGAATATAGCCGGACGTCATGAGGAACATGATATGACACATAACATTTTAGTCAGCTGAAAAATTATGATAATTGGGTAAAATTAATAGTGTCCTTAAGTACTGAACATTCATAAATCATTTACACAGAATGTACAATGCTCCTGTTATCATCTTATAACACCACATCTTATCAAAACGAAACAAAATTATTGCATCCTAAATGAAATAAATAATGCTCCCTCTTAACACCTCACAACGCTTTGCAAGGACCTGGATGTAATCTGGCCTGTGATAAAACTGTAATTTAGGAATGGAGATGAAATACTGGATTTAAACAAGACTCTTATAAATCTGTTCAAAATGTGGAGTGATATTTCAGACATAACGTAAATTGTGACAATGAATGATATTAGTCAAATGATAATGACAGGGTTGCATAGCACCAGGAGACTTAGCTGGACGTGTTCTAGACAATTCTTATTTGTTTAATATAATGATATGCATCGAGTATGAAACGAAAGCAAGAACGAGGCGATTTCGTTTTTCTGCAGCAGATTCCATCAAAGGTAACATTGGTGATTTGTGGTGAATATTTGTTTTGTCTAACTGTATACTGCACAAACTGTATGGCTTGTAACGTGTTGAGGTACTGGAAGGCTACAACAATATAATATTGGACAGTAGTCTTGCTGAAGGGATTTACAGCGTGCTGTAAAGAAACAAACATGATCACAATTCACATTATTAGTTTAGAGCATGTTCTCATTTGCCACTTCAGATTTTTGCAAAACAAACAGCCAAATTTTTCAACATAACGTTGCAGTAAATGTGTTAGTCGATAAGTTATCATTATGATACTTGTAATGTCTTGCAGATCGATATTTTGTTTCATATTATTGTCAAAATTCCATAATGAAGGTGATGAAATGCCACAAGCCGAAGGTTCCTAGCAAAAGTTTTAAGTCGTGAAAATAATATTACTGAAGATGTTGCCACAAATTTGTTTTTATTCTGATGAAAATATGTAACGTACACAAAATTCTCTGCCTTCTCCACACAATATGTCGGCCTATATCCTTACAAATGCAATCTGTTTGGTTCAAGTTAACTTTGTATTACTTACTGCGGAACACAGTAAACTGTTAATGTTTAATGATAAAGAATTATTTCTGTAAAGGAACAAACGGCACGCACAGTTCTAATGTGACAGCAACAATCTATTGCGGAAAGAGAGTTACATTAGTTGAGTTAAGGTTATGCTTTTTTCTAAAAGTCGTAAATATCCCACAATATAAGACACAGAGGCAAAACCTCAGTCTGGCATAATTATACTGAATGAGTGGGCACAGATTGTTCTGTATTATTGAAGTTGTTTGTATGTATAATACTGAGCAAATTATTTGACAATATGTGCTGTACATGGATGTACTGGAAGGCTTCTAAACACCAGACGGTACAGTTAACAGCAGTTTATGGTGCAATGTTCCAATAAACACACGATATTATGTAATTTTCACAATATGCGCTGTACATTGATGTACTGGAAGGCTTCTAAACACCTGACGGTACAGTTAACAGCAGCTTATGGTGCAATGTTCCAATAAACACACGATATTATGTAATCTTCACAATCCGTCCATAAGATGTTTACAGTTGAAATATGAAAGATTGTAAAGAAGAAAGTATTTTGCAAATCACGTGACCTAGCTACACTGACCACGTGCACAATGCAATTAGGAACACTTCACGTTCAAATTAGTTAAAAAGCAAACAGGTCTACTGTGTATAATGGTTAAAAAATGTTGTTTGCGTTATAAGTATGGCACGTCTGATTTATAGTTTGTTAGTAACAGTAAAGCAGAAGCTTTGATGCTGGCTAGTAAGGAGATTGGACTAGAAGTAAATGCGGATGAAACTAAGTACATGGTCACGTCTCGAGATCAGAATGCACGACAAGGTCACAGTAAGAAAACTAATAATAATTTCTTTGAAAGTCACAATATAAAGATTGATAATAGTTCCTTTGAAAGAGTGGTAGAATTCAAATACTTGGAAACAACCTTAACAAATCAAAGTTCTATTTAGGAAGAAATTAAGAGCAGATTGAAGTCAGGCAATGCTTGCTAGCAGTTGGTGCAGAAGCTTTTGTATTCAAGTTTGATATCCAAAAATTTAAAGATTAAGATATACAGAAATACAATTTTGCCAGTTGTTTTTTATGGGTCTGAAACTTGGTCGCTGACATTGAGGGAGGAACGTAGGCTGAGGGTGTCTGAGAATAGGGTGTTGAGGAGAATATTTGGTCCTAAGGGGAATGAGGTAACAGGGGAGTGGAAGAAACTACATAATGAGGAGCTTAATGATTTGTACTGCTCACCATATATTGTGAGAGTGATAAAATCAAGAAGAATGAGATGGGCGGGTCATATAGCGCGTGTGGGGGAGGGAAAAGACGTTTACAGTGTTTTGGTGGGGAAACCTGAAGGAAAGAGACCACTGGGGAGACCCAAGCGTAGATGGGAGGATAATATTAAAATGGATGTTCAGGAAGTGGGATGTGGAGGGTATAAACTGGATCGAGCAGGCTCATGATAGGGACAGGTGGCGGGCACTGGTGAATGCGGTAATGAACCTTCGGGTTCCATAAAATGTGGGGAATTTCTTGACTAACTGCAAACCGGTTAGCTTCTGAAGAAGGACTCTGCTCCATGGAGTAAGTAAGTAGTAACAGTAAGTAAAGGACTACATATTGTATGTGCGTGGTAAATTCAGTCACCCAGGCATCAGACTATTACTACTACCACTACCATTACTACTACTACTACTATTACTATTACTAATACTACTACTACTACTATTACTACTACTACTGCCACCACTAACACCACCACCACCACCACCACCACCACAATCACAACCACCACCAACACAACAAAGAATACGTAATGCACTTTCAGCTTTAAATCCCTGTAAGGTAACAGGATTTTAAAACGTGTTCTCTTTTATAATGTTAGAATTTATTTCAGGTAGCAGTTGCACCTAAACATAGCAAAAAATCCACAGACCTTCGAAGTGTAATAAGGCAGAACACTATCATTTGAGCAAATCTTGCTGTTAAATTTTCGGTATTAACAATTATTTGTCTATGAAACTAAATAATCTGGTGAAATTCACGCATAATGGAATAAACTGCAGTTGCTGCAGTCTGTAAAGTGTTGTTTGTGGAGATGACAGTGGCTCGGCTACAGATATCACTTGTTATTGCTGTAAAAACTGAATGTTGGTCTGATTCGTCACAAAATTCCCAACTATAAACCACAGACACACATTTCAGTTAACTGCCTAACTTCCTGCTAGTCTATTTATTTTAAAATAGTCCTAGCCTAGTTACTATGTCTATGGCTTCCAACACTTCTATGTTTTCACGATAATCTTAGGTAAACTATTATTTGTCCTTTCCTTTTTCGTCTGAACTCTATAATTATCTTTACAAACCCTTTGCACATATATAAATATTTGTTACTATGTATGACATAACTTACATGGTCTGGTCCTGGGTTCAGTTCCACACAGCCGATGACCAGTAGCGAAACCAGCACTAAAAATCTGATGTACCTGTAGCCAATTTGGTTAGAGCTTTGAGTAACGTGGTGCTGTGATGTCACACTATTCCGTGGTCTTCCTCCACTCCACTGGCCGATTGTGGCCCTCCACTGTTCAATACTGTTACCCATAGTACAGTTCGTTGTGTTGCACAATTATAGGGTTAATTAGTTCTGTATTGCCAGATGGTGTGTTGGTTTGTATGTTAAGTTGCGTTACTGTTGATACTGCAGTTATTTGTGTGTCAAAGTTGCAAACATTCGTTTCTTTAATTTGATAGACACAACACAGCACAGAGCAACACAATTTGTTCAGTGCTCTACTTCTTTAATGAAAGAACTAAATTCAATAAATTCTGAGAACATCAGCAAATCACAGTTCGTGTATAATTAAATAATTTTCTACTGGCGTGATTCGTTATTTAACCAATTGTTGTAACCAGTACTTTCAAATTGTTTAGAATTGGACGTGAAACAATTTTCAGACACGTAATACACGTTGTGAAGAATTTAACTGCAGTAACAGTAAATGTACTTCTGATGAAGAATTCTCCCATTCAAATTGCTCGCTCTGACATTTCCACAAACTGTGCACATCCTCTACAAGTTTATTTATAATGTCTTCAGGTGTAAACATACTTAAGATAGTACAATAATAGTGTTTATATACCCGTACACATATGTACTGCTGTCTGAAGCAGCAAGTGATCCTTAAACTGCAACAGTGTTCCTATCAGTACCCACCGCACAACACCACAGCACAGAAATTAACAGTCGCAAAGGTACTCTACATAGACTTACTACCAACAGTGTAAGACAGAACAGTGTCCCTTCGAAAGAACAAACCAAATTTATCTCGGTTAATATCGTTAAAGCGCATGATCCAGACAATTAAACTCTTGTGATGAGGAGTTTCCAATATCGTCATAGAGATAAAAGAAAGCGCTTAATTTATTGGCTCCTTTAAGTATTATATCTTAATGTACATAAACCCTGTGTGTGGCCAGCAGTGTGCAGAGCTGTTCTGAAGTGAAAAAATTATAAATAATTAGGGATAAATCTAAGAAATTAACTATGAACTCGATAAGTCAATTCATGCAAGTGTCTTATTGATGTGGTGAATAAATAAATTTGTGGAGTGACTGCTGAATGTGAAAAAACATCAGTAATTCAGTTCCAAGCTTAATATTTATTTAACAAAGTAAACGGCGTCATAACTCAGATAACAGGCAGTTGAACACGCCTGAATACATTTATAGTTGAAGATAATTAAATTGCCAATATCACAGTGCTATAGGCTTCGGTGGTCTAGAGGTAGCGTGCTGGCCTTTGGTACCCAAGTTCGCGGGTTCAATCCCGGCCGAAGCCTTGGGATTTTTAAGGGCAATAAAATCCTCAGCAGGCCTTCCTTTGGAAGGGAAGCAAAGGCGTCTTTCCCATGTCGCAGATTTACAAGCATGTAAAAGATCTTTAGAATTACGTGGAAGTCGAGTACTAGACTAAATTTGTCGGAACAATTCTCGTCCACGAAGAGTTCCACCTTCGCCTGATAGAGGTCTCTCGCGTCGTTAGACGTGAAGGCACCTAGCGGAGAAGGTGGGAACGTCTAAAGGCGGGGGAAAGCAATGGCAAACTACCCCTAAGAATTTCCCCAGTTTGGAGTGGGCCAGAGCAATACCGATCGCTTGACTGGGTTTCGGTTCCTGCAAAAACCGGCGTAAGAGCTGAATACTAATGAATGAATCACAGTGCAATGGATATATAGACTGACTGTAGGGTTGTTAGTACAGGCTGGAGGGAAAATGGCGGTTTTGTTTGCAGTTACTGTAGAACTGTTACATCAAAGTGCTATGGATACGTGGACTGACTGTAGTGTTGTTAGTACTGGGTAGAGAGAAAATAGCGGTTCTGTCTGCAATTACTGTAGAACTCTTACACCAAAGTGCTATGGATACATGCACTGACAGTAGTGTAGTTAGTACAGGGTAGAGGGGAAATGACGGTTCTGCCTGCAGTTACTGCAGTACTGTTACATCACAGTGCTATGTATATATGGACTGACTGTTGTGTTATTAGTACAGGGTAGGGGAGAAATGACGGTACTGCCTGCAGTTACTGCAGTACTATTACATCAGAGTGCTATGGATATATGGACTGACTGTAGTGTTTTTAGTACATGGTACAGGAGAAATGGCGGTTCTTCCTGCAGTTACTGCAGTGCTGTTACATCACATTGCTATGGATATATTGACTGACAGTAGTGTTGTTAATACAGCGTAGAAGAGAAATGGCGGTTCTGTCTGCAGTTACTGCAGTACTGTTACATTACTGTGCTATGTATACATGGACTGACTGTAGTGTTCCTAGCACAGGGTAGCGGCGAAAAAGCGTTTCTGCCTGCAGTTACTGAAGTACTGTTACATCACAGTGCTATGGGTTAATGGACTGACTGCAGTTTTGGTAGTACAGTGTAAAGGGGAAATGGCGGTTCTGCCTGCAGTTACTGCAGTACTGTTACATCACAGTGTCATGTATTCATGGTCTGACTGCAGTGTTGTTAGTACAGGGTAGAGGGGAAATGGTGCTTTCGCCTGAAGTTACTGCAGTACTGTTACATCACAGTGCTATATATACATGGTCTGACTGTAGTGTTGATAGTACAGGGTAGAGGGGAAATGGCGGTTCTGCCTGCAGCTACTGCATTACTGTTACACCACAGTGCTATGGATACATGGACTGACTGTAGTGTTGTTAGTACAGGGTAGAGGAGAAATAGCGGTTCTGACTTCAGTTACTGCAGTACTGTTACATCACATTGCTATTGATATATGGACTGACTGTAGTGTGGTTAGTGCAGTGTAGAGGAGAAATAGCGTTTCTGACTTCAGTTACTGCAGTACTGTTACATCACAGTGCTGCGGTTAAATAAACTTACTGTAGTGTGATTAGTACAGTGTAGAGTAGAAATAGCGGTTCTGACTTCAGTTACTGCAATACTGTTACATCACATTGCTATGGATATATGGACTGACTGCAGTGTTGTTAGCACAGGGGAGATGGGAAATATTTGTTCTGTCTGCAGTTACTGCAGTACTGCTACATCACAGTGCTATGGATATATGAACTTACTGTAGTGTTGTTAGTACAGTGTACAGAAGAACTAGCGTTTCTCCCTGCAGTTACTGCAGTACTGTTACATCACATTGCTTAGGATATATGGACTGTCTGCAGTGTTGTTAGTACAGGGTAGAGGGGAAATGACGGTTCTGTTTGCAGTTACTGCAGTACTGTTACATACCACAATAACGATCTAAGCAGCAACCATCATCACAATGCCGTCCAGTTTTTTCCCTCTGATACATCATTAACAAAATAAATTCATCTCTCTTAACTCAGTAATTGAAAACGTGGGGATTATCCCGTAATATAAGGACGCGATCCGTAATTACGAAGTGTAATATCAGGATTTGATAACCAGACATAAGTACAGGCATGGTGCTATTGACATGGAGCATGTGGTTATGATATCATAGGTGATCTTAAATGGCTCTAATTCATGGCGTTCACCCGAATGTTAAAATATTTGGGTCTTAATTTGTGGTAACGCTCTTGTACAAGACATTTTTTAATATCTTCATAGAGATTCGGGAAGGCAGGCTTTTAATGTGCTTCTTGAAGTGTTGTGTCTTTATGTAGATAAAATACAATTTTACGGGATTGTGTAGTTGCAAATATGAAATAAATGTTACGAAATTATAGTTGATCTTTGGCTTTGACTATAAATTAGTTCGCCAAACTCAATGTTTATTATCTACAAATCTACCCGGCTTTATTCCTCAGTTACAGTTATTTTTCACGCTTAAATATTCGTCTTGGAGGAAAATATTAAAATATCTGCTCCACAAATCAACATCACCATATGCTGTAAAATTTGCTTCACTTACATTTCGTTATTAGCACTTTGGAGAACAAAAGATTCTTCTCTCTGAAGTTCCTGCATTTCCTCATGGCGATAAAACAAGTTTGTTACTTCAAGTTAATTTCCATAATTTTTTTTTATTCAGCACTAACAAAATAACTTCATCTTCCTTAACAAAGTAGTTGTAAGCGTGTGGCTTAACCCAAAAAGCAAGGACACCGGCCATAATTACAAACAGTAGTTTCAGCACTTGATAACCGATCATAAGGACAGTCATGGTGCAATAATATTGTGCTTGTGGTTATGCGATCACAACTGGTTAGTTAATGTGGAACAACCGCAAAGCGTTCAGCTGAACGTGTAGAGAATTTCTTCATAGACCGTCTGACTGCTACAAGAATGAATGGGAGTAAAATTGTTATCATTTATTGATTATATGTTTCCTGTCGTATTAAATGGTTTGGCACTTTAATAATGGACATTAATTCATCCTTATTATTGGAGCAGAGTACATAAATGTTAGCAGAGAGTGAAACAAATCCGCTACGTTTTCTTCAAATTGAATGTTTTATATCCACTCTCTTTTCAAAAATCCTAAGCCAGATGAGTCCATTCCACACATTTCTACCGTATATTATGTTTTTGTTCTTCTATCTGAGAAGATTATCTACCTAATGAAGCTTTTCATTTTGTAATATTCTGCCATACCTTCTGTACAATAATCTGCTATTCATTATATTTGCAACGTCACACCTCATTCTTTCTCATTATCCTTACGTTGTTTGTTGACTTACTAATCACAAAGCTCCCATTTATACTGTTCCATCAATTCCTGTTGGCACTTCCTCTATTTACGTCCAGATACCCGCCTTGTAACATATTTCCATCAAAGACACTCAGTCACACTTGGTCTCTCAATATGAGGTACAAATCTCACACTCATACAAACAACAGTTACGTACTACTTAAACACCTACCATAGATGTACTGTAGGCCTAGACAGGGAATGGAATTTTATCAGTCTTGATCAGTCGTGTTTGGGTGGGCAGTGCGTGTAGCATTTATTCAAATGTCCCCCTGTCTGATGTGGACAACCAGTATTTTGTTCTGTATGTACCTACTGTACGTTACTGTCTGTACTTGGATATATCGGCTGGATTGATACGACAAAATGATTTATACGCTACATGTTATTGGGCTTATATGACATGCGCGTTTCGACATCTCTAATACCCCTTTTTCAGTGTCTCATTATGCCATACACTTTGCAAGCTGTCTGTATATATGGTATTCAATTTACTCAATTGTACTCTATGTAATACATGGGACACCGCTCAGTCCATACAGCAAAATGGTGGATTAGTAATAATACAAAATTAACTCAGTCACCAATCACCAATCAATATGTACTACCAGTAACGCTTTCAGCCCTGTTACTCCTTTGACCCACTCTCTGTTGCACACGTTACAGTCGGTCTGCCCTATTGACAATATCAGCACACAAATTGTACAGTGATAAAATAAAATTATATATGTAACATATCTAAGACAATTTATTTATTAAATTAATTGCTTCTAGCTTCGGCTATACTGGCCATTATCAGGCAATTTAAAAGAATAAACATAACAGTCTGGTACAGGGTGTTTGTGACATGACCTGATGATTGTTATTATGGCCGAAAATAATAGCCATTAATACAATAAATATATTGTTGTGTTAGACTGAGAACATTTATAACTTTGTTTTATCATTGTACTCCAAACACAACTGGATGACCTCTGCCAAAATTATACAGGTCGTAGCCAACCGACTGCTGCCTGCCAACCGCTGCTGAATGCCCACTGTTTAACAACTGCTCTTTAATTGTCAGCCAGCACTGAACAAACAGATTGCTATATTAAATATACTAATTACACGTTGCCACTTCTTACTGTCCGCCACTAAACACATGTTGTGCTATAGGTATCAACTGGAACGGACTGCTTATGTAATGTAACTGCTGTGAGCGATTGCAATTATATATATATATATATACATATATAAGGATTTATTTATTTGTGTTTATATAATGACACTGGCAATAGATCAAATTGTTTAATGTCGAATATGTGTTTTATATGACGCTGTTCATAAGTGCCGATAAGAGTTAGTGGTCTGAAGATGTCGGGAGAAAACTACACAGTGATACTGTTTCATAACGCAGAAGAATATGACCTTTAGGTCTTTGCTTACGAAACGCGAAATTTGGTTTTAAATTTTAGCCCATGTTATTGTAAATAGCATTATTCTAAAATTTCAAAGATTTTATAATATTGATATTTCAACAGCTCTACTGAGAACTTGCATAATTCCCATGTGAAATAATTTCATTTTAAATTGTATTACGAACAACTGCATTTAAAATACTTCCTTGATTTGGTAAGGTATTATGAGTTCCCCGAGGATGACATGATAATGTAGAAAATTGTAGGATTTTGACCATTTGTAAATTAATTGTGTATAATTTGAACGTAACACAAAATAATATAAGATGCACGGTACATGCATTGAAATAACAGTAAACATGATGTTCGGTCTGCTTATAAAATTATTATTATGCTAGTGAAGACAACTGGAAGACCACGATAATTAGATGTCCATTACCACCAGGTTTTGTGTCCGACTGTAGCGGGTGATTTTGTTAACAATAACAAGTTCTTTGCACTAAATTGCATGACTACGTATATTTACTAGTGTTTACAAAGATATTTGCCTCGATACTTCTAAGTGTAATGAACACATCTGCAGTTCAACAAAACATATGAACCACACATTACAACAGATTTAGGTAGAAGAAAACAAAACCTTATACATCAAATGCATCTGTAGGAAAGAGAAAGAATCAATTTACTGATAAAGAAAGAAATTCGAAAAAAACGATATATATATATATATATAAGAGAGGTCATTCGTGTGTTATGAAACTGACACAGAATCAGATGAAATTTCTATAACCAGTTTCTCAATAACATGCTGAAATGAACAACACTGACATTCCTTACTGTAATGCAGAACATTACAGCTATGTAAATACTGCAGGTAAATCAATTCCTTTGCAGCCCTGGACAGTCCCTGAATTAATTTACGGTAGTACTGAAGCTGAGAATGGGCATTTTTTGATTATGTGATTCTGATCTAATTCTCGGTTCCACCATAAAACACACCAACTATCAACTGTCGCCTTAAACTGCTAGTGTAAAGGCGTAACAGCTTTCTGCAGACAGTCACAACTAAAAGCATGGATACCCGTAACGAGCTGGATCAGAGGTCAGGTACTGTCTGGTATGCACCCTGCATACTAGACTGTTATCCACACAGAATAACAATTACCAAATGTCGCAAAAACACAGTTGTTTCTCCTGATGATTGACACACAATCGCCCGAAACAAGTAGAGATGGATAAATATACTAAGAACAAACTGTACTAAGTTGACTTTATTTACAAGATTATACAGAGATGCAAGCTCAAAAAACAAAAAATTTGCCTTCAATGTACTAATTTTTTCACATAACAAAAAAAGGAGAAACCTATGACGCCGAGGAAAAGCTGGAAGAAAAAAACGTAACATTGAGGGTTATGGAGCATGCACTAGTCCTAACCATTACAATTTCATAATAATGATAATAATAATGATAAACTTTCTAATATTTTGAATTATACTGAATTATAAATTATTCAATTTCCATTCTCAGAATTCTTCCTTTCTTTTTCTATACACTCACCATAACAATATGGATTCTAAGAAGTTCAGATTTGAATTTTCATTTTACTCTGTGCACATTCTTATATTCTCCGTCAAAGTGATATTGGTCTGTCAGGCCGAAACGTGTTGCTAAATTACAGCTGAAATAAACAATTGATTTGTTTAACTGAATTTTCGGTGTTTCTTGCAAACGTTTAGGTCTGTTATAACGTATTTGTTTGTATGTTTAGGGTCAACACAAATGCCCGACTGAAATTTGTTTCAGTGCTCTGAATCACGCGTGTTTAATATTTATCGTATAAGAATCGCCAAAACAATAAAAAATACACACAAAACGAAAACACATTTCTTGTAATGAAAACAGCGAAGAGGTTTAAAAGGTATTACAAAATGGCGCTCTGTAGGAAAGCTAAATTATATCACAACCAAATGCAGAGCAGTGACTCAGCTAAGCACGGAACTTCGTAAAACTGAGTTTAATTATCACTTTGAAGCTACAAATTTGTCCAAGTGATACACGTAACTCACAGTAAACACACAGTCTTCCTTACAAAGACCAACAAATTGATTGTCTTTAAAGATATGTTTCACGTTTTTTAGGAAGAGTGTATTAAAATCCCAAATTTTGTGTTTGTGGTAAACTTGAAGTGGGTTTATGGAGTATTCGTTCGTGTTTTTAGTGTTTTAAATGGCCAGATGTCAGCAATGTGCATCAGAATAAGAGAGATGTTGCTAAAGAATATGGACAGGTGGAGAGCAGGTGTGAATGTGGGGATGAAACTTCGGGTTACATTAAAATGTGGGAAATTTCTTGACTGGCTGAGAAACGGTTAGCTTCTCAAGAAGGACTCTACGGAGTGTGGGGTATGGAATTGTTAAAGTGTTCTAACCCGAACGTCTCAACGTCGTGTATCATTGCATATAACGAAGGAAAGTAAGTCCAAATGTTACATAAATGTACAGACTATCGGTACTTATCTTTCTGTATATTTATACAGCATGCTTTTTCAGCAAACACAGTTTATTTTCCCAAACACGCAGATTTCTTAATGATGAGCGTATTTTAATATAAATATTATTTGCCCGGTTCTTGTAACGGACATTCAGTAATTGTCATTCGAGGTAGCAACTGATTGTTTAGCAATTACTGCAATACATTTCACGCTGCAATTCTGCATACTCAAAATTGGCCATTTCCCAAATTTTTCTTTCCTTCCCTCTGCAGTTCTACCTCGCCACCAACTTTAATTTCTTCAGGAGGAAAACTGGGTAGTGCCTGGGAAAGATCAGGGTAATAATTTTACTGTCACAGCAGTGTAGGTCAGAGTAGTGTCACTTCGATTGCAACAGACACAGTTATCTGCAGCTTAATTTGTGATAACGCTCAGTTACTGGACATTTCTCAATATCTTTATAGAGATTCTAGTAGACAGTTGATTGATGTGCTTCTTGAAGTGTTTTGCTTTTGTACATACGTCCTTCTTTTCTTCGGGCTGATGCATTACTCTTATCAAGTAAAAGATAAAATATTATAATTGATCTTTTGCATCGTCACAGAATTTCGTGTAGGCACTAGCATTTTGTGCTTCTTAAGTCTTGTGTTTTTATGTAGATTAATTCTTATTGTCTTCGGGTATGTGCAAAGCTATTATCAAGTGAAAGATATGACATTATAATTGATCTTTGTCTTTGATTATAAATTTCATCGCCAAACTTAATATGTATTGTCTACAAATCTACACTGCTGCACACCTCAGTAAAAGTTATTTTCACAAGCTTAGATATTTATCTTGGCAAAAATTAATAAAATATCTGCTTCACAAATCAACACCTCCAAGGTTAAATTGCTTTACTTATATTTCGTTGTTGCATGTTTGGGGGAAAGATGGATGTTCTGTCTGAAGTTTCCGCCTTCCTTCAACATGATCCAACGAGTGCGTTAGACCAAATTACCTTCCAATTCTTTCTCTCTGATTCATCACTTCTTTAAACCAGTAAGTGAAACGTGTAGTTAATCCAGTGATGGAAGAATGCAGATCCTAAACATGTGTGTAATATTAGGACCTGATAAGAGGGCTTAAGGACAGGCATGGGATTACAAAGACATACGGCTAGATAATTCTAATGATAAGGAAGAAAATTTGCAGTTTAACAAAACATATATACCACACATTTCAGCAGAGTTACGTAGGTAAAGGTAAAGGTAAAGCAATCCCATTACAGGCCTGGACAGGCCCTGAGGGTTCCAGGAGGTTGAGGCTCCCAGATTTCAAGCCAATCGGCACATGAAGGTGGTAAGGTTGTCAGCCCTATGCACCGGCCGCCTAACCCCCAGGAAATATTCCTGGTACTCATTTCTGTTAGAGGCTAAGTCAACCCCAGGGCCATAGTGCGGCCGGAAGGATTATGTAAATGAAAAAATCCAATGACACCATCGGGAATCGAACCCGCGACCTTCCGACTTGTATCGCAGTGCCTCAACCAACTGCGCTACCGCGTGCCCCAGAGTAACGTAGACGATAACAAAACGTTCTACAACAAATACATCTGTACGGGAAGAGAACGAATGAAGTTACTTATAAAGAGAGAAACAGGCAATAAAAAAATTGCAATACATATGAGAGGTCATTCATGTGTTATGAAACTGACACAGAATCAGATGAAATTTCTATAACCAGTTTCTCAATAACATGCTGAACTGAACTGAACAACACTGACATTCCTTACCGTACTGCACAACATTACAGCTATCTAAATACAGCAGGTGTTAAATCCGACCACAATCCTCACTGTAGACTCACAGCTTTTCATATGACGGTAGGCAGTGCGGCGATTACAGGAATTGCATTTTGTGATGAATGAAGATTGGTGCTTTGGCAGTTAATATTATATACTGGCTAAGGGCACACTGCAGCTCACTACCCACAAGTTGCACATGACTCTTATAGGTTCTGGTGTTTCTGTGTCTATTTATTCTACACATACACTCACACACACACACACACACACACACACACACACACTCATATATATATATATATATATATAAAAATTTGTACTCGTATAACATAAAGTATTGATAAAAACATATATATAATACTGTATGTTATTATTCCGCTTTACAATGAACAGTAAACTTCCTTTTCTGCCAGCAGCAGGCAGTTTGATATACAGTTATAAACCAGCTGTACAACAATGGCTGACTTTTTTTTATCCTAGAGGTCTGTGGGGTAAATAGGTTGAAATATTGTCAAGATGTATAGCTGTTTTCACCCATGCGGAGATTTGTGTGGCCACTTAAGTTAGTTTAGATGTCACAGCAGAACATATAGACAGTAAGTGGTACTTCTACCTTAATTTCAGTTAAAATCTGAAGGTATGTACAGTTTTTTACATTCTTTAAAAATCGACTGCACTGTGAAATTCCAAGACTCATTGTTGAATGATAGTGCTTATATGGTGCGTTAAGTACGTGCAATTGTTATCTGGATATTTCACAGGAAAGCATTTAAGCTGTTGTTGTGTGGCCTTCTGCAATATCAAAACCACAAAACTTTCCCATCACTACGTTAAAAAAACACTGCTGTATATTACCGCTGTGTGTTGCTGATGGGTGGGTAGGGTGGTTAAAAACATTATAGACTTATCAAGTGCTGAGTTAGCATACTGCTAAACAGGAGAGTTAATGCACAAATACGGTATTATACAGGCGCATTCGCTTAACAGTTTTTAACGTGGAAACATATAAGTATTACATAATTGAGTGTGTGTCTGTAGCATTATTTATCCAACATATAAATCTCATCTCTATGTGCCGTATTATATAGCAGTCAGCTGCCTGTTCTGCTGCACTGTCTTTTGGCACATTGTCTTATAAACGGCACGAATTTCGGATAAGGTTTATTGAATATAATATTTGTGTTCCGATTTGGTCTAGTGTTTTGTCTGAAACATTTCTCAATCTCAGAACAATTTAGCAGGTATTGTCATAACAGTAAACAGATTTACATGCAAATTACTCGTTTCCTTCTCAGAATTCATTTCTACTTGATTTTGAAAAAAAAAATTCCTAGGCTTGAAATATAAAATTTTATGAAAATTCATCCGCTGTGAGCCGAGTTTTTCCAAGAGGACAGATGGATGTACGGACGGTCAGAAAGACACACCTAAGAAAGCCAATAATCCCTCTTTGTTTTCTTGCGAATTCGTCTAAAGAGAGATAAAATGAATAGATAAGAAGGAACAAGTGGTCACAATCTATAGCCCTACCGTTCACTTGCACACACCAGTAGCAGTCTGAAATTGCAAATCAGCAGTAGCAGGACGGGAATAAGCATTATGTTAAAATAAATGTAGTTACATGTAACGCCTTTTCCATTGTATGAACCAGGGTAAACGAGCCACGAACTAGCTAATAATGGCAGCTGGATTAGCATAATCAGTATAGTGACCAGGATAGAGTTTGTAATACCGAGCAGACTTGGTTCTATTCGTAGCAACAGCAATACCATAAAAATAGGATATGAAGCCCTCTACCCATACAATTCTATGGGTAAAATATAAAGGTAAAATATAAAGGTAAATTTAAAGGTAAAATTTACATTAAATCAAGCCACAAATGAAGAGAGGGGGAGTAGAGGTGTAATTTTCTCTTTCTTTAACCTCGGCGCTAGATGGGGTTTGGTGTTCAACGTCATGCACTAACCACTTTACCCCCGGGAGGGACCTGGTACTCATTATAAAGGAGGCTGAGGGGGCAACACGGCCGGTCTTGGACGGATGCAGAAAAATTTCTCACACACCGGGATTCTATCCCCGTACCGTCTAGCCTGTAACAAGTCGTTATACTGACTGCGCTTTCCCTACGATTCAATGGGTACTGGAGATAAACAGCCGAAGGGTGAAACTGAAACCAACAACGATCTAGCACCAACAGAAAGCACAACGTGATATAACAGCAAACTGAGTGTGTCTTCAGTTCTGTACAGTACAGTTGTACCGTCACATGCTGCTAAAATGAAAGATTTCAGATTTGACAGTACATTAAATATAATCATCAGTTTTTGTATATATTGCTTGATCTACAGGAAACATCAAATTCTGTAAAGTCCTTGAAATGTCATGTACCTGTCCTACTTATCACACTGATAAACAGTACAAATTAAAGATAAACAGTTCAGGTGGACGTGTATAGTTCTCAAATGTAACTTCATGATACAATATATATCGGACTGAAGGTTTCTGTAACTTTTAGAGAGCAAAAAGCGATTCAATTGAACTGAAATGTTTACAACAAAATGAAACAAATGTCGGCTTTAAACATTCAAATTTAAACTTCTATACAAAACACAAACAAAACCCAAAATATTTTAATCGCATCTGTCACCAATAACTCTCGATAACACATTAATATTAATTTCACTCTGCTACAGTCCTAATTACATTCACTGTGCAGTCTTACTTACAAATGCCGATCGCTACATTCCACCTATTATGAAACTAATGTTTGTACTTTTTACGAAAAACAAACGTTTGACTTTTTTTAAGCCGGCTACATGCAATACACACACCGTGGTTCTCATATATCCACTTTAATATCATCCTCCAAATACTGCTACACCTTCTTTCCTTAGACATATTTTAAGATAAATATTGTAGTAGTGCAGCCTGAGACCGAACCTAAGGTCTGCCATACAGAAATAAAATTTAAAATTATTTCTTTCCTTCTGTGTAAAGGTAAAAGTAAAGAAATGCCATTACAAACCTGAAAAGACTCTGAGTGTTCCACGAGGTGATAAGTTCTTCAGCCGTACGCATCAGACGCCTTTACCCCACAGGTAACATTCCTGTTACTCATTTCTGTTACAGTCTGAATCGACCACAAGTCCATAATGTGGACGGAAGTAATGCGTAACTGAAGAATTTCAATTACAATATCAGTAATCGAACCCGACACCTTCCGCCTTGTAGTGTAGTGTAGTGTAATGTAGTGTAGTGTAGTGTAGTGTAGTGTCTCAACCAACTGCGCCACCGCGCGCCCCTTCCTCCCTTTTATATCCAATTTTTTCTAGTAACATTTTATTTAAACAAACTCAACCAAACTTCCTACCTCAATGTAAGGTACAAACCGCACAATAAAAAACAGATAATTTTAGAGTAGACCAATGTAAGGAATGTGCGACCATCAGTGTTAATAAAGTCAAGTTTGGATTTGAAGTCCATATAGCAGATGTCGACCGAACAAATTCTTCAATCCTGTTGAGGTTCTTCGCGAAGGAAGGCAGCCATTTTAATCCCATACATCTCGCCATGCAGTACAACTTATTCAGGTCGCCTACTGAACTTGGAAAATGTCCAACAATTTGAGGTGCGGCAGAATTCAGCTAGTTGTAGAAGATGAAATTCAGTCACTCGAGGGCCGCAGACGTATATCACTGGGGAAAAGTGTGTTACATTACTGCTGACATAAGTCACTAATGTAACTGCTTGGGACAAAGACTGTCTTGAAAACAGCGTAGAAAATTCGATCCCTGCATTTTATTTGAGCTACAGATTCGAAAGATTCTACACTAAATTCTACCTGTTGGTTGTATTTTGAGCCAATAATTCAACAGTCTTTTTACTTTTATAATTTGTTGGTTTTAAAGCTAAGTGACTGTAAGACCTCTAATAAGCACGAAGCACTTCACTTACAGCTGTCGGGCTGCCCCACAATTATTATTCAACATACTGTTATTATGAACAGTTTTGTAGGGCGGCAATTCAAACTGGAAAATTCGTAATTAGAAGGTAATGCACTGTTACTGCAGTTAAATACAATACATCACTTTCTGTACGACTGAAAATTGTTTACCGTCAAATTAGAAGTACTAGTTTTAGTTCGAAATTGAACGTACTGCATAAAATAATTGGCCCAATAAGCATAAACTTCTGTACAAATCGATTTAATTATAACACAAACTGAAATGATAATGTTCTCAAAATTAATGACATCAAATTATTTCCTTAAATCTCTACAGCAGTGCACAAAGTGTTCTGTTGTGTGTCGTGTACTGTATCAATCAAGTTTACGGAATAAATGTTTGTAACTTCTGTATATACATGACTGCAGTATAAACATTAACGTAACTTAACTTACGATTCGACGCACCAATTAAGAGTTCCACGGCAAGTTTTGGTAAAATAATGGAGATTTGGTTTCATTGGAATGTGAAGGAGAGTGCGTTATTTGGGACGTTTCGGTGGACCGTGTTGTGTGGATATAATTAATATTTTAGGGGAAAGATAAATTTCGGAATTATTCTTTTACACTACAGTAGTATAGTAGTAGTAGTAGTAGTAGTAGTAGTAGTAGTAGTAGTAGTAGTAGTAGTAGTAGTATTAGCAGCAGTGTTTGTAATAGCAGTAGTAGTAGTAGTAGTATTACCAGCAGTGTTTGTAATAGCAGTAGTAGTAGTAGAAGTAGTACTAGTAGTAGTAGTAGTAGTAGCAGTAGTAGTAGTAGTAAAAGTAGAAGTAGTAGTAGTAGTAATAGTGGTAGTAATAGAAGTAGCAGTATCACTAGTTGTAGTATTAGTAGTAGCTATAGTAGCAATAATAGTAGCAGGAATAATAGTATTATTAGTAGTAGTTGTAGTAGTAACAATAATATTAGTAGTTGCATTAGTAGTAGTATTAGTATTAATGATACTAGTATTAGTAGTAATTTTAGTAATATTAGTATTAGTATTAATAGTAGTAGTAGCCTTAATAGTAGCAGAAGTATTATTGTTACTTTTAGTAGCATTAGTAGTAATAATAGTATTATTAGTATTTATAGTAGTAGTAACAGTAATACTAGCAGTAGAATTAGTAGTATGAATTCTGGTACTAGTGGTAATAGTAGCAATTTTAGTAGAAGTAGTAGTAGAAATATTAGTAGTAGTATTAGTAGTAGCATTAATATGAACAATAGTAGTAGTAATAATATAAGTAATATTAGTAGTGGCAGTAGTAATATTATTGGGATTAGCGGTATTATTAATACTAGTAGTAGTACTGTTGTAGCATTAATATTCGAAGTAGTTTTAGTCGTATTATAACTAGTAATATTAGTAGTATAATAATAGTAGCAGCAATAATAGTAACAATATTAGTAATAGTAATGTTAATTGTAGTGGCAGTATTAATATTATTGGGATTTGTATTGTTATTATTAGTAGTGATATTAGCTGTCGTAGCAGTAATAGTAGCTCTAGTATTAGTGGTATTATTAATAGTAATATTATTACTATCAGTAGTATTAGTATCAATAGTAGTAGCAGTAATATTCTTACTAGTAGTAGTAGTGGCAGTACTAATAGTATTTGGATTAGTAGTACTATTAGTAGTAATAGTAGCTGTTTTAACAATAATAGCAGCAGTAGTATTAGTAGCATTGTTAGTAATAATGTTAGTAGTAATATCAGTTTTAGTACTGTTAGTAGTGGTAGAAATAGTAGTAGTAATATTAGTACTATTAAAATAGTAGTTATAGTTGTAGTAGTAGTAGTAGTAGTAGTCTAATGACTGGTTGAGCTTACGTCAAACATCCATAGTCCTATACTTATTGTGAACTAAGTAGTTATGAAACATACAATCTATGTATCTATATATATATACCACTATACTTTTTGGAACGACAGAATTATAGAAACAAGACTAAAAACACAAAGGGGACACTTAACAATATTAGAAGTATATGCCCCGACAGAAGGCAGGGATGAATTAAATGAAGAATTTTATTAAAAACTACAATAGATACTGGATAAGGTGAACAAAAATGATTACATAATGTTGATAGGAGATATGAACGCCAGAGTTGGAAATAATAGAGTTGCTAACATAGTGGGTACAAATGGAGAAGCTACATTAGACAGCAACGGTAGAAAACTGAGAGATTTTTGCACATTTAATAATTTAAAAATTATTAATACTTTTTTTAAACACAAAGAATTTCATAAATTTACTTGGGAAGCAAGAGGACACAAACCAATTATTGATTACTTTGTAACAGATATGAAAACTTCAAATGTAATTTAAGACATTAGAGTTTACAGAAGTAATGAAATAGATAGTGACCATTACTTTACTATGTGCAAAAGTAAATTTTCCACCACGATGGTTAAACAAGAGCAACAAAACCCCCCATTAAAGCAGAAAGAATTTTTTAAAGTAAGATTGCTAAATGATGAAAGCATAAGATGGCTGTACACACAAAGAGTGAAATTTCACCTAAACAATACAAAGGAGAATGAAACAGACATTGAGAAAGAATGGAAAAACTTACAAAACATAGTAAAATCAGCAGCAAATGATAGTTAAGGAACAAAACAACAAGTAGGAGAAAGTATTTAAAAATATGGAACGATCAAATAAAACAATTAATAGAAACAATGAAAACATCATATAAAAAGTGGTTGAATTCAAACAAACTATAAGACAAACTGGAATACAAAAGAAACACAGCACTGGCCAAAAGAGAAGTGAGAAGAAGACAAGGACTTTCCTGGGACAAATTTCTTACAAATTTAGAACACGAAACATACAGGACTCAACCCAAAGTGCACAAAATTTTAAAACAAATTAGTAAAGAAATAAAAGAAACAGCACGTATTCAAGGAAACATAGACGAAAATGTATTCCTTCGATGCTATGAAAAGTTATGGAACACAACAAACATAAATGAATTACAATTAAAATACAATTCAACCGATTACTTACATGCTTTTATAACTTTAGATGAAATAGAAAAGGTGTTAAAATTAACAAAAAATGGTAAAACTCCAGGATAAGACACATTAACTCAGAGCTATACAAGTATGCAACAGAAGAGTTTAACTGAGGTTACTAAAATTTATAAACAATATATACAGAGAAAATTGTATTCCAAAGAATGGAGAAATGCTGTTATAGCTCCAATATATAAGAAAGGTGACAAAAGGGAACCCCAAAACTACAGAGGAATTAGTATTCTCAACACCTGCTATAAGATATGCTCTACAATCCTTATATGAAACTGCAGAATTACTCAGAAGTTTTTATGGCAGAAAAGCAAAATGGATTCCGAAAGGGACGGTCATGCACGGATCCAACATTTTGCCTCAAATTATTAATTTAAAAAAGGAGGGAATTTAATTTGGAAACATATTTGCTGTTTATAGATTATGAGAAAGCATTTGATAACATACAAAGACAGATTTTATTTAACATTTTGAAATCTCGACATATTCCAGATACATTGTTAAAGGCAATAGTGGATATTTACACAAAAA
>Ga0268261_10000258_pt1 | contig 32133 bp, 8 predicted proteins | sample TergutNc150P1_FD_190353 | JGI IMG/M metagenome (GOLD analysis project Ga0268261, IMG submission 190353) | Nasutitermes corniger P1 segment gut microbial community from laboratory colony in Florida, USA - Nc150 P1 (SPAdes) (version 2) | ecosystem: Host-associated > Arthropoda: Insects > Digestive... | reverse complement strand
CTGCTGCTCTGCTAACTGTCGGTGTAACTTCGAAGCGCACTGCCGTAGTGGTCGATGGTATCGTGACGTAGCTTTCACCCCAAACAGAGTCTCACGATGAGGCCTAGTCGGACGGACTGAAGGTCGGAAGAATGGTTCAGGCCGGAATAATTCTGGGCCGTTTTCCCTCAGCTTTTATAGGAGATAAAAGCTGAGTCGCGCATATTTGTGTTAATAACACACACAAAATGTCAGTACGAGGCAACCTTGAGAAGTGTGACAGTTAGTCAGGCATGTGCTGACACGATATGTTTACTACTGTATACAAACAAGCGGGAATTAGAGTGATGAGCCAAGAACTGACGCAAGCAGTACTTGCTCATTACAGTGACATTGCCACAGTACCACAATAATAAAGTAGTAAAGCCACAGTAACACACTCCTATGGTAGGATAATTACACATTACCACAGTACTAAAGTAGGATATTGACAATGTACCGCAGTACTATAGTAAGGCATTGCCTTAATACCACAGTAATGGAGTAGTACATTGCCACAGTACCACATTACTAAGTAAGGAAATTGCCGAAATGTAATATTACTTGGGTTGAAAGTTGCCGCAGAACCACAGTACTGTATTAGGGCAGTACCACAGTACCATAATAGGGCAATGACAAACTACCACAGATGTATATTAGGATATTGCCAAAGTACCACAGTATTATAGAGGAACATTGCCACAGTACCAGAGAACTATTCTCGGACATTGCCACACTACCAAAACACTAAGTAAGGTAGTTGCCAGAATACAATTCAATTGTATAACATTTCCACACTACTACAATAATATGGTAAGGCATTTCCACATATATCCGTACAATAGCAAATTGCCACAGCATTATAGTAGGACATTACCAATGTAACGCAGTACTATGGTAGGACATTGCCATAATTAAATCGTTCTAGAAGAGGACATTGCCAGAGTACCACAATACTAGAGTAGGACATTGCCAGAGTAACAAATTACTATAGTAGGTCATTACCATATTACCACAGTACTGTAGTAGGATATTGCCAGTGTTCCACAGTAATATAGTAGGACAATGCCACAGTAAATACGTACTATAGTAGACATTCCGACAATTCCAGACTACTATAGAAGGACAATGCCCTTGTAACACAGTACTACAGTAGGATATTGACACATACCCACAGTATTATAGAAGGACAATGCCCCATTTCCACATTACTATAAAGGAGCTTTGACAGATTACTACAGTACCAAAAAAGGACGTTGCCACATTACAAGAATACTATACAAGTGTATTGCAACAGTAACAAGTACTATAGTAGGGCACTGCCACATTACAACCGGATTATAATAGGACAATGCCACAGTACCACAAGACTGTAGTAGGACATTGCCATATTACAACATTATTCTAGAAGTAAAATGCCACAGTACCACAGAACAATAAATGTGCATTGCCACAGTACCACAGTACAATAGTAGGACATTGGAACAGTACAACTGGACTATAGCAGGACATTGCCACAGTACCACAGAATTATTGTCGGATATTGTCACAGTACCAAGGTACTAGTATAGGACATTACAAAAGTACCACAACACCGTAGTAGTACAAGGCCATAGTACCACTGTACTAAAGCAGGACATTGACACAGTTGCACCATACTATGGTAGGAAATTGATATGTTACATCGGTACTAAATTTCGGCATTGCCACAGTACCACAGTAACATAGTAGGACATTACAAGAGTATCACAATACTGTATAAGTACAATGCCACATTACCACAATTCTATTGTAGTACAATGCCACAATAACACTGTACTGTAGCAGGACACTGCAAAAGTAAATCAGTACCGTAGTGGGAATTTTACAAAGAACCACATTACTATAGTAGGACATTCCCACAATACCACAGCACTAGAGTAGGATTTTGACACAGTACGAAAGTACTAAATTAGGACTTCGCCAAAATACCACAATACTATAGTAGGATATTGCCACAGTACTATAGTAGTACATTGAAACCTTACCACAGTACTTGAGAAGGATAATGCCACAGTACTATAGTGGGTAATTAACACAGTACCACAGTACTATAGAAGGATATTGCCACATTACCACAGTAATATAGTAGAACTTTATCACAATACCACAGTTCTCGAGTAGGAATTTGCCACAGTACTGTAGTAGGAGTATGCCACTGTACCACAGTACTGCAGTAGGATATTACCACAATACAACAGTACTGAAGAAGGACAATGCCACAGTACCTCACTAGTATAGGTCATTTCCACAGCACCACGTTACTATATTTGTATATTACCACAGTACCACAGTAATAAATCAGTACATTGCCACATTTCCACAGTATTATATTAGGTCGTTGCCACTGTACTACATTACTATACTAGGACATTTTAAATTCATGGTTCCGTGCATCATGATTCAATGTTAATAAAAAGGTCCAACTTGATGCAACAGTATGCAGACATTTATTCACTGCACAGTCACTCTACATGTTTCGGGTGTCACAGCACCCATCATCAGGAGCACTAAAAAAATCTGCTACCTCTGGTATAGGTATTGATATTGGTACCGCTACTTCCTTTCACCGTGCCCTTATAAAAGTACTATTGTAGGACATTAATAAACTACAACAATTCGATTGTACCACATTGCCACTCTACCACAGTACTATAGTAGCAAAATGCCATAGTAACCCATTACTATATTAGAACATTGCCACAGTACCATAATACTAGAGAAAGACAATGCCACATTACGACAATAATATAGTACGATGTCACAAAACCACAGTGCTGTAGAAGGATATTGCCACAGTACCACAGTACTACAGCACGACAATTGCACAGTACCACAAAAAAATAGTAAGTTATTTTCACAATATCACAATACCACTCTAAGACCTTTCAAACTACTACAGTAGGTAATTGCCATAATACCACATTATTTTGGTATGGCTTTGCTTCAATACGACAGTACTCTAGTAGAAAAATTCCACAGTAACACAATACTATAAATGAACATATGTATATTACCACAGTAGGAAAATGGCCAGTACCACAGCACTATATAATGGCATTGCCATATCACCGCAGTAATATAGTAGGACATTGCAACAGTACCACTTTACTATAGTGGGACATTGACTCAGTACCACTGTACTATATTAGGACATTGCCACAATACCACATACTATAGTAGGATATTGAAAAATTTCTACAGTACTGTTGTAGGAATTTGCCAAATAATTACAATACTATAGTAGGATTATTCCACACTACCACAGTAGTATAGTAGTAAATTGCCACTGTACCATATTACTAGAGTAGGACATTACCGCTGTACTAGAGTCCTGTAGTAGGACAATGCCAAGTTACCACAGTAATGTAGCAGAATATTGCCATAGTAACACACTACTATAGAAGGTCAATGCCACAGTACCACATACTATACTTGGAGAGAGCCATAATAGCTGAGTACTATTGTAGGAAATTGCAACGTTACCACAGGACTATATTGGGACATTAGCAAAGTACCACTGTACTCTAGTAGTACATTGCCACAATACCACCATACTATAGTAGGAAATTGCCACAGTATCTACATACTATAGAAGTACATTGCCACAGTACCACAGTACAATAGTAGGATAATGCAAGTGTACCACAGTACTAGAGGAAGATATTTCCACACTAATACAGTACTACAGTAGGACAATATCACATTACCGCAGGACTAGTAGGACATTGCCGCATAACAAGAGTATTATAGTAGGACAATGCCACAGTATCACAGAACAATAAATGTGAATATCCATAGTACCACAGTAGTATAGTAAAACATTGCCACCGTACAACTTTTCAATAGTAGGATATTGCCATAGTGCCACACTACTATAGTAGGATATTGCCACATTACCTCCGTATTATAGTAGGAATTTTCCACAGTACCACTGTACTAGAGTGCGACAATATCAAAGTACCACTTACTATAGTAGGAGAAAGCCACAATACCACAGTACTATGAGAGGAAATTACCACAGTGTCACAGTAGTAGCTTAGGACATTACAAAAGTACCACAGTACTGTAGTAGAACAATGCCACAGTTCCACAGTACTATGGCAGGACATTGAAAGGGTACCACCGTATTTTAGTAGAAAATTTCCAAAGTACAACACTAATAATGTAGGGCATTTACACAGAATCATATTACTGTAGTTGGACATTACTACAGTACAACAATCGTATAGATGAAAATGCCACATTACCACAATTTTGTAGTAGGGCAATTACATAGTACCACAGTACCATGGTAGGACACTGACACAGTACAACAGTACTGTAATAGGATATTGACACAGTACCGCATTACTATTGTAGGATATTCCCACGGTACCCCAGTACTATAGGAGGATATTGCCACAGTTCCACAGTGCTATAGTAGGACATTCGAACCAAACAACTATCCTATAGTAAGATATTGTCGCAGTACCACAGTACCAAATTAGGACATGTTCAAAGTGCGACGGTCCTAGAGAAAAATATTGCAAAATTTCCACAGTACTATAGTAGGACATTGCCACAGTATCACAATATTATAGTAGGATATTGACACAGTACCACAGTACTATAGAAGGATACTAAAGCAGTACAACAGGACTAGAAGAAATTAAATCCCCAATACAATGGTTTGTCATTACCACTGAAACACAGCACTATAGTAGGATTTTGCCACACTACCATAGTAATATGGTAGTACAGTGCCACTGTACCAAGGTACTATAGTAGGTCATTCCAACAGCAAGACATTACTTTAGTAGAATATTACCAAATTACCACAGTCCTAAATCAGTACATTGCCACTTTTCCACAGTATTATATTAGGTCATTGAAACTCTACAACCCTAGTATAGTAGGAGATTAACACAGTACCACATTAATAATGTAGGACATTGAAAGTGTACGACATTACTACAGTATGAAATTACCACAGAAATTCAGTTCTATAGTAGGAATTTGACACACTAACGCGGTATTAAAGAAGGACAATGCCACAGTACTAAAGTACTATAGTAAATTATTGACACTAAACCACCCTACAATTGTAGAACATTGCCACGGTAACACAATACAACAGCACGACAATACCACAGCACCACAGAATAATAGTAGGATATTGTCAGGTTACCACTGTATAACTGAAGGACTTTGTCACATTACGACAGTATTATTGGAGCACATTCCCACAATACCACAGTACAAGTGTTGGAAATTGCCACAATTCCACAGTACCATAGGAAGACAATAACAGAGTTAAGCAGTAACATAGTAGAACATAGCCATATTACTACAGTATTGGAGAAGATGACACATTACCACAGTAGTCTAAAAGGGCTTAGCCACATTACCACAGTATTAAAGTAGGACAATTACACATTACCACAGTACGATTGTAGGAAGTTGCCAGAATACCACAGTTCCAAAGTAGGAAAATGCCACAATACCACAGTCCAATAGTAGAAATTTGACACAGTACCACAGTAGTATACTAGGAAAGTGACATTGTACTACAGTATTATAGTAGGACATTAACAAATACCAATGTAAAATAGTAAGACAATGCTACAGTACCACAGTAATATTGAGGGAAATGGCGCAGAACCACAATAATAAAGGACATTGACACAGTACTACATTAGAAAATAGATACAGTACCACAGTAATATAATAGGATATTGCCACAGTACATGAGTACTATAGAAGGACATTGCACAGTACCACAATACTAGAGTAGCACACTGCCACAGTAAAATGCACTATAGTAATATATTGCCACAGTACTACAGTACTATAATTTGACATTAACCTATTCCACAATACTACAGTAGGACAATGCCACAGTAACACATTACCATAGTAGGATATTGCGACAATACCACACTACCAGATTAGGACAATGCCACATTAGGACAGAACCATACAAGGAAATTCCCACATTAAAAATAATATATTAGGACAATGCCCAGAACCACAGTACAAAAATGGCATTGCCATAGTAATACAGTACCACTGTAGGACATTGAAACTGTACCACACTAATATAGTAGGAAAATGCCACAGTACCACAATACAATTGTTGGTCAATGACACCAAACCACGGTACTATAGTAGGACATTTCCACAGTACCACAGTACAATATTTGGACAATGACATAATACCACAGTTATAAAGTAGAATAATGTCACTTTACCAAAGTACTATAGATGAACAATGAAACATAACCACAGTACTGTAGAAGGACATTGCCACAATACCACAGTACTATAGTTGGACAATCCCAAGCTAAAACAGTACTATTGTAGGAAAATGCCACAGTACCACAGTACTATATTAGGGCAAGGAAAGAGTACTACACAAAACCAGGAGGACATTGGCACAGTACCACAGTACAATAGTACGACAATGCCACAATACTAAAGTACTATACTAGGACATTGCACAGTACATCTGTAATATAGTAGGATATTTCCAAAGTTCCAGATTACTATAGTAGAACATTGCCACAGTTCCACACTACCTTTGTAGGACTTTGCCACCACACCACAATACCATTGTAGGATATTGACACAGTACCACTCTACTATAGTAGGACTTTGTCACCGTACCACAGTGCTGCAGAAGAACATTGCCACTGTACCACAATACTATTGAACGAAAATGCCACAGTGCCACTGTACACTTGTAGGACAATGCCACAATACCATAGTACTATAGTAGGACAATTCCACGTTTCTACATTAGGACAAAGCCTCACTAACAAAAATACTATAGCAGGACAAAGCCACAGTACTACAGTAGGAGATTGCACAGTACATCTGTAATATAGTAGGATATTGCCAAAGTTCCAGATTACTATAACAGAACATTGCCACAGTTCCACACTACTTTTGTAGGACTTTGCCACCACACCACAATACCATTGTAGGACATTGACACAGTACCACTCTCCTATAGTCGGACTTTGTCGCCGTACCACAGTGCTGTAGGACATTGCCACTGTACCACAATACTATTGAACGAAAATGCCACAGTGCCAGAGTGCACTTGTAGGACAATGCCACAATACCATAGTACTATAGTAGGACAATTCCACATTTCTACATTAGGACAAAGCCTCACTAACCAAAATACTGCAGTAGAACAAAGCCACAGTACAACACTAATATAGTTGGACAACGCCAGAATAGAACAGTACTATAGTTGGACATTGACACGGTAACACAGTACTATAGTCCGATAAAGCTACGTTACCACTGTAATATAATAGGATAAAGATGGATTACCAAAGTGTTATAGTAGGACAATGACACTGTACCACATTACTATAGAAGGACATTGCGAATGTAAAACAGCAATAAATTAGGAAATTGCTACATTACCACAATACTAGAGTAGGACATTGCGACAGTAGTACAGTACTATTGAAGGCCATTTAAAAGTACCACAGTACTAGAGTAGGATAAAGCTACATTACCACAATACTATAGGGGGACAATATCACAGTACCACACTACTATAGTTGGACATTGGCAATTCAACACAGTAATATAGTAGGAAATTGCCACAATACCACTGAACTACAGTAGGACATTTGACACTTAACCCCAGTACTATAGTAGAAATTTGCCACAGTACCACAGTACTAAAATGGGATTTGCCACTGTACCACTGTACTATAAAAGAGCTTCGCAAAAATACCACAGTTCTATAGTTGGATTTTGCAAGATTACCACTGTATTATAATACGACATTGCCACTTTAAAATCGTACGATTATAGGACAATGACACAGTATCACATGACTAGTAGAATATTGCCAAATTACCACAGTATAATAGTAAGACATTGTCACATTACCACAGTGTAATAGTAGGTAAATGCCACACGACCACAGTACAATAAATGTGCATTGTCAAAGTACCACAGTACTATAGTAGGAAGTGGCCAACGTACAACTGTCTTATAGTAGAACATTGTAAGTCTACCACAGTACTATTGTAGGATATTGCCACAGTACGACGGTACTATAGTAGGAAATTTCCACAGTACCACAGGGCTCCAATAGAACATTGCAACAGTACAAGAGTACTCTAGTAGGATATTAATACAGTACCAAAGAACTATAGTAGGAGATTGCCACAGTAACACGGTACTAGTTTAGGACATTACCAAGTTACCACAGTACTGTAATAGGACAATCTGGCAATACCACAGTACTATAGAAGGAATTTTAAACAGTTCCATCGAACCAAAGTAGGAAATATCCACATTACCACAGTACTAAATTTGGGCATTACAACAGAACCACAGTTCTATAATTGGGCATTACCAAGTACAGAAATGCTATAGAAGGACAATTCCATACTACCACAATTGTATAGTAGGACAATACTACTGCACCACAGTACTATAGTAGGACACTGCCACATTACAACTGTACTGTAATAGGTTATTGACACTAACACAGAAGTATAGTAGGACATTCCCACAGTACCACCGTACTATAGTAGGACATTTAAGCAGTACCAAACTAATAGAGAATAATATTGTCACAATACTGTAGTAGGTCATTAGCACCCTACCACAGTACTAGAGTTGGATATTGACACAGTACCACAATACAATTTTAGGACATTCAACTTTACCACAGTACTATAGTAGGAAATTGCTACAGTATTACTGTACTATAGTTGGACATTGCCACAGCACCACATAACTATAGTAATATATTGACACAGTACCACAGTACTAAATCTGTACATTAGCCACAGTTCCACAGTATTATATATGTTCATTGCCACTATACCACAGTACTATATTAGGCCATTGCTATAGTAACACATTACTATAGTAGGACAATGCTTCAAAATAACTTCACTATATTTGGACATTGCCACAGTCCCACAGTACTACAGAAGCACAATGCCACAGTACAAAACTACTACAATAGATTTTGCCACCAAAATACCGTACTGGAGTAGTACATTGCCACAGTACCACAATATAACTCGAAAATGCCACAGTACCCCGGAACAATAGAAGGTTAATGACATAGTTCCACTGCATTGTTGTAGGACATTGTCATAGTATAATAGGAGGATGTCGCCAAAATACCTCAGTACTATGGTAGGACATTGTCACAATACAACACTGCTATAGTAGAACAATAGCAGAGTAAAAGAGTAATTTAATTGGACATAGCCACATTAACACAGTATTATAGTAGGGCAATGCCACAGTACCGCAGTACTATAAATGGGCATATCCACATTACCACAGTTCTATAGTAGAACATTGCAACTGTACCACAATAATATAGTTGGAATTTTGCACAGTACCACAGTACTAAAGTAGGAAAATGCCACATTACCACAGTTCTATTGTAGGATATTGCCATATTACCACAGTAATACAGTAGCAAAATGCCAAATTACTAGAGTAGGAGGTAGAAACCGTACCACAGTACTATAGTAGGACAATGCCACGGTACCACACTACCATAGAAGGACAATGCAAGATTACCACAATAATATAGCAGGAAAATGCAACATTACGACAGTACTATAGAAGGACAATATTAAGGTACCACATTTCTTTTGTTGAAAATTGGCGCATTACCACAGTACTATAGTAGAAAATTGACTCTGTACCACAGTACTGTAGTAGGAATTTGCGACAGTACAAGAGTACTAGAGTGGGCATTGCAACAGTAATGAAGCTCTATAGTAGGACTTTGCGACATTACCATATTACTATAGTAGGACAATGCCACAGTTCAACAATATTATAGTAGGAAAATGCCACAGTAACACAGTACTATAGTAGGACATTTCGACAATACCACACAACTATAGGAGGACAATGCCACAGTAACACAGTATTATAGATGGACTTTGACACACTAACACAGTATTCCGGTAGGACAATTCAACAAGACCACAGTACACTAAATGTTCATTGCCACACTACCACGGTACTATAGTAGGTCATGGCCACCGTACAACTGTACTATAGTTGGACATTGACACAGCACCACAGTACTATAGAAGGATATTGCCACAATAAGAGAGTACTACAGTAGGAAATTGCACCGTACCACGGTACTATAGTGGAACAAAGACAGAACCACAGAATTCTAGTAGGAAATTTCCTCATTACTATATTACTATCGTGGTAGATTGCCACAGTACCACAGTACTAGTATAGAACATTACCAATCTACCACAGTACCGTAGTAAAACAATGCGACACGACCACATTACTATAGCAGGATATTGATACCTTACCATCGTACTATAGAAAGGAAATTTCCACATTACCACAGTACTAATTTAGGGCACTTCCACAGTACCACCGTACTACAATTGGACATTACTACAGTACCACAACACTATGGAAGGGCAATGCCTCAGTACAACTATTCCATAGTAGTACAATAACACAATAACAAAGTACGAAATTTGGACACTGCCTCAGTGAAAAGGAACCGTAGTAGGATATTGACACAGTACTAAGGGACTATAGTATTCCATTCCCACGTTACCAGAGTAGTATAGAAGTATTTTGTCACAGTTCCACAGTACTATATTAGGACATTAGCAATATATCACAATAATATATTAGGATATTTCCACCGTACCACAGTAATAAATTAGGCCTTTCCAAAGTACTAAAACACTAGAGTAGAATATTGCTACAGTACCACAATACTATAGTAGGACATTGCCAAACTACCACAGTACTATGTTAGGATATTGCAACAATAACACAGTACTATAATAGTACATTGAACTATTACTACATTATTGAGAAGGATATATCTACAGTACTGATGTAGTTCATTAACACAGTACCACACTACTATAGTACGATACTGTCACTGTACCACACTACTATAGTAGGTCATTATCACAATACCACAGTGCTATAATAAGAAATTGCCACTGTCCCAACATACTATAATAGGTGAATTCAACTGTACCACATTATTGGTGTGGGATATTAACAAAGTACATCTTTACTGTTGTAGGACAACGCCACTGTACCACATTACTGTAGTAGGCCATTGTCACAACACCACATTACTTTAGTAGTGTAATGCCACAGTACCAGAGTAATAATTCAGTACATTACCACAAGTCCACAGCAATATATTAGGTCTTTGCCACTGTAGCACAATACTATAGTAGGACAGTAACACAGTACAACATTTCAATAGTAGGATATTGCCAAAGAACCACAGTACTATAGTAGGAAAATGCCAGAGTGCAACATTACTATAGATGGACATTGCCACAGTCACGCAGTATTAGAGAAGCACAATGCCAAGTACCAGCATAAAATAGTAGATTTTGCCACTAACCACCATACTATAGTAGGACATTGCCACAGTACTACAGCACGACAACGACACAGCACCACAAAAAATAGTAGGATATTATCTCAGTACGAAAGTACTATTGTAGGACCTTGTCTTATTACTATAGGAGGACATTCCACAATGTACTATGATTTTGCCACAATACCACAGTACTATAATAGGACTACAACACATTAACACAGTACTATAGAAGGGCATAACTACAATACAACAGCATTATTGTAGAACAATGCCATAGTACCACAGTACTATTGAAGGGCATTCCCACATTTCCACAGTTCTAGAGTAGGGAATTGAAATAGTGCCGCAATACTATAGTTGGACTTTGCCACAGTACCACAGTACTAATGAAGGACAGCGCCACAGTACCACAGTTCTATTTTAGGACATTGCCATATTACCACAGTACCTGAGTAGGAAAATGACATATTACCACTGTACTATAGTAGGACATTGAATTAGTACCACAGAACTATAGTAGGACAATGCCAAAGTACCACAGTACTATAGTAGGACAATGCCACAGTACCACAATACTAGAGTAGGACAATACTACAGTACCAGAGTACTATAGAAGGACAAATTCAGAGTACCACAATACTATATTAGGACATCGGCACATTACCACAGTACTAAAGTAGAAGATTTACACAGTACCACAGACCTATATTAGGACAATGCCACAGTACAATAGTACTATAGTAGGACATTGCCAGAATACCACACTACTAGAGTAGGAATTTGCTACAGCAAAAATTTTCTATAGTATGATTTTGCCACCGTACCACAGTACTAGAGTAGGACTTTGTCACAGTTCTACAATACTATAGTAGGACAATGACACAGTAACACAGTACTATAGTAGGACATTGCAATAATACCACACAACCATAGTAGGACAATGCCACAATAACACAGTATTATTGAAGGACATTGCCACGTTACCACAATATTAGAGTAGGAATATGCCACATTACCACAGTACCACTCCTCAGTACTACAGTACTATAGTAGGATATTGCACCAATACCAAAATACTATACAAGGAATTTGCCACATTACAACGGTAGTAGAGTAGGAAATTACCACAGTACCATAGGACTAATATAGGACATTGCCACATTCCAACAGTATTATACTAATGCCACAGTACCATAGTAGGACATTGCCTCCGTACAATTGTACTATACTAAGACACTTTAACATTACCACATACTATAACAGGATATTGACACAGTATCACGATACTAGAGTTGGAAATTGCCAAATTATCAATGTACTATAGTAGGAGAACGCCACAGTACGACTACACTGTGGCAGGATATTGCCACTGTACCACATTACCAAAGTAGGATATTAAAGCTTAACTACAGTCTTGTAGTAGGACAATGCGTCCTTACCACAGTACAATAGCAGGACATTGCCATAATACCACATTAATTTAGAAGGAAATAACCACTTTACAAGAGTAGTATAGTAGGACAATTATATATTACCACATACTATAGTGGGAAGGAACCAAAGTAATGCAGTACTATAATAGGAATTTGCCACAGTATCACAGGACTAGATTAGGATATTAGCACTATACCACATACAGTAGTAGTAGGACAATGCCACATTACCACAGTACTATAGCAGGACATTGCCACAGTACCAATGTACTATAGTAGGAAATTGCAAAAGTACCACAGTACTATAGTAGGATAATGCCACAGTAAAGCATTACTATAGTAGGACATTTCGAAAGAATCAAAATACTACAGAAGAACAATGCGACACTACCACAGTTCTATAGTAGGAGAATGACACATTACCACGGTACCATAGTTGTATATTGCAAGAGTACAACAGCACTATAGTAGGATATTGACAGTAGTATGACCTTCCCACAGTACCATAGTAGCGTTTGATGGATATTGCTACAGTACCACAGTGCTATAGTAGGACATTGGCACATTAGCACAGTACTCCAAGAGGATATTTACAAGTTAACACAGTACTAATGTAGGACATTACTAAATTACCACATTCCTATTGTAGAATATTGTCCAAGTACCCCAGTACAATAGTTGAATATTAGCAAAGTACCACAAGACAATATTTGGTGAATACCATAGTACCACAATTTTATAATAGGATATTCCCGCAGTACGAATGCATTATAATAGGACATTGTAAGAGTACAACAATACTATGCAGGAAATTTCCACAGCACCACTCTGCTATAGTAGGAGAACGCCACAGTAACAATAGTAGATTAGACATTACCACACTTGAACAGTACTGCAGTAGGACTTTTCCACATTACCACAGTACTCTAGAGGGTCAATGCCACAGCACCAACGTTCTATTGTACTATATATTTACAGTACCTCAATGCTATAGCAGGATATTTCTAAATTATTACACTATCATGTTAGCTCATTACCACAGTACCACAGTACTATAGTAGGACAGTCATACAGTACCACAGTACTAATGTAAGGCATTGCCACTATATCACAGTACTATATCAGGAATGTAACACACTACCACATATCTAAGTAAGGACATTGCTATAGAACCAAATTACATTACTAGGACAATGCCTCACTTCATCGGTAACCTCATAGGACAATAATACAGGACCACAGTAGTATTATAGGGCATTGGCACTGTACCACAGTACTATAGTAGGACAGTAACACAGTTCCACATTACTATAGTAGGACGTTGCCATAGTACCATATTACTGTAGTAGTACAATGACGCAGTAACACAGCAGTATATTAGGTCATTGCCACAGTACCAAAGTACTATTGTAGGATATTAAAACAGTACCACTCTACTATTGTATGGCATTGTCACTGTACCGCAGTACTATAGTTGTACATTGCCATAGTACAACACTACTATAGTAGGAGATTGCCACAGTACCACAGTAATACGGAAGGACAATGCCACATTACCACAGTGCTACAGTAGGATATTGCCAAAAAATCACTTACTATAGTAGGACATTGCCACCGTACCACAGTAATACAGCACGACAATGCCACAATACCACAGAACAAGGGTAAGATATTGTCACAAATCCACAGTATTATTGCAGGACACTCACAGTCCACATTACTATAGTAGGACTTTGCAACCATACTATAGTACTAAGGTAGGACATTGCATCAATACCACATTAGTAGAGTAGGACGGTAACACTGTAACGCACTACTATTGTAGAACATAGTCACATTACCACAGAATTATAGTAGGACAATGCCCTGCACCACAGTACTATTTAATGGCATTGCCATATTACAACAGTTGTATAGTAGGACATTGCAAGAGTACCACATTACTGTTTTAGGACATTGACAGAATACCACAGAACTAAAATAAGACAATGCCTGAGTAGCACAATACGATAGAAGGAATATGCCACAGTACCACAATACTATAGTATGACAATGACACAGTACCACAGTACTTTAGTAGGAAAATGCCACAGTAACACAGTACTTTAGTAGGAAAATGCCACAGTAACACAGTATTATAGTAGGACAATGCCACGTTACAACAGTACTATAATAGTTCAATGCCACAGTACCACAATACTATAGTACATTGACACAGTACCACAGTACTATAGTAGGACAAAGCCAAGTTACCACAGTCCTATAGTAGGACAATGACACAGTACCGCAGTACTATAGTAGCACAATAACACAGTACCACACCACTATAGGAGGACATTGCACAGGAACACAGTACTATAGTAGGACATCGCAAGTGTACCACATTACTATAGTAGAAAATTGCCACAAGTCCACATTACTATTGTGGGCCTTTACCACCCTAGCACAGTAATATATTAGTTCATTTGCACAGTACCACTCTAAGTAAGGTAGTTGCAAAAATACCACAATTTTATGGTTGAACATTGCCACAGTTACACAGTACTATAGTAGGGCATTGCCACATATATCCCTATAATAGTAGGAAATTTCCACGGTACTATAGTAGAACATTACAACTGTAACACAGCACTATAGAAGAAAATTGACACAGTACCACAGGTTTATAGTACGACATTGCCACAAAACAACAGTACTATTGTAGGACATTGTCACAGTACCACAGTACTAGATTAGGACATTGCTACAGTATCAACGTACTATAGGAGATATTTGCTACAGTACCACAGTAATATAGTAGGTTATTGCCACTGTTCAACAATACTATAGTAGGACAATTCCACTGTAACACAATACTATAATATACATTGCGACAATAATGCACTACTATAATATGACAAAGCCATAGTAACACAGTACTATAGTGGGATATGGCCACATTACCACAGTACTATAATAGGAAAATACCACAATACCACAGTACTTTAAAAGACTTTTTCACAATACCAAAGTACTATAGTACAATATAGCAAAAGTACCACAGTGCTATAGTAGGATATTAACACAGTACAAGTGTACTATAGTACGACAATGCAACACTACCAGAGGAGTATAGTAGGGCATTACCACTTTACCACGGTATTAGAGAAGGGCAATGCCACTGCACCACATTACAATGAAAGTGCATTGCCAATGTACCACAGCACTATAGTAGGATATTGCAAACGGACAACTGTACTATAGTAGGACACTTTCACAGTACCACAGTACTACAGTGGGATATTGCCACAGCATCAAAGTACTATAGCAGGAAGTTGCCAAACTACCAGAATACTAAATTAAGACTTTGCCAAAATACCACAGTACAATAGTAGGTAAATTCAACAGTACCACATTAGTAGAGTAGAATATTACAGCAGTTCCACAGTACTGTATTAGGCAAGGACAAAATACCGCAGTATTATAGCAGGATATTGCAAACGAACCACAGTGTTATACTAGGACATTGCGACAGTAACACAGCAGGACATTGCCACTGTCCCACAATATTATAGTAAGCAATGCTACAGTAACACTGTACAATAGTAGAAATTGCGACAATTACTACTATAGTATGACAATGTCACACTAACACATTATTGTAGTGGGGCATTTTCCCATTACCACAGTATTATAGTAGTTCAATGCGAAAATAGCACAGTACTTTAAAAGGCTATTGCCACAGTACCAAAGTGCTATAGTAGGTTATTGCAACAGTACCACTGTACTATAGAAGAAAATAGCCACAGTACCGCCGTACTAGATTAGGACTTTGCCACATTACCAAAGTACTATAGTAGGACATTTGCACACTTCCACAATACTATAGAAGGACAATGCCACGGTACCACAATTCTATACTATGACAATGCAACAGTACCAAAGTACTATAGTAAGAAACTAACACAGTACGACAGTACTGTAGTAGGATATTGACACAATAACTCAGTACTCTTATAGGACAATGCTACTGATCCACGGCACTCTAGTAGGAATTTGCCACAATTCTAAAGCATTATAGTAGGATATTGGCACGATATTACAGTACTGTAGTTGGGCATTGCCGCAGTAAAACAGTACTAAATTAGGACTTTGCAAAGTACCACAACACTACAGTACAATATTGCCAAATTACCACAGTACAATAGTAGAACTTTGCCACAGTACAACAGTACTGTAGTAGTGTTTCACCACAGTATTATTGAAGGAAATTGTCAAATTCACACATTACTATAGAATTTCATTGCCACAATAACACAGTACTATAGTAGAATATTGTACAGTACCAGTCTACTGAATCAGAACCTTCCCACAGTACCCCGATAATATATTAGGTTATCGTTACTTTACCACAGTACTATAGTATGACAGTAATACAGTACATCTTTACTATAGTAGGATATCGTCTTAATACCACATTACTCTAGTAGGACAATGCAACAATACAACAGTACTATAGGAGGACATTGCCACAATACCGCAGTACTAAACAAAGGCTTTGCTACAGTATCAGATTAATATAGTAGGTTATTGACTCTAAACCACCGTACTATTGTAGGACATTGCCACAGTAACACAGTAGCACAGCACGACAATGCAACAGAACCACAGAACAATGGTATATTGACACAGTACCACATTATTATTGTAGGAATTTTTCAGAGTACAACATTATTGTAGGAGGACATTGCAACAATACCACAGTACTATGCTAGATTATTGCCAGAATAGCACAGTACTATAATATGACAATAATACAGTGACACAGTACTATAGTACTACACAGCCTCATTTACCCAGTATTATGGTAGGACAATGCCACATAACCACAATAATAATACAGGAAATTTCCACATTACCACAGTAATTTAGCAGAGCATAGCAACACTACCACAGTAATACGGTAGGAATTTGCCACAGTACCACAGTACTAAAGTAGGGCAATGCCACAATACCACAGTACTATAGTTGGTCCTTGCTATATTACCACGGTACCACAGTAGGAAAATGCCACAATACCACATTTCTATAGTAGGACAATACCATAGTACCACAGTACTATAGTAGGACTATACCAGAGTATAACATTACTATAGAAGGAAAATGACAAAGTACCACAGTACTATAGTAGGACAATAGCACAGTACCATAGTACTATAGAAAAATTGACACATTACCACATTACTATAGAAGGACTTTACCACTGTTCCACAATACTATAGTAGGGCAATGGCAAATTAACACAGTGTTATATAATGGCATTGCCACATTACCACTTTAGTATAATCAGAAAATATTTCACTATCACTGTACTGTAAATGGACTTGAAACAATAGAGAGTACTATATTAAATATTGCAACAGTAACACAGTACTAAAGTTAGACATTGCCACAGTACAACAGTACTATGGTTGGACAATGCCACAATACTACAGGACTATAGTTGGACATTGCCGCATTACCACGGTATTGTAGTAGTAAAATGCCACAGTACCACAGTACAATGAAAGTGCATTGCCCCAGTACCAAAGTACTATAGTTGGACATTGCCAACGTACCACTGTGCCATAGTAAGACATTGCCACCTTACCTCATATTGTAGTAGTATATTGCAATATTACCACATTAGTATAGTAGGAAATAGTCACATTACCACAGTACTGATTTAGGACATTGCCACAATACCACAGTACTCTAGTAGGATATTGCCACTATACCACAGTACTAGAGTAGGACATTACCGCATTAACACTAAACTGTAGTAGGACAATAACACATTACCCAAGTACTATAGCAGGACATTGCCACAGTACCAGAGTACTATAGTAGGAAATTTCCACAGGATTGTAGTGCTCGAACGGTAATGACGTGAAATGGTAGTCTGCCACCAGAAGTACAAGACTTCAATACAAATAATTAAACTTTGGGAACTAGGGTAACTCAGTCGAATGACGTAGAATTTGTAACTAATATTCTATTTCTCTATAAATAATTGCATTAAAATTAATAAAAGGAATTTACACAATAGTTTACATTTATAAGTGTTACAAATGAATTAATCAAAACTGTATGACCGAATAATTGACTCGCCTTTTTTGTTATTGCAATCAAAACGTCCAAAATTAAACTACAAGGTTTGATTACCGAACTTTCCTTCACTCGATGTTAATAAAATTTAGCAACAGTCAGTGCCTTGCCTTGTTTAACCAGAAGTAATGCGATGTAACTTATCATCGTAAATCAATCAAACATTCAATATATCACTTAGTAAATTTCCTTCTTATATAGGCACAAACGTTGACTAGTAGTGATCCGTATAGTAAGCTGATGAGTTCAAGAGTGAGCGTCGTTTTGTGGCAATTTAGAATTTTATATTTGTGAGTCATTTACGTCATAAATTCATGTTAGAACGTTAAACTCAGCGCGTCACTTGCATACCACGGAGTTTATTGAACTGCTGATACTGCTAGATAGACGGCAGCTAGGCAAGTGATCGCTGTACTTCCGCATAAATAAAGTTCTACTAACTTTAAGTTTAGCGTTCTAATACGTGCGTTACACAGATGTAACGATAATTCTATTAAATGTAGTACCCAGTAATATCCGGCACTACAGTGTCACAGTACTCGATTAAGACTTTACTAAATACAAGATTACTGTAGTAAGACAATGCCACAGTACAATACAATACTAGGACATTGCCAAATCCCACCGTACTATAGTAAGAAATTGCAAATTTCCACAGTTCTATAGTAGTATATTGCCACAGTACCACAGTAGTATAGTAGGACATTACCACAGTACCAATATACTATAAAAGGACAATGCCACAGAAAAAATTCTATAGTAGGACAATGCCACATTAACACAGTACCATAGTAGGACATTGCCACAGTATAAGAGTACCATAGCAGGTTATTGACACAGTACCACATTACTATAGTTAGACAATCATACAGTACCAATGTACTGTAGTAGGATATTGCCACAGTAACAACATACTATTGTGAGACATTCCTACAGTACCACAGTACTTTAGTGGCATATTGCCACAGTACACTACTATAATAGGATATTAGCACAGTACCACAGTAAAAGAGTAGGATATTGCACACAGTACAACAGTAATAAATTAGGATATTGCTAAATTCCCACAGTACTATCGTAGAAATTGGCAACTTTCCACAGTACTATAGTAGAACATAGCCACAGTACCGCATTTCTATAGTAGGAAATTGAAAGTGTACCACATTACTAGAGGAGAATTTTGACACAGTATCACAGTACCATATTAGGTCATAACCACAGTACAACAGTACATTAGTAGGGTATTGTAACACTACTATAGTAGGAAATTGACACTTTACCACATTACTATAATAGGAAAGTGACACAAAACCACTGTTCTGTAGCAAGAGGGTGACAAAATAATTCCGTACGAGATTAGATATTACCACATTAAACAGATTTATACTAGGAAAACGCCGCATTATCAGATTACAATAGTAGGCCATTGACAGAGCAATGCAGGACTATAAAAGTATATTGCAACAGTAACAATACTATAGCAGCATATTTACACAATACCACAGTACTGAATCTGTATATTGCCACAGTTCCACAGTAATTAATTAGGATTTTGCCACTGTACCACTGTACTATAGTAGGACAGTAAAACAGTACCACATTACTGCAGTAGGACATTGACATATTAGCACATTACTATAGTAAGACAATTTCACAACACAACAGTACTGTACTAGGACAGTAATACATTACCACAGTACAATTGTAGGGCTTGACACTGTACCACAGTACTATAGTAGGACAGGAGAAAAATACCACATTACTGTAGGTGGACATTACCATAGTACAAGTGTACTATAGTAAAATCTTGACACAACACTACAGTACTATAGTAGGACAATGCCACCGTAACGCAATACCATAGTAGGAGATTGCCACAGTACCACAGTTCTATTGTAGGACTTTGCCACAGTAACACTGTACCATAGTATGACATTGCCACAGTACCACACTACTGTAATAGAACATTGTCACAATACCACACAACTGTAATAGAACATTGTCACAATACCACAGATCTATAGTAGAACAAAGCCACAATATCATATTACTATAGTAGAATATTCCCACACTTCCACACAATTGTAGGACATTGCTACGTTACCACATTAACATACTAGGATATTGACACAGTACCTTTCTACTATAGTAAGGCTTTGCCACAGAAAAACGATACTGTAGAAGGACATTGCAACAGTACCACAGTACTATTGTAGGAAAATTTTCATTTACAACAGTAATACATAGGACAATGCCACAGTTCTACATTAACACAATGACACAATAACACAGTACAAATGTAGGACAAACCCCCTTTACCACATTACTATAGTTGCACATTGCCACACTACCACAGTACTAGAGTCGGACAATGCCTCACTACCACAGTACAATAGCGGGAAAATATCACAGTACCACAGCACTTCTTGTAGGATAATACTGCATTACCACAATACTATATACTAACAAATACACTGTGACACAGTACTATAGTAGGACATTGCCAATGTACCAAACTACTATATTAGGATATTGCCACAATACCACACTACTGTAGAAGGACATTTCCTCATTACAACTTTACTAAGTAAGGAAATTGACACAATACAACAATACTAAAGAAGAAAGTTTCCACAGTACCACTTTACTATAACAGGACATTACCACAGTATCACCGTGCTATAGTCGGACAATGACTAAGTACCACAGTACTATAGTAGGAAAATGCCACATATCCACAGTCCTATAGCAGGATAATTTCACAGTACCACAGTACTATTGTAGGAAACACACACAGTACCGCAGATCTATAGTAGTATATATCCACAGTACCTTAGTATTAAATCAGTACTTGGTCACAGCACGACTGTATTATAGTAGGTCTTTGGCACTGTACCACATTACTAGCGTAGGACAGTAATACAGTACCATATTACTATAGTAGAACATTGCCATAGTACCACACACCTACAGTAGTACAATGCCACAACACAACAGTTCTACAGTAGGTCATTGCCACAATAACGCAGTACTACAGAATGATAATTCCACAGTACCAAAATACTATAGTGGATTATTGCCACAAAAAACACCGTACTATAGTACGAAATTTCCATGGTACCACACTACTACAGCAAGAAACTTTCACAGTACTACATGACAATAGAAGGATATTGCCACAGTACAACCGAACTATTATACAGAAATGTCGCAGTACAACAGTACTATAGGAAGACATGGCCAAAATACCATAGTACTATGGTAGGACATTGCCAAAATACCATAGTACTATAGTGGGACAATACCAGAATAACGCAGTACTATAGAAGGAAATAGTCACATTAACACATTATTATAGTATGACATTGCAACACTACCACAGTACTATAAAAGGGCATTGCCACATTACAACAGTATTATAGTAGGGCATTGCAACAATACCACAGTAATATAGTAGGACATTACCACAGTACTAAAGTAGGTCTGTGCCACAGTACCACAGTACTATAGTAGGGCATTGCCGTATTACCATTGTACCACAGGAGGGAATTGCCATAGTAACAAAGTACTACAGTAGGACATTGACACAGTACCAAATCCCTATTGTACGGATATGCCACAGTACCACAATACTATAGTACGACAATGCCACAGTACCAAGTACAATAGAAGTACAATGACACAGTAGCACATTACCATAGTCCCATAGTAGAAAACTGACACATTACAACAGCACTAAAGTAGGAGATTGACGCAATAAATGAGTACTATACTAGGACATTGCCAAAGTACAACAGTATTGGTGTAGGAAATTGCTACTTTAACAAAGTACTATAGTAGGACATTGCAAGAGTACTTCAGTACTAAAGTAAGACATTGGCTTTTTTCAACAATACTATAGTAGAAGAAATCCAAAGTGGCACAATATTATATTAGGACATTGTGACAATACCACATTACTATAATTGGACAATGTCACATTAACAAATTTCAATAGCATGACATTGCCACATTACCACACTTTTATAGTAGGGAAAACCACAGTATATAAATAATATAAAAGGGCCTTGCCACAGTACCATAGTACTATAGTGGGATATTGCAACGGTGCCACCTTATTATAGTAGGCAATTGTCAGAGTAAAACATTTCTATCGTAGGACAATGCCACAGTACCACAGAAATAAAGTAGCAAATAGCCACATTACCACATTATTATAGTACGACATTGCCTCCGTACAACTGTACTATAGTAGGACATTGCCACCTTACCACAATACCACAGTAGGAGACTGCCACAGTACCACAGTTCTGTAGTAGGACTTTGGCACAGTAACACTGTCCCATAGTACGACTTTGCCACGGTACCACACTACTATAAAAGGACATTGACACAATACCACAGATCTATAGTAGAACAAAGACACAGTACCAGATTACTATAGTAGATAATTGACATAGTTCCACACAACAATTTTAGGACATTGCTACGGTACCACATTAACATACTAGGATATTGACTCAGTACCACTCTACTATAGTAAGAGATTGCCACAGAACAAGAATACTGAAGAAGGACATTGCAAAATACCTCAGTACTATTGTATGAAAGCGTCTATTTACCACAGTAATAAAATAGGACAATGCCACAGTTCTACATTAGTACAATGCCACAGTAACACATTACAAATGTAGGGCAATGCCACATTACCAAATTACTATAGTTGCACATTGCCACAGTACCACTGTACTAGAATCGGAAAATGCCTCAGTACCACAGTACAAAATCAGGACAATATAACAATACCGCAATAATATTGTAGGATAATACTGAATTACCAAATCACTAAATGATGACAATTACACTGTACCACAGTACAATCGTAGGACTTGCCAATCTACCAAACTACTATAGTAACACACTGCCAAAGTACCACACTACTATATAAGACCATTTCCTCATTACCACTTTATTAAGCAAGGAAATTGCCACAATACCACAGTACTATAGTAGAACATTTCCACAGTACCACTTTAATATAACAGAACATTAGCACAGTATCACAGTGCTATAGTCGGGCAATGACTATGTACCACAGTACTATAGCAGGACATTGTCACATATCCAAATTCCCATAGCAGGATAATTTAACAGTACCACAGTACTATTGTAGGAATCAGACACAGTACCGCAGATCTATAGTAGTACATACACAAAGTACCTAAGTACTAAATAACTACATGGTCACAGTACAACAATATTACATTAGGTAGGATATTGCAACAGTACCACACTAATATTGTAGGACATTTCCACAGTAAAAATTACTATGATAGGAAAATGCCACAGTTCCACAGGACTAAAGTAGGACACTGCCACAGTTTTAAAGTAGGACAATGCCACTGTACTACAGTAATATAGTAGGAAATTTCCACACTACCACAGTATTAATGTAGGACATTGACTACGTACAACTGTACTATAGTAGGACATTGCCATAGTACCACATACTGTAGTACGATTGCGAAAGAGTTCCATAGTACTATAGTAGGAAATTGCCACATTACTACAGTACTAAAGTAGGACATTCACGTAGTACCTCAGTACTGTAATAAGACAGTGCAACCGTACCACAGTACTATAGCAGTACATAGCTACAATACCAAGGTATTCTAGTAGGATTTTAACACTGTTCCACAGTACTGTATTACGATATTGCCACAATACCACAGTACTATTGTAGGACACTTACAAAGTATCACAATACTATAGTGGGATATTGAATAGATCCACAGTACTAAGGAAGGACATTGCAAAATTACTACAGAACTGTAGTAGAACATTGGCACAGTACCTAAGTACTATAGTAGGGCATTACCACAGTACCACATTACTAGAGATGAATATTGCCACAGTACAACAGATGTGTAGTAGGATTTTCAAACCGTACCACAGTTCTATAGTAGGATATTGCCGCAGTACCACAGTACTATATTAGGGAATTGTCACACTACCACATTACTATAGTAGGAAATTGCCACAGCACCACTGTACTATCGTAGGAGAATGCCACATTACCACAGTACTAGATTAGACATTACCACACACCCACAGTATTCTAGTAGGACAATGCCACAGTACCAGTATACTATAGTAGGACATAGCCACGGCACCACTCTAATATATTAGTATACTGCCCCATTACCACAATAGTAGTGCAGGACATTGCCACAATAAAAATATATTATATTATGTCATTGCCACTGTACTACAGTTTTAAAATTGGATAGTAATGCAGTACCACAGTACTATTGTAGGCCATTGCCACTGTACCACAATACTATAGAAGTACACTAACACAGAAACAATTAGTAAAGTAGGACCTAGCCAAAGTGACACATTACTGTAGTAGGACTATGCCACTGTACAAAACTACTATAGTACGACTGTAATACAATACCATAGTACTATACTAGGACAGAAACACAATTACTATAGTAGGACATTGCCACATTAACACATTATTATATTAGGTCATTGTCACAGCAACACAGTACAATATTCGGACATTAATACAGTTTCACAGTACATTGTAGTGCCTTTTCACTCTACCACAATACTATAGTAAGACATTTCCATAGTACGACATTACTATAGTGGGACGTTGCCACAGTACCATATTACTACAGATGGACAATGCCAAAATACCACAGAAATGTCGTATGGCATTTTTACAAAACCACAGGACTATAGTAAGACATTGACACAGTGACACAGTACTACGGCACGACAACACCACAGTACGACAGACCGATAGTAGTACATTGTCACAGTACAACAGTACTATTGTAGGACTTATTCACAGTACCACAGTATTCTAGTAGTACATTGCCACAATACCAAAGTACTATGGTAGGACATTGACGCAAAACCACATTACTATAAAAGGACAATAACACCGGAAACCAGAATTATAGTAGAATATAGACACATTGCCGCAAACCTGTAATATAGGAGGACATTGACACAATTACACAGAATTCTCTGAAAACTGCAAAATTACCACCGTAATATGGTAGGACAATTACAGAGTAAAAAGTTCCTATATTGGGACTTTCCCCATTACCACAGTCTTATAGTAGGACAATGACGCCGTACCACAGTACTATTATAGGGAATTGCTACATTACCATAGTACTAGAGTATGGCATTGCAACAGTCTCACAATTCTAAAGTAGGATATAGCCACAGGACCACAGTTTTATACTAGGACAATTCCACTGTTCTACAATACTAAAGTTGGGCATTGCCATATTACCACAGTAGGAAAATGCCACAATACCGGCATTACTTGAGTAGTATATTGACACATTACCACAGTACTAGAATAGGACAATATTACAATACAAAAAAATTAAGGTATGACAAAGCCACAGTACACCATTACTATACCAGGACAATGGCACATTATCACAGTATAACAAAAGTACAAAGAGACAGTACCACACTACTATAGTAGTATTTTGCCATAGTACCAAAGTATTATAGTAGGATATTGCTACAATATCACAGTACCGATTCAGGAAAATGCCACAGAACCACAGTTCTAGAGAAGGATATTACCACATTACAAGTGTACTATCGTAGTACAATGCCACAATACCACAGTACTATACTTGGTAATTGACACAGTACCACATTACTAGAGTGGTACAATATCACACTACCACAGTACTATAGTAGGGCAATGCCACAGTACCACAGTAGTATATTGGGACTGCCAAAGTACTACAGTAATATAGTTGGATATTTCCACAGTACCAAAGTACTATAGTAGGACAATGCCACATTACCACAGTACTGTAGTAAGACAATGCCACTGAACCACAATTCTAGAGCAGGACAATGGCACAGTACCAAAGTAATAGAAAGGAAATTGCCACAGTCCACAGTTCAATATTAGGAAATTGCCACAATACCACAATAATGTAGTAGAACATTGATTCTGTACCACAGTAATATAGTAGGACATTGCCACAGTATCAAAGTACTATAATAGGACAATGACGAAACACCACTGTACAATACTAGGATATTGCCACATTACCACGTTGCTATAATAATACAATGACACTGTACCACAATACTATAATAAGACAATACAACAGTACCACAATACTATGGTAGGACAATTCAACAGTGCCACAGTACTATTGTAGGATATTCCCAAAATACCACAGTACTATAGTAGGACAATGCCACGTTGACACATTAATATAAAATTTGCTTTCCCACAGTACGACAGTCCTATAGTAGGATATTGCCACAGTACATCTCTACCATATTTCGAAATTGCCACAGTTGCACAGATATATAGAAGGATATTGACACTGTACCACTGTTATATCGTAGAAAATTGCCACGGTAGCACAATACTATACTTTGATATTGCACAATACCACAGGACTGTATTAGGACATTGTCAAAATACCACAGTACTATAGTAAAAAATGCCACAATACCACAGTACTATAGTAGGAAAATGACACAGTACCACAGTATTAGTTTACGACATTACCATAGTACCAAACTACTGTAGAAGGACAATACCACAGTACTACTGTACTAGAGCAGGAAATTGCCACAATACCACAGTACTATAGTAGGCCATTGCCACATTACCACAGTACTATTCTAGAATATTCCCAAAATACAACATTAGTATAGTAGGACAATACCACGCCTACACATCACTATAAAATTTGCTTTGCCACAGTACGACAGTCCTATAGTAGGAAATTGCCACAGTACAACACTACCATATTTCGACATTGTCACAGTTCCACAGTACTATACTAGGATGTTTCCACAGTACAACTTCTATATTGTAAGAAATTGCCACAGTAGCACCTTACTATAGTTGGAAATTGCCACAATACAACAGGACTGTATTAGGACATTGTCACAGTACCACGCTACTATAGGAGAAAATTGCCACAATACCACAATACTATAGTAGCAGAAAGCCACAATACCACAGGATTAGAGTAGGACATTACCACAGTACTACAGTACTGTAGAAGGACAATGAAAAATACCACCGTAATATAGCAGGTCATTGCCACAGTATCTCAATACTATAGTAGGAATTTGCCACAGTACAAATGTAGCATATTAGGACAATGCCACAGTACCATAGTACTATAGTTGGAGAATGCCACAGTACTAGAGTTAATTATTGAAACAATACCACAGTACTAGATTAGGGCATTACAAGGGAACCACGATACTGTAGTATGAAAATGCCACAATTGGACATAAGTATATTAGGACATTAACCCAGCACCACAGTACTGTGGTAGGACAGTGCCTCCGTACAACAATACTCAAGCAGGACATTTCCACAGTACCACTATAGTACGAAGATGCCACATTACCACAGTAGTATACTAGGAATATGCCACAGTACCACAGTACTAGAGTAGGGCATTACCACCGTACCAAAGTACTTTAGTATGAAAATGCAACTGTACAACAGTACTATAGCAGCATATTGCCAAAATACCACACTTCTATAGTAGGAAATAGCCACAGTACCACAGTACAATGGTAGGACATTGCAACAATACCATAGAATTAAAGTAGATAATTGCCGAAATACTACAATATGATACTGGGGGAATGCCACAGTATTACAATACTGTAGTACGTTAATGCCAGATTATCACAGGACTATAGTACATCACTGATAAGTGTACCACATTACTATAGTAATATATTGCCATAGTACCAAAATAATATAGAAGGAATTTGCCACAGTACCATATTACTATAGTAGGAAGTTGCCACCGTACAACTCTACTACTTTCTGACATTGCTACAGTACCACAGTACTATAGTAGGATATTGCAACAGTACCACAGTACTTTAGGAGGAATTTGCCAAACTCCCACAGTACTGTAGTAGAACATTTCCCACATTACCACAGTTCTATTGCATTAAATTGCCACAGTACCACAGTACTAGGGTAGGACATTACCGTAGTACCACAATACTGTCGTAGGTCTATGCCACATTACCACATTATTTTAGCTGGATAATATCACAGTATCACAGTACTCTAGTAGGAAATTTCACAATAATATAATAGGATCATGCGACAGTACCAAATAATATACCAGGAGAAAGCAACAGTACCACAGTACTATAGTTGGAAATTGCTACACTACCACCATATTAGATTAGGACATAAAAATGTACCACATTACTATAGCAGGACATTGCAACAGTAACAATGTACCATACTAGGACATTGCAAGTTACCACAGCACAATAGTATGATATTGCCCCAGTACCAAATTACTATAGTAGGGCATTGGGAGTTTAACACATGACTAATTTGGACATTGCAACAGTACCATATTAATATAGTAGGACAATGCCATAGTACCACTGTACTATTGTAGGACATTGCCAAAGAATCACAGTACAATAGTAGAACAATACCACAGTACCACAGTAATATTGTAGGTTATTCGCAGAGTACAACTTTATTATATTACGACATAGACACCGTACCAGAATACTATTGTAGGACATTGCCCCACTACCATAGGAATACAGTAGGACAATGCCACAGTACCACAGTATTATTGAAGGACAATGGCATAGTACCACAGCACTACAGTAGGACAATATCACATTCCTATTGTGGGACATTGCCGCACTACAACAAAACAAGTGTACGACAGTACCACAGTACCGCAATACTAAAGCGGGACATTGCTACAGTTCCACAGGACTATACTAGGACAGTGAAACAATACCATATTTTTATTATAGGACAATGGCACAGTAGCATAGTACTAAAGTACGGCAATACCACAGTACAATTATGCTTTTTGGGTACATTGCCACAGTATTACATTAGTATAGTAGGACAATGCTGCAGTACCACAGTACTATTGTAGGCCAATGCCACAGTACCATAGTAATATGGAAGTACATTGCCACAGTACAATATTAATTTTGTACGACAAGGTCACAGTTCCACAATGCTACTGTAGGGCATTGCCACAGTAAATCAGTAGTATGTTAGTACAATACCACTTTACCACAGTACTATATTTGGAAATTTCCACAGTACCACAGTAATATATTCGGGCAATGCACAGTACCACATTACTACTGTAGAACATTGCCAATATACAACAGTACTATAGAAGAAAACGCCAAAATTACACTGCACTATTGTAGGACATTACCACAATACCACAGTACAATAGTAAGATTATACCACATTACCACATTTCTATAGTAGAGTAATGCTACATTACCACTGTACTATAGTAGCACAAAGCCACAGTATCACAGTACTATATTACGACAATGTCACAGTACCAGATTACCAATGTAGGACAATGCCAGATTCCCATATTCCTATAGTAAGGCAATGCCAAAATATCACAGTACTATAGTGGGACAAGGCCACAGTACCATATTACACTAGTAGGGCAATGCCACAGTGCCACAAGACTATAGAACGACAATGCCACAGTACAACTGAACTAGAGTACGATATTGAAACCGTACCACAATAATATACTAGGACATTGCCACAGTAAACACTACTATACTACGACATTGCCACAGTACCGCACTACTATAATAGGACATTGCCACTTTACCAACAAATATTGTAGGAAAATGCCACTGTCCTAATATAGGACATTGCCACAGTACAATTGTAATATAGCGGGACAATTCCACATTACTACAGTACTATTAGAGGACAATGCCATAATAAAAGAGTACTAGAGTAGGACATTTCCACAGTACCACATTACTATAGTAGGGCAATGCCATATTAACACAGTAATATTGTAGGATTTTTCCACTGTACTACAGTATTTAGTAGAACTACACCAGAGTAAAACAGTACTATAGTAGGAAAATGCCACAGTACCAAAAGGCTATAGTAGGACAATAACATAATACAACAGTTCTATAGTAGGGCATTGCCTCAGTAAAACAGGAATATTGTAGGACAATGCCACAGTAACAGTATTATTTTAGGACATTGCCACAATGCCATAGTACTCTAGTAGTAAAATGACGCAGTACATCATTACTAATGTAGGTCAATTCCACAGTACCACAGTACTATTTTATGACATGTACAAAGTAGCAAATCAATGTAGTCGGGTAATGCTACAGTACCACAGTACAATTGAAGTAGGTTGCCACTTTACAACCATACTAGCGTAGGACATTGCCACAATAACACAATAATATTTTGGGCAATGCCACAATACAACTTTACTATTTTACAACATTGCCTCAGTACCACAGTACTATTATAGGACAATGCCAAAATTATACAGTCCCATAGTAAGACATTGCCACAGTACCATAGTTATATAGTAGGACAATGCCACATTACCAAAATACGTTTTAGGACCTATTCACATTACTACTGTATTATAGTAGGGCAATGCCACAGTGCCAATTTACAATTGTAAGTCATTCCTAATATACCACAAAACTACAGTTGGACATTCCCAAAGTACAACACTACAATAGTAGGACAATGCCACAGTACCACAGTACTATATTAGGAGAATGCCATAGTACTACATTACTACAGGAGGAAATTGCCGCAGTACCACAGCACTAGATTAGTTCATTACCACAATAACACTATACTGTAAAAGGACAATGCTACAGTACCACAGTATCACAGCAGGACAATGCCAGATTACTACAGCACTGAAGAAGGACAGTGTCTCAATACGTTAGTCCTACAGTAGACAATTGCCACATTACCACAATACCATTGTAGGAGAATGCCACAGTACCACAGTACTAAAGCACATCATTGCAACAATACCTCATTACTATTGCAAGAAATTGCCTCTGTATCACAGTACTAGTTTAGGACATTCCCGCAATACCACAGTACTGTAATAGGAAAAAGCCACATTACAAAAGGACTATAGCAGGACATTGAGAATGTACCAGAGCAATATAGTAGGAATTTGCCACAGTACAACAGTACTATAGTAGGGCAATGTAATTATAATATTGTACTATAGTTGGAGAAACCACAGTACCACAGTCTAAATGGGAATATTG
>Ga0268261_10000257_pt1 | contig 32161 bp, 27 predicted proteins | sample TergutNc150P1_FD_190353 | JGI IMG/M metagenome (GOLD analysis project Ga0268261, IMG submission 190353) | Nasutitermes corniger P1 segment gut microbial community from laboratory colony in Florida, USA - Nc150 P1 (SPAdes) (version 2) | ecosystem: Host-associated > Arthropoda: Insects >... | reverse complement strand
ATCTTGGGTTCGAATCCCACCGGGGGCATGGATATTTGCTTGCTGTGAGTGTCGTGTGTTGTCAGGTAGAGGTCTCTGCGACGAGCTGATCACTCGTCCTACCGACTGTGCTGCGTCGTTGTGTGTGATCTAGAAACATCAAGAATGGGTGCTCCATATATATGTGACATTAGTCGTCTAAAGGTTAAGGATTTAACCCTTATTCTGCTAACGTGGAGAAAATGGTGAGCTCCTAATAATGGCAGCAAACAGCACATGGGATTTAATTCGGGTTTTAAAGGGTTAACTACCTCATTGCCATTATTCTGAAAACAGAATTTCTAAATTAAACAATTTACTGTCTGGGAGATAATGATCAAAGTTGTAGTGCATTATACATGGGTTCGACCGTAATTAACTACCTCATTGTCATTATTCTGAAAACAGAATTTCTACCGGTTCGTCATGTGTAAAGTGTAGCCAGGTTTCAGCATTTTAACTTTTGCAACGACCGCGCCCAAGGCGGGTGGATGCCATCACCATACACCGTCCTGTTCACAGATCATTTAGTATGGTCCTGTTGTTTGATCCCGCTTTTCGCTCAACCTTTCTTCGCTGTCACGTTATGTTGGTGCCCATGGACAACTGACGGTAGCGCCCCTGCCGAGGTGGGACGAAGCAAGAAGTAGAGGAGTGACTGCGAAGTGTAGTTGTCGTGTTTTGGTTCTTTGTATTTGTTTTCCCTGAGTTTTGTGTATTAAGGATTTTTTTGGACGGTGGAATTTGTAGCAGCAACTTTCGTGCGGCGTGGGAGAAAGCGACTGCATACTGACCCACGGAAGGTGAGTGCGCTGTGGTGCTGCGTGGCTAGCTTCAGCGTGTTTTGTATTGTGTGGTTTCATTGTGGAATATTCGTCTGTGTCCTCACGTAGTACTGAGTGCTACATTATTTCAATTTATGAATTTACGTGGTTACTATGTGAAAGAATTTAATGTAGGTACCGGCATGTTTCATTAAAGATAACTGTTTTTATATTCTTTCTACGCTTTTTACACCCGAACTGTTCAATTTTTTCGGACGAGCTGAGAGGAAGATTCAAGATTGTGAAACTCTGTGAAGCACATTAGGCCATCCCGTTTAATAAATTGAAAGAAATACGATTTCCGAAGCCACGTTTAAACACCAAGTCTAAATTGTGAGGTTCCATGATACTGGAAGTTAGTAACAGTAGATAAGTGATGAAATTTCGTTTCGAATGTAGGTACGTATATTTGAGATTGGTTGATGTAGCGACCAGGTTATGAGGTAGATGCTCGCGGGGTGTAAATCGAGGAAGGGGGAGCGGATATTTCGCTTCTCGAAGACATCCAGACCAGGTCTGGGGCTCATCCAGCCCCCTAATCAATGGGTAGTGGGGCTCCTTTGCACGTGAAAGCAGCTGGGACATGATGTTAACCACTAGCCTCCATTTAGGGTCTTGGTTAAGAGTGAGTGGAGTTTTAACTTTGATTCCTCTACATGCCTTTGTGATATTGACAAGGACTTCACCTCACTCCTCCCAGCTTTATGTAGTGGGCCTGGTGGTAGTATTTATTGTGATTGACATTAGGCTTTCATCTCTGTTTTATTGGTAGTTTATGCATGTTTCATTGGGCATATGAACTTTACGAAATCTCTCTCTCTCTCTCTTTTTTTTAAGATATTATTGTCACCATATGTAGATGTGTGGTGGTGTAGGTCGGAGCTCTCATTTTATTGTTTTAATATTTTGTGAACCATTCTTCTATACAGAAAAAGAAGTTTGGGAGACATATATTGAAAAGTTTTGGCATTGGCATATAAGTGTTCATTTTTAGGATGACACATTTTACTGATGTTATGTATTGAGACTCCTGTGTGATACAAACAGTGAATGGTGCTCTGAGGACTAAGTGTAGTGGCCATTTGTAGGCTTCAGATGTAGCTTTATTGATCTAGCGGTGCCTATTGGACCCACTTGCTTTTCTTATTAACACAAGTCCTTAGAATTGTGACTGCATGAACTAGACCTTTAACTGTTAAGTCGAATCCCATCTAGCATGCTGGTAATGATTGGTCATGTAAGAGAGAAAAGACTATGTACTAATTTGCTGTACCTACATCAGAGGAATTTTTTTGAACATCAGTATTACATAAATCCTGTGGGAGACGTGGACTGGGTTTGTTTGGCCCTTGATAGGAAAATGTGGAAAGCTCATCTGAACATGGTAATGTGTCTTCAGGTTGTGTAAGAGGCAGGTAAGTGCATGGCTAAGGGAGCAACAGTTACTGGTTCATGGGGGAGGGGGTATTCTTTGACAGTTGCAGCAAAATGAATCTGTAACATTGTGTTATCATTTTGATGCTGAGTACAATGGTTCTTATAGATCCCTCATTTGTGTGTTGAGAGGGCACAGCTGTGATTAGTGTGATGGTTTTACAGAACAGCATGGATTTACTGAAAGGTGAACCTGGTTTGTGTAATAAGACACGTGTAACCGCTATTGTTGATGGAAATGAAGTACTTGGTATAGAAGCTGAAATGGTGTCCAATATAACAGAAGAAGAGGATCAAGAGCCAAGGACAATTCCAGTAATAAAGACAGAACCCAAGGTAAGTGGCATGCCTGTTCTGAATGTTACAGATGTTTCATATAGGCTGTATCCAGAATTGCCTGACCCTATATAAGGGTGTCCTTGTGAAACAAAAATTTTCCTCCTGGGAATGGATTTTGAGTGGTTTTTAAGAGAAGAAATGTTTATTTTGTGCAGTACCACTTGCAATGCAATGTTTCATCCATCAATAAAACAAACATTCCTTTCATTTTTATGTGTGTGAAATGTTAATTCTTACATTGAAGGAATAATGTGGTTTGAGGGACTTGAGAAGAAAAAGTTGTCAGGAGAATATCTGACTGATAGAGGGAGTTAATAACAGGACACAGAAAACTATATAATGAGTTTTGTTATTGGAACTATTCATAATGTTAATGTAATTGGATCAATGAAGATGAAATAAATGGGTCATGTAGTTTGCATGTAAGGGGTAAGTGATATATAAAAAGGTTCCTTTACAAGGCCAGAAAGTATGTGACCTCTTGAGAGAGATGTACATAGGTAGGAAGTAAAGGTAAAATAAAGTTGTCCCACTGTGTGTCATGGAGGGAGACAGGTTGAGTGGAGGTATAGCTCCACTGATGTGTAAATTTGTCTCTAGACAGATGATAGTGGTCAGACTGTCTGTCCAGGACACTTTACTGCCATAACAAAAAACTGTGGTTTTCATTGATTTGGAGGCTGGGTGGACATTGGAACCGGTCTGGATGTCTTGGTGAAGAAGTATTCTCTTGCTTCTGCCAAGATTTGAACCCCAGATCTTACAGTGTATATCCTAGTCATGGTACTGACTGTGCTGCTCCATACTTATTTGAAGATAATGCAAAAATGTTTATTAATACAATGAGATGGGATGTTTGGTTGGTTGTATTTGATTCATGACAGGAATTCCTGGAAGGCTTCTCTGATCATGGTAATTTCAATTGAAGTTCTGTAAAACGGATTTTCTTGTACTGAATCATGTCTGACTTCTTTTCATGGTGGAAATTTAATAACTGGTTTTAAAGCTTAAGATATCACAGGTCTTTGATGTAGCAGGGAAAGAGATTCAAGAGCCAATGGCAGATCAAGTAATAACTTCCGAACACAGCTTAAGTTTATGCCTTTTTGTTGAGTGTTTACTTTTAACATAGGAGCCTCTGAAAGTTGTTCGCTTTTAACAAATATTCAGTATTTCTGTCTTCTCTGGTAATCTGTATTAATGAAACAGTTGGACTGTGGAGAATGGATTTTGAGCGGTCCTGATGGTGAAGTGTTGAGCAATCTGTATTTAATGTCACATTGCTTGTGCAGTACCACTGTCAGTTTGTTGTAAGTCTGGTTTGAGATATGTTAAATACTGACAGAATTTGAGAAGGACCATGATCTTGGGGAAAAGAGCAGGATAGGTTCAGGCAATACTTGCTACCATTCAGTTCAGAATGTTGCATGTACTCAACCATAAAACTGAAATTGTTCCTTTCATATTGTGTGGGTGTGAAATTTGGTGTCTTACGTCAAGAGAAGCACACAGATTGGGGGTTGTTGAGAGCATGGTGGTGAGGAGAATGTTTGATGTGAGAGGGAGGTAGGAGTAGAGGGATGCAGAAGAATCTGTAGCGAGCTTCATGTCGGTTACTCATCAGCAGATATTATTAACATAATCATAGCAAGGAAGATAATATATATGTAGCACGTGGCATGCATATAGTACAGTAGAAGGTATACAAAGTCTGCTTAGAAAACCTGAACGGGAAGAACCACTTGGGAGGATGATGTGAAAGTCAGTGTTTGAAAGAAAAAGGATGGGAGGATTGGATTGTTTTTGTTAGGCTAGTGATAAAAGTGAGTGGGGGGGGGGGTTCTTCTGTACATCGTAATATAACAACAAAGTGCACAGACAACTTTGTTGGTTTACTGATTCATTGAATATTGTGTTCATATTTTTATATGCAGTGTTTTATAATTGTTATCACCTGTTAGGTTTTCTAAAGGCAAGGAATTTCTTGACTATGGAGCAGCCATAGTTGTGTGAGGAAGAAGAGTTCTCCATGGAGGTTGTTAGTTACACATGTTTTTAAATTGTTTATATAGAAAACCCAAATAAACAGCTTTTATCACTTTTTTATTATTACCAACTTGATACACAAATTTCTTGTTCATTAACACAAATTACATTAATTAGAATCCTCTACATGTTTCAGGCGCATTCTGCCCATCATCAGGAGGTCCACGACGCAAATTGTACATGTGCAGCCTCTGGTATCGTCACTCTCTGCAAGTGACTGTCTTGCACAAGACAGTCACTTGCAGAGAGTGACGATACCAGAGGCTGCATATGTACAATTTGCGTCGTGGACCTCCTGATGATGGGAGGAATGCGCTCGAAACATGTACAGGATTCTAATTAATGTAATTTGTGTTAATGAACAAGAAATTTGTGTATCGAGTTGGTAGTAATAAAAAAGTTATACTATGATGCACGGACAACCAAATATCAAGCTTCTATCAGTTTTATTCTGTGCAAAATGCTTATAATAGATGTGACCTGTTTCATGTCATGAGAGCACAACCACAATTTGTGTGGTTTTGTTACAGAACTACATGGATTTTGTGGAAGGTGAAACTGATTCCTGCACTGAAACATGTGTAAAGTTTGATGATGATGGAAGTGAAGAAGTCAGTATTAAAGTTGAAGAGGCCATAGATATAAAGGATGAAATTCCAGAAGCTACATCATTTCCACCAATCGAGACTGAACATGAAGTAAGCCTCCGTGATGTGTGAGGTGGTGGCAGCTCATGCTTTTAGGCCATTTATTGCCCCAACAAGGAAGTTGTGAAATTGCACTTAACTATTTTCTTCTTTGTGTAATATTGTGGGTGCCATATACCTTTTGAAATTTGGATTGGAATCGTGAAGAGAAGAGACTCTTTGGAAGTCATAGCCATTAATGGAAGGATAATATTGAAATGTATTTTGAAAAAGTAGTTTTGGAATGTGTGGTGTGTGTTTCTTTGGCTGTGAATGGGGACCAGTGATGGATTGTTCTAAACACACTGATTAAACATAGCGTTTTGTATAAGTGGTTAACTTCCAGCCAGATGTTCATTTCATATCAGAACGTCATGAAAAACACAATTTAATTGGAATTTCTGCCAATATTTACACGATGTCAACTGCTTTGGTTAACAAGTCTTTGTTAGTGTCTTTAATATGTTCATAGAATAGAAGAAGATCAGGCACAGTAGTCACCCATGCACTTTGAACATAATTAATCTTTTTTTTTTTGCGGCCCATATGTTCCTGCATTTAGCAGCCCCACACTTTGAACAAAGTGCAGTGTCTTGTTAACAGACATCATGTTAATGTCCTGATTTCATAAGATATTGAGGTGCTGGACCTTTTGTGGATAGAATGATATCTAAGTATTACCTCACCACTGTTTTTCCATACTAAAAGCCTTCTGAAGAATCCGTGAGAAATTTTTTGGGGAATTTTCCGCTGAGGAGGATAGCGCATACCCCACCGTATAACTGTGATTCCTGAGTCCACCTTCGCTTACAACCAGGCTTCACAGCTACAGGATAATAAAATGCCTTTCTGCAGACAGCCCTTGGCCACATACCCCTCCAGAGTGTCTCCTCTGAGCGTGGCTGTAAATTTTCTACCCCCCAGCATGGAGCCAATTCATTGCTAGAGGGTATCTCCAAGACATGCCATGTGGCAGCCTTTGTTATGTCACATAAATTGCTGTAAGAAGCTCCCTCAGTATCTAAGAAAGCTGAAGTGAAAATTCCTTGTTTTCTGCTTCCTGTATGTGTGTAATCACATGGTGCATTGCTGTTTTTGTGGACTTTCTTGGTTTGTAGGCAGATTGTTATAGACGTAGGGGACATACCCCAGTGTTTCACCCTTGATATTCCTGATTACTGATTTTTTATAATTATCTGCAGTAGACCAATAGGATAATGTACCTTAGCCTTAGCAAACGTGCAGGTAGAAACGTCATCTCGATCTTTGCCCAGGCTCAGGGTATATATTTCCTTGCTCGCAAACTTCAGTATGCGCATACTTTTGATATGCAACAGATTTTGACACACTTATATAATGTATACATTGCTATAAAAATTATTGTTTTTCTATCATAATGTATCCTAATGTTGTAATCTTTGTGTTTTTAGGAGGGTATTCTGAATGAAGATCTTAATGTGCACAGTGCAGAATGCAGATCTTCCTGTGATATACATAGTTTTGATCACCGTTATATGTGTGAAATATGTAATAAGGCGTTCAATACAAAGAGCACTCTGATAAAACATCAGCACACACATAGTGGTGATCGCCCTTATAGCTGTGAGGTGTGTAATAAAGCATTCACTCACAAGAGCACTTTAGTAACACATCGACGCATACATAGTGGTGATCACCCTTATAGCTGTGAGGTGTGTAATAAAGCATTCAGTCAAAAGAGCTCTTTGATATCACATCAACGCATACATAGTGGTGATCACCCATATAGCTGTGCAGTATGTAATAAGGCATTCAAACAAAATGGCCATCTGATAACGCATCAACGCATACATAGTGGTGATCGCCCTTATAGCTGCGCAGTATGTAATAAAGCATTCAGTCAGAAGAGCCATCTGATAACACATCAACGCATACATAGTGGTGATCAACCTTATAGCTGTGCAGTATGTAATAAGGCATTTAGTACAAAGAGCACTCTGATAAGACATCGACGCATACACAGTGGTGAACGCCCTTACATGTGTGCAGTATGTAGTAAGGCATTCAGTCATCAGAGCAGCCTTGTAAGGCATCAACGCATGCATAGTAATGTTTCATAATCTGGCACATGTTAATACAACATTTGTACTGAGACTGTCTCGTATGGTGACATCCCGAAATGTCCACATCTTGTGTAGAATACCATTTTTGTGTTCTGCGTGTTTTTAACTTTGTGTGAATGTGGACTGCTAAGGACATGATATTAGGGTTAAAGGTGGGACATGTGTGAAATAAGATGAAATTAGACAGGTTGCCATGGTAACAGGGGATGCCATGTCTGGATTGCCATGGGTACGATAGACGTGCGAGAGAATGTCTTCTCTGAGATATGAACTGAGGTTACTTAAACGGTTTATAAGATCTGGACAGTGTGTGTTCTTTGTGAGGTGTGAGCAGAGACTTGAGAAGCAGTTGAGAACTGCGCTCTTCTTTGTCACTATGCAGCCTGTAGTGGTAATTTCTTAACAATATTTCGGGACAACGGATTGGTTCCATCATGTCTTTTGGATTTTTGACTCCTAAAGATTGGACCAATATGTTGTGCTGACACGTCAGTAATAAATTAGAAATTGCAACTACTCGTTGCATAATAACCCAGAGGAGTGCAGTTCTCATCTACTTTGTGGCAGAAGCCTGAAGTCATGCTTAAGAAACAGTTGTACATGGAGCACAAGCAGAGTGAAATAGTGCCTGAATATAATGGCAGTCTGTCATGTGACAGGCACCTAAATTGTTATTTGGTGTTGTATGTGGTATGTTCATGAACATTAGAGGGGATGAATCAGTTTATCATGTGAATTGCTCTAGCTCTGGTTCTCATGTTTAATTTTGACTTATTCTTGCACACTTCATAATTAAATGTTATTGTCTGTTTTATTGTGCTACTTCCTAACAGCTATCCTGCAGTGTTTAGTCTGTGTGCTGTGAACAAAAGATCAGTTGTTAAAAATAGCATAATACAAATAATGGTAATTAAATATGAGGTTTTCGTAAGAAATCAGCTGTATCTTGACTACCTCAACAAGCACTGGTGTCAAGAAGTACATTTGCCCTATGGGAGTGATCGGGTATTAGAAATCACTGTATGAGGCAGATTATTTACCCAAGGGTACTTCAAGTATTGATTTCATTAATAGGATGCATTTTGTAATGAGCAGTCATTAAAGTTTGGTGAAATCAGGGATGTTAAGTAGGTTTATGTGATTTACTATCCGATGAATTGGAACCTCAATTTTTGTGCCCCTTTAAGTTCTTCATTATTAAAAATTAGTGTATGAAGTCACAAGTAGGTCTCAGTATTCAGGTCTATTGATTGCAAGAGGAAACTGATGTGGCATTTCACTACGTTAGTAATTGTAAGTGGTACACTACAAGACTGTCCAGATAGGGAAAAAGTAATTTGAACATGGAAGGCTGATGGACATAAGAAGTAGTATGGCAGCTGGTAAATAACAATTTTTAATGTATCCACATAGTACAGAACTGAGCAGTGAATGGGACAGAATGATGTATGCTGCTTCCTTTTCTCCTTCATATGTATGTAGGTGTAGGAAGGACTAATTTAGCAACCTGTTTTAAAATATCTAATATTTACATATTAGGAAGTGTTAATCCTGCATTTTTTCTGTAACATGCTTTTGGTATAAATCACATTATTTCTTGGAAAAATGAAAATTTATTTGCACATGTCTCAAAAAGAAAATGCTGTCAGAAAGCCACACTGTAATGCTGACAGCCCCTTTCGTTTTGGGCAAAAATCTGCCCATTAAAACACACCGATGTCTCCGTTATATAATTTTAAAATAATAGTATTATCTATTAATCAGAATCTTTTGATGTGCTAAGCAATTAAAAATACACATTAACATTAATGTATTTTAGAAAGTAAAGTTTTCCACGTAAATAAACTACTTTAGATATCTTATTATTGGAATATCACAGAAATTGTTTATAGTTTAATCATAACTGAAACTGAGTTCTGAAGAAGAGACTGTGTGTGGTACACATGAAAACTCGCAACAATTTTTGAATGAAATTATGCAAATATTTGACTTTGCTTTCATAAGAGAGGTGTGATGCAGTAAGGTTTGAGAAGACAAGTATCAGTGATTCGGATGCACCATGCTCCTCTACTGTATAACTGGAGTTACACCAATAAAATTGTTGCGAAACACAACAGAACTGTCTTAAGTTGTGCGTCCAGAACAGCCGAAGTCTGGAGGGTGGACTGGTCTGCTCCAGCTCATTTTACCATCAAAACACTTTCCATCTCTTCTCAAAACACTAAGCCAGAATTCATGTTCTGAAAAATGTCATCACATATCTCAAATACTGTAGTCAACTAGGTTCTCTAGTGCGGTAGTGCCCTGATTTTGTAGTGGAAAGCAAATGAAATATCTCGTTCATTTTCCATAGTATAAAGCTGTAACAAATTTTTACTGTAGAACATGTGACCTGTCATTGCTTTGCACCTGTATTCCAAGTCCCTATTCTATGGCAAGGAAGGAACAATACAATGTGAAGCGCACAATAGTGTGGGAGCCAGGATAGCTCAGTACAGTGACTACGCTACGGGCGGGAGAACCCATGCATTCTTGTTCGTTTCCTTACCAGTGCAAGAGTTCTGTTCTCCAAAGCACCATGATTAGACCTAAGGCTCACTCAGCCTCCTATGCAGTGAGTTTCAGGGGCTCTTTTTCTGGGGGAAAGCAGTTGTGGTTTGACCCTATCCACTCGCATTCATTTGTTGATGTTAGGATTGAGTGGAGCCATGCCTCCAAACCCCATTCTTTTTTATTTTGTACAGAAGGAAAACATTACATTTACACAATACTGGGATATTTTACACTGAATTTTATAGTGCGGAGAGTGAGAGGGTTGTATTTTCTGATGAGACTGAGAGCTGCATTGTTGGTAGCATTTCTTTTGGTACCACTTCTGCTAGCAGTGAGGTTGTGCTATGAACCAGACATTATTTAGACATATTTCATTGATAAGATTTCTGTAAATGTCAGAGAGAGCTCATGCTGATAGGCAATAATTTGTGTTCGTTTCACTCATATATATATATATATATATATACAGGGTGTCCCAGGAGGAATGTGCCAGACTTCAGGAGGGTGTTCCTTATGTTAAAGTATACCGATATAACCGAAAACACCTATGTCCAAAGTTGAACGGTTACGGAGATAATGGCCAGTGAAAAGTGTGGTCTTCTGGCGGGTCCACGCACTGTACCTTTCAGCTGACAAGTCTTATCGATGTTTATCCTTGGGTGTGGTGTCCGATTACGGAAAGTCAGCTCACACTAGCTTATAGTAGCCTTATACCAGAATGCGCAGTCAGCCATGTTACGTCAGTGCTTGCCATGCATGTGTCATGTATAGTGCGTGGAACCCTAAGGACAACTATGACATGCGTGCGAGTTTTTTTGTAGTTCAATTTAATGGCTTTATGTCATTCACAAGTTAGTTTGATGTTAAGTACAGATATTAACATTAAAGAAACCACATATTCCTGCCAGTTTTAATATGTATTTGGTAATCAACAAGTGTGTAACAGCTGTCGAAGTTTGAAACTTCTCTGGCCATTATCTCCTTAACCGTTCAAATTTGGACATAGGTGTTTTGGGTTATATCGGTATACTTTAACATAAGGAACAACCTCCCGAAGTCTGGCACATTCCTCCTGGGACACCCTGTATATACACACACACAATTGCAGAAATCAACAGGTTTATATTCTAGGAAGAACGAATGAATATAGTGGAAGAAAGATGTGAAGTCAGGATATTCAGTTTTTGTAGTGAACTTAATAACAGTCAATGGTGACAGTCACTGTACTATAATAATGCCAGCACAAATACTAACCACTTCGCTATTTCACGAGAAAATCAGCACAGTTTCCTTAATTCTTAATCACAGAACTTAATAAATACACGTGTCAGATTCATTCCAAAATATCTTGGATGTAACAGTGAAGCCATTATTTTGGGAAGAAGAGCATAGTATGCAATTACTGAACAATGCAAATGCAATCTGGACCGTACACATTAAAACTGGTAAAACTGTGTGTCAGTGTTACGGTTAGAAATAAGGATTGTTTTCACCACTTCACACATTACATTCAAAGCAGTAGTATTTCCCTACTAATTCCCACGTTAAACCAATGACAAAATTGTTATAAACATTAAGTATGGATGGAATTTTAATTGGCAGGATATAAGGAGGACCTTTCTTACAACTAGTACAACAAATACACAGGGACAGCAACAAGGACAGATGCTTTCTATAGTTAAACTGTCCTCTGATATACAATCCTGCCATCTTTCCCAATTACATCATCATGAAATGGTCTACAAATACAGTATTGTATATACTGCATTTGTTACAAGTGCCATCTGAGCATCATGTAACTAGCATCCTTATCACATTAGCACAGACAATTTATAATATCCATGCTACGTATGTATGTTTATTCAAATTTTAACATTCAAGCTTCTGAAAGGCAAAGTGCTGTAGGTCACTCTTTAAAGAAAATGTAGATAAGAGATTCTTGATTGAGATAAAGATATTGATGTATCCTGTACAGTGCATCTTATGTCAAGGTAGGTGAGAGATAATCCCTTACATTGGCAGGCAAAGTGGAGTAAGCCAACTTATGTCAGTTTGCTTGCAATGAAGCATTTAGTATTTGGAGGTTATGTGCTGTTTGCTGTTACAGTGCTGTTCATAGTGTGATTAAATATTGTACTTTTGTTTTAGATTCAGATTGTTCCTCCCCAATGAGTAGAATTTGGACAGTAAAGTAAGAGGGTAAATGTATGACCTTCTAGGCTGGTATTTAACAGGTATAAAAGAAATGCCAGCAAATCTGTTGCCTTTAAATTCAGTGTTTCTATTTCACATCTAAAACTAGAGAAATTTTGTAGAATATTTATGATTACTGATATGAAATTCAGTGTGTTTAACCTAGCATTGGGGGATGGGGTGGGGGCAGGAAGCCCACATGCTTTGTCAGAAATTCAGTACTACAGACAGTACCAGGAAGAGGTGCCTGTTGGTGTCTGGAAAAGGGGGGATATGATGGACTCATTGTGTTACATTCCAACGGTACATAAAGAGTTACTTGTCGGATTGAAGTGTCCAGAAGAGAGTGATGAAGAAGGTCACTTGGATGCATGATGAATAAATGTAAAATAAAATCCATTTGTGTGTTTTATAACACATTCCTTCCCTGTACACCTGCGTAATGAGAGAATAAAACCAACGGGGTATGTTTTTCAATAAAAGTCAGGTATTATGGTAATGCTGTGGAAGATTAATTATTGGACCATGGGTATAAAATGGGGATAAGGTAATAGGGGAGAGAAGCAGACTACATAGTTTGGAGCTGTATGATCTGTAGTGGTCACCAAATATCACGGTGATCAAATCAATAAAAATGAGTTTGGTTTGGGAAAGTGGCACATGTGGGTGACAGTAGAGATGCATATGCGATTTTGGTGGGGAGAAGTGGTGTAGATGGGAAGATAATATGGATGGCATGGAATGGATTGATGTGTCACAGGGTAGGAACAGTTGGCAGGCTGTTGTGAATGTGGGGGAATTACATGACTAGCTGAGTACCTGTTGCCTTCTCAAGAAGGACTCTGCTCCATGGAGTTAGTTACTGAACATAGAATGGATAATGTGTCAGTGTGTTTGGAGAATTGACTGAGGGTAATGAAGTTTTGCATTCTCATAAAATTGTGTCTGTATATTTATAAAAATGTATCATGTGCCTTTTAGTATGCAACAGTTTTGTATTATTGCTGCAATATTAAATTTGTCCCCAAGGTTGGCTTTTAAGCCCCAAAACATATCACATTATATAATGCCTTATGGAAACTATACCCACTAAGTTTTACTATCCCATTTCAGTACTTTCTTTAGTATTAGTAGTAGTCATAGTAGTTTTGGTGGGGTGGTCGTGGTGATGAATGGGTGACTAGTAAAAGGTGCAGATTGTTTTATTATTATTATTATTCTCTTGGGTTCATTTCATTTACAGTGGTTACCGGGTCTCTTACCCGGGGATAAACTGGACAGTGCATGGCCTTGTCCACCCAATCCTATCAAGCGCCGACATTAAAGCAGTAGTAGAGTTGTACCTTACGCCCCACTACTGTGCCAGCATTGGTTTGATCGTGGTCTACGTGTCACAGATGGTTTGTTTCCTGTCGTATATGTTGGTTACTCTGAGTGATGTCAATTTATCCGTGATTGGTCAAAACCGTTTGTGACTCCATACAAGATGAACTGTGTAGGGACCACAGAAATTTTAGGTAGGATGAGCTGTGTTTTACGCCATGCTCTGTGATGTTAGGGACGGTTGCACCGTCTTTCTTTTCCCAGCAGCGTAGCAAAGGACGTAGCGTTGAGTTTTATCGGAAATTCCGAAGTGGAAATAAATTGACTTTTGTACATTACAACAGGTAAATTGCTGTGCAGTTAGAGCGACGAAATTGTCATAGAAGTGTGGAAACTGATATGAGAGACTTTGGCGATAGTTTTTATGGATTGACCAGTTTTCGGCTTATTTTAATTAGAAATTATATTTTTCTAATTTTAATACATTTGTATTTGTTTCGGAAGATAGCGCAGCCATTTTCTCTCAATCAAAGGGGACACGTAGGGAGGTAGCGCAGCCATTTTCCCTTATTCAGAGGCCACGTGGTGACCGTGCGTGGTAATTTAGTAATATTTTTATTTTCATCTTTTTACACACTCAGCCAAACATAAGCTACCTACATTGATTGAACCCAGGCAGTACATATGATGAATTTCTTCCGGTGCAGAAGTTCATAACGACTAAACAGAGTGTTTCACAAGATAGTCATGGTGACGTTTTACCGAAGGAATAAAAAAGCTGGCCTCACGATATAAGTGCCCAAATTTACATGGTTACTATATCAAGTAATGTAATGTAGGTAACAGCATGTCGCATTAAAAATAATGTTTGTATATTCTTTCAACGCGTTTTGCACCCGATTATTTCATTCTTTCTGGACGAGCTGAGTGGAAGATTCAAGATGGTGAAACCTTATGAAGCAACACTAAGCCATCCCGTTTATGAATTGACAGAAATACGATTTCCGAAGGCACGTTTAAACAAGAAGGCTAATTATGAGGTTCCATGATACTGGAAGTTAGTAGCAGTAGATTACAGATGACATTTCGTTTCGAATTTAGGTTCGTTTCTTTCAGATTGGTTAGTGTAGTGTCTAGGTTATGAGGTAGACAATCGTGGGTGTAAATCGAGGAAGGGGGAGCGGATATTTCGCTTCTCAAAGACATCCAGACCAGATCTGGGGCTCATCCATCCCCCATTTCAGTGGGTAGTCGGTTCCCTTCGCTGGTGAAAGCAGCTGGGAAGTGATGTAAACCACTAGCCTCCATTTAGGGTCTTGGTTAAGAGTGAGTGGAACTTTACCTTTGATTCCTCTATATGGCTTCATGCTATTGACAAAGACTTTTCCTCAGTCCTCCCAGCTTTATGTAATGGGTCTGGTGGTAGTATTTATTGTAATTGACATTAGGCTTTCATCTCTGTTTTATTGGTATTTTATGGATGTTTCATTGGACACGTGAACTTTACAAAATCTCTGTCTCTCTTTTTTGAGAGAGAGAAAATTATTTCCAGCGGACGTAGCTGTGTTGTGCCTTAGGTCAGAGCTCTTATTTTATCGTTTGAATATTTTGTGCACCCTCAGTAGCCATACTTCTATACAGAAAAAGAAATTTTGGAGATATATATTGACATGTTTTGACATTGGTATATAAATGTTCATTTTTGGAATAATACATTTTACTGACGTTATGCATTGAGACTCCTGTGTGATACAGTAATTGGTGCTTTGAGGACTAAGTGTAGTGACTGTTTGTAGGCTTCAGATGTAACCTTATTGATCTGGTGGTGCCTATTGGACACACTTGCTTCCCTTACTAACATAAGTCCTTAGAATTGTGACTGCATGAACTAGACCTTTTACTGTTAGGTTCAAACATAATTTATCACTGAACATGATAATGTAATCCTGGTCATGCCATAATGCATAGCAGCCATGTGTATAGTAATTACAATGTTAAACAGCCTAAGTTCCAACTTTCATGGTGACTTGTATGTGGTGGTTTGGATGTTGGAAATGAAGGTGTCTGGAGGATTCAGCTGGAAAGTGTGCAGAATTTAATAGCTATATTTTTGCAACTTTATCAGGCTTTGAATATAATACTGTGTTTGGTTGAGTGACATTAAATGAACATAAAATTAGTGACAGGTGATTGTGGTCACACTGTTACAAAGTTGGTGTATTTTAAGTGCACTTACTGCCTAAAGGATGTATGTTGGACATGTACAGTGATAATTCATACTGTGTGCTGGCAAGGCTATTACATGTCTACACATTTAGTGTCTTAAAAAGTTCTGTAAAGACTGAAATTGCAAAAGGCAGTGCTCTACATGTGTGAATACCCAGAGGGAGAGTTATATAGCTGAAGCTTAACATTTGAGATAATTCTGTGCACTGATTATATTCCCAAATTCATCTGCTTATTAATTTCATATTTAACAACAAAATGCACTAATTAAAGCATGATAGAACACATAATAAAACACACTCCATATTAGATACCAACTCCTATATGTTTTGGCAGTAAGGTGCCATCCTGATGGAGTTTATTAAAAACAAAGGATCAAATGTCCAACACATGCTTCAGGTGCTAGTCACCCTCGGTTCCATCCTAAAATGAAAAGTGTTAAAATTCTGAATTACATATGTTCACAATTTCAAGTCAATATTGCTGTAATAACAACAAAATACAGTAACCAACCTTTTCTGTTATGCATTCTGAGTTGTTTATATTTTCTAGATTGTGTATACAAACATCTGTGACAGAATATGTTACAATGGGGTTCTTGTCCATGTGAAACGTGGGCACATTTTGTGTCAGAGCATATCGTACTGCCAATTTGTCATGTAAACCAAGAACTCAATTTCATATACAAAAAGAAACAGACAGCAAGTGAATGATTATATAGAGACCACTTGGAATATGCCCCTCAATTGCTAGGAATGTGGCTATGTATACAAACCTACATTAATATGAAATTCTGTTACGTGAATGACATCCTTTATGATAAATGGTACAAAAAATTAGAAAACCTACATAATCTAAACATAAGACAAAAAAAAACAAATATACAGACAAATGAGTTTTACACTTGCGTCGAGAAATGACAAAAAATTATCAACAGAAAGTAGCTTTCAGTCTAATTGAATTAGTTTATGTTTTTCCTCCACAGTTTAGACATTTAGATTTTACTTACATTATTGTGAATGTTGGGGAACTGGTATTCTGTGGTCATGAGTGATGAAAACATTGTAAGCTGTCAAATCAGTATGCAGTTCCTTTCAACAAGGCTGCCAATAATTGTGTTATGGAGAGTTGTGGCACAATTTCCTGCTTTGAGAGAAATGATTGTGAGTGCTGTATGCCTGTGTGCAGACAAAAGAATTCCATCGTCTTATTGTGAAGATATAAATGGCCTGAAGAACAATTCTTTTTTTTAGGAATTTTATGCTACCTTTCATTTTCTGTTGTCTCGGATTTTAAGTATGATTTCTTATATCCGTATGTTTTGATGCACTTCATACCTTTAGTGGCATTAGCATGATCATTTCTAGCATGCTGGTAATGATTGGTCATGTAAGAGAGATAAGACATATGTACTAATTTGCTGTGCCTACATCAGAGGATTTTTTGAAAGTCAGTATTATGTAAATACTGTGGGAGATGTGGAGTGGGTTTGGCCCCTGATAGGAAGGTGAGGAATGCTTCTCTGATCATGGTAATGTCTCTTCAGGTTGTGTAAGAGACAGGTAAATGCTTGACTAATGGAGCAACAGTTACCAGCGCATTTGGGGGGGGGGGGGGGGGATTCTTTGACTTTGACATTTGCATTGAAGTAAATCTGTAAGATTGTGTTATTTTGATGCTGAGTACAATAGTTCTAGAAGATCCATGATTCATGTAATGAGAGGGCACAGCTGTGATTAGCGTGGTGGTTTTACAGAACAACATGGATTTACTGAACGGTGAACCTGGCTCATCTGACGAGACATGTGTAACATCTGTTGTTGATGGATATGAAGCAATTGGTATAGAAGCTGAAATGGTCTCCAATATGACAGAAGAGGATCAAGAGCCAAGGACAATTCCAGTAATAAAGACAGAACCAGAGGTAAGTGGTATGCTTGTGGTGAGTGTTAGGTATGTTTCATATAAGCTATATCTACATTTGCCTGACCCTGTATAAGTGTGTCCTTGTGAAACAAAATTTTCCCTCCTGGGAATGGATTTTGAGCAGTTTTTAAGAGAAGAAATGTTTATTTTGTGACTCACTGCATGTGCAGTACCACTTGCAATGCAGTGTTTCATCCATGAATAAAACAAACATTTCCTTCATTTTTGTGGCTGTGAAATATTAATTCTTACATTGAAGGAATAATGTGGTTTGTGGGACTTTAAAAAAAAAAGTTATCAGTAGAATATCTGACCCATAGAGGGAGTTAATTACAGGACACAGAAAATTATATAATGTGGTTCATTATTGGAACTGTTCATAATGTTAATGTAATTGGATCAATGAAAATGAAATAAATGGGTCATGTAGTGTGCATGTAAGGAGTAAGTAATGCATAAAAAGGTTCCTATATAAGGGCAGAATGTATGTAACCACATGTACATAGGAGGTAAAGCTAAAATAAAGTCGCACTGTGTGCCATGGAGGCAGACAGGTTGAGTGGAGGTATAGCTTCACTGATTTTTAAACTTGGCCCTTGATGGATGTGAGTGGTCAAACTGTTTGCCCTGGCAACTTTATTGCCAGAGAAAAACTGTGGTTTTCATTGAGTTGGAGGGTGGGTGGGCGCTGGAACTGGTCTGGGTGTTTTGGAGAAGAGATAGTCTCTGCTCCTGCCAAGATTTGAACCCCGGAATCATCTGGCATATATCCGAGTCATTGTACTGACTGTGCTGCTCCATACTGATTTGAAGATAATTTAAAAGTCCGTATTAATGAAATGAGATGGGAGATTTGGATTGGTTGTGTTTGATTCAATACAGGAGTTCCTGGAAGGCTTCTTTGAACATGGTAATTTCCATTGAAGTTCTTTAAAAGGGAATTTCTTATAGTGAATCATGCCTAACGTCTTTTCGTGGTGCAAGTGGGATGTCTGGTTTTAAAGCTTAAGTTGTCACAGGTCTCTGATACAGCAGAGAAAGAGATTCAAGAGCCAATGGCAGAAAAAGTAATAACTTCGGAACCCGAGTTAAGTTTATGTCTGTTTGTAGTGTGTTCACTTTTAACAAATTTTCACTATTTCGGTCTTCTCTGGTAAACTGTATTAATGAAACAGTTGGACTGTGGAGAATAGATTTTGAGCAGTCCTTATAGTAATGTATCGAGCAGTTTGTATTTAATGTTACATTGTGTGGTAGCACTGTTATTTTGTTGTATGTGCAGAATGCTTATAATGGATGTGTCTTGTTTCATGTGATGAGAGAGCGCAACCGTGATTCATGTGGCTGTGTTACAGAACTGCATGGGTTTTGTGGAAGGTGAAACTGATTCCTGCAGTGAAACGTTTGATGTTGATGGAACTGTAGAAGTCAGTATTAAAGTTGAAGAGACCATGGATATAAAGGATGAAATTCCAGAAGCTACATCATTTCTACCAATCAAGACTGAACATGAGGTAAGCCTTCGTGGTTTGTGAGGTGGTGGCAGCTCATGCTTTTAGGCCATTTATTGCCCCAACAAGGAAGTTGTGAAATTGCACTTAACTGTTTCCTTCTTTGTGTAGTATTGTGGGAGCCATATACTTTTTCAAATTTGGATTGCAATCATGAAGAGAAGAGACTCTTTGGAAGTCATAACCATTAATGGAAGGATAATATTGAAATGTATTTTGAAGAAGTAGTTTTGGAATATGTAGTGTGCATTTCTTTGGCTCTGAATGGGGACCAGTGATGGACTGTTGTAAACACACTGATTAAACATAGCATTTTGTATAAGTGTGGTGCATATGGGGGAGGATAGAGGCGTGCACAGGGTGTTGGTGGGGAAGCCTGAGGGAAAGAGGCCATTGGGGAGACCAAGACGTAGATGGGAGGATAATATTAAGATGAATCTTCAGGAAGTTGGAAGGGGTCGTGGGGACTGGATGGAGTTGGCTCAGGATAGGGACAGGTGGCGGGCACTTGTGGGTACGGTGAGGGACTTTTGGGTTCCATAAATGCGGGGAATTTCTTGACTAGCTGCAAAGTTTACTGGTTAGCTTCTCAAGAAGGACTCTGCTCCACGGAGTAAGTGGTTAACTTCCAGCCAGGTGTTCATTTCATATCAGAATGTCGTGAAAAACACAGTTTAATTGGAATTTCTGCCAATGTTGACACGATGTCAACTGCTTTGGTTAAGAAGTCTTTGTTAGTGTCTTTTTATATGCTCATAGAATAGAATACAAGAAGAGCAGGATCAGTAGACACCCATGCACTTTGAAGATATATATATATATATATATATATTGCAGCCCGTATGTTCATGCATTTAGCAGCCCCACACTTTGAGCAAAGTGCAGTGTCCTGCTAACAGACATTATCTTAATGTCCTGATTTCATAAGATATTGAGGTGCTAGACCTTTTGTGGATAGAATGACATCTAAGTATTACCTCACCACTGTTTTTCCATACTAAAAGCTTTCTGAAGAATCTGAGACATTTTTGGGGAATTTTCCACTGAGGAGGATAACGCATACCCCACCGTATAACTACCATTCCTGAGTTTGCCTTCACTTACAACCAGGCTTCACAGCTATGGGATAATAAAATGCCTTTCTGCGGACAGCCCTTGGCCACATACCCATCCAGAGTGTCTCCTCTGAGCATGGCTGTAAATTTTCTGCTACCCAGTATGGCGCCAATTCATTGCTAGAGTGTATCTCCAAGCTATTCCACGTGGCAGCCTTTGTTATGTCACGTAAATTGCTATAAGAAGCTCTCTCAGTATCTAAGAATGCTGAAGTGAAAATTCCTTGTTTTCTGCTTCCTGTATATGTGTAAACACATGGTGCATTGCTGTTTTTGTGGACTTTCTTGGTTTGTAGGTAGATTGTTATAGACGTAGAGGACATACCCCAATGTTTCACCCTTGATATTCCTGATCACTGATTTTTTATAATTATCTGCAGTAGACCAATAGGACAATGTACCTTAGCCTTAGCAAACATGCCGGTAGAAACGTCATCTCGATCTTTGCCCAGGCTCAGGGTACATATTTCCTTGCTCGCAAACTTCAGTATGTGCATAATTTTGATATGCAACAGATTTTGACACGCTTATTTAATGTATACATTGCTATAAAAATTATTCTTTTTTATCATAATGTATCCTAATGTTGTAATCTTTGTGTTTTTAGGAGGGTACTCTGAATGAAGATCTTAATGTACACAGTGCAGAATGCAGATCTTCCTGTGATATACATAGTTATGATCACCGTTATGTGTGTGAAATATGCAATAAGGCGTTCAGTACAAAGAACACTCTGACAAAACATCAGCACATACATAGTGGTGATCGCCCTTATAGCTGTGAGGTGTGTAATAAAGCATTCAGTCACAAGAGCACTTTGATAGCACATCGACGCATACATAGTGGTGATCACCCTTATAGCTGTGAGGTGTGTAATAAGGCATTCAGTCAAAAGAGCACTCTGATAAAACATCAACGCATACATAGTGGTGATCGCCCTTATAGCTGTGAGGTGTGTAATAAAACATTCAGTAACAAGAGCACTTTGATATCACATCGACGCATACATAGTGGTGATCACCCTTATAGCTGCGCAGTATGTAATAAAGCATTCAATCAAAATGGTCATCTGATAACACATCAACGCATACATAGTGGTGATCGCCCGTATAGCTGCGCAATATGTAATAAAGCATTCAGTCAGAAGAGCCATCTGATAACACATCAACGCATACATAGTGGTGATCAACCTTATAACTGTGCAGTATGTAATAAGGCATTTAGTACAAAGAGCACTCTGGTAAAACATCAACGCATACATAGTGGTGAACGCCCTTACAGCTGTGCAGTATGTAATAAGGCATTCAGTCATCAGAGCAGTCTTGTAAGGCATCAACACATGCATAGTAATGTTTGATAATCTGGCACATGTTAATACAACATTTGTACTCAGACTTCTCATATGATGACATCCTGAAGTTTGCACACCTTGTGAAGAATACCGTGTTTGTGTTCTGTGTGTTTTGAACTTTGGTGAATATGAACTGCTAAGGACATGATATTAGGGTTAAAGGTGGGACATGTGTCAAATAAGATGAAATTATACAGGTTGCCATGTTAACAGGGGATGTCATGTCTGGATTGCCGTGGTTGCGATAGATTTGGGAGAGAATGTCTTCTCCGTGAGATATGAAATGTCGTTCCTTAACTGGAATTTATGATCCAGACAGTGTGTGTTCTTTGTGAGGTGTGAACAGAGACTTGAGAAGCAGTTGAGAACTGTGCTCTTCTGTGTCACTGTGCAGCATGTAGTGGTAATTTCTTATCAATGTTTTGGGACAATGGATTGGTCCCATCATGTCTTTTGGATTCTTGAATCCTAAAGATGGGACCAATACTTTGTACTGACACGTCAGTAATAGATTAGCACTACTCCCTGTATAATAACCCAGAAGAGTGCAGTTTTCATCTACTTTGTGGCAGAAGCCTGAAGTCATGCTTAAGAAACAGTTGTTCATGGAGCACAACCAGAGTGAAATAGTGCCTGAATGTAATGGTAGTCTGTCATGTGACAGGCACCTAAATTGTTATTTGGTGTTGTATGTGGTATGTTCATGAACATAGAGGGGATGAATCAGTTTATCATTTTAAATGTTCTAGCCCTGGTTCTCATGTTTAATTTTGACCTATTCCGGGACACTTCCTATTTAAATGTTATTGTGTGTTTTATTGTGCTACTACCTAACAGCTATCCTGCAATGTTTAGTCTGTGTGCCGTGAACAAAAGTTCAGTTGTTAACAATAGCATAATACAAATAATGGTAATTAAATATCAGGTTTTATAAGAGATGGCTGTATCTTGACTACCTCAACAAGCACTGGTGTCAAGGAGGACATTTGCTACATGGGAGTGATCAGGTATTAGAAATCACTGTATGAGGCAGATGATTTACCGAAGGGTACTTCAAGTATTAATTTCATTAATAGGATGCATTTTGTAATAAGCACTCATTAAGAAACTTTGGTGAATTCAGGGATGTTAAGTAGGTTTATATGATTTACTATCCGATGAATTGGAACCTTCATTTTTGTGCTCCTTTAAGGTTCTTCGTTATTAAAAATTAAGTGTGTGAGGTCAGAAGTAAGTCTCAGTATTCAGGTCTATTAATCACATTAGGAAACCGATGTGGCATTTCACTACATTAGTAAGAGTAAGTGGTACACTACAAGTTTGTCTAGACAGGGAAAAATTAATTTGAACATGAAAGGCTGATGGACAAAAGAAGCAGTATGGGAGTTTGTAAATAACAAATAATTGTTAACATTTCCACATAGTACAGAACTGAGCAGTGAATGGGACAGAATGATGTATGCTGCTTCCTTTTCTTCTGCGTATGTTGGTGTAGGAAGGACTAATTTGGTAATCTGTTTAATGTATGAAATATTTACACGTTAGGAACTGTTAATCCTGCATTTTTTAACATACTTTTGGTATGAATCACATAATTTCTTGGAAAACTGAAAATTGATTTGCACATGTCTCATAAAGTATAATGCTGTCAGAAAGCCACACTGTAATGCTGACAGCACCTTTTCATGTTGGAAAAAAATCTGTCCATTAAAACACACTGATGTGTCCATTATGTAATTTTAAAATAATAGCATCCATTAATCACAAACATAAGCCATTAGAACTGTCTTTTAATGTGCTGAGCAATTAAAAATACACCTTAACATTAATGTATTTGGGAAAGTAAAGTTTTTCATGTATATAAATTACTTTAGATATAATTGTAATATTTGCAAAGATTATTCATAATTTATTCATAACTTATATCTTATAATTGTAATATCACAGAAATTATTTATAGTGTAATCATAACATACTGAGTTCTGAAGAAGAGACTGTATGTAGTACACATGAAAACTCGCAACAATTTTTAATAAAGTGATGCAAATGTTTGACGTTGCTTTCATTAGATCTGTGATGCAGTTAGGTTTGAGAAGACAGGTACCAGTGATTCAAATTCACCATGCTCCTCATATACTGTGTAACTGGAATTACACCAATAAAATTGGTGTGAAACGTCACAGAACTGGCTTATTTTGTGCGTCCAGAACAGCTGAAGTCTAGAGGACGGACTCCACCTCACTGAACCATCGAAACACTTTCCATTGCTTCTCAAAATACGGAGCCAGAATTTATGTTCTGAATAATCACATCACATATCTCAAATACTGTAGTCAACTTGGTTCTGTAGTGTAGTAGTGCCCTGATTTTGTAGTGGAAAACAAATGAAATATCTCGTTCATTTTCCATAGTGTGAAGCTAACAAATTTTTACAGTAGAACATATGACCTGTCATTGCTTTGCACCTGTATTTGAAGTCTCTGGCCTATGGCAAGGAAGGAACAATACATTGTGAATTACACAATAGTGTGGGAGCTAGTATAGCTCAGTACAGTGACTATGCTACGGGCTGGAGGACCAATGCATTGTGGTACATTTCCTTGCCAGTGCAAGAGTTCTGTTCTCCAAAGCACTAAGATAAGACCGAATGCTCACTCAGCCTCATATACACTGAGTTTCAGGGGCGCCTTTTCCGGGGGAAAGCGGTTGTGGTGTGACTATCCACTCGCCTCCATCCGTTGATATTAGGAATGAGTGGAGCCATGCTCCACTCTCCATTCTTTTTGATATTGTACAGAAGGAAAACTTTACATTTACATAATACCGGAATATTTTACACTGAATTTTATAGTGTGGAGAGTAAGAGGGTTGTATTTTCTGATGAAGCTGGGAGCTTAATTTTTGGTAGCATATCTTTTGGTACCACTTCCGCTACCAGTGATGTGCTGTGAACTGCACATTATTTAGACAGGTTTTATTGTTAAAATTTTATGTTTATGTCAGAGAGAGCTTATGATGTTAGGCAATAATTTGTTTTCTTTTACGCTCATACATATACAACTGCAGAAATCAACAGGTTTATGTTCCAGGAAGAACGAACGAATATACATATAGTGGAAGAAAGATGTGAAGTCAGGATATTCAGTTTTTGTTGTGAACTTAATAACAATCAATGGTGACCGTCACTGTACTATAATAATTCCAGCACAAATACTAACCACTTTGCTATTTCATGAGAATATCTGCACAGTTTCCTTAATTCTCAGTCACAAACCTTAACAAATACACCTGTCAGATTCATTCCAAAAATATCTTGGATGTAACAGTGAAGACCTTATTTTTGGAAGAAGAGCATAGTATGTAATTACTGAACAATACAAATGCAGTCTGCACTGTACACATTAAAACTGGTAAAACTGTGAGCATTACAGTTAGAAATAAGGATTGTTTACTCCACTTCACACATTACATTCAATACAGTGGTATTTCCCTGCTAATTCACACTATGAACCAATGACAAATTTGTTACAAGCATGAAGTATGGATGGAATTTTAATTGGCTGGATATAAGTAGGACCTTTCTTACAACTAGTACAACAAATACACAGGGACAGCAACAAGGACAGATGCTTTCTATTGTTAAACTGTCCCCTGACAAAAAATCCTGCTGTGTTTCCCAATTATATCATCATGAAATGTTCTACAAATACAGTACTATATATACTGCAGTTGTTACAGGTGCCATCTGAGCATCATGTAACTAGCATCCTTATCACATTATTTTATCTTGGGTCAGTGGGGGGGTTAAAGGGGCTGTGGCATGGTGTTTACTACTTACCACCATCTATTGTCAAGGCTAAGAATAATTGGATGTATACCTCTAACCCACACATATGCCTTCATGGTGTGGGCAGGGACAACTCTAACGTTTTGACTTTGCCTTTACACTGTATGTGTCAGTCATATCTGGACAATTTGTACCTACATCCAATTTACTTAATTGATACTTAGTTTTATCTAAATTAGTGAAAGGTGTTGTGCCTTGGGTAAATTTTTGGTTTTCATTTTTCTGTTTTAACAGGATTACATGCAAAATTATGTGGCAAATGACACTTAAATGGGAGAAGGTAAAGTGTTCCAAATACAGTATACTGCACTTGGGGTCACTCCAAATTTGTGTTTCAAAGTAAGAGGTCATCTCTAGGGAAAAGAGGTCATATGAAATTTGCTTAAGCAGTCAAGAATTTTTGAAGTCAGTTAAAATGTACAACCATATTAGTTACTAGGCCTAGTATTGTGTTTGAGAATTTAATATAAATTATTTTAACCCTCTAAATGCTGAATTAAATCCCATCTGCCATTTGCTGGCATTATTAGGGGCTCACCTTATTCTCCACGTTGGCAGGATAAGGGTTAATATAACAAATGATAACATAAACACCAATTAAAAGGATAGAGTACTTCCTGGGCAAACAATAATTTACTAAATCACTGCGTCATGGGTAAACATTTGTACATTCATGCAATTACGTTATATACAAAGCAAGATCTAAAATGCAGATACAAAAACGAAATATGTAGTTACTCCTAATTGTGTATTTCGTGTGCCATACTTTCAAATACTCTTTAGATCCTATATGAATAACAATTTATTTTGAAGTTCAAAATATTCATCTACAGAATAAAAGGAATTTTTATATAAAATTTGTTATAAAATCATTTTGAATTTCTCGGTTTTATCATACTCTTATTAATATAAGAAGGAGCATATTAAACACCTCAACAACTAAATAGTACGCTCCATTCTGGTATTTAGTCAAATTCACGGATTGTTGCTAAAAATTAGAATGTGGCGAAGTGTCAAAGTGATATATCTCAGAATTGACCTAAATTGATTCATATTTTTATCATAAACAAAAGAAGAGAAAGAGTGTACTGGGAAGGGAGTGGTAAAATTCCTAAATTAAAATAAACAATTTACTGACCGGGAGATAGTGACTAAAGTTGTACTGCATTATACATTTTTTGGGTTGATCGTAATTAACTGCCTCATTGCCATTGACATTATTCTACAAAAATAATTTCAACCGGTTCGTTATTTGTAAAGTGTAACAGGTGTCTACATTTTAATTTTTCTAACGACCGTGCCCAAAGCATCTCCATACACTATACTTTGTTTCTCACTCGTTTCGTCGCTATGCAATTATTTTGGTGAGTGTGGTCAACCGATGGCAGCGCCCCTGGTGAGAGCGTACGAAGCACAGTTACGAAGTATCGGAGGGTGAGTAAGCTAAATGGCTGTGCTGGGCGTTGTTTGTATTAGTATTCCCTAAGTTTTGTGTATTAAGGATTTTTCGGACGGTGGATTTTGTAGCAGCAACTTTCGTGCGGCATGGGAGAAAACGGTTGCCCTACTGACGTGCCGAAGGTGAGTTCGCTCTGTTTCTTTGTGGCCGACTTCTATGTGTGTGTATTGTCTGGTTTCGCGGTGGAATATCCGTGTGTCCTCACATAATATTAAGTGCTACTTTGTTTTATCTTCTTTATATTCCTTTTCGTGACCTTCGCGTCGCCTTTGATGTCTTTGTATGGCGAGTCCACTCCTCTCCAAATGTGTTTGTAGCGTGTTTTAGCCCCGAAAGGGGTTTGCGGGGGGCAGGACAGCCATTTTTCCCTTATTCAGAGGCCACGTGGTGACCGTGCGTGGTAATTTGGTAATATTTTTATTTTCGTCTTTTCACACATTCAGCCAAACATAAGTTACCTACATTTATTAAACTCAGGCTGTACGTATGATTGAGCTCGTCCCGTGCTGACGTTCGTTACGAACGAACAAAGGGTTTCACAGGATAGTCGTGGCGACGTGTTTTATCGAAGGAATACAAAAGCTGGCCTCACGATATAAGTGCCCTAATTTTCATGGTTACTGTGTGAAGTAATGTAATGTAGGTAACAACATGTCGCATTAAAAATAAATATTCTTGTGAAGCACACTAGGCCATCCCGTTTAATTAATTGACAGAAATACGATTTCCGAAGGCACGTTTAAACACCAAGGTTAATTATGAGGTTCCATGATACTGGAAGTTAGTAACAGTAGATTACAGATGAAATTTCATTTCGGATTTAGGTTCGTTTCTTTCAGATTGGTTAGTGTAGTGACTAGGTTATGAGGTACACAATCGTGGGTGTAAATCGAGGAAGGGTGAGCGGATATTTTGCTTCTCGAAGACATCCAGATCAGATCTGGGGCTCAACCATCCCCCATTTCAGTGGGTAGGGGGTCCCCTTCAGCGGTGAAAGCAGCTGGGAAGTGATGTAAACCACTAGCCTACATTTAGGGTCTTGATTAAGAGTGAGTGGAGCTTTACCTGTGATTCCTCTATATGGCTTCATGCTGTTTACAAAGATATGTCTTTCCAGGGTCTTGGTTAAGAGTGAGTGGGGAACATTACTTTTGATTCCTCTATATGGCTACATGCTATTGACAAAGACTTTTCCTCACTCCCAGATTTATGTAGTGGGTCTGGTGGTAGTATTTATTGTGATTGACATTAGGCTTTCATCTCTGTTTTATTGGTATTTTATGGATGTTTCATTGGACATATGAACTGTACAAAATCTCTGTCTCTCTTTTTTGAGAGGGAAAAAATTATTTCCAGCAGACATAATTGTGTTGTGCTGTAGGTCAGAGCTCTTATTTTATCGTTTGAATATTTTGTGCACCCTCAGTAGCCATACTTCTATACAGAAAAAGAAATTTTGGAGACATATATTGACATGTTTTGACATTGGTATTTAAATGTTCATTTTTTTGGGATAATGCATTTTACTGATGTTATGCATTGAGACTCCTGTGTGATACAGTAATTGGTGCTTTGAGGACTAAGTGTAGTGACCGTTTGTAGGCTTCAGATGTAGCCTTATTGATACAGTGGTGCCTATTGGACATGCTTCCCTTACTAACATAAGTCCTTAGAATTGTGACTACATGAACTAGACGTTTTACTGTTTGGTTCAAACATAATTTATCACCGAACATGATAATGTAATTCTGGGGGTGCCATAATGCATAGCAGCCATGTGTATAGTAATTACAATGTTAAACAGCATGAGTTCCAAATTTCATGGTGACTTGTATGTGGTGGTTTGGATGTTGGAAATGAAGGTGTCTGGAGGATTCAGCTGGAAAGTGTGCAGAATTTAATAGCTATATTGTTGCAACTTTATTAGGCTTTGAATATAATACTGTGTTTGGTTGAGTAACATTAAATAAACATAAAATTAGTGACAGGTGATTGTGGTCACAGTGTTACAAAGTTAGTGTAACTTAATAACACTAATTATCTGACGGACGTATGTTGGACATGTACAGTGATAATTCATAATGTGTTGTGGCAAGACTATTACATGTCTACACATTTAGTGTCTTGAGAAGTTCTGTACAAACTGAATTGCAAAAGGCAGTGCTCTGTGTGTGTGAATACCCAGAGGGAGAGTTATATGAATGAAGCCTAACATTTGAGGTAATTCTGTGCACTGATTATATTCTCTGATTCATCTGCTTATTAATTTCATATTTTAACCAACAAAATTCAGTAACTGAAAAACAGTAGAACAGATCATAAAACACATTTCATATTAGGTACCAGCTCTTTTTTTTTTTTTGGCAGTAAGGTGCCATCCTGATGGAGTTTATTAAAAACAAAGGATCAAATGTCCAACACATGCTTCAGGTGCTAGTCACCCTTAGTTCCATCCTAAAATGAAAATTGTTAAAATTCTGAATTACACATGTTCGCAGTTTCATGTCAATATTGCTGTAATAACAACAAAATACAGTAACCAGTCTTTTTTATTATGCATTTTGAGTTTTTTATATTTTCTGGATTGTGTATACAAACATCTGTGACAGAATATGGTACAATGGGGTTCTTGTCCATGTGAAACGTGGGACACGTCTTGAATCAGATCATATCGTACTGCCAATTTGTCATGTAAACCGAGAACTCAATTTTGTATACAAAAAGAACCTGATAACCAGTCAGTGATTATGTAGAGACCACTTAGAAAATGCCTCACAATTGCAAGGAATGTGGCTATGTATACAAACATACATTAATATGAAAATCTGTAACATGAATGACATCCTGTATGATAAATGGTACAAAAAATTAGAAAACCTACATAATCTAAACACAAAACAAAAAACCATTATACAAATAAATAGGTTTTACACATGCATCAAGAAATGAGAAAAAAGTATCAACAGAAAGTAGCCATCAGTCTAATTGAATTAGTTTATGCTTTTCCTCCACAGTTTAGACATTTGGATTTTACTTACTTAATTATAAATGTTGGGGAACTGATATTCTGTGGTCATGAGTGATGAACACATTGTAAGCTGTCAGATCAGTATGCAGTTCCTTTCAACAAGGCTGCCAATAATTGTGTTATGGACGGCTGAGGCACAATTTCCTACTTTGAGAGAAATGATTGTGAGTGCTATGTGCCTGTGTGGAGACAAAAGAGTTGTATCATCTTATTGTGAGGATATAAATGGCTGAAAGAACAGTTTTTTTTGAAGGAATCTAATGCCAGCTTTCATTTTCATTGGTCTCAGATTTTAAGTATGGTTTGTTTTATCCATATGGTTTGATTTACTTCATACCTTTAGTGGCATTATCATGATAATTTCTAGCATGTTGTTAATGATTGGTCATGTAAGAGAGTTAAGATGTATCTACTAATTTGCTATGCCAACATCAGAGGATTTTTTGAAAGTCAGTAGTTTGTAAATACTGTGGGAGATGTGGACTGGGTTTGTTTGACCCCTGATAGGAAGGTGAAGAATGCTTCTCTGAACATGGTAATGTGTCTTCAGGTTGTGTAAGAGGCAGGTAAGTGCGTGGCTATTAGAGCAACATTTACCGGCACATTTGGGGGGTTATTCTTTGACATTTGCATCGAAGTAAATCTGTAAGATTGTGTTATTTTGATGCTGAGTACAATAGTTCTAGTAGATCCATGATTCATGTAATGAGAGGGCACAGCTGTGATTAGTGTGGTGGTTTTACAGAACAACATGGATTTACTGAAAGGTGAACCTGGTTCATCTAACGACACATGTGTAACATCTGTTGTTGATGGATATGAAGCAATTGGTATAGAAGCTGAAATGGTCTCCAATATGACAGAAGAAGAGGATCGAGAGCCAAGGACAATTCCAGTAATAAAGACAGAACCAGAGGTAAGTGGTATGCTTGTGGCGAGTGCTAGGCATGTTTCATGTAAGCTATATCTACATTTGCCTGACCCTATATAAGTGTGTCCTTGTGAAACAAAAATTTCCTTTTAGGGAATTGTTTTTGAGCAGTTTTTAAGAGAAGAAATGTTTATTTTGTGACTTACTGCATGTGCAGTACCACTTGCAATGCAATGTTTCATCCATCAATAAAACAAACATTCCTTTCATTTTTATGGGTGTGAAATGTTAATTCTTACATTGAAGGAATAATGTGGTTTGAGGGATGTTGAGAAAAAAGTTATCAGCAGAATATCTGACCTACAGAGGGAGTTAATAACAGGACACAGAAAACTATATAATGAGTTTTGTTATTGGAACTGTTCATAATGTTAATTGGATCAATGAAGATGAAATAAATGTGTCATGTAGTGTGTATGTAAGGGATAAGTAATGTATAAAAAGGTTCCTTTTTAAGGTCAGAAATGATGTGACCTCTTGAGAGAATTATACATAGGTAGGAGGTAAAGGTTTAATAAAGTTGTCCCACTGTGCCATGGAGGCAGACAGGTTGAGTGGAGGTATAGCTCCACTGATTTTTAAACTTGGCTCTTGATGGATGTGAGTTGTCAGACTGTCTGCCCTGGCAACTTTATTGCCAGAGAAAAACTGTGGTTTTTGTTGAGTTGGAGGCTGTTTGGGCACTGGAACTGGTCTGGATGTTTTGGAGAAGAGATAGTTCTCTGCTCCTGCCAAGATTTGAACCCCGAGGTCGTCTGGCATACATTTGAGTCATTTTACTATGTTGCCCCATACTGATTTGAAGATAATTTAAAAGTCCGTTTTAATAAAATGAGATGGGAGACTTGGATTGGTTGTTTTTGATTCATATCAGGAGTTCCTGGAAGGCTTCTCTGAACATGGTAATTTCCATTGAAGTTCTTTAAAAGGGAATTTCTTGTGCTGAATCATATCTAACATCTTTTCATGGTGCAAATGGGATGTCTGGTTTTAAAGCTTAAGATGTCACAGGTCTCTGATGTAGCAGAGAAAGAGATTCAAGAGTCAGTGGCAGATCAAGTAATAACTTTGGTACCTGAGTTAAGTTTATGTCTGTTTGTTGAGTGTTCACTTTGAACAAATACTCAGTATTTCTGTCTACTCTTGTAAACTGTATTAACCCTTAGGAGCCTAACGTTGTATATATATGGAGCACCTATTCTTGATGTTTCTAGATCACACACAACGACGCAGCACAGTCAGTAGGACT